>Ga0070746_10000291_pt1 | contig 29461 bp, 46 predicted proteins | sample VirMetDEL_Mar_21_FD_77016 | JGI IMG/M metagenome (GOLD analysis project Ga0070746, IMG submission 77016) | Aqueous microbial communities from the Delaware River and Bay under freshwater to marine salinity gradient to study organic matter... | ecosystem: Environmental > Aquatic > Marine >...
CGTTTGTGCCGGCACCATCGCAATAAACCATTTTAAAGGTGTTTGTGGAAATCGTTACAGTTGTTCCACTTCCGCTACCCTGGTTAATTACCACATCGTGGGTAGTCGAGTTCTGAAAGACGTATACTTTTTTAGTGTCTGTTGGTGTGATGTTTACAGTGACGGAACTGCTCAAAGACGAAGTAAACTTAACGATGAACTTACCAGCATCACTTGTTGCGCCATCTGATAAGGATAGATCCTGTGGGCTACTAGTCAGAGCAACTGTTGCTATACCGGCGATTGCATCATCAAGCATGTCGAGGTTAGTGTTTGTAGTTGTACCCCAAACACCAGACTGCTCACCGGTTCCAATTTTTTCAATTCCAAGATTTGTATATGTAGAAGGCATTAGTTTAGTCGATCACTCCATGTTTGCGAGGAACCTGTTCCTACATCATCCCATGTCTGTGTCGTCCCCTCATTGATATTAGAATACGTCTCATCATCTCCTACGATAACAAGTGTCCAAACATTTGCGCCAGAAATAGCGGTTGTGGCAGAGACACCGGTAATACTGTAGATAACACGGTATGTTATGGTGCCTACTGAAGTGGTCGCTGCAACTCCTGTGGGCGTAACAGTTACTTTAACGCCAGCAATTGCAGTTCCTAAAGCAGAGGTTCCTGCGACCCCTGTTAGGGTTACGGTAACACCCGTACCCTCGGTCACTGTAACACTGCCAAGACTTCCTGACAATTCCTGACCGGTAGGAATATTCGTTACATTTGACTTAAAACTAACCGTTCCTAGAGAGGTAGTTCCAGAAACACCACTAGGAATTAGAGTAGCATCTGTTAAAACCTCAACGCTACCCAGCGTCGTAGTGGCAGCAAACCCTGTCAGAGTAACTGACACGTTAGGGCTTACACCAAGGGACGAGAATCCTGCTCTAGAATATGATCTACCACCAAATGCCATACGATATTCGTATCACATTTATTTTATTATCGCCACTCAGGACCGCGACACCAAGCAACTAAAGCTTTACGCGTTCCTTTAGTTACTTCTGTCACCTCATGTCGTACATGTGACGGGAAAACAATCACGGAACCCTTGTGCTTAAACGCGGGTTCTGTGTGAATTTCTTCTTCGCCAAAGTTTTTAAAGCGTAAAACACCGCCCTCATACTCTGTTTTGTCAGTTAATTGAATAGACAACGACAATTTTCGCTGTAATCCATCTTTCTTACAGGTCACCTCTGAGTCTGTGTGGAAAGCATAGAACTGTCCTTGTTGATACTCCGTAAACTGAGGCGATTCAGTGTGATTAAGAGCGATATTCCAGTTGCTGTTAACGTTAGCAGTGGTGAAAAAATGAGTGCAAAGCCCAGCAATCCAAGACGTAGGATCAATCCAAGAAATAGAGGAGTTCCTAAAATCTGGGTCTATGTCGCTATCGTGTATCTGCCCTATCTCGGGCAACAATGATTCTCCTACTTCTGTGATTGCATCACAAACTTTTTCAGGCAACATTTTTTCAAACAACCAATATCCCGGACTCTCCAACCGAAACATATGCCCTCCTATTGATTAACTAAATCTTCCTTAATAAAAAACAGTTTCGGGTTATACAAAACAGGTTCTGGTATTTTTAAGTCTTGTCGTATCTTATGTATGTCCTTATCAAGCATATCTTCCCAGTAGATCAAGTCCCAGTTGTCTATGGCTCTGCATCTTTCAGGAGTTTCATGAAAAATAATCCTCCAAGACAAACGAAAGAACTTCCACTTGCCCTCGAATATCTTTGAGAATACCAAGGGCATTAAGAATAGATTCTTCCAATGAGGAGAAGATCCTCCGTGAGATAAAGCAACACCCACATTAGCTTCACCAAAGGAGCTCCGGTCAAAGCCCATAACAATATGAACCATATCGTGCACAGAAAAGTTTCGTCGTAAGAAACAAGCGTATTCTTCTGTGTATTTTTCTATGTACATATGAGAGGCCAACGTTGTGAATATGTCTTCTCTGCCTTCGTTTAGTTCGTAATACAGTCTTCCCAAAGTATTTCTAGGTAGGGCTTTTAGCTTTTGAGTATTCGATAAAAGGGCAGGGAGACTGCTCTCAGGCTTCAGCACAGCATCACCGAAGTTCGCAGATTTTAAGCGAAGATACGTTCGATACGGATAGCTACCACTTAGATGCTCTAATAAATCAAGAGCGTGTTTAAAATGACCGTCTTTATCCTTGCGATAACTAGCAAATCGAAACCGAACAAAAGATACAAAAGCTTTGAAGAACGCTACTGACGGTGTACGCGAACTATTTTTGTAAACTCTGGGCATGTTATTTCTAAAGATCTAGTGCACTTATACGGTTTGAAGGCTTCAAGCGTAGTACCTTCGTTCTGTACAGGATTGCCGAAAATAAAATAAGTTTTTGTACCAAACGGTTCCAGTTGAATTGTATCTCCTACTTGTGCGTCTCTGTACAAAACCTCCCACGTTTTTTCTGTTTCTGTTTTTAAGATACACATAAGTGAGGAATTGGTGTGCAAGTTTAAGCGCACATCCGCTAGAAGCGTCCAATCAGGTCTAAACGGAGAGTATTCTTCTACATTGCCATTGGCTTCTGCGTACATGCGTATATAGCCACCGTCCTCAGTAAAATCTGCTTCAAGAGTGTTTTCTTCTTCTGGAGCAATCGTCTTTAAATAAGCAGCATAGTTTTTCGTGTACTGTTCTGGGATCGGATTATCTTTACCCCATGTAAACTCAAAATCACAAGTACCGTGGGTCATTATCTGACAAGCGGCATCTTTCGCCATAAATGGATTATCTGGATGTATGACAAGTTCCATCGTTGGTGTGATTATAGGAAGGTCCTCTACAGGACGGCTGTGATGCATGGGCTGGGTTGTAGAAACCACCTGAGAAACAAGAATCTCGTTTTCGATGTTTTCCATTTTATCCCAAACGAAAGACTGATCGCCCACATAAATTGGATGCGGCATTAAAGTTCCTCCGCTTCTTGGGCATCTCGAACTACAGTGCCTGGATTCTCATTGACATCAAACGTAGACCCAATAATCGAACCAGAGTTCTCGGGTATAGCTGTCGCAAGCTCCGCTTTATAATCAATAATAAAACGAGAAATATTGTTTTTAGTATGCTCAATATGGATAGTTCCATCCACGTTTTCAGCGACGGGTACTTCTATCTTATGTTCTGTTCCACCATGAGAAAAAACAACCACATAGGTTTTTGCCCGTCTAACATAATCTATAATCTTATATGTACTCATTTCCGTTCCCACTGAGTATCCCGATAAGTACTGGGCATTGCTGCGTGACGACGTTGATTTAAGTTTCGTCTCAGTAACTCATCGTTTGAAAATGCCCTTATTTCAGGCTTTTTATCAAAGCCTCTCTTAAAGGGGATTGCCTGTACGATTGGTGTCCCTGGAGGAATTATATAAGAGCCGTCCTCTTTTGTCACGAAAGATGGAAAGTTAACATTCGCCTCATGTTTATCTGTTTCAACAATACCCGACATGGGTGTGAAGAACTCCTGCTCCCTGTTCAAAAGCGGCGTAAACAAAGTTGACCAGCCCGGTGGAGTCTTCATGTGCCAGTAGTTTATGAACTTCAAAGGCGGCTTTGGCAGATCAGGATGCCCTTTTATCTGTTCATTTGAATGAGGTTCAATAACAGATCTGTCAAATTCTGTGTACCACGACACCCCTTCGCCGTTATTTGAAACTACTATGTTTATCTCTGCTACCGTAGGTATCAGCCAACCCGATACCATCGCATCCAAAACAGGAGGGCATCTTTTTATTGTGCGCTGTTTTACCTTTGTTTCTTCATGATCGTAAAAAGAATCAAGCTTTTTAAACCATTCTGGTATTACGGATCTTGCTGGAATAGGTTGTGGAATAAAGTCTAGTAAGTCCGGCTCCGTGCGAAACAAGACTTTCGGTTCCTCCTTATTAAAAAACAATTTTTACTGCCTCCCCCATGTAATTACTGCTTGACCATTAGACGGAACTGTCACGGCAATTGCCTCCTGTGCAACAGTCAGTCTCACATTAGTGTTGTTTGTGGTTCCAGCGGAACCTGGATTTCCAGCGGAACCTGGATTACCCGATCCACCCGCGCCACCAGCGTTAAAATTACCGTCGGCACCAGCACTTCCCGGGCTTCCATTCGAACCGGGGTTACCGCTGTTACCGCCAGTTGCTCCGCTTCCATTGTTACCGTTACCGCCAGTGTTACCACTTGAGCCGGAGTTACCGCTGTTACCAGGATTTCCGAAACCACCTCTTCCACCCGCTTCACCGTTTGCGACATTTGCAGAAGAGTTTCGTGGATTTCCTGCGGCACCCGCATTTCCAAAATTATTAGTATTTCCGCTGAAGTTACCCCCAGTTCGTGAGCCTCTAGCGTTTTCACCACCACCAGCACCACCAAAACCAGCAGATCCTCCATTGCCTCGGGAGCCACCGCTACCGGCGGAGCCTGAGTTACCGCTACTGCCGGGGTTGCCTGAGTTTCCTGCGCTACCACCAGTGCCAGCACTACCATTGGTACCTGAGTTTCCAGCATTACCATCTGCCCCAGGATTGCCTGTTCCTGCGGCACCAGCGGCACCCCCTGTTCCTCCGGCACCTCCATTTCCACCAGCACCTCCAGCGGCACTTAAATTGTTTGCGTTTCCAACAAAAGAGGTTGTGCCCCCTGTGTTACCATTAGCACCAGCATTACCATCGCTACCCGCAGTTCCAGTGGTTCCATCTGCCCCAGGATTGCCAGAACCACCGGCACCCCCAGGATTAGCACCAGTGCCATTATTACCAGGATTGCCATTAGCACCGGCAGTTCCTGGGTTACCACTAGAACCACCACTTGCGTTTCCTGAATTGCCGTTAGAACCTACATTCCCATTGTTCCCAGCATTGCCTGGGTTACCAGCTACGGGTCCATTACCCAAAAGAGGTAGCGTTCCGACAGTAAAAGCTGCTGCTCCCGCACCACCAGAACCACCATTCCCTCCACCAGAAGCAGAACCACCAGAACCCCCCGGGTTGCCGTTTTGATTGACGCTAAATCCCGTTTTAACTAGAACTCCTGCGCCTCCGCCATAGCCGCCTCCGCCACCGCCTCCTTTTCCAGCATTCCCTGGATTGCCAGAATTACCTGGATTGCCAGCACCACCAGCACCACCATTCCCTCGTGCACCATTATTACCAGAATTACCTGGATTGCCGGCGTTACCGGCACCACCAGCATTCCCTGCGGTGCCACCTGTCCCAGCCGTGCCAGGATTACCAGCCGTGCCATCAGAACCGTCATTACCAGTGGCACCAGCATTACCAGTGGCACCAGTTAATTGGACATTTACTACATGTATTCCGGGAGGGAGGTTAAATGTTCCGCTTGAGTTAAAGGTTTCAGATGCCCCTGGGTACAAGGGATCGTACCTAGTGGCAGTTCCAACCGAGGGCATTTAACTGACCTTTTCAACAAACGTTAAAAAATCTTCGGGAAGATCATCCACATTGGTGACATACATTCTTTTTCGATATGCATCAGAACCATCTTCAGCTTCCCAAAGAACTTGATCAAAGATCAAAACTGGGGCGGCATCGAAGATAATTTTATTTCCGCTGTCATCCTCAAACCACGTTGAAAGCGGATGCAAAGCATCTGCAATATCTTCCGAAGTATATGTCAATATAACGGTGTTTATGTCCCTAGAAGTTAACCAAGAAAGCATTTCTGTGGACGCTGCTTGGCCTCTCTCTATAGTAACATGTAAATTATCATATCTAATTGTCATCACTACGCCTCATAAAACGATAAACTAACGTAAATATCTGTATCGCCTTTAATCAACAACGCCGTGTAAATTGTGCGTTTATTAGCTGTAGCATTTACAGCGGGTAGTGTAGACGAATTATTAAACTTGAGAGCAAAACCTGACGGGGCAGTCATAGCAAATGTTCTAGATCCAGTTCCGTCTTGTCGCACAATGATAGTCAGTGCTCGAATACTACCCGAAGACAAGTCATTTGTGTTTGGAAGCGTAAGATCAACGTTACCCGTTAAGGTTAGATCAAGGTTGTTTATGGTGTTATCGACTGTAAGACTGCCTGTAGCAGAGGTGTTCGCCGTGATGCTTTCTTGAAACGAATCTAACTCAACGTTCGTTAGCTTGCCGTTCGCTAAGTTCAAAGCATCGTCTGTGTCTTTGATTGCCATGCGCTCGGCAGCGTTAGTGCAAAAAACGGTTTTTGATCCTGCACCCCAGTTAACAGCAGCTCCTGAGTTCGAACTTTCGAGTATAGTTGCCCGAGTCAAAGTTGTGCCAGAAGCGGTGTACACACCAATCCCAACTTCAAAATCTGTGTCATCTGTTATGCAGTAATAAGTGCTGTTTCCATCTCCGATAACGGAGAAAGCCTGAAAGCCTGTTTCGGCTCCGCCAAGCGTTAAAGTCCCCGTACCAGTGGTAGTTGTGGTTTCTTTGACACGGTCTTTTACGACGGCAATAGCCACAACAACCTCCTAGGCAATTCTAATAATCGCGTTGCTAGAGTCTGGAGAAGAACCGCCGGGGAACTGAACTACGAAATCACCGGATGTTGAGGATTTATCGGCACCAAAATCAAGCACACAGACAGTCGGATCACCACTTGCACTGTCGTTAAATATCAACGCTCCCCTTGCCGTGATCGTAGAAGACGAAAACGTTACGTCATCAAAGTCACAGATTGCAGTTGTACCAGACGCAACTGGTGTTACAGAAGTAAGAGCCTGACCTTTTGCGGTGTAGCCTGTACCAGAAACCTCGTTTGATGTCGTATAGGCAGTGGTAGCCGCATCCAGGCTTGCGGAACTTGTGTACAAAGCTAAATTGAACGTGTTGCCACTACTTGCAGTAAAATTATGTACAGCCTTCAGGAGTTCAACCTTGAATGATGTGCACATGGCTTGAGTAATAGACATTATAGTCTCCTTAAAAATTCAGCGACATCTGGATGTCCAGCGTCTCGGATAATATTATATACTGTTGTTCTATCACTTTTTACCGCTTGTCGCATGTAAAAAACCAAGATAGGTCTGATTTGATCTTTAAAAGCATGTGCTTGATCTTTTATAGCTGGAGGCGCGGTATCAGCAACGCTGACTATCTTTTCAAGACAATGTTCCGCAACCTCTTCAACAGTGAGCCCACGGTTGTTGGTTGTTACTACGTTTACAATAGGGTCTTTCGGAAGATCTAAACTTGTTTCAAACATTTATGACTTCGGCCTCCTTAACAACCCGTTGTAGTATGCATCACCAGTTTGTTTGGCTTCACCAAGGTCTTTTAAACGAGCTATCGCTTGCATGAATTTTTGATCATAGTTCTGAATGATGTCTGCCTCACCCTTCATGAATGTATATGCTTCAATCAGTGACCCATACAACATAGCGAAAGGCGCATTCGTACTCAGCCAAGTAGTGCCTGAATCAGCACCGGCAGTCAGGCTTGTAGGGCGATAGAAGTAGTGAAGCTCCACTTGGTAACCTGAATCTGGAGTAGGAGCTAAAATAAAGTCACTTGACGTAAAAGCAGCATAATACTCAGGCACCCCGGTGGTAGAACTATTTGGGTTATAGTCCTCAATAAAGTTTACGTCTTTCATAAGAAGAAAGTTTTTTGACCCTGAAGTTGTAACAGACAACGAATACGAGGCTAAATAATCGTCTGGCATAGCAATAAACCTATTGCTAGCCGTTAGATTAGTGGTCACGTTTTTTCTGAAAAACTCCAACTGTACAGTTTCAAATATACGCTGTTCAGCATTTTTGATGAAAATCGAAAGATTGTTTACGAAAGTAGTTTCCGAGTTTTCAGTGTAATCCTGTATAGCCGTTTTTAATTCTGTAAATGTAAAGCTCATGACGTTGTTACCGTTACTTTGCCAACTGACGCGGTAGCTTCAAGATTAAGACCACCTACTGGCTTAAACCCAAAATATGTATCCGCGTGTGTTTCTGGTCGTGGATTACGAATAGCCTCTGAGTCAGTTACGTTTCGAGGCGGTGTTAGTTGAGGATGTTTTGATTCATACTCGTCAGGCCCTACCAGCAAGCCGTTCCATTCTCTTCGCATCTCACGCAAACGGTATCGGAATCCTGATCGATCCGATATGCCGTAAGCCTTTGATCCTGTCGCAAAACGAGTCATTAGTTCACCCTTAGATAATCCAAGCTAGGTGTTAGACGAGTAGGCACTCGGTCCTGGTCTTCATCAGAAGCACGTTGGAACTCTTCTTCGTAAATGGATTTTAGAAGCTGAACACGTTCCGGTGCTTTCTTGACTGACAGGTAATACGCAAGACCCGCAGCCATACAGGGTAAAAATCTAAACGGTGCATCCAAATTATTGATCGCCGCATCAGCGTCCTGAATACGCTGAATGAAATAGTACCTTAGTACATCTGTGCTGTTTTCTGGGGCGGGCCAAACATTAATCTTAGGCGTAACTTGTTTATCTACAAAGATAGACGACGGTCTGCCGGTTGTGGCTTTGTTTGGTAGGTTTTGATAATCAGATCTTGAGATACGCTGTACTTGAAAGTCTGTGTTGTTTCTACGAACAACCACCTCAAGCAGATCTACAACATCAGATGTCAGTGTGTACTCCGTGGTTCCTGCGGTAAGTGCTTGTGTTCCAAGCTGAACCGTCCAAAGATTTACCCCACGATTTGCCCAATCTGCAAACATTAGGTTCAAAGACCTACGCGCAGTTTTTGCGTCATAGCCTGTTTTTACCTGAAGACCACAGCGTTCATATGCTTCTTCCACAAGCTCTGCTACATCCAGATCAAAATCTCGTGAATTTGAAGTTGCCATCAGTCTTCCTCGTTATACAAATTATCAAAAATTTTGTTCACATCCAGAGTGTAATCAAGGTCACTCTTGGAATAGTGAATGTGTGCAGACGGTTTGAAATCTGGGGCACCCTGTCCTGTTTCAAACCATGCTGGATGTGTTACTCTAACACGGTTATTCGGAAGTGCCACTATATTTCCTGTCCATTCTCCTGCATCTAATAAATGCATAACATGGCTCTGCTTGTGTTGAGCAGGGTCATCTGCAATCTCGTTTTCTGCATAATCAACGGTAAACAAGTACTTTGCGGGGTACATTTCTCCATCTATTTTCGCCAACCAGGGACATGGTGTGGCTCTATCTAAAACGTAAACAGAATGATTATGAGAGGAACAATCCCATGGTTGCGCGTTATGCACTGCCATAGGTTCAGGCCACTCCTCAAGTGGCTCGTCTGCAACAAGAGCGGTTATAGGCATTCTTGCCCACATTGCGCCCCCGTAGACGTTCTCCTCCTCAGAACCCTCCGGGTTTATGCCTGTAAATATGACCTGAAAACTAAGACTACGACAAGGCATTGTAGTCACGGCTATCGCCATAGCATGGAGAAACTCTCCATGGTACTTTTCATGGTTGTGCGTATATTCACGGCGCACCCAACACTTGAAGTGTGGGATGTTGCTTTGAAGATACGGCATTAGGCTTTTACGAGTTTATAACCTTTTTTCTTCGCCGCAGCGCGAATTTGTGCAACCGTCATTGTTTTACCTTTGACAGCACCGCCCTTGCGATATCCCTTGGACTTAACTGCTCCGCCCTTGCGATATCCCTTGGACTTCATCATTCCGCCCTTCTTCATGCCTTTGCTTTTCATGCGTCTCATCATCGTTTCTTTCTCCTTCGTAACGACTGTACTCTTCTAGGTTTACCCGCTGGTTGACCCAGCCGTTTCTTTTGGCTGACTCTGCTACGCTTTTCGGAAGCGGTCATCTCTTTGCTTGTTTTAGGAGTTTTGGAAGAAACGCGTTTTGAAGGACGACAGTAAGGAGTGCCGCGTTTTTCGCCCTTGCGACGACCACACTTCTTCCCGGTGCGAACGTCTTTCCAATCCTCTTTAAACCAACGTTTGAGAGCTAATCCTTTTTTAGTTTTTCTTACGGCTGGCATCAGTAAATCTTGGTGGTTCTATAACGGTACCGTTGTCCTTCTCGGATCTTCGGCTCTCCGCGCACCATTCCTCCACTTGCTTTTCTAACTGTCTTGTTTTTGCTTTTATTGCCCCAATTCGCTGCTCCAACTTTTCGGCATTTTGCAATGCTCCCCGAGGCATATGCGCTCGGGAAAACTTTGTATCTGGCTTTGACTTTGTGATAACAAGCATCCTTTTTAGACATGTTACACCTTCCTTACTCTACGCTTACGTTTCGCGTTTCGTCTCTTTTTCTGAGGCGGTTTTGTAATCTGTTTAGGAATACTCGACCTAGATATCGCCATCAGAACAATCTCTCTATAAACGGTACCAAAGCTGTCGCTATAATAACACCTACCAAATACTTAAAGTTTGCTGAGATGTTAGCGTCCAGCTTATCCATCTTTTGTTTACCGTCTTCTAGCCGACGTTGTATCTCTTCGTATCTAAGAGAACACTCTGCTTCGTGCTTTTCTATCCGAGCTACTGCTTCTTGAATTTTCATGTTAGCACTTCCACCGTCTTCTAGCCTGACGCAATCTGCTGTTAGGATTTTTTGCCGCTTTGGGGAACTTCTTCATTTGCCCCGCAGAACGTGCACAGAACGACTTACGTCTCTTCGCCGCTTTGCTACCCTTTTTAACCTTGCCGGTAACAGCAGTTTTTAACTTGCTACCTGGATTCATTCGACGGTATGCAGCCACGCCTTTCTTCGTCATTCCCGCCCCACTTTTAGTGGGACGGAAATTACGCTTATTGCGTTTCGGCATCTTTGTCGCCGCTCTAGCCATAGTAGTCTCTAGACAGTAAAGAACACGACAGACGTAATATCGTCTACCGTATGCACATTAATGTCTGTCTCGAATAAGATCCCCTGTGCAGGGACAGCAATAGTGTCTGTTTCACCTGTCTGAAGATCAACGTGCAGTTTTGTTGCACCAGAGTCTGTGCCATCTGTTAGCTTCAACTCAGGTGTTCCAGAACCAGCACTGGTAACGAGAACTTGCATCAGGCGACAACGTCCAATGGACGCTGCCCCTGTTGCTGTAACGCGAGTGGTTTTTACATCAGAACCAGCCATTACAGTCTCCTATCTTATGAATCAGCGAAAGGAGTAGCTACAGTTCCTGAACCAATCAAAATGCCCTGGACTAAATACTCAGCCGTAGCGAGTGCAGTAACTTCAACATACGAATTTGCATCGCCACCAGTGGTGCTACCGTTCATTGAAATCACATCATTAGTTGCGGCAGGAATGAAAAACTTCACTGTGCCATTGGTAACAGCCACCGCTACAGAACCAACAAACTTGTCTGTGCCATCTGTTTTGATGTCGAGATCAGTTGCATCTGTGCCGACGAAGAAACGGTACGTTGCACCGATCTCTGCTGTCTTAATACTAGGCAGTGTAACTGCGCCATCTGCGTCATTGACTTCGATGACACGACCCGCGTGTGTGTCAAATGTGAGAGTAGTTTCGGCTGTGATGTTAATCACAGAACCGGAGCCAGCTTGAATGATTCCGTTGTTAGAAATCACTGGACCTGAAAAAGTTGTTTTACCCATATCAATCTCCTGTCAGGGTTACGTCGATCACACCATGTGATCGTCAGGAATACAAAAAGATTAACTTAATTTTAGGCAAAAAGAAAGGGCGGGAATGATCCCGCCCTCTCCGTTTTCAACAACCGTTTACTTACGCACCCGGTGAACCGAACACACAACGTGGGTCACTGAAGCCGAAGCTATAACGCTCACGAGCTTTGTAACGCATGTTACCTGTGTCGAAATCTGGCTCCATCGCAGTGGTGAGAGCCAAACGCTCGAAGTGCTTGAAGCCATTCGGAGCGTCAGTTTTGATGAAGAATGCATCTGTATCAGTCAGGTAGTCATTGACTACATAACCTTCAGGCAACAAGCCCATGCTACGGATAGCATTCGTATCATTGTCGGCAGTACCAACGCGGAGGTTAGAAACCATCAGACGTTCAGCAACAAACTGTAGCTGACGCGGAATGATCAGTTTCGCACCCTTCAGCGCGATGATAAGGCCACGCTCATCAACAAAACCAGCAATGCTGATCAGAGCATCTTCGAGAGATGTCTCGTTCAAATCAGCGGCAGTGCTGGGCTCGTTTGCAAACGTGCTGCCATTGGTTAGTGGGTGGTCAGTTGCACAAAGCTCTTTGCCGTCACCGCCTTTGAAAGACGAGTTGAAAGCATTGTTGAGAATTGAGGCAGCTTTCACCTGTTTGGTATGTGCCATAGCACGAGCCAAACCACGGGTGTAGCGCGAGGACAGACGATCATACAGATTGTCTTCCACAGCTTCTTCCGTGATGGAGAAGCCGAGAGCTACCGTCTCGTGGTTGTAGCGCGAAGTGTAAGCTTCTTGTGCGTCATCAAACGCCAAAGCTGAACCTTCCTGTTTGGTAGGTGCAGCACCGAAGCCTGACAGCATAACTTCTTCTTCGAAGGCACGGTCAGATGTTTCCGTGTCGAAGATTTCAGAATGCTGGCCTTCATACCGATTATATTCCATCCCGAACAAGGCGTTGAGGCCGGGCTCGAGTTCTTTAGCAAGTTGTGATCTAGAAATCGCCATGACCTAGCTCCTTATACGCCTGTGGTTGAGACAGTACCACCAGCAATCGCACCATTCGGTGAATTGAAGTGGTTGTTCAACCGGACTACTACGCCAATCCCACTTGCGCCAAAGTCGGCGTTCGCAGGATCATCAACGATCCCCATAATCCGAAGATTAAGGTTAGCTGTTGTGTTGATTGTGCTAACTCCCAACGTTGCCGAGGACATGCCAGTAGCAGTGCTACCGCCTGTACCAGAAGCAAAGTTGGCGTTCGCAAACACATGAGTACGAGCAGTAGCTTCATCTGTAAGCGATGCGTCAGACGCAATTACAAACAACTGTGAGGGATCATCATAAACGAAGGCTTTGACAGGAAAGTTACTGTCTGCACCCGACCCAGGATAATAATTTGAGAACACTGTCTCACCAGTGGTAGAGGACACATATTCACAACCATAAAATGCACCAACCAGACCTACAGTACCTCCAGCGGCAGCACCGACGATGTCGATAACACCCGCTGCAAGAGGGATAACCGGAGAACCTTGATAGATAGCATTAGAGTTGGAAGCGGCAATGCGATACTCAGTAGCACCAGTTGAGTTTACGTTCTGACCCATTTTTCCATAGGGACGTAAGCCAAATGCACCATTGATATTAGCCATTTTACTAACTCCAAGTTATCGGAGACTACTTTTTCTCGCCTCCGAAGGTTACACGAGATTGCCTGTCACTTGTGATAGGCATTGAGGGATGTTGTTCCCTCATCAAGTTTTCATCCACGGCTTTCATTTGATTGCGGGTCTGGTCCCGAAAATATTCAGTTCTTTCATCAACCGTTTCGATAGGCATACGGCAAAGTATCAGTCCACCGTTTCCTATCACACCCTGGTATTTACCGTCTTCTACGGTAGGAGCTTCGAAATCAGGATACTCGTCAGCCCGGACAGGTTCCCAACCTTCTCGCAATCTTGCGTGTAGATTGGTTTTATCGTCCTCGCCTCGAATGGCGGTCCGAACCCAGCGGTGTACAAAACCTTCGGGTGCGGGTGGAGCTTCTAGCATACTGGGCGGAGCCCAAGGTTTCCTGCGCGCAGTGTTTTCGCGTGTCTGCGTCTCACGAGGTGTACGTTTTTTAGTCTCTGTCATGTCCTTACTCCTTCACATACTTTGCGTACTCTTCGAGCGGAACGCCAAGTTTCCTAGCAATCGCTACCTGTGAATCGGTAAGCTTGACAGTCCTGCGCCCCTTTTTCGATGAACGAGAAGCGGTTGAATCAGCAGAGGCGACTCTGGTCTGTGACCGCTTTTTCGGTGCTTCAAACTTGTTAGGGAAATCAGCACGAAGTCGTTTATCAAGTTCACTATAGTAATCATCTGACGATGCGTCAAATCCTTCCTCTTCAACAAGTCGCCTATGAATGCCAAATGCGGCATATGTCATAGACTCATCTTCACCAAACCAAGGATTTTTATCCGCCCAAGCTTGTGCTTTAGGATCAGGTTGTGGTGCGGCAGCTTGTTGCATAGGTGCCTGTTGTTGAGGGGTTTCAACGGCTTGTTCAGCGGTAGCCTGTTCTTTTTCTATCTTTAGTTTTGCTTCTTCATATTTCGATTGCTCTAAAGCAAGCTGGCTAATTCTTTGTTGCGCCGCAAACAGTGCCTCGGGATCTCCCTCCTCATGCGCTGCTTTGTACGCCGCTTTCGCCGCTTCTACCTCACGTTCAATGCTACCTCCATAGACACCAACGTAAGACTCCTCGCGCTCTTTGAGTTGTTGTTCTAGATTCTTGTTTTGTTGCTGAACACTCTCAGCAAACTCTACTGCTGCTTGCTGTTGTCGTTCTGCCTCTCGATATTTAGCCGTGAGCTTGCGAATACGACGTTGCACACCTTCGGAATAACTCTCCAACTCTTCGTCGGATTGCTCCTCTCCTTCTGCACTCGCCTCTTCTTCCGGCTCTGACTCTGGCTCTGCTTGAGTTTCCTGTTCCGGCTCCGGCTCTTTCTCAGGCTCTACAGTTTCTGTCGCCTCTTCTACAGCCTCTTCTTCTTCCAATTCAACAATGGTTTCTTCTGTTTCACTTTGCATGGCCTTCTCCCATGTTTAAAAAATAATGTCTTCTGGATCTAGAATGGTTGCAATCACTTCATCATCATTAATGATGCGAACCTCTCCGCCGTCCAACTTAAACCTAGACCCGGCGTATCTACCGATACAGACCCAATCCCCTTCTTTGCACCAAGGCTCACATTCTTCACCAAACTTATCTGGATCTTTGTAAGCGAGTGGGCCGACTTTAATAACGTATGCAACAACTGTAGCGATAGACTCCCGATCCCGAGTTTCATCAGGAACATAAACACCGCCGACTGTCTTCTCGCGTCCCTTGTAAGGCATTACAAGAACACGCCAGCCAGTGGGGTTCGGAACTCTCTCTTTTGCGGATTTTGCTTCTGCTTTTTTCTTAGCTTCTTTTTGTGCGACTATATAGTCAGGAACGATCAACCTCTGTGTCATCGTCAAACCTCTTCAGCAAGGACTGTAGCTCCTCCACAGCAAACGAAAGTCCTTGTATTTCGCCTACCACAGCACGGTATTGTTCCATGTCTTTAACGTTTCCACTTGTTATGGAAACAGACAAATCCTCGACCCGTGACTCGAGAGATCTCTTGAACTTGGTGATAAATTCAGGAAGTGTCACTTAACACCCTTGAACCCAACACCCCTTACAGCGCGGCCTGTGCCACGAATTGTTCCACGACTAGGGCACTTGCCACCTTTAGCTTCGCCACCGTTTTTAAAGCCCATACGAGCCACAGCCTTACGGCCTTTTGGAGACTTAGCTAGTTTCTTCAAACCTTCATTTGGAAGCTTATCGACAGATGTTTTAAGAACTTCGCCACCCTCTGCAAACATTTGTCCACCACCAGCAAACGGGTTACCACCACTCATTGCACTCATCATACCTGATGCAACAGGTTGAGTAGGACGGTTTGGACGACGATCACCACCCATAGGGCGTGGACGACCCATAGGACCAGGAGACATTCCTCCATCAACACGGTTCAACATACCCAACATTTTTTGTAAAGGCATCCCTGCACCACCGGGACGGTTTGCACCTGGGCGACGAATTGGGCGACGACCACCGGCAGAACTGAGAGCGTTCGACAACATACCACCAATCCCTGGAGGTGGACGACGGAACTTGCCAGATTTCGCTAGAGCGTTGGCTGCTCCTCCCATAAAACCAGGGCCCCCTATAGGCATAGACGGGCGAGTTGGACGACGGCTACCAGAACCGGGGCGACGACCACCGGGACGAACAGCAACCGGACGGCGACCACCGGGACGAGGAGTAATACTAGGACGACGAATTCGGGACATTTTAATCTCCTAAAAAACCTTTACATGATGTTAAACAGATTTTCTCTGTTTTGACTAGCCCTTTCCTCGTGCTTTATCGATTGCACGAGAACCAAACCAAAAACTAATTATTGCGGCAAAGATTGCTTTTGTGTCTTCATCCCACAAAACATTCAACGAATCCGCTACGCTCATCCCACTATTCAACGCTTCGCGCAACAGTGTGATCTCAATCGCCAGAAACAAACCAAAGAAACAGTAGGTAATTACCGGACGAACAGATTTTTGCATGGCTGAGATGAACCCAGTGCCTTGGTTTATACTGATGTCGTGTTGCATCAAACGTTCGTGTTCTTTATCAGCAGCCTGTGCTTCAAACGCTTTCAGTTCAAAATCATAGCCGTCTTTGCGTAATTCAGCGGCAAATTTCATCTTTTCCAGTTCGAATTTTTGACTGTTCTTCTGTCTGAAATGATCTGTGATTGCTGGCGCAGTGCTACTAGCAAACCCTATCAATGAACCTATAACACTAAGCATTAGAACCCCTTTTTCTTACTCGCTTGATACTCTCTCCAGTTTACGCTGTTTCTTTTTCGCCATTGTTTTCTAGCCTGTTCGTACTCTCTAAATTTATTTATTTTGCCCATGTACCTGTAAATTTTTACTTTCGGCTCATCCACGCCGAAACTCCCATGTAAGCACCCACAACGCCAGCTTGTGCAATATAGAAAAGACCAAGGAGGTCAGCGAGAGCATCAACACGAGTGGTAGGAACCACAGGTAAAAAAAGGACTGTTGTAAAAACCAACATGCTTGCCATAGCGATCCACGCCATCCGCTGTTGTGCATCTGCCTTTTCCTCTCGCAGTTCTAGCTCAACCATTTCTTTTTCACGGGCGATCTCTTCGTCTGTCACAACTCCGTCGCCGTCCAAATCATGGGCTTCGTATCTACTTCCTTGTTCTAACTTTTTATTCGCCATCTAATCTAACCACTTGTCGATTTTCTTTTTACCGACATACAAAATACCTAACCAAATAGTAAAAAGCACACCGTCAAAGTAACTCAACTCGTTCCATGCATTCACTAAGTCCATCAGCCGTTCACCACCTTCAAATCTACGCCGCTAAGTTCTCTTCGTAACTTGTTTTCTATCTCTTCCATAGAAAAACCTTGTTCATGCCACTCGTGAACTTGTTTCTTCAGCCTAAAGTACTCGTCCCAACGACCCGCCCAAACGGATCCTTGCCCCACATTATTGTCGCTCATCGCTTGTTCATTTCTCTCATAACAGCGATGTCTTCTTGCGTTTCTATGCGCTCTCTGTTTACAGCGGCACGGTCTTCAGCAATCTCTCGCGTGGCTTGCAAACGTTCTTGTGCTTGCATTGCCTGTTGCTCAATCCTTGTCTGGTCAAGCATAGCATCGACTTGGTCTTTCTGTGCTTTGCGCTGTTGATCAGCGGCTTGCAGTTGAACCTCTGCCTGACGAATACCAACCAACGGATCTTGTGGTTCGGGTGGCATAAGCTGTGGCTGTAGATCAACCGTGATCTCTGCAACTTTCGACGCAACCATTGCTTGCATCTGTGCCTCATCCATCTGCGGTGGCTGTATCATTTCAGCCGGTACACCAGCAGCCATCTGTTCTTGCATGAACTGTTGCATTTGTTGTTGCATCATCATCTGAACTTCTTCTTGGGCTTTCAGCGCGATGCGCTCTTGTATGTTTCCGAGAACCATAGAAAACACCATTGGGTTTTCTTTAATCAAAGGCATGGTCATAAACTGTATGTGAGCCGCAATGTGTGCGTCATGGTTCTGACCCGGGAATGCCTGTATCTTCTCGCCCCTCAACAAGTATGCGTGTTCCGAAGCAGGGTCTAAAGGCATAGGCTCTGGCTCCGGCTGAAGGATACTATCGATGTTCTTGACCTCAAGAGCCTCGTACATACGACGATATGCTTCACGGATGTTGTGAACTTCGGGATTGCTTTGTGCAAGCTGTAGCTGTGTTTGTGCAAGAGACAAACGCTGTGCCATCGAAAAGATGTTTGGATCAGAAACAGGCAGTACATCTACACGGCTATCAAAGTCTTGCGGCAAAATCTCTGCGGGTACATCAAGAGCATATGGATACTCATCGATGGAGTCAGCGATGATGGCTGACAAAAGCCGGAACTCTTGTTTCTGTGCGTAGTGCATCCGTTTGTGGATTGCACTCATGACTCGAGAGCCACGCTCCAACAACGCAACAGTCGTACCCACCGGTGCATTTGTGTTCATGTCACCGACTTTGTTGTCAGCAATCGCGGCATACGCTTGACCGCTATCTACCAACACACCTAGAAGCTGTGCCAGTGTTCCCGAAGGCTCTTTGTACGGTAGCGGTTGAATGGCAGAACGAATGTCGCCGCCAGGGGCATCAATGTCTCTGAACTCACCGGGTTGAATAGGTTCATCATCGTTTCTGATACGCGTTCCACGAGACTTGAAACCAGCCGGTAGGTTTGACAGCGTACCGGCATCTATCAGTTGACGCAGTATCGATGTCGCCGCACGGGACAAACCACCAATCATGTGGATCAGACCAAAGCCATAGAACCCAAAACCAGGTAGGAACTTGTAATGAACAAAGTGCTGCAACGGTTTCTGTTGCGGGTCTTCTTCCTCCCAGTTACGAGCGATAGACAGCACAGCACCGCTGTTTTTTTCTATCGTAACAACGTATGGAAGTTTCAAACCAGTAGGCTCACCGTCAGTGTCTTTGTCTTCGAAGCCGGGTAGATCAAGATATGTGTGCACTTCGTAAAGAGTGTACATGTCATCGTCACTCGGTGGACGAAGACCAGAGATCTCGTTCATCTTCTCAGTGACTTCGTTCTCTTCCGTAGCGTAATTACTGGACAAGTCCACATCACGGTACACCGTGGACAACTGCATCTTCACGATCTCGTTTTCCGACATCTCAATGACATGTGTGATGCGCTCGGCAGTGCGAATGTCAGTGGCAGAGTAGTTCACAACAAGATCTTCAGCCGGTACAAACTTGGAAACAGCGCGCCGTCTGGTGATATCGAAGTAAACTTTCTTGAATGTTGAACCCGCCAATGGCAGATAGAACAACATCTGATCCATGTCAGGGTCATACTCTTCCATGACCTCGGTGACGTAATAGTTCATGAAATCTTTGACACGTTTAGCCTGTGCCATGACTTCCGGTGACTCTGCGCCTACAACCGTAGTACGAACAGGACCGCCAGCCGGTAACATTTCTTTGTACGCCTGTGATTGGAACTGCGTAACTGATTGCGAAATCAGGGGATGTGTAACACCACTTGCACCAGAAAAGGGCTCGTCACGTTCTTCATAGTTAATGCCCAAAAGACTAAGACCCTTGGCAAGCGCATCTTCCCACTCGCCTCGAGACTCAAGGTCTTCTTCACATTTGGAAAACAATTCCGAAGAAAGTTCGCCTAAAGCAGAATCATCAAGTATTTCTGCCAAATTTGCTGTGTGGCTGTACTCTTCCGCCAGAACTTCCTGACCCTCTTCCGTAGGATCAATTAAATCTGCACTACCATCCTCGTTCATCTGAACGATCATGTCCTGTATTGCTTGATCACCTATACCCGGAGATACGCCCTCGATCTCTACGACTACATCATCGGGAGCTTCTATCGCTGGTCCGCCTGGTCCCATAGCTGGTTCGACCATGCCACCTAAAGTTTTATCTGTTTCAGACATGTTTTTTTATAACACCTCCCTAGCCATTGCACCAATACCTTTGTGTACCTTCACTTCACCACCTTTTGCCAAAGTAAGTGGTGGAGGATCTACCTTTTGATTGCTTGATAAAGGCGCAAAAGTGTAACCAATAGCCGGCTGGTTTGGATTTGTACGTTTGTCAATCAAAGGACTATCTATGTTAACCCGAGGCACATATTTTGACCCAGGGTTTTGTTTCTCAAGTTCTTTAAACCTTTTCGAAACGGTGTCTTTGTATGTTTCTCTGTATCTGTTCCAGGCCGAAGAGTCTTCTCTCACACCTCTAAGTCTAGCTATCTCTTCCCAACTTGGAACAATAACTCCACTCAAACCTTTGGTTTGTGCTTTCTGAACAATCGTGTCCACCACATGTTTGATGTAGTCTGTTTCAGAAGCAAACGGGAAATCGTTCAAAAGCCTCGGTTGATCACTTATGAGCTTGGTATCCGCCATCACTTTGGGAGAAACAAGTTCCGGTTTTAATGCTGTTAATAATTCAAACGCCTCTGGATCATCTCTTTGAAGCTGTTTAACCGCTTCGTCTAGTTGTTCCGTTATCGCGTCAAACTCGTCAGATGCTGCCATCTGCTGTTTAAGCTTTGCTTGGATTTCTGGATTCTTTGATTCCAAAACCTCAATGCTTTTCGGCACCCTTCCTGCCGCCGCCTCTTCAGCCAAAGACTGTTTCCTATCAAACAAAGGACGCATCCGTTCGATATATGGCTCAACTACCTCATCTATTTTTCTTCTTGTATCAGCATTCAGAAGAACAGTGTCCCCTCCATCCATTAAGTCGTCTTTCAAAGCTTTAATGTCTGCCTTTGAATCCACGACAGCGTTCATTTTTACCAAAGCATCTTCAAGTTTTGAACTGAAGGCTGAGAGTTTTCCAGCCTTCTTTTGTGCGACTACATACTGACCGAAATTCATCTCACCACGGGCAGTATCAACAAAATTATTGTTATTACTCAGGTTGTTTTGAGCTAGAAACGCTTTTTCGCTCATAGACCCATTTAAATAGGCAAACACGTTATTCAGTTTTTGAACTTCATATTCTTGTATGTTGTCAGGATCATCAAGTGCTGTCTTGTCTCTTGGTTGAGTGTTAAGGCGTATCCGAGCATCAGGAGCAAAATCAAAAGAACCTGTATTAAATTCATGCTCCATATTTATAAAAGAACTTATCTCGTGCATGAGCTCATCGTCTTGAAGAAGCTCATTGAAGTCTTTCATCCTATCTCGACCAAGCTGTTCGGCAGAATTAAGACGAAGCATTAGCTGTTGTCTTACATCCCCACCCTCTTTGATAGGAACAACCTGTTTACTTAAATCACTTTGTATTTCTTCAATGACATACGCGCCGTTAGGAAAATCTGCGTTAACAGTAGGGTCATCAAACTCTGTGACTACACTACCTCGGCTGTGCCCAATCCTACCTCGAATGAACTCCGAGTTTTGAGTGCGGTCATACTCTGAATGACTGCCTGTATCTCGACGAGCGGTATATAAAGAATCACTATCTGGAACATCGTTGAAGTAAACGAGCTCCTCATAATCAGTGACATTGTACTTTTGAATTATTTCCCCACTTTCAGGGTCTATCATCCTGCTGTAATCACCGGGCATCGGGAGCCAGCGTTGATACTGTTTGTTCGTCGCATCTGTGGCCTTCACATGAGGACGGATAACTTTTAGTTTAGGGGCATATTTCCGATATGTGTTTCTTAGTTGCTCTAATGTAACTAAATCGTTTTCTTTAAGAAGGCCCGTGATCCCCGACGCATCCATCTCGTTCTGAGAAACGTTCATACGTTTCAATTGTTTTTTGATTTGCGCGGGAGAAAGCCCATCCTCACCAATCTGCAAAAGAGATTTTGTGTTGAAAAGCGCGTTTCCTAAATTACTGCGGGTTCTTAAAAAGCTAGATTCTCCGCTTGAATAATTCTCAGGGTTATCTTCCACCTGGGATTTACCTTGCCCACTTGTCGGTCCTTTTTGTACTTGGCCTTCCATATTTTGACTGGCTTCAGGAGGAAAGGTTTGCCGATCCTTCTTCTTCTTTTTTCTTTCTTCTCGAGCGGCAAGAATATCAGGATCGTCACCTAAGTTAAGCTCCTGACGTAACTGTTCGTTGGGAGCAAGTTCAGGTTCCGGCTCCGGTGTTTCACCTAAATCCATCTCTATCTGCTCTGCTGGCACACCCTCGTCAGTCGCTTTCTTCTTATCAGCTAACTGTTTGGCCTTGGCTAACCGAGCCGCCTTCGCCGCACCAAAAAGACCACCAACAATAGGAAGTGCACCCAGACTTGTTAAACCCGCACCAACATAATCGCCCTCTCTAAGAGAACCCACCACCGAAGGTAGGTTTTCATCAGGGTTAAAAGGATTAGGGTAATAGCCAAAAGCTTCTGCAATACCGGCAGTCGTTCCAACATATGGATCGGGCGATACCAAAGCTCCGAGTAACGCGGCTCTCTCAGGATCTTCCTCTAAAAAGTCATACGCAGACAAAGCTCCTTGGCGCACGGTTCCCGGAACAGAACGAACATCTGCCAAAAGCTGTTCTATCCCCTGTGCAGGGGTTAAAAATTCTGTCCGTGCTCTAGATTTAAGTCTTCTGCGCGCTGCCGTCATCTAGATAACCTAAACCAATTTTACAAAACCAACAACGGCAAGAATAAATAATAACGCAACAGACACAACAACACCGATAATCAACATCATTTCGTCACGTTCCTGCTTCTTGCGTCGGGCAACACGCTTTTGTTCCGCAATAAGCTCTTTTTCTTCACGAAGACGCTTCTGACGTTCAGCAACGATCTGTCTCCAGGTACCGTAACCGAACCTATTGTCTATCATTATAGAAATTTCTTCGAGTTGCTCCTGGGCCAGTTTGGCGTCTATGACCGAATGAGCCGCGTCCTTGGACTGCCCCAACAAAGACTTGTCGCCAAAACGTTTTTGTTGAACTTGCTTCTCTCCCTGAAACAAGCCATCGATAGCACCCGCGATATCTTTGATATCGTTGGCTGTGTTTATATTAGATTTTATGAACTCGACGGATTTTTGTACAAGTGCAATCCCAGCCAAGCCAGAGGATATTGGATCCATAAAGATGCTCCATCAATAGTACTCCCTCCTTTTGGAAGGGATGTACATTTCGGGTTCATCCTCCTCGAGATTGACTAGTCCCCCCTCGCGGAACCGGATCAATGCCATAGTCATACTATCACAAAAATCGTCATGGTCACCATTAGGAAATGATGCACACTCTTCAATGACTTCTTCTGCAAAAGTTTTGTTTGGTGCCCACACGCGCCCAGCTTCAAAGATTGGAGCCACCATATGCATACGCGTAGTCTTGTCGATACCGCCACCACGCTTCCTCCGACCCGGAGAATAGGTGAGAACAGGTATGTTTATCCGTAAAAGCTCATCGGCAAGGGGTAAACCAGACGCTTTGCCCTCAATCAGCACCATGTCCGGTTCCCAATATTCATACTGCTCCAACGCTTCGTCCTTGAGTTCGGGGAAATTGTACCGACCCTTCGTCGCATCAAGCAAAATCAAGTGCTCAACACCGTCCTCGAACGGATCAAACACGCCCCAAGTCGTAATCGCCGTGTAATCAGCAGTTTCTTTCTTGGAAAACGCCGTATCATACGACTGTAAGATGTAATTTAACCGTGGAACGTTCTCTTTTTCCCACGGTTGCCACCATTCTCGCTTGATCATGGCAACTTCTTCGGACGTAGGATCCTGTTGCCACTGTGCATTCCACTTTGTTGGCGACAAAGACGCTTTTACAGACAGTAATTCTTCTTTTTGCCAAAATTCAGGCCACAATGGGTTCCCAGACGGCATAATTGCAGGAAATTCGACCACCTCCCACTTGTCAGACAGTACATCTTTGCCCTGATCCGCCAGTAACCTCCCTGTTAAGTCCTTCATTGACCACCGTGTTTGCACGATAATGATGGAACCACCAGGTTGGAGACGCTGTCTCGGTCCAGATGTGTACCACTCATACGTCATATCGTATGCAGTAGACGATAAAGCATCCTGTTCCGAGTGCGGATCATCAATAATCAGCAAATCAGCACCACGACCCGTCATCGCCGCACCAACACCAGCAGCAAAGTACTCGCCTTTCATGCTTGTTTCCCACCTACCGGCGGCTTGACTGTCTTGTTTGAGATCCGTATCGGGAAAAATTTCGGTATAAATAGGATCCGCAATGAGGTCACGCACTTTTCTACCGAAACGGGTGGCTAGTTCCGTGTTCATCGTTGCCTGAATAATTTTCAGTTTAGGGTTCCTTCCAAGAAACCATGCCGGCATGAGGTATGAGGCTAGTTCAGACTTGGAATGACGGGGCGGCATATTGATGATTAGGCGTTTTAACTTGCCCTGCGCCACTTGTTCTAGTTTTTCTGCGATTACCCGGTGGTGCCGACCTTCAATAAAATTATCATACACATGGTGGGCGAAACACATAAACTCGTTTTTCGCTTTTTCCCGAAGGTCAAGGTTTCTTAACGTCTCTTCTAACGCAAGTTTTTGACGTAACACCTCATCAGGGACGGCAGCATACTGATCCATGTGCCGAATGATATTATCAGCAAATGAATTTATCAACCCAACATTGTACTAACGTACTCGCTTCGCTCGTACTCTTTTTTAGGGGGTGCCCAGCCCTGCAATCGCAAACGCAAAAAAAGGACGCGGGGAGTAACCCCCGCGCCCCCTGCGTAGCCGGACGAGGCTACGCCGACCACACTAACGAACGTCAGGAACGATAGGCATTGGAGGGATGACCAAGTCTAACAAGTCCTGCCCGTGGTTAGTAGAGAATGTTGGAGTGATGTATTTTGTGTACTTCTCAGCAACTGTGTACGCTGACTTCTTTTGCCATTGAAACTTTAGCGACACACCCTCTTGCTCCACTTCAGCAATGACCCCGTGCCTTGGGTTGTCTAGCCAATGTTGCGGAGCTTCAGTAAGCAACGTCTTGCGGAGGTCTGCTTTCTCTTTCTCCAATGCTGAGATTTGTTGTTTCACTTGTTGAAACCGAATTGCTGTTTGATAAATATCCATGTTTAGCCTCGTTTGTTGTGTAAGCGTCATTGCTTACATTTACGAAGTTACTAAATCTCCCAAATGTTGTCAAATGTTTTTTTATTTATTTTTATTATTTTTTATCTTGTCCCATCTTATTATATGTGTATAATGAACCTATTCTCAATTCAACAAAAGGAGTACGAAATGAGAAAGCTACGTTTAAATGAAGAGAAACTCTTAGGTCTGCTTGTCGGATTTATGGGTTTTCTATTTTTGTTTGGCTCTGTCTTTGGACAGGGTGGTTTTTTTGAAGAGGGTGGGCGTGAAGTCTTTGGGTTTACCGCTGTTCTTTTCATCGGCCTTGCGCCGACCATTTGGATTTTTGGAGGTAACAACAAATGAGTGTTGAAGAAACTATGCAACTCACAATGAAAGAATGCTTAGACGAAATTGCAAAGCAAAGTGACGAAGTTGGGCGTATGCATATCGCTAACGTTGCGTTGGAGCATTTGGTTATCATCATGCAAGTCACTAGTGAGCGTTCCGTTGCTAACGCTATTATAGATGCGGTTAACGCAATCAAAGCAGAATGCCCATCCGTGAGCGAGGTTCCTACACATGACGCATAATAATATGTTTGATGCATTCAGGGAGTTGGGCAACCAACTCTCTGACTACGAGCAAAACAGAGCCGGCGGGTTTGGCTCTGCAATTGAGCAACTCACACAGAGCGAACCAATCAACGGCATTGCTGATGAGATTGTCCAGGCTCTTAGTGAACAAGCGGAGGCTTGCGAGAAAATGGCCGAGGCCACTCGTAAAGTCGCCGAGCTTAACGAGCGGTTGGTGCGGTTTATGATCCGCTGAGAGTTTCGTAGCGAGAAAAGGGGCGGCTCCGGCTGCCCCTTTTTTTGAAAAAAATTTGACGCTGGGCGACCGGGTGCCAGGCCCGGTATTGTACCAGCCGCAAGGCGCAAGGGCGCAAGGGCCCAGGAAGGATATAAAATGCCAGACACAACAGAAGTATTTAAATACCTAGATGAACTACGCGAGAGTGGTGAGGTGAACATGTTCGGATCCGCTGCGTATGTACAGGAGAAATTTGGCCTCGGGCGCAAGGATGCCCAGAGCGTGGTTAACGAATGGATGCAACAATTTTCGGTTTGACTTTCCCAATGGGATATGTATACTAAAATGGTCTAACCAGAAAAGGAGTACAGATATGGGACTAGACATGTATCTAACTGCAAAGAAGTTTCACACCGTCCACGAGAAGGTTGACGGTAAACTTCAACACCGTCCTCGTAAATTAGTGGACGGCTTTCCGCTTGAAGGTGAGAACTTGGAAATCATGTATTGGCGGAAGAACCATTGGCTTCATGGCTTCATCGTGGAGAACTTTGCGAATGGAGTGGATGAGTGCCAACCCATCGAACTAGATGCCGCCGACCTAACATTGGTAGCGAGGAAACTTGAGAAGTGGGCGGATGACCCATCGGAGTTTGCACCGAAAGACGGCTTCTTCTTTGGTGTTCGTCCTGAAGATGAACACTACGAAGAGGTGCGAGATGAGTACCGTGCAGACGCTGTGGCGGAAGCCAAAACTCTCTACAAAGCTGTTGAGTGGTTGAAGGCAGACACCGAAGGCCGTGAGTATCGGTCTGTAACTTATCAAGCGAGTTGGTAAGATGACGACGGTGCTTACTTTCAAAGGAGAGTTGCTGAAGCGAGTGGTAAAACACTCGCTCTCAGTAAAGCGAAAAATACCATACGTTGATGAGTACACCGACGATATGGGCGTGTGGCTGGTGAAAGACCAAGGCATTTATGTCATGGCACCAACGCACGAGGAACGCGATAAGGATGATAAGGGGCACACCGTTGTGTGCTACGCGAATGGCTATCGCGGTGACATCGACGACGACACCCTGTGGGACAGAACTTACGAGGTGTCTAGGGACGACTTCGCCGAGTTTATCCCGTTGGGAGAAACAATGGTGGAGCGCATCCTAAAAGCCAGCAACAGAGCAAACGCTCTGAAGATTAATCTATTCGAAAGCACAATCCTTGTTGAAGCTTAGAGTTGGTTGGCGGGAAAAAGGGCGGCTTCGGTCGCCCTTTTTTTCGTGCCCAGCTTTCCAGGTAACCGGGATCACCCGGGGCCTGGGGCCCGGATCGAATCGGATTCAGGCGCAAGGCGCAAGGAACGCTGCGGATCACCCGGGCGGATCGCGGAGCCCAGGGCCTGGATCAAAAATCGCACCGGACGCAAGGCGCAAGGCTTGACATATCCATTAGAAAAGTGTAGGTTTAGGACATGACAAAAAATCTTGGAACATATAAAGGGTCTGCTATCTTGTCTAACACAAGCAAGATGCCAGGCTATTCGATCTCGACCCCGGCTGCTGACTGCAAGACCGGATCAAAGCTTGCCCAGGTACCCGGCTCCGTGTGTCACGGTTGCTATGCCTTAAAAGGATCTTACCGATACCCGTCGGTTAAGGAAGCCATGGCTAAACGCCAGGACTTCATGAAGTCTCCGAAGTGGGTTGAGCTCATGGTTGAAACAATTAACAAGACCCGGTCTCCTTATTTCCGGTGGTTTGACTCCGGTGACGTACAATCAGTACAGCACGGGCACCAAATCCTGGAAGTGTGCGAACGTACACCAGGCAAGTCCCATTGGATCCCGACCCGGGAAACAAAGATCTGGAAGACAGTGCTGCTGCAGCGCAAGGGAATGCTACCTGGCAACGTAGTACTGCGCGCTAGCGCGACTATGGTCAACGATTCGCCGCTGAAGAGCTTCGAAAACACCTCCACGGTGCACGACAAACACTACCAGGGCCCTGGCCTCGGGCACATATGCCCAGCTTCACAGCAATCCGGCAAGTGCGGCGACTGCCGTGCCTGTTGGAACCCTGAAGTTACAAACGTTTCCTATCCCAAACATTGAAGAATCACACCTCGAGATACCCGGTGATCACCGGGCCTGGCTGCAGCCGGTTGGTATTGAGGCGCAAGGCGCAAGGCAGCCTGGATCACCCGGGGCTGCCGGTTTCATATTCGGACGCAAGGCGCAAGGTTCGATCACCTGGGCACCCGGGCTCGATCAAACATGGAACGGACGCAAGCCGCAAGATCATCCCCGGTATATGCAGCCTGGATCCCGGGACCGGATACACCTTCGGACGCAAGGCGCAAGGCATCACCGCCGTCAAATAAAAATAGACTAGGCGTCTTGGGTCGTGAAACTAAGAAGAAGGAGATGCCACCAGCGGCAGAATACTGCATATTCCACGCAATCTGTGAGGGACGTATGGAGACAGTGTCTCCTTTTATACATTTTAATTCGACCCAAAAGGCCGTTTTATCCGCACAAATGTGTACGTCAGGGATGCCTGACCCTGCTCTATTTTCAACCCTCGTTTTGTGTGTTCCCTTGGGCAGTGCGGTCTTCAATCTGTTCCAAAGGTTGCGCTCCGGTGTCGGCATCAAGTACCTCCTCATACTCTGCTTCGATGAAAGCGGCCGGGTGTTCGTCTCTCAACTTGGATAGCTGTTCAATAATTTGATCTCGAGACATTTGGTCATACGAATGGACATGTTGGTTCTCGCGTCGGTCAACAGTCAGCCCTCCCAAGCTGGCACGAATTTTTTCTGCGTTGATGGCGGCAGAGAACTGACCTTCCGATTCGGCATTGTGTGACAGGTCGGATAGTCTTTTGAGTTGTCCTATCAATGTCACTCCGTATTTACGTTCGTGTTCCTGACGGAGTTCAGCGATGTGTTGCGGAACTAACGGGAAGTCTTTTCCGTTGAGAAGTTTGTGAGCATATTTCACCGCGACCTTCTCACTGTATCCAGCGCGTCGAGCACACTCGGCGTTGCTGTACACACCTTCAACAATAAGTCGTGAAAATTCTTTCTGACGATTGGTTAAAAATCCACCTGATTGTTCTTCGACTTCAAGCTCCATGTTTCCTCGCATGTTTATAGTGTTCCCAAGTTTTAATCAGGCTCCTATGGAAGCCATGCCATTTCGCCGGGTAATGAACCCAACCTTTTTTATCACCACGCCAAACAAGCCCGAAGCCCCATGAGCTTGTCGGTGGTGCGCTCTTCCAAAAACTTAAACGTGGCCTCATTTCTATCCTCTAAAACTATTTCCCCTGACTTTTATTAATATATAGCAAAGTCACAGATTTCGCGCCATCAGTATGACTGCACCCTGATACAGTTGATACAGTTAGTGTAACACAAGTGTATCAGCTAGAACCCTTGTATACCGTGCGTTACAGAGAAACTGATACACTGATACACTGATACACCATTTTCACAAAAAAACTTACAACAAAAATCTCACAGAAATAAGCTTATGCATCTGTATCAATGTATCACTTTTTTCATTTCACCTCTTGATATATCCAATAGAAAAGATTATATATTGGAATATGCTATGTTGCATACACAAAGTCCCATCCAAAGGAGTACACGATGGCAGACGAAAAGCAAATACCTTTTTCATTCATGTCCCAAGAACCAAGTTCCGAGGACATTCAACAGCAATCTTTTGATGCATGGGTCAAGGGCATGGAGCTCGTGGCTAAAACAGGTAACCC
>Ga0070746_10000294_pt1 | contig 29344 bp, 50 predicted proteins | sample VirMetDEL_Mar_21_FD_77016 | JGI IMG/M metagenome (GOLD analysis project Ga0070746, IMG submission 77016) | Aqueous microbial communities from the Delaware River and Bay under freshwater to marine salinity gradient to study organic matter... | ecosystem: Environmental > Aquatic > Marine >...
AATACGCATACGTTCTGAGCCATTAGTTCTAAGCTGCATAGAATTGTCAGCATTATTGTAAGCAATAGAACCTGCATCGTTATCTGCTTCGTCTCCTAATCTTAATTCGCATTCTCCAAGACCGTCTGATGACGTTATAAAAATATATCTATTACTTGCTCCGTCAATAGTTAATGAACTTGCATTAATTGTACCGTTTACATCTAAAGCAGAGGTGGGACTACTCGTACCAATACCTACATTACCACTTGAATCAAGTGTCATAGCAGTAACACCTGCAGGCTTAAATGTAATAGGTTTAAATAAGTTTGTTTCAATAGCAAAACCTGTAGCATCATTACCAACCCAAGAGGCGAAAGCATTGTTTTGTATTTTTAATCTACTATTATCAGCAGCTTTGTAAACTTCTAATATTTCAGTAGGATTAGAATTATTAATACCAACACCTGTACCATTATCAGTAACAATACTATTTCCTATTGTGTCTGAGTCTGTAAACTTAGGTAATTTATTTGCAGTACCGCTTCCGTCTACATAACCTGCACCGTTTATTAATTGGTTGTTGTTGGTTATTGTGTTGGTAATTGTAACATTCCCCGTTGCGGTGTCTACGCTTATACCATCCCCTGCTATAATAGAATTGACCTCGCCTTGACTTTCATCGTTGTAAAGTTCTGTAAAGTTACTGTTTACTTTATCAAATGCGATTCTTAACGGGTCACCTGTGCCATCGTTTGCACTTGCACCTATGTTTATTGTTTGTTGAGCCATTTTTTAATATATTGTTTTATCTGCGGTTATATAAGTAACATCTGATGTTTCCATTGTTGTATCTACTCTTAGCCAGCTACCATCTATGTCAAAAGGATATGCTATACCCCAACCATTTGCTTCGTTTACATTCCCCCACCAAGTCTCTTGTACATATTCGGTGCTTTTAACACCAAAAAAATTAAGAACTAAGTTTAAAAGGTTTTTTAACATCTTTTTGCTTTTCTAGGTATTTTTTAAGTTTTTTGAGGTTCACCTCTTTTGGTTTATACTTTACAGTACCCATCCCTGAAATGTTGCGTCGTGATCTGGGTGAATATCATCATTCGTATTGCTAGTGTACTCAGGGAATTTAGATTGGTTAAAACTCATATGATCTATAAATCTCCTTGTATAATACTCCGCAATGTCTCTCTCTCTTCCTACTAAGTAATCCACCTCTTCCTTTGTAGCAGTTTCTGAGTTCTCACTTGTATGCTTATATATTCCTCCGTTCTTAATAGAATACGCTGCAAACGGCAAATAGTCCACCATAGCGAAATGAATAAGCATAGGCTGAACGTAACTATTAACTAGTGACAAATAATCTCCTGATAAAGTCCCTGCGATAATATCTGCAGAAATCTTATTATATAAATCAGTTCCTAGATAGTTTTTTATATGTATCTCCTGAGCGATCTTAATAAACTGTATAAATTTATCAGTATCTACATTACCATCTAGTATGCTGTTTTTGACTAAGTCTGTTCTCGATATAAATAATGCTGTTGCCATCTATCCTCTTGGTTTTAAAAATCCCTCGTTTGGCATATCAGTAGGTCTTTTAGCTACTAAAGGATCATTTGTTTCAGGAGTAAATCCCTCTCTTCTTGCTTGGTTTACACTCACCTCTGCTCTAGGGTTTGTTGTATCAGGATTAACACCCTTAGCCATATACGTTTTTCTCATCCAAAAATGGTGGCAAGATCCTCCTCCTTTGTAAAGCCATAAATCATATGTATCAGCACCATTAGGTCCCCAGCCTGCATTTACTGCCTTTTGAGACATCTGTTGAATATCCTCTTTCCTATAAATCTTTTTAGCTGCAACCATTTTTTTGCAAAAATCTCTCGATACGTTCTCTCCATTTTTAACTGTTTCTTGTAAAGGTGCGTATTGGTATCTTACTTTAAATCTAAGATCTCCTGCTTCTCCATCTTGCTCACTCTTAGCATTAGGTCTTGCTGATCCTGTACTTGCCAATCCTAGCATTTTATCTAAAGCCTCCTCCTGATCATAATCTACCGGTCTCTCATCTACTAACTCCCATTCATCTAGATTCTCATCCTCTCCAAAGTCAGCCATAAAATCTGCTAACTCAGCATCTACCTTAGGTTTATCACTTGACATTTTAACACCTGTCTCCTCTTCTCTCGTATCTTTATCGATCACATTATCTAACTCTGTAAACTCTAAAGGTTGTAAGGTCTTAAAATATAGATTTAAAGCGATTTTATTGTAAGCAAGTACTTGATCAAAGGCATCTATTAAAAGTGTCTGAAATGGTCTAATAACAGTGTTATCCATTAAAGTGGAAGCCGTCTTTATCTCATCTGCATTATTTCCTAGTCCTGAGTTATCTTTTATTCCTAATAACATAGGAGAAACAACTCTATGAGATACCATTATTTTCTTACTACTCTCATCAGATAAAAACTGATATTGTTGGTGAGCATCTGATAATTGTACAGGCTCAATACTTGCAGCAGTTTCTGTGTTATCATTAAAAGAAAGTATAAACTTCCCTGAATTACTAGATCCTGCAAACTTCTGATGTATCTTGTTTTCTATTAACTGTCTCTCTTCCTCATTAGGAACCCCATTGTTGAAGTTTATTAGCATCGATGGTGCTAGACCATTCATAATATTATTAAGGTGATAATTTGAGATCTCTTCCTCTAATTCAGCATACTGTAATCCTCCCTGATAATCCACAGGAGAATAGTAATAGAATCCTGCTCTGTAAGGTTTTACGAATAATATCTCTATAGCCTCTTTAGAATATCCAAATGCAGGTATTCTTTTAGGCTCATCTGAGGGTTTTATCTTTGTCCAATCTTTAAAATAGTAATATCCCTCAATATCTCCCTCTTCATTGCATTTTTCTGCTCTTAAAGTCTCCACAGGAAAGTGCTCTACTTGTACAATCTTAGACCTATCCTTAGAATAAATCACTTGCATTGCACATCCTCCCATTAATTTAAGATCATATACTAATTTTCTGACACAATCCTTAGTGAATAAGGTCATCATTTGTGCATACTGATCAGGCTTTCTGTTAGAATCCGTAGCATCTAATCCTTTTCCAAAGATCATTTCTGAAATTCCATTCACAATAGCATTGTTTGTAGGACTTCCATTGTATCTATCTATCAGATATTGGTAGTAATTATTATCTGCTCCATAGGAAACGTAATCTTTACCTCGAACCTCTGATACTTTAGGAGATGTATAAGTGCTTAAATTTACCACCCTAACATCACTAGAGTTTTTTATAATAGGTTTCTTTTTCATAATATTATGTAGTCATTATCAAAACTGTTCTCTGTGGTATATTCACCCTCATTAACAGAGTAATAGTCATTTGTTTCTTGGTCAATATCCTGATCTGTGCAAAATATTTTATCTCTATATACGATCTCTCCTGATATTTCTATCCTGAAATCATAATATCTACCCTCTGTTAAAGAGAAACTATGCTCTAGGCTCATATATTCACCTGTCTTGCCCAAAGAAACTACATTACTTGTCTCTGTATTTGTACTGTCATCTCTCAAAATTAATGTACCGTCTAATCCATAGGATCTTGGTATCATTAGTATTGTCTGAGGATCTGTACTTGTAGTTAAGTGTTTCATATATATATAACGTAATAAATTCCCATTTTTGTACTTAAAACAAAAAAAAACCCCACCGATTATGGTAGGGTCTATTTTATAGAACGATATTATCCTAATTAAGCAGTAGGATCAATGTCAGTTCCACCTGTAGTAGGAGCATCACAAAAGAAAGGCGGTGCAGTCTCCTGAGCAGTTAATGTCAATGTAAATCCCGAAAGATCTCCCATTGCAGCACCGGTTACTATTGTACCTCCTGAAACTTCTGCTCCGTGGTCTTTACCTACTAAGAAAAAGTTTCCATTGTTATCTTCAATCACTACCTGAGGTCTCCCTGCAGCTAATAATTTAATCTCTTCCTGAGTTGCACTATCTAAGAAAGTGAATGTTGCATTTAAAGTAGATTCGTAGAAAGTAGTACCATTCTCACGAGATGAGTTGATAGCAGTCTCTAAACTAGAATTTCCTTTAATTTCATATTTGTAGAATGTCTCTGTATCGTCAAAGGTAATAACCCCTGCACTCGGTGATAAGGCAGCAATATCTGCATCGTAATTTGAGAAGTAGATGTTTTTAAGTCCACCTACTGCACTCTTACAAGGCAATACTCTCCCTTTTGCTATTGAACAAGCCATATATTTAAGGTTTTTTTAGATTAATAAAAAAAGGGCAGGCAGGTCTTATATGGACTTACCTACCCCTTTAGTTTGTTTATTTTAGATTATGCAGGTGTGTAAAGAACGATATCGCTTCCGATTCCGTACTCAACTCCACTTGTAAAGCGCATTATCACACGAACATTTTGAGATCCGTCAAGGTCTCCCATATCTAGGACTTTAACCTCGTTGTGGTCAGAAAGTAATCCTGTTCCGAAAAATAAGTTAGATTTCTCAGCAGCTACCATATAATTGTCAGCTAATCCATTTGCAACAAAGATTTTTACACCATCAAAAGATAATGCTCCGTTGTTCCACCATTGAGTTCCTTCGTTGTTTACACCATTTGCACCTAATCCTGCAGCAGCGAATCCTCCTAATGCTCTTACATAGGCTCTAGCTACGTTTTGAGATACATATAAGTAAAGATCTTCTTTTCCGTATAATGCAGATGGAATAGCATCTACTACTTTGCCCATCTCAGCGATTACGTTAGTAGCGTTAACTGTTGTTCCAACAACATCAATTACAGTAGCATCAGCAGTCATTTTAGTAACTAATCCATCAAATTCACCTGCATTAGCATTAACACCTTTCCAAATGTTGTTTTCAGTTTTCTCAGCAACTAATCCTGCAACGTGTGCAACTAAGAAATCAGAGAAAGCAGGAGGTAAAGAATCAAATGCAGATACACCCATTTGTACGGCTTCCCAATCTGATCTGAAGTCTTTTTTACATAATTCAAGGTTCACTTGGAACTCCTCTGGTTGTAAGATTCTCTCAGTTAATGTTACTTCAGCAGTATCTGTGAAATCACAAGATCCGTCTTTGATTACGTTAGCATCAGTAGCCATCTTTTTGATAACCTCTTTGTACTTAACGTTTGGTTTAATAGTGATACCTCCATTGTTTAGGGTAGCACCTGATAATAATGCTGCAGCGATATATTCTCTCGAAAATTCACCAGCATATGTAGTTGTAATGTCAGTAGTTGTAGCCATTTTTTAAATGTTTTTTTATTTATTTTTTAATGTTTGCAATTCTTGCGAATACTGTGTCTCTTGTAGACATTGGTCTGTTTTTTCCTAATACCATTTTCTTGGTCTCACTTCCTGCTTCAGGACTATGCTTTAAAGGTTGAGCAGCAGGCTGAGAAGATAATTCCTCTTTTACTTGTTCCTCAACTTCTTTCTGAGTAGATAATTGAGTTTTTAACTCGGCAATCTCATTCTGTAATTTCTCAATTTCGCTAAAGAAAGTTTCCTTGCTTACTGATTCGATTACTTTTTTAGGTTGAGATACCTCAGCTTCCGCTTCAACTTCTACCTCTTCGTTAGATGCTTCCTCTTCCATAGGTGCATCCATTTCTTTGATCTCTTTAATGATACCCTCAGCTTCCACAACTAAGATCATTCCATCCTCTAAAGAATATTCACCAACAGGTAAGGCAATTCTGTCCTCTTCTGTTACGATAAATACTTCAGCTTCAGGAGTAAACTCTTCTGCTTCGATAATAGTACCATTCTCTAGGGTCATTTGAGCCAATTTGATTTCCTGTACAGTATCTTGTACATCCTCTGATAACTCAATCCCTAGTACGCTTTTGATTTCTTTTAGCATTTCTAATGGATTTTTCATATTTATATAACGGTTAATAATTATTATTTTGCATTTTCGTATTAACTTTTTCTGTAAATACTACCAATTCCCTGAGCCCATAGTGATCCATCGCAACAATCTCTAGAATAAGTATTGGTTTCTTTACAGTAACACGCTCTAGAACTTCCTTTAGGACTTGTGTAACTCGGTATCTTGTCATCTTTAAGCATAACTCTGTGTTTTTTGTATAAAGTAAACTATATCCCATATCTGAGCAGCACCGCCTGTTGCTACAATTTTCCAATTAGATCCATTATCTACAAAGTTTTGATCTGCATAGTATTGGAATACTTGGTGGAACTCGTGTGCTACGTCATTACCTTTTGGAAATGGTATATCTACTCCTACTCTCTCATATGGAGTTCCATTTGTAGCATCTAACTGTAACCTCAAATATGTCTGATTAGCGTTAGGTGCTGAACACTTAAAAACAATAGTCATTAAATAAACATCATTTAGATTGTCTGCTAATACTTTCCTAGTAGATCCATTGTAATAATCTATTCCCTCGTAACTTCTATAAACACTTGCAGCATTGTTTGGCATCTCAATAGATATATCAGCCGCTAAAGTCAATTTGCTAGCCTCTGTGAAAGCACCATCATCATATCTAGTCCATCCTAATCCTGATCCTGCTCCTGACTGAGGATGTAATTTAATCCACTCTCCATTGTACACAGTCCATACTCCTGATTCAGTAGTTACGAACGCTCCCTCTTCAATCTTGTAGCTATTTCTGATCTGATCAGTATCTACATCTACCTGTACTTTATATGATGTATTTCTCATTATTTCTCAGGTACACAATTAGGCACTCTTTTACCATTTTTTTCTTTCCATCCAATCTGCTCGTATCCATCCCAACAAGGCTCCTTAAGTTCTAGGTCTATCTCTTTTAATTTACCTATTGCCCAATTAACTCCTGCAGATCCTCCCCAAGCATCCCACATTAAACCACCACAACCCTCTGAGTAAGGAACATCTTTATGTTGTTGGTGTCTCTTAAAACTTGCCATCCTTGCAATCGTGTCTCTACTGATAGGTTCTCCTTTTGCTAATTGATTTGCTCTAGCCTTTCCTGTAGCCTCTCCACAAGTTCCCCATCCATTTTTTTCTACCCAATCCAATGCTCTCTGCGCATTATTCTTAGCACCCTCAGGATAGTCAGAGTAGGATTCTAATTCAACCTCACTAAAAAGGTCTTTTAATTTGTCTATAATTAATTTAGCCTCTTGCTCTTCCTGAGACATTGCAACCGATTCCTTAGGTCTTTCCATTTTATCAGCAAAGTAACCCTCGATAGAAAATCCTTTGACCTTTCCTGTTTTTACATAATCATTCCAGACTTCCTCGTTATTCACTTTTACTGCTCCCATCCAAGTACCTAAGGGTACATTCATTCCATACTTTCTACTCTTATCGTGTACCTCATCCTCTACTAACCAACTCTCGACAAGTGACAATCCTTTCAGATCGTATTGATGTTCCATAGTAGAATTGTTCTGATTCCCATTCACTAGGTACATTTGAGACGCTTTTGCGACAGTTTCTTTAGAGAAATATATATAATACTCATCCTCACCTGATCTGCGATATATAGGCTTGTTAGGTATTAATAAAGCACCCATTAAAATACGTTTCTCTTTATTAACTTCAGCGAGTTTGATCTCTTCACTCTTTAAAGCGACAAAATCCTCCTCTATTGCAGGGTTTTCCACTACTGAGATAGCCTCAACTCCTGTCATTTCCTGATCCTCATCTAAAATGAGTTCTATAATCTTAAAATTGCTCATATTAATATAACGTATAAAACTTTAAATTTTGTATTTTAAATTGATGCACTCGATACAATATTTCTCTCTAGACTTTGAGCAGTAGTAACATCACTAGAAACAACGTATGCTTTTACAGGCTGATTATTCTTACTTGCTATTGTCTCTGCTAATTGATTAGTACCTCCTGCTCCTACTATATTAAAACTTGGTGCTTGTGGTTCTGCTACTCCTCTACCGCCTGTAATAGTTCCACCTACTGTTGCACCCTGAGGAGATCCACCTGTTTTTAATGCACTTAATCCTTTTGCAGTTGCCGCTACGTTAGCTGCTATTCCAATTCCTGCACTTATATTATTTGCAGTTTGTTCTGCTTTTGCTAATGCGATACCTCCAGGTATTAAAGCATATTTTAATGCTGCTGCCGCATTTGCTGCCTTAGTATTAATAATAATTTTAGCAACTCCAATAGCACTCTCTCCTAATAAAGCTGCTGCTTGTAAAGCCTTATTTTTACCTGCTAACTGTCCTAATAAAGCAAAACCTGCTGCTGCATTGTTTAAATTAGCATCTCTAATAGAGGCTTCTGCATCTGCTACAAACTGAGCGATAGCCACTTTTTGATTTGCTTCATATTGTAACCTAGCTAATCCATCTTTCATATCCTTGTCAGCTTTGGCTTTATTATCCTCGTCTTCTTTTATCTTAGCATCTTTTTGTGCTTTTTTTCTATTAGCCTCGTCTGTCTCTAATTGTTTAGCAAAAGCATTTGCCTCAGCATCTCTTGTTTTTCTCAAAGCCATCTCCTCATTGTATAATCCTAAGATCTGACTTGTAACCTCTCTTTGTTTTGATAATCTAGCAGTCTCTAGTGCAATAACATTAGCTTGTAATTCTGCTTCTGCTTCAAGATCCTCCTGAGTAGATCCACTTAATGAGTTTTGTAATATCTGAGCATCGAGTTTCTTTTGTGCTAATTCTATCTCTTTATTAGTAATGTCCTCTTCAATTTTTGATGCTTGTTGTAAGAATCCAATTCTCTCCTCTGCGGTAAATTTCTCCTTATTTACGGCTTGTTCTAATAATCTTGCTCTATCTTGATCTGCCTGCGCTCTCTCTACTTTAAGTTGTCTCTCCATCTTAGCAGCATCTGCTAACATATTTGAAATCTCTGCAGCTATCTTTAATTCCTCTCTTGTCTCTTTATTGAAATTTTTAGCTTTTTCTGTGAATCCTGAGAAAGCCTCACCAACTGAATCAATAGCACCTTTAAAATCTCCTGCAAATACTTTAGTAATAGCATCACCCAATGAGAGCAATCCATTTCCAAATTCTGCTGCTAGATCTTTTAAGTTTCCAAATACAACTCCAATCTGTCCTAATATCTTATTAAGTTTATTAGAACCCTCCTCTGTTGATGTAAAAGCAGAAATTAATGATCCAACTACCACAACAAAAGCACCAATACCTGTGGCAATTAATGCACCTTTCATAGTTTTAAGACCTGTAACCGCACCTTTAATAGAGGTAATCATTCCTTTAAAACCTGAGATAGCACCCCCTGTTAGCTTATCTGCAGCTGAGGTAAGTTCATCAAAATTATCCTCTACCTTTTTAGATCCCTCAGATACATCCTCTAATCTATCATTAGTTTGTGCTAGATCTTTATTTAAAGCCTCTACATTCTGTTGTGCTTTATCTGTTTCGACAAGTAATGTAACTACTCTTGTTTCCGCCATCTTATTTCTGTTTTTATTTGATTAAATGCTCCCTTTATGTTTTTAGGTAAATAGTATTTTCCCTGAGCAATCCTGATATTTTCAGTCTCTCCTTTTACTCTTCCTAATATGTTAAAAATACTTTCTAGCATAATTTATTGTGAACCCTGATAAAATAATACTGCCGAAGCTATTGAACTTACAGAAGCCGTTGGATAAACTCTAAAACTTGTTTTTAATAAACCTTCTCCTCCTGTAAAAGTTTGTGAAGTTAAAGTGTGTATTTGTGTACCGCCTCCGTAAACATTTATTGGTGTAACACTTGCTATTGCATTGTTGTTGCTAAGTCCTACATAATAACCACCATCTGCTACTACTTCTATTTGAATAGTTTGTTGGCTGTCTACTTCAATACCGCCTACGGGTATGTCAAAAAAGTCTCCGCTTGTACCTATTCTATATTGTAGCGTTGCACTTGTTGCAGCTTGTGCTATTGCGTTACCATTCCAAGATGCCGTAGCCGTTTGGTCGCTTGAACCAATTACTCCGCTTATTATTACAGTTATAGTTGAAGCCGTGTAAGAATCAATTACAACATTAACATTATTACCTAGTACATTTTGAATGTTGCCTATTCCTGTAAATGAATAACCACTATCTGCCGTGTAGGTGTAAGTAAATGAGTAAGGCTTACCTTCTCCTGCTACAACTGTGTGAGAGTTTGGTGCAACTACCGTACCTGTTGAATTGGTTACAACCAAACTTGAATTGCTTACGCTTTGCGTTACTGTAATATCTGTTTGATATGTTACCGCTGCAGGTGCATTTACATTCATTATAAATGTTCTATTTGAACTTTCAAATATTGTTGGGGTTGTACTTTGTAATTGAATACCTATAACACCACCGCTTAATGTTTTAGTAATTGTAAATTCACTTGTCACATTTGTACCACCTTCAAAAATAGTTATGTCAGTTACTTGGCTTGTAGAACTCCATTCGCCTATGTCATTATTAAATAAATTCCAAGTTACACTATAAGCAGAATCACATTGCGTGTAAGGATATACTCCCGTTTGTATAGACATATTATAGCCGCTTAAAGTTCCTTTTGTAAAACTTAAATTACCACCATTACAACTTGGCGCGGCAGTAGTAAATTGTAAAGTCGCACCTAAAGATGTCCCTACACTATTTGTTGCAAATGCTCTAAACGAGTGTAAGGTAGAATAATTTAATCCTAATATAGTACCACTAAAAGCGCCGCTATTTGTACCACCTACATATTCTATATTATCTGAAGCCGTTGGTGTACCTCCACCTTCTACCCAATAGAATCCTTTTTCAAAGTAGTTAGGACTTCCAACTACATCTATGCTACCATTTAAAACTGCACTTGAAGTTAAAACATCCGTGCTTGAAACAGTAGTTACGCTTGGTGCAGATGTCGCATCACTTGTAAAGAATTGTACTACGTTACCATAAGCCGTTCCTACAGAGTTAGTAGCAAAAGCAACAACCGAATATGTTTCTCCTGTTGTTAATCCTGTAATATTAGCCGTAAATGTATTTATATCTGTTCCGCTTACTTCTACTCTTGTTCCACTTAAAGGAGAACCTGTACCTAAAATATAATAAAAACCTCTTACTGTGTAGGGTTGTTGCCCTACGTTTGTAACCGCTCCTGATAGAGTAGCTGAATCATCATCTGCAGTTGCAGAATTTGTAACTACTGTAGGTAAGAAATCTGTAACACAACTTGACTTAGCAATCACTACTGAATAAAGCTGAGGTGCAGTTCTCTCTGTTTGTATTGTAGTGTTCTCGTCTATTACTTTTAAGAATCCATCTCCTATAAAAGTCTCACAGTTATTGTCTGCGTGTATTCTATCTCCTATCTGAGGATATGTAGTAGAACCACTATGATATAGTGTCCTTGTTCCACTAGAAGCACAAGCTAAACCATCTGATGAAGTTGTATTACTTGCACTAAAAGACTTTAATACACAAGGTATTGGTTCAGGCTCAGGTTCAGGTATAGGCTCTGAACAATCTCTATCTACTGTTACATCAATACTATCTGCTGACCAAAATGTAGTGTCTGCCAATGGACAAGGCAAATCCCCATCGCTAGGTAAAGGTATGTTACCTCCTGAACCTTCTCCACCATCAGGAGCAGATGTTTCTACAAACTCATAATCATTTATTAATTCTATATCTGCTTGCCCTGTAATTAAGTCTGAGGATATAGAGTTTATTTTATAGTAATTTCCTCTGAATCTTATTTTATCATTTAGCTGATATTTTAGTAAGAAATTAAGAGGTAAGAAAGCATTTACTTTTGTAAGTCTGTTTCTATAATCAAATATATTGTCTATATATCTTGAGTAATATTTTTTAAATAGTGTATCATCAAAACCTATTGTAAATGTGTACTCACTAGCTTGTAAGTAAAAGTTTAGATTCATTCTACTTATACTAGGGTCTAGTGATAAACTATTAGCTGCTATGTAGTAATTTTCTACCGTGCTTTTACTATTAGCATCTTGGTATGTCTCATCATTTAAGAATCGTATGTCAGTACCTGAGTTTTGAATAGGATAAAACAACAAAGGGTCTCCTACATAAGTATCTGTATTGTCATCTACAAACCATCCATACTGAACGCTAGTGTTAGACTTGTCAGAGTTGTCTAATAACCTCTCAAACTTCATATGCTCAAAAGGCACTTCTATCTTATAAACATTTGGAGAGGCATCATAATAGCCATCTGTTGAGGTATATCTTAACTCTCCCCACTCTTGAGAGAATTGATTAGTATGCTTCTTAGCTAGGAATGTTTTGTCTCCTTTGAATTTAAATTCTACTTCGCTAAATGGTATAGCATTATCTACCACCTCTTGGTCTGTATTTACAAACTCATCTATTGCCCATATATTGCTAGATGAATCATAGTAACTATCTAAGGTGTCTATGTATATAGTTCCATCTTTCTCATAGGCAGTCAGATTAAACGTATTAAACAGACCTGTAAGAAAGTCTATTATTTTCATATTAGGCACTTGCTCTGTAATGATAAACTGCCTAACAGTATTCATAGATACATTAGTAGCTGATGATGTAAAACTAGTACCATCAAAACTATTGCTTACTGTCCAAGTAGCAGTAAATGTAAATATCTCATCACTCTCTACATATACTTTGTAACCTGTAGAACTGCTTTGTAACAACCCTGATAAAGTAACCTGACTTGCATTTTCTACGTTTGTAGACTTATAATTTACACCATCTTTTTTTATAGTAACTTTAAATGTAGCAGGTACGCTTGTAGTTATGTTTAAAGAGTAATTTATGTTAGCATTAAAACCTACATTACCAAATACTAATAATTTGTCTTGTAATAAGTTTACTCCTGTGATTGTCTCAGGTTCAAATGTCTTTACTAATGTTGTAACTGTATCTCCCTCAAAAGATCTACCTTTGTCTCTGTGTAGCCACATATAAAGGTCATAGTACTCTGTGTTACTTTCATTAAAAAAGTCCTTTGAGAATACTAAGCCAAACTCCTCTTGTATTGCTTTTACTATTAAGTGTATTCTTATAGCGTATTTTAATTCCTCAAAGTAGACTCCTGAATGGTCTGCAGGTTCTGTAGTAGGGTTATAAGAACCACCATCATATAAATTACCTCCTAGTGCATTAGGATATGCCTCATATTTTTCTGCACTATCATAGAATAAGCGTGTAGTGTTTGTAATTAAAGGAGCGACAATAGCCTTAGGATATACTTGCTCACTAAATGAGAAATCCTTACCACTCTCTAAGCAACCTCTTACCTCATCTGCTGAATACTCTAGTGAGAAATTATCTAGCCAATCTAAGGTCTCTAGTTTCTCATCTGTTAGTACATCTTTAAGGTTTACTGTATTACCAAAGAATGTAATCTTGTAAGAATCTGTAATACCATTTTTTAGATTTACTCCCTCTAGTTTTATCTTACCCTCTCTAAAAGGCTTGTTGTTTATTTCAAGTCTTGCATCTACTTTATTCCTAGCATCAAAACCCCCTACTATATTCTTGTTATTGTAGTGCTTAAATATCCTATTGTTTGTCTTAGATGCAGGTACTACAAATGACCTAGAGAAGTCAGTAAATATCTTACTAATATCTCTAATATTTTGAATTGATTGGGTAACATTGATAGACTCATCGCTAAATAAATCTAATCTTTGCCCTTCTACATATACTTGTAATGTTTGCATCTATCTAATGTTATTTATGTAATCATACGCATATTTAAACTCTATAGTGTAATTGATTAGCTTGTCATTAAGATGTGTTTTTCTTGTTTGGTCTGTTGTTACTATTGTCAATGGTATTATCTCTCCTCCTATATCTCCCCATATGTAAGCAGATAAAGTAAGCTGATTAATTACCTTATCAAATGCTTCTCCTACGAATCCTGTGTTCATTGTAATACTCTCTGTTGAGCTAAAGTTCTTATTGTAACTTTGATGTCTAGTAGTGCTATAAGAACCATCTATGCCTATTATATTACGCTTGTAGTTCTCTGAGGTGCTAGTATATTTCTGCACGTTCTTTTTGTCAAAGTATATATCTTGAAATGCTCCAAACTTGTTTACGAATGTCACTTTTATTGGAGTGTACTTAGGGTCACAAGTTCTTTTTATGATAATTGATTCCCCTGCAACAGTAGCTGAGGTAGCACTTGTGTTAAAAGACTGATATATAATCTCTCCCTCATCTATGTAAGGTATATACCCTGCTACTCCCTCAGGAACGTACATAGTATTGTTTGACTGCATCAGACTCTCATCTGTTATAATCTTGTTCTTGCCCTCTTTAAAAGTACTATACCCCTCTAAACCTATGTGGTTAAATTGTCTTTGTAGACCTACTGTACTTCCTCCTCCATTTTTGCCTGTGTAGAAATTAACAACTCCTGATATTACCACCACTTGACTTGTGTAAGTGCCATCATATGTAAGGTCTAAGTAATCTGCTACAAGTTCGGAGATCTCAAACAATACGCTTGTACCTACAGTATCTTTTATAATAGTGTATTCTAAATTACCATTAACGCTCAATTCTAACTTTGCAGATAGAGCAGTAGCTTCTGAATCGCTAAAGTAAAAAGGACTTCTAATTAATATATTTGCCATAATCTTATGTTATCTCTTTGTAGTAAAATCTAATAAATCGTCTATGTCTAATCCAAAGTTTTTTATTAAGTCATCTGGTAATTTCTTGAATGCTTGCTCAAAAGGTTTAGTAAAAAACAAAGAGGGTTTTATCCCTTTCTCATATATGCTCCTCTGTAATATAAATCCTATGCTTCTGTAATTACCTTTCTTATATCTCCCTTTCTCATCTCTCAGTCTGATCCTCTTTGCTTTTGCCCAATCTGCTAGTGGTTGCATTGGAGGTTTCTTATTAGTGTAACTGTAAGGTGTATTGTATTTCATTTTAATACCTGATACCCCTTTATCCACAAATGCACCATACTCTTCCATTATGAATCCTAAAGAGAAAGAGTTAGGCATTACCTTTAAATCGTAATCTAAGCTATTATAGAGACTGCTAGAGACATTCTTTTTGTTTTTTGATAGTCTACTCCTAGATTGTTGTATAACGAACTTAGCGAACGTATTTAAGGCTCTATTTGTATTTTGTAATTTAGCAGACATTAATATCGTTTTGAATTATTACATCAAACGTAGCGGTCCACCCTGCGACCTGATTCTCAAATCTATCCATAAAAGGCTCTAGAGTAACATCTCCTAACACCTGATATAAGTCTCTATGTAATTGACCAATTCTTAGTTTCTGTACTAACTTATTTAAAACTGCTAATTGAGTATTCAATACATCTTGCTCATTGTCATTTCCTAAGAATATATCAGATACCGGATCCTTTGATTGATCTACAATATCCATTGCTAGAATACTGATATTAAATCCAAGTGTATTCTCTGAGGATGTTACATTGTTTACAATCATATGAGACAAAGGGAATATAGTCTGCTTATTAAGATCCACCTCTGTAATATCTCCTGTCGTAACTGTATTTACGTTTAGATCAGATAGCAAAGTGTCTTTTATCTTTTCAGTGAGTAAATAAAACCCTCTTATTCCTGTATTGCTCATTATAGTTTGTTTTTAATCTTTCTGCTTTCTAATTCGTTTTTCTCCTTTTCAAATGCTAACATCATAAAACACTCGTGTACATTTAGTTTAGTGATATTCTCAAATCGTCTAATATCGCCCTGAGCGAGTGCGTAAATTGATTGATACCAACCCCATTTTGCTCCGAACTGAGATATTGCACTAAATTGCTCTCCTGATTCTCCTCCAAATAATTCATCATAGCTTGCGATAAGTCGATCCCTAAATGGTAAAAAAAAAGTATAGAACCTATTACTGCATCTAAAGGCATATCTTTCATTGTCTCTCCATCTCCTGCTTCATACTCTTTAATAGAATATTTCTCTCCGTATTTCTGATCAATAGGTCTATATAGAACTGCCATTGCTCTGTGCATATTCTCCCAATCTCCTAAGAACGCATCTAGATCTACATACTCTCCTAAGCTGATGTCATCGAGTTTTGGTATAAATCCATACTCTACCCCATTAATTTTAAAATGTCTCCTTAGATTCGGTTTCTCATTAAACATACCTATCAGGATCTCACATATAGCATTAACATCTGCAAACTTCATTCTCATAGTATCTGCTAAAGTAACATTGCAAAATATTTCGATCATCTTAGATGCTAGGAATTTCTCATCTGTAACCTCTTCTGAGATCTTTAAATACTTTTGGTACTGCTCTAATGTAATCTCTGATAATGTATCAGGTATGGTAATTTCTAGTTTCATATGCTTGGTATTATATATATAACGTAATTTTTAAGGCATTTTAGTAAATATACAAAAAAAAAGCACCCATCTCTGAGTGCCTCTTCTTACTAACTATAAAAACATACTAATTCAACCATCCTGTAATTGCGTTAAAAAACATTAAGGCTATTCCTATCACTGAGTAAAAACTAATCAAATAGTAAATATTCTCAGGGTCTTTCTTTATCCAATCTCTCATATCTTATTTATTTATTTCATATTCCATTATCTCAGTCTCTGCTCTATTAAGAACATAAGTAGAAAGTAAATCTGTAAGATCTATATCTGATCCCTCTAGTGCTATGTGTAATATCTCCACCTGATCCCCTGTAGGTGGTTCAAAGTAATCTCCATTACTACCCTCAATAAAATCGTATTGAATCTCTAAAATAATGTCGTCAATTTCAATCTCGTACTGTCTCATAATAGTGTCTTTTAAAGTGTCTGTTTTAATTAATAATGCTCAAATATATAAAGCATATTTCAGTTATGAAAGTATTTTAATATCTTTTTTTGAAATTTTTTAATTTTAAGTATCTTTCTACGTATGCCTCTTTGAGCATTAACATAGTGTCCTCATCAAACCATTTATAAAACATAGAGAAATCAATTTCAAAATATGTTATAGAATGTTTTCCTCTTAAAAGATCTGTTGTCTTTGTCTCAATATAAAACTTTCCATTGTCTTGTGTAGATCCTACTGATATAATATCTAAAATCTCAAATTCTTTATGTTCCATCTTAATCCTCTTTTAAATGATCTAATATCTCGTGGTAATTTACTGCATCGATAAAAGCTAGTGCATAATCTTGTGCTAATCCATTATCTGTTTGCTCTCTGATATGTTCCTCTAGCATCTCCTGTAATGTTTCTGCATCCCATTCATCCTCTATCTCCATAAACTCAAAAAATTCTAAATACACTCTCCAAGTCTGATAATTTGTCCATCCATTGTAACTCATAATTGTCTTTTTAAATAATTAATAACACCCAAAAATACAGAGCCTAAATTAAACTGACAAGCATTTTATTAAATTTTTTTAATTATTTTTTATCTAATAGCATATTTACCATAATTAGGCTTAGTAAGTTTATTTACTATTGAATACCTGAGACTATCTAGAGCGTGATTGTAAGCATCTATTGGTTTGTTAGTAAGCTGACCATTTTTGTCCTCTATGTATTTATAGTTTCTCAACTCTTTGATCGTATTAATACTATCCTCTGTAACGAATAGTTTGTATCTCCTGATCATATCAATACCGATATTAATAGATCCTTTAAAAGTGGGCTTTATATTCCATCCCATTCTATGTATCTCTTCTATTGATTTCGGTTCTGCTGAGTCTGCAAATATCTCATCTCTTCTGTCAAGTCCTAATCTCTTAAATTCATTTGCTATATCCTGATTAGTCATCCCTGTTCGATATATATGCTCCTTTACGTACATATTATCTCCCATTGTAAATGTCTCCACTAAACTAGTAGGGTCGTTAGTAAATCCAAAGTCTAATCCGTACGATATTCTTTTTGCTTCCTGAGGGATCTCTTTAATAGTTTGAAAGTTATATATTAAACTCCTAGACTGTCCTCTCTCTCCTAGTCCGTAAACTTTCCAATAGTTTTCGTCAATATCTTTTAATCTCTCAATCTCTTCCTTTATTACATCACTTAAAAACGGATTGTCTCTATATGTTGTTTGGTGAAATTCTACATCTGCTCTTGTTAAGACCTGATCATATATCCAATGAAACTCATCAGAGGGATTGTAATCAAGTACAACCTTCTCAGTAGTCCTGAATATTAACTGCTGCCAATCCTCATAATTAAGTTCGTTAGCTTCATTAATAAATAACAAATCTCGCTTCCTACCTCTAATCTTTTGAGGCTCATCTAGACTTATAAATTCAATTCTATTGCCGTTCAGATAATACTCACTAGCACTCTTGCTATGATACATCTCATTATAAATACCATATCCTTTGATAATATCAAAAAAATCCCTCATAACAGTACCTCGTACCGCAGGGAATGTCTTTCTGCATATCGTAATAGTTTTATCAGTAGATCTATTGCAATAATCGAATATAATCCATAATAGTATGTTATAGGTTTTCCCTGATCTAGTTCCTCCCTGTTCTACTATTATCTTTTTATCAGATCTTGCTAAGTGTTTAAATACTTTATTCGTCGTAACTTCCCTCATCTATGATTTTGACTTGAAACAATCTTTCGCCTTCTGCACCTGTTATCTCTTGTCTCTCTATATATCCTCTCTTTTTTCCCTTAGTCTTTAAATAGAATATTGTTGCTGAGGTACTCCCATCTCCTATTTGTTTATGTAATTGGCTCTCTGCAAAATCTAATGCTACATTCTGTATCTCTGCTACCTCTTTAGCAAATACAGGATCTTTATCTAGCCACTCATAAAATGTTGCTCTACCTATTCCCACTTGTTTACAGGCAGTCGTTACAACTCCTAGGCTCTTCTCTAAAGCCTGAATCATTGCATCCTTTTTTATATGTCCGGTTTTGTCCATTATATTCCTTTAATTGGTGTTTTCATAATCGGATTAAAGTCAAAACTTCTCTTGCTTTGTTTATCTCTTTTAATCACATCTTTACCCCATTTTCTCTGTAACGCAAAGAATTGTTGTTTCTCTTTATCTAAGTTTCTATATGTCGCACATCCACCCTCCTGTTCTGCTTGTTTCACATTATAGTGTGCAAAGTTTACTCTTAAGCATCCTTTGTATTTATGTATATGTTGTAATGTAATATCGTAATCCTCCTTTAATGGTAATTCCTCATCATATCTCACTTCGCTACTTTTTAAATGAGCCTGAAAAGGTCCTCCTATATATTGTAAAGTACCAAATGGGGTATATTCTCTATATGCACCTTTATCTGTTACACAATTTAATCCCCAAAAATGGAAGCCCATCTCTTTAGTTATATTAGCTATGTTCTCAGAAAATTCCTCTAAGTCATTCATATTGAATTTAATTTGAGATTGCTCTTCCCATCTACCAATATATGAACAGTCGTCATCAATAATAACAATACAATCTGCATCATCGTATAAATTATCTAATATCCAATTCCTTACCCTACATAAATTTCCCTGAGCTGAATCAGGACATACTACAATATCATTCCCATTTGCTCTATACTCTTCTGCTTCACTCTCTCTTACTACTAGCTTTACGTTAGGATAATGTATCTGTGTTATACTCTTCTCTGGTCTCTTATAAGATGGTGCAAAAAATTTAACTTTCATTCTGTATCTTGTTTATTGCTTCTGTTCCATTTATTACTCTTCCAATTCCTTGGCTCCAGGGTTTTCCATTTGCTCTTTTTGCAGTCTCTGTTTTTAATCCAAATAATGTTTTAGCTTGAATCCAATCTATATCTGTATCAAATTTTAATATAAGATAATTACTCTGAGTATCTAGTTCAGTAGCAAAAGGTTTTTCGCTCTGTTCATTCATTGGGTTATTCATTTCCTGCACATCGTCATCTGTGTAAGGCACATCTAATCCCCACTCTCCTAGTTTATCCTGATCCCAATTATTTGCTAATATATCCCAATCCCACTCTCCAAATCCTGAATTGTCTTTAATTAAGAACTCCTTTTGCTGATCATCTGACAAATCTTTTGCTTTTATGATATAAACCTCATCTATTCTAGCATCTTGACAAGCCTTATATCTCATATTTCCTCCTAAGATAACATTGTCCTCATTTACTACAATAGGTCTAATCTCTAGCATCTCAGGAAATTCCTTTATACTTTTGACTAACTTCTTAAATTTATAGTCTTTAATGATTCTAGGGTTATCAGGATTGATCCTAATATCTCCGATTTTTACTTTAGTGATCTGCATATATAACGTATTAAAATTTATTTCTTTTTTTATAGTCCACAATAACCTGAATCACACTCATTAAAATCATCATCAAATAATTCAAATTGTGAGTTCCAATTTTTTATCTCATCATAACTAATGTCTGTCATCCATTGAGCATTGTTTACACTCTCTCTTTCTCTTTTAGCAAACCATTCTAACTTATTTGGATGCTTATCCCACATCTTTCTAAGTAACATTGGAGACTTATGGAAGCAACCTACACAGTTATTCATCCAAGCAAATCTAACAGGCTTATCTAACCAAAACTGTTCTATGGTATCTTTATATATATTAGAGTCTATTAGAGGAAAGCTAGGTTTCTGATATGGTATATCCTCCCATTTGTTTCTACCGTCTTTGTGTTTTCCGAATGTTGCTTTAAATTCACTAAGACCATCAGCATTGCATCTTTCTAACATATTCTTAGCTCTCCTAGTTTCATTGGCTCTGAATCCTATTCTCATTTCAATAGGTTCTCCTATCTGTTTAGCCCACCAATAAAAAATAGGTTCTATTTTCATTTCTACTGTGCAAAACCTTTGAACCTTATTAGGCAAATAAACTTTATCTTTTCTAGTCGTTATATCGTCAAAAGTTTTTCCTGTAACCCAAGTAATCTTTCTACCTATAAATTGCTCTAAGTCTAACATAGTATAAACAATCATATCATCCTCAGCAGTTCCTATAAAAGGTGCTTGTATTCTATCCTCTATCTCTTGTCTTATTTTCTTATCAGGAAAAATACAATTTTTATCTTCAATTCTTACCAAAGAAAAAACATCATAGTCTGCAGGATAGTTAGCTGCAATATAGCTTGAAGTTTTACCTCCACTCAAACTATTTACTGTTTTCATATTCTTTAATTTGTTTATCGTAATTCTCTTTTACTATCTTACTCACTTCTGAAAGGAAAGGTTCTTTTAATGCTTTAATGTCCTCAATAATCATATTCTGCTTTTCCATTAAGTCAGCTTTCTTATTAGTCAATACATTTAACCATTTGTCTAGATCCTTATTAAACTTTCTGTAATTGTTAAAATTATCTTTTGCATATAATGCAGTACAATGATCATATTTCTTGCCTCTACTCTTAAAATATCTCTCTATATCAGACAGTCTGAATTTCTTTGTATGATACAATAAAAACACAACTAAAGATCGAGCATCTACATACTCCTGTTTCCTTGTGTTCTTAAATATATCTAATCCTGATAATTCTTTTACTTTCTCTGCAATCTGATCCGCCTCTTTTACTTTCATAATCTTTTACTCAATTTAATTAATTCCTCGTAGGTCATATTTCTAACCCTACGTCTTGCTTCTTTATTTGTTAATTGTTTTAATATATCCTTTCTCAATAATCTCTTATGTTCTTTTTGAGTAGGATTGTATAATTTACTATTTTTTAGCTTCCCTGTCTTATGGTTAGCATTAATCAATACTTTCTCAGGTATTGGTATAAACTTCATTTTTTCTTTTTATCATATTTTTCGTGATACGCTTTTGAAAAATCCCAGCAATCACTTAAGTAATATAATCTTTGCAGCCAATCTCTCTCATCTATAAATTCAGGATCATCTCCTCCATTTTCTAAATGATCATTGTATGCTTTCTCGCACTCCTCAGGTGTTCCTCCATAAAACATATGGAAATCTCCTTTTAAATCCCATTCAAATTTTTTCATCTGTCTAATAATTTATAATGTTCCCTCTAAATAATAATCGTCTATATCTAATCCATCCACAAAGAAAGCCTCATATGTTTTAATAGCAGCCTCTACCTTTTGTTCTCCTGATAGATAAAACTCCTCTGAGCAATGATATACCCCTATGTCTAAACTCTTCTTGTCAATCCCTATAAACTTAAATTGATCATATGTCATTCCAAATAATTGACAATAAAGATAGCATTGCATATCATAGGAATTTTTATAAGCACTGTATTTAAAACTTTTTATGTCAATCGTTGTTTTTAAATCTACGATCATATCCTTACATAATACATCTGCTTTTGCTCTGAAAGGGTAGCCTTTTACAAATCCAATAGCAGGGTGTTCAAAATTACAATTAGTTATATAAGATCTTGCAGTTTCATTCTTATAAAACGCATCTGCTAATCTCTCAGCATCTCTCTTCTCTTTTTTAGTGAATACCTTTCCGTGTTCTTTCTTAGCTTCCTGATATGCTTTTGCATTCTTACTTTCTACATTAACAAAGATCTGTTTCTCGAATACTTCAGGTTCTAATATAGCAGTATGAAATAACCATCCATCTCTCAGGGCTTGACTGCTTGCACTTCCGTACTGAGTAACATATTTATAAGTCTTAGGACTATCTAAAAGCATTTTGCAATTAGAACTGCTCAAAGCAGCCTTTCCTAAATACCCATAATAAAACTCGTCATCCTCCATCTCTTTGAGAATCTCATCCATTTTCCAATCTTTTCCGTCTAATAATTTAATTGTCTCCATATAGTTTAAAAATTAATTGTTTAAGTATTTTATTGTTTGTTATTACTCCTCTGTTATTGTTTGGTAATTCGTACATCACATACCATTGCCCTGTATGTTTGTCATTATCACAAGAGGTAAAGTCTCCCTTTACATAATTATAATAATGATCGTATTCTATTTTCTCAAATCCTAAGTCTTTTAAATCGTTCTCTGTCATAATTTACTTTTTATTTCTATCTCACATCCTCTAAATGGCATCTCGTACCATATATTACTTTCCTTTAATAAAGCCTCTATTCTCAATATATCCACCTCATCAAATACAAGTACCCTTTCTACTATCTTAATCTCAGGAGGTTCAGGCTTTTGATATTTCATTGCCCTTGCTCTTGCTGCTTCTTTTTTAATTTTATATTTATCTGCTATCTCCTGAGGTGTCAATCCTGTTTTAAAATAATCATATTGTAAGTCTGTCATAATCCTAGATTCTTTTTAATTTCTAACTCTTTAATCTTTTCCTCTAATTCCTCTATTCTCTCATCAGCTTTCCTTGCTCTCTCTACTGCTCTCACCTTATCAGCTAAACTCTCAGAGATAATCCTATCAAAAGAGAATCTCTCATCCTCTAGTGCTTGAATGTATCTTAATTGTCTAAATAAAGCATCCTCAAAAGCCTTTAATTCTTTACTATCAGATTTCTTTGTCCACTTCAATATAAGAGACAATAGCATCTGCATATCTGAATTGTTCTGTAACTCTAATAAATTGCGATCTACTTTATACATCTGTCTTAATTTTGTATAAAGATATTAAAAATATTTAATTATAATAATTTATTTTGTAGAATTTTCAAACCATTTAGGTTCTCTAAAATCCTGAACTTCTTTATTCCTTAGATCTCTAACGTATTGGATCTCTCTCTCTATATAATCTTTAGCTTTTAAAAGATCTTGTAACTCATCGTCTTTCTTGCCTGCTCTTGCTATGTACTTTACTACATTGCCTCTGTTAAAATTTAACTTGTAATCCTGTACAAAGTCGATCACATCATAGTCTCCTGTTGATTCGTAGTGCATTGCGTTACCCCTCATTTCTATTAATTATTGCTGCTTGTTCCTCTTTTAATAAGTAAACAATTTTGTTTCTTTTTTTCTTACTCCATAAAGTAGTGTCAGGACAATATAATTCTTTTGTCTCTGTTAATTCAATGTCATTTAGCCAAAACATATAATTTGCTTTTGGATCATTCACAAAATACAGTTTGACTATATCCTGATCCATACTCATCAATTTATCGTATTTTAGTTTTTCTAACATCTTAGTCTCATAATATTTTTTCCTGAACTTCATTTCCATTACGCAAGGTTTGCCTTTTGGAGTTAATCCCTTTGCATCGTAATGTTCGTACCCATCTCCTGACCATTCAAGTTGCCAACCGTCTAAATTCAATATCTTAACTACTGCCTGTTCAAGTTCGTGTACTTTATTTATGGTCATTCTATTGTTTTAGGAAAAATTCATTTAATTGAGAAATCCATCTTTTGATCTCTTTAGGATTACAAGTGCAAGGCTTATAATATCTGTGATTAAAATACTTAGCGTGTAACTTACATATCAGTTCAAATTCCTGAGGTTGTAATGTGTTCTTAGGATCTTCTCTGAACTTTTCCCACATTAAGTAATCCTCCTTACTCATCTCTGTATATTCCATTTCTATCAATTATTATGTTATTTAATTTTTCCTTTCTCTCTTCGCAACCACATCTGTCTCCTAATATCTTTTTAGTAAGCCATTTTATCCCCGTCCAAGTCGTAATTTTCTCTATGATATTTCCTAATCTCATTTTCTTTTTTGCTTTTAGTTGAATATTTTTTGTCATTTACTTTCCATCCTGTTATCGGATGTATGTTCTCTTGTAATAATTCTTTTAGTGTCATTTAATAATACTCTTTAAATGTTTTTTAACTTTTCGATATGTGTTATAAAGTGAGTAATAACTGATCTTTGTTTTATCACTTAATCCCTGAAAACTCTCTCCTGAATCTATTAACTCAAATATCTTTTTGTCATACCAATATAAACTTTCTAATTCTGTTGTTAGCTTATTAAATAGTTGATCATAATCTATATGCTCCTCCTGTGTTAAATCCTTTGTTATCTCATCAAGTCCTAGTATATCGACTTTCTTTTCTTTTCTTTTAAGATCTAAGAATAAAGTGTAAAGCGTTCTATATATGTAATAGTAATTTACCTCCTCATCATTGTACATCACATCAGTTCCTCCCTCTGAGATTTTACCAATCTTATAATACATCTCTTGCACTAAGTCCTCAGCAGTATCAGGATTAACTCCAAAACTTTTGACAATATCGCACCAATCCTGATGTTTTTTAAATAGTATCTCTAATATCTCCATACAGTAATATGTAAACCGACTAACAAGCACATAATTGTAACTTGTTGATAAAAATCTTCGTCGTCCACATTGTCACTGTCTGGTTCTAAGTTCGGATTGTAATATAAGAATCCAAGTGATAAACCATAAATTGGTATCGCTTGAATGTTTACTCCTATACTACCAAAGTCAATATTCATATTTCATAATTTAAAAAGGCATTTCTTTTTGAATCATTTTAGGTGGGTTAATTAAACTCTTGTGATCCACTTCAAAGCCTACGTTATTAATTAAACTTTTTAACCTTATTGGATTATCCAAAGGTGTAGGTCTGCCTCCTGAATCTATGTCTTTTACTTTTCTAACGTGGATATGTGAATACATCCAATCTGTAGGGTGTTGCGTGTAACGGTGTATGCAAATAAATTCATCTGCTCTATTCACAAACTTACCCCCACCCTCTACATCACTAGCCATTGGTGGTATAGGATGCTCTGCATATTCGTGTCCACTACCGTGCTTTTTTCTCAATGCCTCTGTCGCTGCGTGAGTATTAAGCCAAATACTAACATTATTTTTCTTGCAAAATATTCTCATTTCACTTGTTGCCTGATAATCATATTCGTGAGAATTAATCCCTTTCAATACGTTTCTGTCTTTCATTAAACTATTATAAGGATCTATCATAAATCCATCATAACTCCACGCATTTTTAACGTGTTGAGCCAATTCCATTATTTGCTTATAAGTATAAAGATCATTCGGTTCAATAAATTTAAAATGCTCATTAACCCATTTTACCTGTTTATTAAATGAATCAGTATCAATTTTATTAATAGGTTGCCCCTCTATATATTCCACTAATTTCCTAATTAATGAGTAAGGTTCATTTTCAGAACTGAATACTAACCATCTCAAATTATGTTTAATCGAATAAAGTAACATTAAATACATAACTACTGATGTTTTCCCTACGTTAGCGTGACCTAATATTACGTTAAAATTTCCTGGTTTAAATCTCAGAAATTCATCTATCTGTATCACATCTAATTTAAGACCCTCCTTTATACTTCCACTCCTTACCTTGTTTAATTTCTCTATTTGTTCCTCTAAATTTATAAGCATCTTGTCTGAATTTTTGTCTTAAATATAAAAAAAAGGGGGTAAAAAACCCCCCTATATTTTAAAATGGTAAATCTGCAGTCTCTCTATCAGGAGCAAAAGTCTTGGAATTTACTTCCTGAACCTTAGGTAATTCATCTAGCCGATCTACTCTGTACATACTTAGATTAGTATAATACTTTCCATTAAACTCATTGCAACGAATATTAAAAGATACCTTAACGAGATCTCCTACATTATAATATTGCACGAATTTATGTACATCCGCTGCCTTATCCTGAGACTTAAATATATTTAAACAATATACGTTATTATATTTCTCTTCTGTCTCTACAATGAAATCTAAAGAGGTATACTCTCCATTTTTTAAACTTGCAGGATCTTTAATTTCTGTAATTTTTCCGCTTATTTCGAAACTCATAATATTATTTGTTATAGATTAAACTTATAAAATGATCGTGTATCTCTTTTATATCTTTTGGACTTGCATTTATAGATATTGCATAATTCACTGCATTAGTTAAACAGGATTGTCTCACTATCAATTCCTGAGTATCATTATTTTTCGGTGCTGAACTGAAATTCCCTTGCATTGGATTAGGTCTCACTAACTTTGCAGTATTGTAAATTTGTCCATTGTACTCTTTTTGCTCTGAGGTGAATTGACACTCTTCACCAACTTGGTGTTTAAATTCTCCAATCGCATTAAATTGATAAATGTTCCCATCTGCCATTGCTACATTGTAGCGGTTAAATGTTTTAGATCCGTTACTCCAAGATCCATTGGGAGTAATTGCGGTAATCTTACCTGTTTTCATTTTCTAATTGTTTTTCGTTATTAAATATTTCTATTTGAGCCTCTAAAAACTCAACTCTTCTCTCGAGTGCCTCTATTCGCATCTCGTGTAATCTTTTTAAATCATCTGAATATGTCATTATTGCAAACTTTTTAATTCTGTTCTAAATAAATGCAATTCAAACTCTGCCTCTTTTAACTTTCTTTCGTGGTAATCCTCTGCCCACTCTAAGTCTTTAATTTTTGATTTTAATAATTCGATTTTGTCCATCTTTTTAATTGTTTTTAATGATTAAACTTGTTCAAAAATAATAAAAATATTGAATAAAAAAACTTTTAACACAAAAAAAAGGATATATCAATTAAGATATACCCCTCTTTCTCTTAGAATTAAGACAATTAATTAAGACAGACGCTCAAATATAATGCTATTTTCTACTATAAAACAAACTTTTATTTATTTTTTTCCTATTCTCTCTATTTTTTCTTTAAAGATCTCTATCATTTCCTGTAATTCAATGTTGGAAAATTTCCTAGTTTCTCTGCTTAAAGCTAATAACTCATCTGCTAACTCATCTCCTAGAAATTTAGAAAACTTATATTGTTCACCATATCGATATACATTGCAACTAACGCATTGCACTTCTACATTTCTCTCATCCCATCTAGTAGAATAGTGTTTCCTAGACATAAAATGTCCTGCTTGTAGATTTTTCCAATGATCCTTTTTCCCACAAGTAACACACTCAGCAATATCATTCTTTGCCTTACGTCTCCTAATATACTCAGAGAATATAGAATCTAGTTTTTTAATTATTGTCTTTCTACTCTGTACTCTTGCCATCTGTCTTTTAATATCCGTCCTGATGTTGTATAAGTAATTTACCTGTCTCTAGATCTAAGTCTTTAATTGCTTTGTATATTACCCTACTCTTTTTTTTTACCTCTAGTTTCTCAGCTTTAGTACTATCAGATCCTAGATTAGTGTACATAGTAGCATCAGCCTCTAGTAATTCATTAATTCTCTGTATTACAGTTTTGTTATAATCTTCTGCTATTTTATAAATTTCATCTTTTGTCATAGTATATAATATATTATTATGTAAATATATATAATTTATAATTATTATAATATAATAGTATATAGTAATATATAGTAATATATATATATAATATATAGTTATAAAAAAAACTAAAAATTAATGATATTGAAAAATAATTATTTAAAAACTTATTAAATAGTTATGAAACTATCTATTTTCTTTTTTAGCACTTCCAAAGTAATACCCAAATATAGACAATGCTACACCCTCTACAATTCCTAATAAGTGAATAAAGATCTCTTTGTTGCTCTCAGGAACTTGTGTAGTAACTACTGTATAGACTAAAAAAGCAAATGCTAGTAATCCTACAATCCCTGTTGCATTAAACATCCAATCCGTACCATACTTTCTAAGATAGACTTCTCGCTTTCTTGCACTATCTCTATCGCTTACCTCTATCTTATAAGCCTCTAGGCTCTCATTTAAGAGACTTTCTCTCTCTTCTGGGGTAAGACTATCATCTCCATCTAAAAGATCTCTCACAACCCCTAAAACACCATCCTTAGGTAATACACCTGATAGTTTCTTAATGAGTTTACCTAATCCTGTTTCTTTAAATGGTTTCTTATCTTTCATTTAGTAAGTCCAAATTACATTTCCTGACTTGCTAGGATCATTATCTACGTGAATAAAACTATCTGCTATTCCTATCCTAGTGAATCCTGCTTTAAGTAATGATGTTATTATTTTAAATCTATATACACTATTGCTACAAGCTATATCAGCAGCGTGTCCGATTATATGAGATGAGTTTTCCACTCCACCTACTTTAGCATTATGCTGAGGTGTTCTGAATCCTGAGGTTATTTTAAAAGGTACTCCTGCAATAGATCTAGCCTGATCAATACGAGTTAAAAACTCCTGATCCATAGCTTCACCACTTCCCACCATATCAGGACTATCAAATTCAGAAAGTTTAAAATACTTCATAATATCTTACCTAATAAAATACTTGTTAAAATCATTATAAGCATCCAAAACAAACCGAACTGAAACTTATTCCAAGTAGAACCGTCTCTTTTGAATTGTAGCCATACCTTTAAGTCTATGTACTTAATTATAAAAAACTCTATTATTTTTTTCATTTTTCAAGTATTTCGTTAATCCTCTTTAAATCTTTTCTTACTCTTTCCCTTTCTAACTTGACCTCTAATATCTCTCCTTCAAGTACTCTAATGTCAGGGAATAC
>Ga0070746_10000299_pt1 | contig 29027 bp, 47 predicted proteins | sample VirMetDEL_Mar_21_FD_77016 | JGI IMG/M metagenome (GOLD analysis project Ga0070746, IMG submission 77016) | Aqueous microbial communities from the Delaware River and Bay under freshwater to marine salinity gradient to study organic matter... | ecosystem: Environmental > Aquatic > Marine >...
AAGAAAGTAATATCTGAATATGTATTAGCAACTGAAAAGGTATCTATTAACAATTCTCAATTTGTTGGATTGGATAGTATAGGAGTAAAACTTGTGTTAGCAAGAGGTGCTAATAAAGTTATTATACCTGAATCAGTTTATTGTGAATACACAGAAGGAGCAACACCACAATTAAACACTCTAACTGCAACAGTTGGACATATAGACCAAAGTGCAGATTTTTATTGGGATAAATCAAAAAATTTTACTAAAAGTCCTTCAAATAATGGTATTAGTTGGGTGTTAAGTGGTGGTAATCCATCTGACAAAGGTGCAAGTGGTTTAGTTAATTTAGATAATTTACCTCTATATTTTTATTTTTTAGCAGGCACTTCAAAGAATGCAACGGGAACAATTGACATATGGACAACTTTTAGAGTAATAGACATATCATAATGGAAAAATTAGAATACTTCGGTTGTTTCTTTTGCGGTAATTTGCTTACAGTGTCAATGATACCATCGCAAACAATAGCTGAAACCATCATTTTAGGACTTTTAGGAGGTTTTGTTGCAATGTTAAGTAAAGATATATACAATTGGGTTAAAAGCCTCTTAAATCGCTTTAAATGAAGCTAAGTAAAAATTTTACTTTAGAAGAATTAATTAAATCAAACACGGCAAAACGTTTAGGAATAGAAAATAAACCAAGTAAAGAGGGAATAATAAAGCTGCGAATTTTAGCCACTGCATTATTACAACCACTTCGGGAACGTTTAGGGGTTCTAAGGGTGTCAAGTGGCTTTCGCAGTAAAGAATTAAACAAGATTATTACCGGACACGACAAAGGAAGTCAGCATTGCGAATGTGAGGCAGTGGATTTAGTTTATGTTAAACGTGGTAAAATTGATAATATAATGATTTTCCAAACTCTGATTGATTTGAATTTAGATTTTGATCAATGCATTTTAGAGTATGGAGACGGAACAAAAGAATGTGATCCAATTTTTCCTGATTGGGTACATTTAAGTTATAAAATAACAGGAAACCGTAAGCAAGTTTTAGTTGCTTATAAAGATAAAAACAATAAAACAAAATACAGATTTAAAAATTAAAAATTATGGGCGAATTTATATCACAAAATTGGTTAGAATTAATAATTGGTTTAATGGCTTTTATTAAAGTAATTATAAACCTTACACCGACTGAGGAGGATAACAAAGTATTTAGTTGGTTAGATAGTATTTTTAACGCAATAATACCTAATTATAAAAAAGGAGGAGGAACACACGATGAATAAAATTCTAAAAGGTCTGGACATAACGACCATATTTAAAGATAAAAAATTTGGAGACTTAAAAAGGTGGTCTGCTAAAAGAACAATTGGAAGTGTTATTGTTACTTATTCAATAACTGCAATGAATGGTTCGATAACTTGGGAGGGGGTTGTTTTGTGTTTTATCGGTGTTTTACCTTTATGTTTATCAATGTTTGAGGACAGGAAGTGCGGTAAAAAATGTAATGTTTGAAAAAAAATTATAGACTTAGACTAACAGAAACCGAACACGATCTTATAAAAGAGTGTCGTAAATCTGATGGCTTTGGATATAATAACGTGCTGATAATAGGAGATTTGCACGAGCCTTTTTGCTTAGATTCTTATTTAGATTTTTGTATTGAAAAATTCAATGAATATAATTGTACAGAGGTTATTTTTATTGGAGATATTATTGATAATCATTTTTCAAGTTATCACGAGACAAGCGCAGATGGATTAGGAGGATTAGACGAATTAGAATTAGCAATCTCCAGAATTGCAAGATGGTATAAAGCATTCCCGGTTGCAACGGTTATAATAGGCAACCACGACCGTCTAATAATGCGTAAGGCTCAAACAAGTTCAATTCCAAGTAAGTGGATTAAAAGTTATAAAGATGTCTTAGAAGTCCCCCAATGGAATTTCGTTGAAAGATATGTAAAAGATAATGTTCAATACTTGCACGGAGAAGGAGGAACGGCAAGAACCAAAGCTAAAAGCGATATGATGAACACGGTGCAAGGGCATCTGCATACTCAGGCTTATTGTGAACACTTTGTTGGACAACGGTTTAGAGTATTCGGAATGCAAGTTGGTTGCGGAATAGATCACGAAACTTATGCAATGGCTTATGCAAAAGCCGGAAAGAAGCCTGCAATTGGATGCTCAGTTGTTTGCAAATCCGGTAAATTACCAATAAATTTGTTAATGAAATTATGAGTAAATTACTTCATACATATTGCGAACCCATTAAATTAGAGGTTGAATATAAATACGATAAAGATCATAATAAGGTTTATAATTTAAAACAGTTAAAAAGACATTTTAAACGTCTTACGGCTAAATTAAAATAACTTATATTCTTTTACCGTTGCGTTCTTTCCGTATCTTGTAGGAACGCTAATGTATTTATCTTTTATACCAATTCCGGCTTCTTTAAGATCTCTAATCACTCCTTGAAGATCTCCAATTCCTAAATCTAACATTGCGTCCCGTGTTGTTATTTTATTTCCTTGTCTCAGGTAGTCAAACAAAATCTGTTTGTGCGTACCGAATTTAAAATTTGTATTCATAATTATAGTATTAAAAAAAACCTCCATATTTCTAAGGAGGCTTTTAAGGTTATTAAAATGGTAAAATTTCTGGTTTTCCGTTTTTCAACTTATTGTAGAATTCAATAGAAACTTCATCAATTTGTTCTTTATTTATTTTTCCGTGACAAAATTGAAGATTTGCAATGTTTAAGCTTTGTGCATATCTGATATTGTCTTGAACATCTGAATTGTTTTTAAATCCACCACCTTGAAAAGTGTTTACGGGTTTTATTTTAGGGAACTGACCGTCAACAAATTCATATTCTGTTTCCTGTCCCTCTTTAAATCTGCATTCAGAAGTTTTTGATAAATTTTCTCCAATATCTCCGTTCTCCATTTCCACTTCAAACTTATACATTAGACCATACTTTCCTTCCCAAGTTCCATTTCCGGCAACTCTTATTACTGTACTTTTTTTCATATCGTGTTTTTAATTAGTTAATAATTCTTTTAAGTTAATGTTTAGCAATTTACATAGCTTATCAGCTTCACTCAATTTTAAAGTTCCCGGATCATTTAATTTACTGAGCATAGTTGGATAACTAACCTCCATTAATTCCGATAACTGTAATCTATTTAAATTATTCTGATACATAGCTAACATAAATTTGCTTTTTAAATCATAGTTTTTCATAAGCATAAAATTTAATTTATACAAATCTCCGTTTTTTTTTCTTTAAAACAAAATTATTTTAAATATATAAATTATTTTTTACATAAACTAATCAATTAGGACAAAATAATATAAAATTTTTTTTATATTTATTTGCTTTGTATTGGATGATTAGCATAAATTAGTGCTATAATTAAAAAGAATAAAACGATGAAAAACAGTATTAAAGAAGAATTAACGGAATATATAAATGATAATAAAGACGATCACAATCCATCAATTGACTGTGATTTGCACCATCATTTATTTAATGAGGATTATTATATAATCGGATATTACAAAGCGCAACAGTGGTTAGATAAACATCATATTACAACGTTTGAGGCTTTGGAAACAATAAGAGAATACGAAGATATGCATTTTGGAGAATGTAAACATTATACAAACGCTGAGGAAACAGTAAATATGCTCGTATATATTTACGGAGAAGAATTATTAACAGAATTAGAACTAATTTAAAATTATATTATTATGAATACAGAATTATTAACACCGACTTATTACAAGAAAATTAAAATATCTTTGGATCAATATGCAGTTAGCAGAGTAGCAATAACTAAGCATATTGAGTCATTAAAAGAAAAAGAGGTTTTTTGGCTTGAAAGATTAAATGGATCAAATACAACATTAGATGTTTCAGACAATCAATATTTTTTAAAAATGACTCGTAATTATTTATCAGATTTGCAAGATTTACTTAAAATAATGGATGAAACAGAATTAATAACTGAACATAAATTATACTAATATGAGTTATTTAGAAGATAAAATTTATAAACATCAACCAATACAATCTGGAGAAAGTGATTGTTGCGGAAGACCTGTAATTGAGGATCTTATGTTATGCAGTGAGTGTAAAGATCATTGCGATTATGCACCTAAATTATGTGGTTATTGTGGAGACACTGAAATTGATGAAGATGAAGATTTTTGTTGCAATGACTGTTGGAAAGGATATGAACACGAAACATTTAGAAAAGATTAATTATGAAATATAAAAACTTACACGATATAAACACGTTCTCTTGCTCTGATAATGAAATTTTATTATCAGGAACAGACGAACACGGAGAAGATTTAACCATTGTTTTAAATGCTTTTGAAATTTTAGAATGGTTAGATATGAATTATATAAAAAAACAAACTTTAAAATATATAGAAAAATTATGAAAAAAACTTATTTTTTACATCAATCAAACTCCTTTTATGATTATAAAATAATACGGATGAGATCTAAATTAGGAATAGAGGCTTACGGCATATTCTGGGCAGTTTTAGAATTGCTATTCACTGAGGAAAATAAATTATGTATTGAAGATTATGAGCCTTTGGCATTTAATCTCCAGTGCGATAAAGATAAATTAAAGTCAGTTGTTGAGGATTTTGATTTATTTGTATTAGAAGAAAATTGTTTTTATTCTAAGCGTTTAAACAACCATCTTGAAGAAATAAATACTAAGTCTTCTAAGGCAAAAGAAAACGCCTCTAAGAGATGGAATAATGCGACTGCAATGCAAACGCAAAGCGACTGCAATGCTAGTATTAGTACTAGTAGTAATAAAAGTATCAGTAAAAGTAAAAGTAAAAATAATATAAATGAAAGGATGGTTGCGTTTAAAAACGCAATTAATTCAATTAAGGATATTGATAAGGATGATAAAGAAAATTTTTATGATTATTGGAGTGAGTTAAATAAGTCAGGAAGTAAACAAAGATGGGAATTAGAAAAAACTTGGGATTTAAACCGGAGAATGAAGCGTTGGGCGAACTCAGGCTTTAATAAAAAAGATAAAGAAAAATTTCCAGATTATTGGGACGTTAATTTTAGCAGGAAATTACCGGACGAGAACAAGAGAACAGAGTATTATAATCACTTAAAATCAATCGGTTGGGTAAGCACTTATTCTCCATCTGCAGGAATGGTTTGGAATAAAAAAAAATAAGAATGATTGAATTATTAAAACATATTTTCGGAATTTGCGGAGAACCTCATTTAAATTTATTTACTTTATTTATGAGCACTCCAATAATATCCTATATAATATATAAATTATACAAATGAAAAATAGAAACTTAGAACATAAGGACGATTGGAAAACACCAAAAGATTTTTATGATAAATTAAATAAAGAATTTGACTTTGATTTTGATCCTTGTCCATATATGCACGATATGTCTTGGAATGGGTTAGATGTGGAATGGGGACAAAGAAATTTTGTTAATCCACCATATAGCAGAAAATTAAAAGAAGCATTTATTATGAAAGCTATTGAAGAATCTAAAAAAGGAAAATTATGTGTAATGCTTTTGCCTGTATCTACTAGCACAAAGATATTTCACGAACACATATTACCCAATAAAAAAGAAATACGATTTATTAGGCGTAGATTAAAATTTAGTGGTTATAATTCAAAAGGTGAATTTGTAGACAATAAATGTGGTATGCACGATTCAATGTTAATAATATTTTAATATGACAGAATATGAATTACAAAAAGCCGTTTGTAAATACTTAGAATTGCAACAAGTTTTATTTTGTGGATCTATGGGGGGACAGTATCAAATGCATATGAGCCAAAGAATAAAAGCCAAAAAATCTGGTTATAAAAAAGGCTTCCCGGATTTATTTATTTATGAAATAGCTAAAATAAATGACGTAATTTATCACGGATTAGCAATTGAATTAAAAACAAAAACAGGAAGACCATCTAAAGAACAAAAAGAATGGATTAGACAATTGCAAAAGAGGGGTTATAAAGCTTCTATTTGTAAAGGTATAGACGAAACGATTAACGAAATAAATAATTATTTAAAATATAAATTATGATAAAAGAAGATATTGAAAAATTAAAATCAGAATTGGAATGGTATCGTGCTTACGGATCATTTATTAACACATATCATAATAAAGCTGACGCAGAAGCTTGTGAATATGCAGACAACGAACAATCTTAGTTATGTTAAAAGATCCAAATATAAAACCAACTTTTTTTAATACAAGAACCAAGCAATTGCATTGGAATCACACAGATATTAACAACCTATTGTTTATAATTTTCTTTAATTCTGGTGCAACACTCAGTTTTATTTTAAGAGATTTGAAAAAAAACGAAAACATAAAAAATTATATTTATAGTAAATTGAACAAAAGTTTTAGTAATATAGCTGAGATTGATATAAGCAGAATAAGTTTATACGAATACAATTTATTAAAACAATTAAAAGTTCCTCACGTAAATAAAATATGTTAGATAAATATCTAATTGAGAATTATGAGAAAATAAGGGAAATGGCTTTAAATATAGCTAATGAAAATGATTATGAAGATTTATTACACTTCGTTATTGAAGAATTATATAAATGCGATGAGGAAAAAGTAAACGAAATTATAAACCATAAAGATATGCGTTGGTATATAATTAGAATAATGGTCAATCAGTATCACTCAAAAACAAGCAGATATTTTAAAAAATATAAACGTTATTACGATTATCAAGTAAGCGACATAAACGATGCAATTACAAAATCAAGACCGGATAACATAAAGGATAAAGAAGTTATTGAAGATCGTTTAAATTGGATTGAAGATAAACTTAAAAATTTGCATTGGTTTGATGTGGAGATATTTAAATTATATTATAATAATTCTCACAGTTTAAACAGTCTTAGCAAAGCCACTAAAATAAATCGCAATACAATTTACCACTCAATTAATAAAGTAAAAAAATTCTTAATAAATGAAAAAAAGTAAAGGACTCGGAGACAGTATTGCTAAAATAACAGAAGCAACAGGAATTAAAAAAATAGTTGATAAAATAAGTGAAGCAACCGGAATTGATTGTGGATGTGAAGAAAGGAAAGAATATCTTAATAAATTATATCCTTACGCCAGAACATTTACTAAAGATGAAATGGAGATTTACGAAGAAATTTTACCATCTATAAAAAACAGGAGGATAAATAAATTAGAACAAAAATCATTATTAAAGATTTATAATAAAGTATTTAAAGCAAGGAAAGAAATGACTAATTGCAGTAGTTGTATAAATCAGACTTTAAAGAAATTAGAAGAAGTTTACGTAAATAGTTGCAAATTATGAAAGATCAGATATTTAGATTTTGTTTGAGTTGTGTAAGGATGAGTTTAATAAAAAAAGGCAAATGTTGTTTTTGTAATGGGGATTTTATATTGTCTTCATTAAAAGACGATTTGCATAAAAGACCTAAAAAATATGAAGACGCACACTAAAGTTTATATGGACTTTTTTAATTATGGAGAACAGGATTTTATTCCTTGTGAAATGTGCGGAGGTCAAGCCGTTGACATTCATCATCTAACTAAACAATCTAAATTTGGTAAAAAAAAGGAGAAAGATTTTATTGAAAATCTGATTGCAGTTTGCCGGGATTGTCACAACAACGCTGAGCACGATAATATCTTTAATATGTTTTGCAGAATAAAACATTTAGAAAACACTTGCATTCAAATTTATGCATTAATAAACCTTAAAAAAAAATTGAATTATGAAGACTAAAAAAGTAAATATAAAAGACCTTATTTTAAATCCTGAGAATCCAAGAGTTATTAAGGATTATAAATTTAAAAAACTTATTAAAAGCATAAAGACTTTCCCAGAAATGTTGAAGCTGAGACCAATTGTTGTCAATGAAAAAATGGAAGTATTAGGAGGTAATATGCGAACTCGTGCTTGTATTGAAGCCGGTTTAAAAGAAGTTTATATTCAAGTGGCTAATTTAACTAAGGAACAAGAAAAAGAATTTATTATAAAAGATAATTCAAGCTTTGGAGAATGGGATTGGGATTTACTCGCAAATGAATGGGAAATTCAAGATTTAAAAGATTGGGGACTTGATATTCCTAAATGGGAAGATAAACTTGAGTTTGATAATGATATAGAAGACACGGGAGATTATGATTATCCGGAAGATGATTTAGAAAACTCGCACGTAAAAATGGTTCAATTATTTTTAACCACTGAAACAGAACCTAAATTCAAACAATGGGAATTAGAATTAAGATCAGATTTTGACACTGATAATTTGACTGACACTATTTATAAATTAGTGGAGTATTATTATAACGAAAAAAGAAATGATTAAAAAGCATATTTTAAAACCACGTTTAACGGATGAAGAAGCGCTTAGATTAAAAGGTAATTTATTAGAGGAAAAAGATTACAACACATTAATAACGCATAACGCTGACGTATATTGTGAAGAAACAGGGAAATGCATAGCTAAATTTAGAAAGAAAATAATACCGGGAAACATAGCAAAAAAAGCTTATGAAAGTTTAAAAAGTGTTAGCGTAAACACAAGGAACAGAACCATTAGCGCAGGTAATTCAGATGAGCACGGTAATTTTAGTAGAAAAAGAATTAAGAAAGACGGAACAGTTAGTAATACAAATTTATCTTTTGAACAAAACGAAGTAAGATCGGGCATAATAGGATATTTTGACAGGACACCACGAACACCATATTGCAGACAAACGGCATTTAATGAAAAACAGTTTTCTAAATATAAGGAAGCTTATCCAATTATTAAATTTGTTGATACTGCTTACGCTGATTTAATGCCGGATCACTATAAATTACAAAGAAATGAAGCTAATAAAACTTCTCAAGATTATGTAATTAAAAATACTGCATTTACAACTGTCACAGTAAACAAAAATTGGCAAACGGCATTACATACTGATAAAGGAGATTTTGAAAAAGGATTTGGCAATTTGGTAGTTCTTAGACAAGGTCGTTATTCTGGAGGTTATTTTGTTGTTCCTAAATGGGGTGTTGCTTTTGACGTACAGAATTGCGATCTGTTATTGGTTGATGTCCATCAGTGGCACGGCAACACTCCAATTAAAAAAATAGACGAACACGCAACAAGAGTTAGTCTAGTTATGTATTACCGTAAAAATATGATAAACTGCGGAACGACTGAGGAAGAAAAAGAAATTGTTAAAAATCGTATGGAGGGAGATAAACTAAATTAATTATGTGCGGTGTTGTAGGTTTTAGTTGTAATAATCCTGTTGAAGATAATTATTTAATTCTTCACAAATTAATAATGCAAAGTAAAATAAGGGGTTTGCATAGTTTTGGTTATTCTTATTATGATACTGAGATTATAACTAAAAAATATCATAATATAAATGACATTAAATTACCTAAAGCAAATAAAATTATATTTCATAATCGTTATTCAACAAGTGGAGATTATAAGAAACACATAAACAATCAACCTATTCATTTAAATAAAATGTCTTTAGTTTTTAATGGAGTTTTAGATATGCGCAAAAAAGAACATATTGAAGAACAGTATAATATAAAAATGGAAACTGAAAACGATGGAGAAATAATTATAAAAGTTTGCGGAAACAATCCAGATAAAATAAAAGATTTTGTAAGCAATACGCAATACGGCTCATTTGCAGGACTTATATTAACCGGCAACAACAAACTACTCGCAATTAGAAATAGGTTTAGACCACTTTGGAAATTGCGTTATAACAACGCTTTATATTACGCTTCAACTCAGGATATATTTAAAAGAGTGAATAAAGACTTTGAGCCAACAGAATTAAAACCTAATATAATATATGAAAATTAGAAACGCAACAGAAAATGATGCTGAATTAATTAAGATATTACACAAGCAACATAAAAAAGAAATTGGAGGATTTAATTTATTTTGGATCTGGGATAAATATCTTGAAGGAGGCACAACATATAATTACGTTGTAATAGAAGATATTGCATTTATGCGTTATGGATATTCTAAAAAATATAAAGCTAATGTATTGTATGAAATTGGGGTTGATGTAAATAGCACTCAGAGAGGCGCAGGAAGATTATTGTTTAATCATTTACCTAAGCCAACAATGTTAAAATGTAATCAGGATAACGACATTGGTAATGCCTTTTATTTAGCAATGGGAATGACTAAAGCCGGTACAACTCAAACTAAAGCCGGAGTAAAACAAAACATTTGGTGGAATTCATAGAATATCATATAAATTCATCTAAGGCTAAGGACATAGATCCAAGCAATGATTGTTTGAAATATGTTGCAGACCGTTTTGAATTAAATATAGAACAACGATATTGGTTAGCGTTTTTATTTGGAACGTGTTATTCTGCAACGATGGTTTATTATGTTTATAATGAATTTCCTGATTATGAAAATGTAGACGTTGAAAGGTTGCAAGAGTGGTGGAATAACAACAAACAAAATACTTTATTTCAAACTGACAGACTAAGAATAAAATCTCAAAATAAATTTGTTGAAACCTTTACAAGTTATAAAAGCCTTTTAGGAAATAGATCACAGGAAGATTATTTTAAGTCTTTAAAACAACCTACTAAGCAAACCACGTATGATAATTGTTATAATGACCTATCACAAATAAAAAACTTTGGACGGTTTACGATGTTTATTTATTTAGAAATGATACACGTTTTAACAGGATATGAATTTGAGCCTACTTATTTAGATTTAAAAAATGCTGAAAGTTGTCGTAATGGTTTAGTTTATCATTTAGGACATTATGAATTAGACACTCACGGAAACGATAAGAAACTTACTAATAAACAAATAAACTATTTACAATATAAATTTAAAGAATTAAAAAAAGAGGTTCAGCAATTAGATATTGAGCATAAAAATATATGGAACATTGAAACCACTTTATGCGCATATAAAAAGTTTAAAAAAGGAAAACGTTATATTGGTTATTATATAGACCGACAAAAAAAAGAAATAGAGAAAATGCAAAGCAATATAAATCAGGGTGTTGATTGGTCTGTTTTATGGCAATTTAGAAACGAAACTTATAATAAAAAATGGCTAAAAGAATTATCGCAATAGGAGGTGTTCCGGCAACGGGGAAATCAACCTTAATGAAAGAAATTATTAAAGAGTGTATGCCTTTAAAGACTTTTAAATATAAGCTTGTAAGAGGTCTTTATAATATAGATAAGAAAATATATATAATTGGAATTTATGATAACTCAGTTTTTAGCGGAACAGATAAGTTGTCAATGGCTACACAACCAGACTTTATTGAATTTATAAATAAAATACCTGAGCATAAAATTATATTTGAGGGAGACCGATTATTCAATCAAAGTCTATTTAATAAAGTAGATTGCGAAATAATTGTTTTAAAAGTAGATGAGGACATTATTGAACAAAGACATCATATTAGACAAGATACACAATCAGATCAATTTAAAAAGGCTAAGGAAACTAAGATAAAGAACATATTAGATAATAATAATGTAGTTTTGTTAAATAACAATACAAATGAAGATAGTATTAAGGCGAAAGAATACATTTTAAACTTAATCAGATAATGAACAAAACCGAACACATAAAAAAGAACGCATTAATTGAAGCCTTAGAAAAGTCTTTAGGAGTTGTTACATCAGCTTGTAAAACCGTAGGAATTGGAAGAACCACTTATTACGATTGGTATAATAACGATAAAGAATTCAAAAAGAAAGTAGACGAATTACAGAATGTTGCATTGGATTTTGCGGAAAGTAAATTGCATAATCAAATAGCTGACAATAACACAACTGCAACTATATTTTATTTAAAGACCAAAGGGAAGCAAAGAGGCTACACGGATAAAAGCGAGTTAGATATAACTTCCGGAGGTAAAGCAATAACCGATATTAAAATTGAAGTAATTGACACAAATAAAGATTAAAACAACTAATGTTTTTGATAAGGCGTTTAAGTCTGATACAAGAATTACTTGTCTTCAGGGGGGGACAAGAAGTTCTAAGACTTATTCGCTTTGTCAATTATTTATAATTAAAGCGCTTCAAGAAACAGGAAAAACATTTACAATTTGTCGTAAAACATTACCGGCATTAAAGGGTACGGCATACCGTGACGTAATTAATATCTTAAAAGAATTAGAATTATACAAAGAAGAAAACCATAATAAATCAAACCTGTCTTATGCGCTTAATGGTAATTTAATTGAATTTATTTCAGTAGATCAACCGACAAAAATAAGAGGACGTAAAAGGCATTATTTATGGTGCAATGAAGCCAATGAATTTATGTACGAAGATTGGCAACAACTAATACTGAGGACAACAGAACAAATTTATTTAGATTATAATCCGTCTGATCCTTATTCTTGGATATATGAAAAAGTTGTAACAAGAGACGATTGCACATTTATTAAATCTACTTATTTAGCAAATCCATTTTTAGATAAAGACACCATTGCAGAAATAGAAAGATTAAAGGATTTAGATCCTGATTATTGGCGTGTTTATGGAATGGGGGAAATCGGTACTGTCCAAACAATGATATTCAGAGACTTTAATTTAGTTGATGATGTTCAAGGGCGTTTAATCGGTTATGGTTTAGATTTTGGATTTACAAACAGTCCAACGGCATTAGCTGAAGTTAGGTTATTAGATGATAATTTATATATCAGAGAATTGTTATACGAAAAAAGATTGACAAACACTGATCTTGCTAATAAGCTTAGAGAATTAGGAGTTAGCAGACAAGCTGAAATTATTGCCGATTCTGCCGAGCCAAAGAGTATCGAAGAAGTGTATCGTTCTGGCTTCAATATAAAGGCAGCACGTAAGGGAGCAGGAATACACTTAGGAATTGATATAATGAGACGGTATAAGCTTAATATAACAAAAGATAGTACCAACGCAATAAAAGAGTTTAGAAGCTATAAATGGACAACAGATAAGAACGGAGACGTTTTAAACACTCCGGTAAAGATTAATGACCATTTAGTTGACGCAGTCCGTTATCTATGTTTAAATAAATTATCTGTAAATCACTCTGGGAAATACTACATATTATAACAGAGGTAAATAAAAAAAACTTTATAAAATTTGTCTGGTATTATATTTTATTAGTAAATTAGCTTTATAATTGATCGGGTAATATGTTTTAAACCAAATCTAATCCGACCGACTGAGAAAAGAGGAGGAAACCAATGTTGCGATTAATTATATTTAAGAGAAAAGTTAAATAAAAGCGTGAACATCCCAATTAACCAACGGTTATTTTATAAACGGATTATTAGCAAAACTCTTAACGGTAGGGAATGACGGTAGAAAAATCAGCTAACTGCAGTAGCCAACGCAACAAGAGAGAAGGAATTCCTCCCCTGCCATAAACTGAATTGGGACTGTTTGCTAAATAACTTTGGCTCAGTCCCTTTTTTATTTATATTCGTAAAAAAGACAAATTGCTAAAAATTATATTTATAAGTAATGAAAGAAGTTAAATTAACTATTCCGAATAAATGGGAAGATATAACAATAAGCGTTTATCAGACATATATAAAGTTACAGGAATCTAAAATTGACAATAAGAAAAAAACAATTAAAAGTATTGCGTTATTATGTAATACGACTGAGGAAATAATAAAAAAAATGAATTTTAAAGATCTTAAAGATATAATGCAAATAGTGTCTGCCTTAGTTGATACTGAGCCAAATAAGATGATGTTTAAAAAACGTTTTAAATTTGATAATGAAGAATACGGATTTATACCTAATTTATCTAAATTGACAACCGGAGAATATATTGATTTAGAAACATATACTAAAAATCCTATTGAAAATTTGCACGTTATAATGTCTATTCTTTACAGAAAAATTACTTTTAAAAGGGGGGAACGTTATGCAATAGAAGATTACGATCCGGATCAATTCAAAGAAGAATTATTTAAAAATTGTCCAATGGATATAGCGTTATCAAGCTTAGGTTTTTTTTTGACTTTAGGCGAAAAATTAGCGAAGATTTCAGTCAATTATTTGAAAAAACAGAACAAGAAAGTACAGATAAAAAAGGTTCTGTAAATATGGAAAGCAAATGGGGTTGGTATAATATATTATACGGATTATCAAACAGTATTTTAGATATTGAAAAAATAGTAAAAAAACCGATTTTAGAAGTGTTAACATATTTAGCTTTTACTCAGGATCACAATAACACAAAGAATAATAATTATGATAAATTTTAATAAAATAGTTCAGAATTTTAGGGAAGCAACAAAAGCGTTAAGAAATCCGCAATCATTTTTTTGCGGTCAATTATCCGAAGTAGACATAAATAAATTAGGCGCTAAACATTATCCGTTAGTTTATCTTGAACCGGGCAACGTTAATATAGACACCGGAACAATGACTTATTCGTTCACTGTTTACGTATTAGAACAGACATTAAATGAAGATATTGAAAAGCAAGATTTTTTTGAAGGCGTTGTAAATAATTTTGAAGATAAAAGAGATGCAGTTGGAGACACTTATAATTTCACTTTAAACATTTTAAAAGACTTAATAAGCACGTTTAAACAAAATCTAAGCGATGTTGTAGGAAATCCGGCTTATCCTGTTGACGTTTTAGATAAAGAAATGATAATTCAAATTCCTATAAACGCACAACCTATCACAATGCAATTTGATAATGTGTTAAGTGGATGGACTGCCGAAGTACAAGTATTAGTAAATAATAAAAACAATTTGTGCACAGCACCCATTTATTCGGTTTAATAATGAGTAAATTAATTCAAGTATTACAAGATTTAGGAAAAACTGTTGTTGATAAATCCAGAAGAAATTTAGTCACGGCAAAACCTTATAGCAAAAAAACAAGCCGTAATACTTTATATGATGGTATTCAATATAATGTAAAAGGTGGTCAAGATGGAGTTGAATTAGAATGGAGTTTTGGAGGCGCTGAGGATTATTGGCAATTTGTAGATCAAGGAGTAAGAGGATCGGGAAAATCAGTTGGAGGAACTACAAAATCAGGTAAACAGGCTAAACGTGGAGGAACGGGAACATTAAGGGCAAAAAATAGTCCATTTGCTTTTACTAATAAAATGCCTCCAAGAAGATTTATTGACAAATGGATTGTTAGCAAACCATTAAAACAAGCAAGGAATTCTAAAGGACAATTTATAACTCGTAAATCTATGGCATATTTAATACAAAGATCCATTTTTAGAAAGGGACTTTACAGAACATTATTTTTTACAAAACCTTATGAACAAGATGTAAATGCATTTATGCCTAAAATTGTAGATGCTTATGCAGGAGATTTGTTAGACTCCTTAGAAAAATTATTAAATCCAGAATTATTATGAGCATATTATTTGAACAAAAACCTGTAAACAGTGGCGATAAAGTCCCTGTAATAACTAATTGGAATCCTGTTATTGGATATATGGTAATTCAAGATTCAAGCATTGCAGGATTTTTTTATTATAAACTGATTTTAGAAATAAAAATAAATGATAATAACGGAACTTTATTAGGTAAAATAAAACAACGCAGAAACGGTTATTCTCCTGATATTAATTCAGATTTAGCAAGAGCATTTTTTGATTTAAAAAAGATTGTAAACAGTCAATTAACCAATACCATATTTGACCAGAATATAACCGGTCAACCATTTCAAACAATTCATAAACTTTGTGCTAATACCGGTGTTGGTTCTACAACCTCAGATTATTATTCTGTTAGTGGAGATAAAAGAACAGACAAAACACAGATAACTAAAATTTTTGTAAAAGCTTATCAAGAATACTCAACCAACGCAAATCAAGTACCAACAGAAAACACAGGAAGCACCGCAACAAATACACGGTTTTACCTCAAAGCGTCTTTGCCTTTATTGACTCAACGAGATACAGATTCCTTATTTATACAAGGAACGGCGTTTCAAAAATATCAAACAAGTTCATCTTCTGATTTATTTTTAAGCGATTTAATTAAACAAAATTCTAAATATAATTCAGCTAAAGTTTATAGGACAAAAATTAGAGACGATGATTATCACACTGTTGCGTTTTTAAATGATAACGGTAATTTTGATAGTGAAATTGATAAAATTCAAATAATATATTATGACATTTCAGGTTCTGCATTAACAATTACAACTATAACAAATTCAACAACTTATGGTGGTTATGATCCTGATTCAGTCAATGACGATTTGGATAATGATCCATACAGGTTGTTATATTTCGGATGCGGAACGGCTAACTTAGAAGCCGGTTCAAATAGTGTTTCACGTCCGTCTAATGCTTCTAATAATGGTTGGGTTAGATACACAATACAAGGTTTAAATTCTTCAAATAGTGCAAGAACAGATGTTTACGAATTTGAAAGAGATAATTGCAGAATAAAAGGATTTAAAACAAGAAGATTAGCTTGGGTAAATACCGTGGGAGGTTATGACTATTTTAATTTTACTTGTAAATCAACTGAAAAATTAAATGTTAAAAGAGATACTTATTCAACTTTAATGGGTTATTACAGTTCAAGCAAATTTTTCTATAACAACACACAAAGAGGAAAGACCGTTAGAACCACAGAAGCAACGCTTACAGAGACTTTAAAGACTGATTGGATAAGTGAGGAGGATGCAGTATTATTACAAAGCCTAATGAAGTCTAATGAAGTTCAGGTTGTTCAAAATACTGATACAGAATTCACACAGGGAGTTAATGTTGTTGATACTAATTTTACAGTTAAAACAAAAGCAAATGATAAATTAATTCAATATACAATTCAAATCGAATACGCTAATAACATAAACACTAATTCATAATGGAAGTTAGATTAGTCGCATATAGAAAGGCAACAAGTTCTGCAACTCAGGATAGCACGTATAATTTAGACTTGCAAGAATCTCCAAACATAAGTTTAAATTTTCAATTCTCAGATATTAAAGAACCTGAAAAAAGGAAAGGGAGTTTTAGCCAAACATTTAAGTTGCCATTCACAGATAATAATAACGAGTTTTTCCAAAATTGGTATAATGTTAATTTAGAAACTTTAGTCTTTAGTACACGTACTAAATTTGATGCCGTTTTATTTGTAGGTACAACACCGCAGTTTGAGGGAACAATACAATTAAAATCTATATTTAAAAAAGCTGAATTATATGAAGTTATTTTATTATCTAATACGGCTACGTTATTTAGTGTTATTGGAGATAACCGTTTAAAAGATGTTTTTTTAGAAGATGATGGAAGTTATTCGGGAGAGTTTAACCACGTTTACGATAATACGACTTTAACCAATAGTTGGAATAATACGCTTCAAAACACTTCGGGAACAACATTAACTAATAACGGAATCACTCAAATTGTTTATCCTTTTTCCGTGACTCAAGCCGGTTTTTATTATCCAACTAATGATCGTTTTTTAAGAATGAGCCAATCCGACATAACTAATTTAGGATATTCAAGCGCATCAAATTATACAGTTAATTTATCTCAATTTAGACCTGCAATTCAAATAAGAACACTGTTTGAAAGAATTATTGCAAGATCTGGTTTTAGTTATACATCTTCTTTTTTAGATAGTGATTATTTTAGTAAAATATATATGACAACGGCAAATCATATTGAAGCTGCTGCATTACCTACTACAAATGCAAATACCGCACCAAGTGGTCTTATGTATGTTGGTAATACAGATAATTGGGGGGAACTTACAATTGGTGCAGCACAAGAAGGAGTACCGTTGCCTGATGAAATTATGCCTTGTCCAATTAATTATCCAATAACTCAGCTTGGCGTTCCTTATGATTCAGATCAAATTTGGAATACAACAAACAATTTCTTTACTAAAGAAGCTTTTGATATGGCTAATATAGAAATATATAATCATATTTTTTGGAATAATATAAAAAGCACACCCCCTTACACGTCAATTTTATGGATAGGTTTACAAAAATGGGATAACGATCCAACTTCTCCAACTTATAATTCTTTAGTGGATGAGTTTTACGGGGGAACAAATGTTCAAGTTGGTAATTTATGGTCTAATTCTTCTTCGGGAATGTACGGGATGACTAACACAGTATCTTTAGAAAATATGCCTGTTGGCGCTTCTGCTTGTGTTGTCTTTCGTTTAGCAATGGTTAGCCGTGTAAATACGGCATTTAATGGCAGCGTGACTTTTGGACAAATAGCAACACAGGTTTTTACTGCATCTGCAATAATAAATTGGATGGGGTATTCAACTAACGTTTACGGAGCAACTGTTGATATTCCATCTTGCATTGATCCTGATTTAAAACAAAAGGATTTTTTAAAAGATATTATTGAAAGATTTAATTTAGTAGTTGTAACCGATCCTGATAACGATTCTAACTTAATTATAGAGCCTTACAAAGATTATCTCGCATTAGGTAGTATAAAGCGTTGGACAGATAAATTGGACACGTCTAAAGAGATAATAATAAAAGACACCACAGAATTACAAAAGAAGATAGTTCATTTATCAGACCAAGAGGACGTTGATTTAAACAACGCAGTATTAAAAGAACGTTATCCGGACATTAACGTATTTGGGCATATAAGAATTCAAGATGATACTAACGAATTTGCAAAAGGAACATTAAAAAATAATTCAATTTTCAGTCCTTTTATTAACGATCAAATTTATAAATCAGCAAGTCAATCCGGCGCATCTTTATTAGCTAATTTTACTGTTCAATATGAATTTGGTTATGAATCTAACGACAATGACGGTGCTAATGTAGTCAAAAAAACCAAACCTAAATTATTCTATTACTCAGGAACTCCCGTTTCAGTAAAAGACGCAGCAGATAATACAACAACTTATTATTTACACAATCATAATTCAACTGCAGAAATAATAACGGCTTATTCTTATAATGAATATCCTGTTTGCAGCCCTTTTGATGTGCCGGGAACATCAGATACTTATTCTTTAAATGCTGACACTCAGAGCCTTTATTGGAATTCAACACCTCCTTTAAACGGAACTAATTTAATTTTTAACAATGGAAGTTTAGGGGGAAATTGGTTTAATAATTCTTTATATGGTAAATATTGGAAAGATTATTTAAATGAAATTTACAGCGATAATGCACGGATAATGGAGGCGTTCGTAAATTTAGACGCATACGACATATTTGATTTTAAATTTAATGATGAGATTTTTATAAAAGATACTTATTGGAGGATTTTAAAAATACAAAATTATCAAGTTAATGGTAATGCGTCTACTAAAATAACATTTATTAAATCTTTAGACACTAAAGAAAATTGTACTGATTGCGATTATGTTTTAGGTTATGTGGGTGGTATTTCTGGAGGACTGAATTTTATTGGTGATGCAACATCGGGTTATGGTGCTTATGTTTGGTGTCCCGATGATGATCCAACTTGCGTACCGACATTAACAGGAACTCAAATAAGCTTATACACTCAACCGGCTTGTTGCGATTGTAACGGGGGTTTTATTTTATGGAGTACAACAACATATGCAGACCAAAATTTATATCCTTGTATGACTTATGCGGGAAGTCCTCCGGCTAAAATAACTAACAAACAAGGTGTTTTATCAATATGGAAAACACAAAATTTAAAAGGATTAACAACGGGAATTTTAGGAGTAAAAGAAAAACCGTTTGTTATTGGAAGCGATAATACAAAATACAGTAGAGAAATTTTGCCTTATATGAAAGACGATTACGTTATTAAATATAACGTCAAAAACAGGTTAATGCCTTATTTAGAGGGAGAAAGTCACAAAGTTATATTAATGGGAAATACTGTTGGATCAACTAAATCTTATGCTTATGCAAGAGGCGAACAATATGAAGAAAAACTAATTATTCCTCCGAATGTAAATTTAATTATAAGAGTAAAAGGATTAGCAACGGTAATAGGAGGAACAAATGCATCTTATCCTTTAGGAAGCACTGAGGGAATCGCATATTATACTGCGTTTAAAGTAGATGGCACAACACCAACTCAATTAGGTACTCTTGGAGGAACTGTTGACTTCAGTTTAAAAGAAGCAGGATTATTAAGCGTATGTTCATTATATATTGATATTAATCAGGGAGTTTTACGATTTGGAATTCAAGACTCACAAAATGACACAAACCGAGTTTGGGAATTATCTGCTGAAATAGACATAAACAGAATTTATAATATGGGAATTGCACACGATGAAAATTGGGCATTATTCCAAAACGGTCAAAGAATACAATTTGAAAATGGAGATTATTTAATATGGAATTAAAAAAATATATAAAAGCTTCAAGCAAAATTATTATGCATAGCATAGATCATCTTCAATTAATAGAATATAAAAACAAAGAATTAGATTTTGCTTACGGCTTAGAAGAATATCATATAAGTATAAAAAGAATGTTAAAACAATTAATTAGAATAATATGTCGGTAGAAAAAACAATAAAAATAAAATTAGACACCTCAGATGCAGTAAACGATTTAAAAAAAATTAGATCTGAAATTGATATAACTTATGCTGAATTAAGAAAAACCACACCAATAGAATTAGACGGTACAAAAGCAAAAAATGTATTAAAAAATTTAGATACAGATATAAATTCCTCAGCAAAAAACACGGAACAAATAGGAAAAAACGCTGAAAATTCTGTTGGAGGTTTTAAAAAATTAACAATTTCTGCAAAAATGTTCGGAACAGCATTAAAAGCAACCGGAATAGGTTTAGTTATTGGTGCTTTTGTAAAATTACAAGAAGCTTTATCTAAAAACCAACAAGTAATGGATGCGGTCAATATAGCCTTAGAAACTGTTAGCATAACTTTTCAACAGGTGGTTGGTAAGATAGTAGAAAAAGGACAAAAATTATTAGGATTTTTTAAAAAAATAGGAACTATTGTTAAAAAATTTGTTACTCAAGATTTAGACGGGTTAACATCTTCTTATGAAGAAAATAATATTCAAGTTGAAACGGCTATTCAAAAAAACAGAAGATTAGCAAAAGAAATGATTGAGCTAAGGAAAACAGTTAAATTAGCAGAAGCTGAACAAAGATTATTACAATTAACATACCAAAAAGAAGCTGAGATACAAAGACAGGTAAGAGATGATATTAGCTTAACTATTGAAGAAAGAATTAAAGCAAATACAAAATTAGGAACCATATTAAATAAACAATTTGAAGATGAAAGGAGGATTGCATTACAAAAAATTGAATTAGCTGAAAAAGAATTATCTAAAAATAAAGAGAACATAGATTTGCAAGTTGCATTAATAAATTCTAAAACTGAATTAGCTGATTTAGACGAAAGAATAACAGGTCAAAGATCAGAACAATTAATAAATTTAAAATCTTTAGAACAAGAACAGATAGACGCAATTCAAACAAAATTAGATTTAGAACAAAAAGCAGCAGATGATTTATTAGCACTAAAAGAAAAAGAAGCAGCAGATTTAAAAGCTATAACAGATAAAAAAACAGCCGATGAATTAAAAGCAACACAAGATAAAATTGCTATGAATAAAGCAATGGAAATCTCAGGCGCACAAACTATTTTAAGTGCATTAGGACAATTAGCAGGAGAGGGAACTAAATTAGCTAAAGCAACTGCGGTGTCATCTATTTTAATTAATACTGCTCAAGGAGTAAGCGCAGCAATTAAAGCCGGTGCCGGTCTTGTTTTTCCGGCTAATTTAGGTGCTATTGCAACCGGTGTTGGATCTGTTTTGTCAGGAATAGCAAGTGCAAAATCAATATTAGCTAAAGTTCCCGGAGGAACAGAGAATTTAGATTCAGAAGTTGATTTAGAGCCTGAGCAAATACAAGAACCACAAGTTGGAGGAATTCAAGGCATAGCAAGTACATTATTACCTAATATAAATAACACAAATACCAATCAACAACCCATACAAGCTTATGTAATTGAAAATGATATTTCAGACGCACAAGCATTGCAAGAAGAATTAGAAATACAAGCCACGTTATAAACAAAAACACAAATTTTATATTTATGAGTATGAAAAAGAAAAAACTAATTGAATTAATTATAGATGAAACTGCGGAAATGTTCGGAGTCGAAGCAATTTCAGTCGTTAAATATCCAGCAATAGAAGAAAACTTTGTTTTTTTCAATAATGATTTTTTATCACTTGCAAAAGTAGATGAAGAAAAAAAACAACTTATTGGCGCAGTCCTTATTCCAGATAAAAAAATCAATCGTTATGATAAAGAGACTAACGAAGAATATGACGTTTATTTTACTAAAGACACTATAAAAAAGGCTCAGAGTTTATTTATGTCAAGCCTAAGGAACAATAATCACACCTTGGAACACCAAGAGCAAGTTGACGGATTGAGTGTTGTAGAATCTTGGATTAAAGAGGATGAAAAATTTGATAAGTCTAATTTATGGGGATTTAAAAATATGCCCGTTGGAACGTGGTTTGTACAAGTCAGTGCGGAGGGCAACGATGAAATTTGGGATAAAATTAAGAATAAAGAAGTAAGAGGATTTTCAATTGAGGGTTGGTTTACTGATAAACTAATTGAAGCTTCTAAACAAAAAGATATATTAGACGAAGTTTGTGAAGACTGTCCGGACGAAATCACACTAAGCAAAATAAAAGATCTTATATTAGAAAATGAATTAACGCCGGTTGCAGAATTAGATGGAGAACCATTATTCAGAACTAAAGAAGAAGCCAACATTTATGCGGAAATGTTTAAAGGATGTAAAGGAAACCACAAGCATATAATGGACGGTAATTTATTTTATATGGCTTGTGAAGATCACGCAACTTCAACTACAAAAGAAGAATATAATGAAACAGGCAAAAGAAAATATAAAAGAAAATATAAACAATTAGAATATGTTTCATTTATTAAAAAACAAGCTTTATTAAAATATCCTTGGGATCAGTGTATGCGAGATATGATAAAAGAATATGGAAATAAGGAAACGGCTGCAAAAGTCTGTTCAGCAATAAAAAATAAGACCGTAAACCGATAGACATTTAAACAAAAACTAACAAATTATATTTATTAATGATATGAAGACAATAGACAAAATCTTAAACCTTTTAAAAATGAACGAAAAATCAAAATCTTATAGCGTTAAATTTTACGCTGAAATGAACTTAGACGATGGGCGAGTTATTGCAACAGAAGATGAGCAATTTATGATTGGCTCAAGAGTATTCGCAATTGGAGATGATGGAGAAGCAGAAGCATTAACGTCTGGAGAATATACAATGGAAAATGGTAATAAAATGTCTGTTGATTCAGATTCTAAAATTACTGATTTAGGAGAAGAAGCCGAATCAGTAGAAAAAGAAAATGAAGAAGAAGAACTTGCCGTTGATGATGGTAAAGAAGCTGACGTTGATGATTGGGCAGGGATGGAAAAAAGAATCCAGAATCTGGAGGATGCCGTTGCTGATCTTAAAGCTGATAAAGTAGAAGCGTCAAAAGAAGAAAAAACAGAAATGTCAACAGATGTTATTGGCGAATTAATGACACAAGTTGAAGAATTAAATAATAAAATCACTGAATTAAGCGAAGAACCGGCATCGGAAACTTTAAAATACAATCCGGAGGGCGAAACAACTAATTCAACAATAGATTTGACCAAACTGTCATCAATGGAGAGGGCAGCGTATTACATAAATAACCTAAAATAAATTTTAAAACGATGAGCAATAAATTAAATAAAAAAAGAAACTTTGCAGATGATATTGTTATAACAGGCGATACATATGCAGGAATTCAGGCTTTGCCTTATGTGACGGCTGCAGTTAAATCTCCAGACACGGTTGCAAAAAATTATGTTAGAACAATAGATGGTTTAACTAAAAGCGCAGTTGTAAATAATGTAGGCACAACGGCGTCTGGTGGTACAGGAATTATTCAACCGGGTGGAACAGGCGCTGCGTGTTCTTTTAATCCGGGAGACAATTTAGAAACCACTGAGCAAGTATTAACATTAATTGACCTTAAAGTTCAGGAACAAATTTGTCGTGCGACAGTTTTCCCAACTTGGATGGGGCAAGGGATGGACAGAAACGGAGATCTTCCAAACTCTTTTAGTGATTTCTTATTATCAACTGTTGCAGGCGCAGCCGGACAGATGTTAGAAAACTCTATTTGGTTAGGTAAATTTGACCAAACTAATAATTCAGCAGGATTTGTTTCTAATTCAGGTGTTTTTGACCAAACAGGATTAGACGCATCTGCTTGTAAAGATTTTCCACAAATTGAAACTCTTGCATTAGAAACAGGCGCAGGAACTTTAACATTCTTTGCGGATGTATTCAAAAAAGTTGCTGAGGATAAGCCGGGTATTATGTCAAAACCGGGTTTTGGATTCTATGTTGGTAATCAAATTTATTCTTTATATTTAGCCGGTCTTGCAGAAGCAGGAGGCAACGGAATGGGATCAATGGTAACAAACCAAAATATAATAGCACCAAGCTATTTAGGTTATCCAATTTATCTTTGTCCGGGTATGCCGTCAAAATGTATCGTTGCAACATACAGAGAAAATCTAATTTTCGGAAGTAATTTAGCAACTGATTACACAGAGGCTCAGTTAATACCAACTTATCAATATGATGGTTCAGACAATGTAAGAATCGGAATGAAATTTGCAGTTGGTGTTCAAGTAGGAGTTTCAACAGACGGTGTTGTTGGTAAAAACTTAGCATAAACATTTTATAAAGGGGGTTGAAATATACTCCCTTTTAACTTTTTAATAACATAATAATTATGAGTTGTACATTAACAAAAGGCTTTAGCGTTGACTGTCAAGATTCTATTGGAGGATTAAAAGCAGTTTACCTATGCAAAGAATACGTATCAAATATGCGTTCTGCAGCCGATTTCAACGCAACTGATCCTTTACAAATGGACACAGGGGGTTTTACATCGTGGATTGATTCCGCAGGAACGTCAGTAGCAACACCGACTTGTTTTAGATATTTACTAAGACCGGGTGCAAGTAATTTGAATACTACAATTAACGCTTCATCTGAAAACGGAACAACATTTTTTACACAAACATTATCTTTAACATTACCAAAATTAAGCGTAAAACAAACAAATGAAATTAAACTTATTTGTCAATCACGTGTTCAAGTATGGATTCAAGATAATATGGATAATATGTTCCTTATTGGTATGGATAACGGTTGCGAAACTACGGGCGGAACAGTTGTAACCGGCGCTGCACGTGGGGATATGTCAGGATTTACGTTAACAATGGTTGGAGAAGAATTAGAACCAATGATTTGGTTAGATCCGTCAACAGGTGGAACGACTCCATCTGCGTTGCAAGCACCATTCAACGGATTGTCTGATGCCTCAGGGTTGACAGTCACGGCAGGATAAAACTATTCTTTTATATTACTGTAAGAAAAGGGCACTAAATTGTGCCTTTTTTTTATTATTTTTAAACAAAATGTCAATTTTTATATTTATAGTAAAGAAACAACGATTATGGCTTGGAAATTAAAAGAAGAATTTATTGGTAAAACCATTACAGAATTCAAAAGACCTTTAGACAGTTTAAAACCACATCACATAAAAAATTTATCACAACATATATTAGATAATTATTTTTATGATGATAAACCTAAAAAGAAAATTAAAAAAGATGAGTTGGAGAAAGGAATATGAAAGGAGTATTGCATATAAAGAAATAATAATGCCTAATTTACATATAACAGAAAAACAAATTGATGAAGCACCGGATTTCATAAAAAAAGAATTTTTATATTACAAAAACTTATGCAAACAGAAAGAATAAGAGATGTGGGATCGTCAACATCAATTTTTGATATTGGTGTTTTTAATATAGTTCCTAATTTGATTACAACTCCGGTTTATACAACTTTTGAGTATTTAGGAATTACATATTATTTTTTATCAAATCCTAAATTCTTAATAGAATTAAAAAGCAGACAAACTAATACAATAAAGCGTTTAAATCCTGATGCTCCTTCTGGAATAAATGCAGGCACTGGTATAAATCGAGCCGAACATTGGATTAGTTTTAGAATAAATTATACTATAACAGGAACAGAAGATATAACAAACCATATAATTACAGTTGGAAACGATGATTTTCCGTTAGGATATTATCAATTGAAAATTTATGAAATGGAATCAGATGGAGATTATGATCCTGCAAACGCTTTACAAACGCTTGTTAATTGTTATATGTTATTTTATCCAAATGAAGTGGATGACACGTACAATTTTCAAGCAGTTAAATATAAAGAATACTCTAATAATGACGCTGATACAAATTCAGTATATATAACAAATTAATATGAAATTAAATTTTGTAGAATTATCACATTATAACATTCCTCACTTAATTGAGAAACACAATCAAGATTGGATTAGCTTTGGAGAAAATAATTTATATCCTAATTACTTATTAGATTTATTTTTAGGTTCAGCGATTAATGGTGCTTTAATAAAATCTATTGGCGCAATGATTTATGGCGAGGGACTTGCTGCAACTGACTCTGATGAAACAGAAGCTAAAAAAGAATCATATTTAAAATTAAATAGTTTATTGCACGATTCTCCGGATGACGTTTTAAAGGATTTAGCAATGGATCTTAAATTATTTGGAGGGTGTTATGTGAATGTAATATGGAGTAGAGACAGAAAAAAAATAAGTAAAATTGCTCACATTGGCGCACAATACATTCGTTCCGGCAAAATGATTGACGGAGAAATACAAACATATTATTACAGTTCTGATTGGAGTAAATTTAAAAAAGCTGAACACAAGCCAAGACCGTATGCAGCATTTAACGATAAAGACCGTACTCAAGCAAGTCAAATTTTAATGATTAGAGATAAAAACCCGGCTTTGTTTTATGGCTTTGCACCCGATTATGTAGCTTCAACAGATTATATTCAACTTGATTTAGAGATTGCACAATTTCATTTATCTAATATATCTAACGGAATGTTTCCAAGTATGGCAATTAACTTCTCTAATGGAGTACCAACAGAAGAAGAAAGAAGAATTGTAGAAAGACAGATACAAGACAAATTTAGTGGTTCGGGCAATTCGGGACGTATTTTAATCAGTTTTAACGATGGGAAAGAAACAACACCTGAAATTGTACCAATTAATACAAATGACGCTGCGGAAAGCTATCAATTTTTATCTAAAGAGGTTGTAAACAAAGTTCTTTCCGGGCATCGTGTAACAAGTCCTTTGTTATTTGGAATACGTGCTGAGGGTGGAGGATTAGGATCAAATGCCGATGAACTTAGAGATTCTTACAGTCTTTTTAATAATACTGTAATAATACCGTTCCAAAACGTCCTTTTAAAAGGTCTAAGCAAGATTTTTAGAATTAATGATATAGACCTTGATTTGTACTTTAAAACGCTTAAACCGGCTGATTTCATTGACTTGAATGTGACGGAAACACAAAGCGAAGAAGACCAAGAAAAAGAGGGCGTAACAAACGAAGAAGAATTTGTTGAAATGTCAGACGATGAAATGCACACTGTTTACGATGATTTAGAGGGAGAAATTATTGAGGATGAACATTGGGAAATAGTGGAGGAAAGAGATCAGGGAACGGATGAACCTTATGAAGAATGGGCAAAGAGATTAATTAAAGAAAATAAAAAAGAAGAATTAGCGCAAGATTATATTACAGATAAGCCAAGTGGATTCAGTTATTTAGATAAATCATTTTACAAAATACGTTTTAAATATGCAATTGGATCTTCTAAAGCAAGTTCATCGTCAAGAGAATTTTGTAAAAATATGATGAGCAGAACAGGACAAGGAATTGTTTACAGAATAGAAGATATTGACAAAGCAAGTAGGGATGGAGTAAACAGACAATTAGGACATAAGGGGAGAAAATACGATTTATTCAAGTTCAAAGGAGGAGTTTATTGCAGGCATAAATGGGTTGAGGTTTTATACAGACTTAAAAAGTCTACAACAGTAAAAAAAGGAGAAGAAATGCCAGAAGACATAAGCGATTATAAAAGAGTGTCACAAATACCATCATCATATAAACCAAAACCAAGAGGAATTAAAGAAAGTAAAATTGCACCGGTAAATATGCCTAATCAAGGACATTATCCGGGTGTAAAATAAATAAAATTATGGCAATACAACATACATTATATATTTCAGCAAGTAGATTAAAAATTGATAGTGCAATTCAAGGTTCTGTTGATGATGAATTAATAATGCCTTATATCCTTTTAGCTCAGGATATGCATATATTACCAATTTTAGGAACGGATTTAGATAACGATTTAAAAAGTCATATTCAAGCAGGAACATTAGGAGATAATTTAAATAACAAAACATTAGTTGAAACTTATATTCAACCTTGTTTAGTGCAATTTGCATTTACTCAATTAGTTCCTTATTTGCGTCTCAGGTTTGTCAATAATGCCGTTGTAATAATGGGATCTAATGAACAATCTGTTTCGGCTACTTATGACGATTTGAAGCCTGTAATGGACACGGCAACAAATGCAGCCGAATTTTATCGTCAAAGACTGATTGATTATATAACAAATAATACATCTTTATTTCCAAAATATAATACTAATACGGGATCGGATTTAAATCCAACTCAAAGAAATTATTTTGCCGGTTTAAATTTAGACCGAGTAAATCCAATTAGTAATAAAATGAGTGTTTTTTTATCAGGCGCTAATATCAAAACTTATGATTGTTAAAAAATTTATATATCCATCAAGTAAGTTAAATTATAAAAAACTGAAAACATATTTAAAAAAGTTAAAAAATGGCAGGACAAAGATTAACCGACAAAACAGCATTAGCAAATAATCCTACATCAACAGATTTACTTATGGTTGTTGATGTCTCAGACAATACAGGAAGTGCAGAGGGAACAAGCAA
>Ga0070746_10000305_pt1 | contig 28775 bp, 16 predicted proteins | sample VirMetDEL_Mar_21_FD_77016 | JGI IMG/M metagenome (GOLD analysis project Ga0070746, IMG submission 77016) | Aqueous microbial communities from the Delaware River and Bay under freshwater to marine salinity gradient to study organic matter... | ecosystem: Environmental > Aquatic > Marine >...
AACTATTTTCTTTGCATCCTCAGAATTTTTACCAATATCATCTACAATTGCTCTTGCTCTGTCTGTAACCTCACCAACATTACCTTTCATTCCTTTGATCATAAGGTCAGCAACTGCTGCATTAAGGGCAGTCATATCACCACTACTCCAACCAGCAGTGTTATTATCAGATGCACCTCTGGGAACAGGTAAGAAAATAGTTGCTATTGGACTGCCTGTGGGTTCACCACTTCTACCACCATATAAACCATCACCTAGACCACCAGGTTCATAATTAAGTATTTCAATTTTCAATGCTGCTTGGTCATCTGTCAGAGTTGTTGGATAATATAATGCTGAACCAGTGAGAGTACCGATGGCACCCTCCTGATTACCTATAACTTCAATTTCAAGACTTGAAGTTTTTGATTGGTCCGCAGTTTCATCAGGCACACCTTCAGTTGCTTCGGGTGAATTTATACCAGAAAGACCTTCATCTGAAAGTTGTTTCTTTACAGCATCAGATGAATTTTCATTTATAATATTTGCTCTATCTCTATCTGCTCTCCTCTGAAAATTCTCTGTAAAATAATCTTCAAACTCTGAGCTTGATAAACTTTCACCTGTTGTTCGATTAAACTTTCTTCGGAATCTAGATTCAAGATCCCAGGTTCCATTATTATTACCAGTCGCAGCAAGTTTTTCCTCACCATCAACAAAGATAAAAATCTCTGACTTTCCAGTGTCGGTATCTACTTTGGTTGTGGTTTGTATCGGAGGATTCCCGTAGGTCCTGCTAGATGTAACTGTAGCCATTACGCAGGTTTTTTATTTATTTAGTGAGGATTTTTGCATAAGGTAACGCAAGTAAGTCATCTAGTTCTTGCTTGCTTACTATGTATACTACTCCTCCTAGTTCTTCCCAGGTGTATCGTCTAACCTCACCCCAATGATAGTTGATTCCTTGAAATCCCCAAGGGTATAGTTCAGTAACAGCAACTAACGGATGCTGGTCATATGTTACACCCGGAGTCTTAGCATTATATTCAAAGGTACAGAACTGCCCTGGTTCGGGAATAGGATCAGTAGTATCACTCAGTGCATCCATAATCAAGAACATCAGTTCTTCTGGATCATTAGTTTTGACGGTCTCTGGATAGATTGCTTCGATGCGGTTCATCTGTATTTGATACCCAGTTCGTCTTCTGTTATAATTATGAATTCAACTTTTCTATCAGCACAAAATTCTCTTGCTGCTTTCCATTTTGCCTGATTGACTGCATAAGTTTTCATCTCATACAGGTTCTTTCTTTTAGGTGGTTTCGTTTCTCTCTTTGGTTTGACTTCTACAATATATGTTTTTATATTTCCAGTTGCTTCTTTGACTTTCATTATGAAGTCAGGGTAATATTTATGAACCCGATTATCAACTGGACTGATGTAAGGTATTGCTAACTCTTCACTTCCCCACGTCAAAATATTTTTACTGCGGTCACAATACATACAAAACTTTCGCTCCCAGTTACTGCGACAAATAATATTGTTAGGATTGCCTGCGTATTTTTCTGGGTATGATGGTTTGTAAATACTTTTATGACTTTTGGCCATACATAATATATACCAGTAAATCTATTTAGATGACTAGACCAAGGTCAGTAGCAGAAATCAAAGCAAAGTTATTGAGACCAGCAACTACAAATCACTTCTCTGTGAATATCACTCTTCCATCAGGATTGAGAGAAATTTTACCCAGTTATAACCAAGATGATTTGAACTTGATGTGTTCCGATGCATCTCTTCCTGGTCATAGGTTAGCAACATTTGAAGCAACCAATGATAGGTATGGTGTTACTGAGAGACACGCATATAGAAAAGTTCACGATGATGAGATGAGCCTCACATTCTACGTGGATGAAGAGAAGTATCTTCCCATAAGAGTGTTTGAAGGTTGGATGGCATTTATTACAAATGAAGCTGATAATTCAGGAGACTATAACTATTCATATAAGGTAAAGTATCCTAGAGAATATAGAAGTTTTATGGAAATATATAAATTTGAGAAAGATTATGATACCTCTGTGATGTATCAGTTCTATGATTGTTACCCAACTTCAATTGCATCAACACCAGTATCATATTCAGATCAGAATAGTCTGCTGAAATATACAGTTGGATTCTCTTATATCAAGTATAGAACATTCATACAATGATACTAAATAAAATCAAATGAAATGTTTATAGGTCATTATGCCTTTACCAAAGATTGCTACACCAACTTATGAACTTGAGTTGCCTTCATCAGAAAAAACGATTAAATACAGACCCTTCCTTGTAAAAGAAGAGAAACTTCTTGTGATTGCATTGGAGAGTGAGGACAATAAGCAAATCACTACAGCAGTCAAGAGTGTTATTCAAAACTGTATTTTGACTAGAGGAATCAAAGTAGAGCAACTGCCTACGTTTGATATTGAATTCTTGTTTCTAAACATTCGCGGCAAGTCTGTTGGTGAAGAACTTGAAGTGAATCTTATCTGTCCTGATGATGGTAAGACACAAGTATCTGTCTGGTTAGACCTGGATGATATCAAAGTATTCAAACCAGAAGGTCACGACAAGTGTATCAAACTTGACGATACCATTGCAATGGAGATGAAGTATCCATCACTGGAACAGTTTATCTCTAACAACTTTGACTTCACGGATAAGAATGCGATGGATCAATCGTTTGAATTGATCGCATCTTGTATTGATAAGGTGTTCACTGAAGAAGAGGTGTGGGCAGCAGCAGATTGCACCAAGAAAGAAATCAAAGAATTTGTTGAGTCAATGAACTCTTCGCAGTTCAAGAAGATTGAGAAGTTCTTTGAGACAATGCCTAAACTGTCTCATAAACTTACGATCAAGAACCCTAAGACTAAAGTAGAAAGTGATGTCATCCTGGAGGGACTTGCATCTTTTTTCGCGTAGCCCTGATCCATATGGATCTGGAAAACTACTATCGTCTAAACTTTGCCTTGGTGCAGTACCATAAATATTCATTGACTGAAATTGAAAATCTTATTCCTTGGGAACGAGACATTTATGTTGGTTTATTAGAATCGCATCTTGAAGATGAAAAACTAAAACAACAGCAAAATGGTTGACTATAAGATAGAACCCCCTTATGAAGCACTAGACAAAGACCGTCCTTGGTATACTGCTAAGGTTGGTGTAACCACTTGGAATATTCTCAAGGCAAAATTGACCGGTGGTACTGAACCTGGTGGTACATCATATGCATCAACAGTCAATCTATCTGATGAAGATGCTGATAAACTCATAGAAAATATGAAGAAGGATCCTAGAGGGTATCCTCAATTTGATGATGGTGGCGGGGGAATGAAATTCTATGAAAATTATGAGAAGTATCAGGCGTGGTTAGTAGAACAATACTTGGGCAAACCAGTAGAACAAGAAGAAGAGGAAGAGTTAGAAGAAGATATTCCAGAGGGACTTGACGATCTGTTAGGTTCTATACAAGAAGATGATGAAGAAATACCAGCAGGACTTGATGACCTTCTAGGATCTATTCAAGAACCAAAAGTAACTACTATAAAATCATCTGCGATTGTACCTACCAAATTTCTTGGCGAAAGGTATGAGAAGTATCGTGATGAGTTGATAGCAGAAGGCACCATTGAAGGTGAGCAACTGACTGGCGAAGAAAGAAAAGAAGGATTCAAAACAAGAAACGATCCTAATAAATTTGGTACATTCATTGAAAATTTTCTAAACCGAAAGAAAAAATCTGATGAGGTAGAGACTGCTGGTGGTGGTGCAGTTATAGTAACAAAACAACTTATAGACCCAGATAAGATTGTTCCTCTGGAAGAAGATGATGATGGTTTAGATTCAGTAACAAAAAAACTTGATGAACTTCTTGCTACGGTCAAAGAAGGTTTCAAGTTAGAAGAAGATAAAGCAGAGTCAGATAGAAAAGCAGAAGAAAAGAAAAAGAGAAAGAAGACAGAAAAAGAATTAGAAACCAGTAAGGAATCTTTTTTAGGTAAAGCAGCAAAGCAAATAATCAAACCAGTCAAGAGTTTACTTGATAAGATATTTGGTTTCTTGAAGACTCTCTTATTAGGCAAGGCATTGATGTCCTTGATTGATTGGATTGCTAACCCAGAGAACAGAGGAAAGATTGATACTATCTTCAGGTTCTTCAAGGATTGGTGGCCTACCTTACTTGGTGCTTACATACTATTTGGTACGTCATTTGGTAAATTTGTACGGTCAATCATTGGACTGACTGCTAGATTTACTAAGAAAATACTTACTAAGGCATTACCATCTCTACTGAAAGCAGCAAAAGCAAATCCAATTGCTGCTGCTGGTCTTGCTGTTGTAGGCACTGCTGCTGTAGGTGGTATTGCACAGTCAATGACGCCATCTAATGACCCCGAAGCAGAGGAAGGTCAGTCACAACTAGACGATACTCAAGACTTTGGCGGTATCACTGGTGCTCCCATCAGTGGTGATATGCTTGGGTTCCAAGGTGGCGGCGAAGTCAAAGGTAAACCCGGCATTGACCAGAACCCTGCTATGCTCACTGATGGTGAGTTTGTAATGAGCAAGGGTGCCGTTCAGAAGTATGGACTTGATACATTAGAGGCAATGAATGCTGCTGGAGGCGGCACCAATATGCCTAAGATAATGAACAAGATTACCTATGCTGCTGGTGGTGGTTTGATTGGTGAGAGAAAAGGTGATAAGTATGAGAAACCATTACCAGAACCAGTAGCATTAGCAATGGATGGTGGTGGAGAAAGTTTCAATATATTCAATCCAATGTCCTGGTTTAGGGGTGATGCACAGAAGGCAACCAAAGGCGAACTACAAGATGTAAGTAACGACACTCTTGCTGGTAAATTATATAACAGAAGAAAGAAACAAGAAGAAGCAATGAAGATGCTTCGTGGTTATGATGGAGGTGGCGAAGTTAAAGGTGGTAGCAGTTTCAACATATTCAATCCAATGTCTTGGTTCAGTGGTGATGCACAGAAAGCGACTGATGGTAAGTTAGATAATGTGAGCAATAATACTCTTGCTGGGAAGTTATATAATAGAAGGAAACAACAAGAAGAAGCAATGAAGATGCTTCGTGGTTATGATGGAGGTGGTGAAGTTGAACAGACACCTATTGAGAAGATGGAGTTCAACCCTAGCAATTATTTCCAAGGTGATAATGTATACAGTAGTAAGAGAATTGTAAACCCAGGTCAAACAGGTAAGAGTTTCTTTGTTAGATACGCACAGAATGATGATGGAAGCATAGAAGTTAGACAAGTCAATAAGGTTGTAAAGGATGGTAATATCTTCAATGGATTTACTCCTGACCTTACAGGAGTCAAACCTGGTTCAGAAGAGTTCCAAAAGGTAGTTGGTTCCGCCAATACTAAAAATATAATTGAAAATGAACTAAAAGATAGAGCAAAATTTACCACTAGAAGTTCAAGTGTTTCAAAAGAAATGAAACCTGAACGTGATAAAGTAAATGCTTGGATAAAGGGTGGTAGAAATCTAACCGTCAGTCCACACGCTATGGTTGGATATGATTACAACCAATCATATCAAACAACTAAACAAGCATTTGCAGATAGAGGTGTTGAAGGTAAGAAAGGAGAAGAGTTATCTGCATCGGCAGCAGCACAACTTGCTATGCCTACTCTTGAGGATGATAAGACTGTGTTACCTACATCTGATGAGTCACGCATCTCTACTGATACTGTAAATCAATATACTGTTGCTAAAACACCACAGAAACAAGATAATAAACCAGAGAGTGCTCTTGATATCATTAAGAATTACTTGATGGCGGGTTTGAGTATGAGTGGTGAAAAAAAGAAAGATAAAAAGGAAGACAACTCACTGGGTGAAATTATCACTGGGGAGACTCAAGAGAAAGAAACCAGACTTACAAGTCCAAGTGCAGGGTATGGTAGTCAGGGTAGTAAGATTGCAGGTAATCTTGGCAAATATATTGAACAGAATCTGGTGTCTGCTGCGAAAGCATCTGATGGTTATGGAGACTACAATAAAATTACAGAACACCCAGACTTTGGTGGTGTTGTAGGTAGACACGCCACAGGTTCATATCATGATGATGGTAGAGCACTTGATATTGGTGCATATACAAATGAACAGGGTAAGATTGTAAAGGTCATAAACGAATTCAATAGAAAGAATAGCGTCAGACCAGCAGAGTTGATTACTGGTAGACAGTTCCAGGGCACTACGATGGTTGACCCTGGTGGACATAGTGACCACGTTCACGTTGCATATAGTAGTGGTGGCGAAGTCAAAGGTAAACCTGGTATCGATAAGAACCCGGCTATGTTGAGCAAGGGTGAGATTGTTATGAACAATGAGGCAGTACAAGGTGTTGGTAAACAAAATCTACTTGCTGCTAACAAATATTATGGTGGACAGGATGCAAACAAACCCAAGATTGTAAAGGGTACAATGCACGCCGCTAGTGGTGGATATGTTCCTGGTCCTGCTCCTGCAATGGTTGGTGATAAGAGTGTGAAGTCTACACCGATTACCCCATTGAATAGGTCGAAACCAAAGGTTACTTTTGTTGACCTTGGTTCTGATACTGAGACTATTGGTCCTACTGGTGGTGCTGAATCATCTATTCCAGCATTCAGTGCTGCTTCTAGATCAAGAACTAAACTCAACACACTGGGGATTAATCTCTGATGGCAGTAGATATTCAAAAACTTTTACCACAAAGACCGGTAGAGAACAGAACCATAGTTCTTCTCAGTGATACTTCTATCATCAAAGTTGGTGATAGAAAGAAGGAGAAGTATGCAGAGGTAACAGAGAAGATTGATACTGCAACTAAACTTTTAGCAGGGACACTTGCTGAAGAGAAGAAAAGAATCAATGATGAGAGGAGAGAGAAAGAAAAAGAATCAAGATCTGGACAGGAAGCAGATTTAGAAAAAGGAAAGAAGAAGAAAAGTGAGAAAGATTTGACGGTAAAGAAACCGAAGATGAGTTTCCTTGATAGGATAAAGAAGTTTATCAATGATATTATCTTCGGGTTTCTTCTGATAAAATTAGTAGACTATGCACCAGTATTAGTTCCGATTGCTAAAGGACTAGCAGCAACAGTCAAGTTTGTTGTTGATATTGCTGGTAAGATACTGAATAGTCTAGTAACTCTTGTTGATTGGGGATACAAGGCATACGACTGGACTAGAGGTGCGATAAAAAATATCGGTGGAGAAGAAGCAGCAGAGAACTTTGATAAGTTAGCAGGTGCTCTCAATAAGTTCCTGAATGCTGCATTGATTGTTGCTATGGCGTCTTCTGGTGCCATGGGCAAAGATAAGTCTTTGAAACCTGGTGCAGGTAGACCTGATGCTAAGGTTAGAACTTCCAAAGCAAGTAAGGCAGCAAGAGTCAGATATGCTAGAAGGTTTGGTGGTGATGCAGCGAGGAGAAGATTCAAAGGCAATGTTGCTGGTAGAGGATTTGGTGCTGCTGTAGCAAAGAGAACACCCCAGGCACTCAAAACAATATTCAAACCACTCAAACCTTTCCTGAAGAGGATACCTTTCATTGGTGGTCTGATTGACTTTGCAATCAATTACTTTATCCTGAAGGAACCACTAGGCAAAGCAGCATTCAAAGCAATTGGTAGTACAATTGTTGCTGGTATTGGTGCTGCTATTGGTAGTGTGATACCTGGTCCTGGTACACTTGTTGGCGCTGCACTTGGTGGTATGGCGGGTGATGCTTTAGCAGATACCATCTATGATATGATATTCAAGAAGAAAGAACCTAAAGAACCCAAAGTTGAAGGGCAGTCAGAAGGTGGTATTTCTTCTAGAACTATTGGTGGCGAAAGAAAAGATATTGGTGCCACAGTCAAAGAAGATACACAACGTAAACCTGATCAAGTAAAGATAAAGGGAAAAGAAGAAATCAGCACAGATTATAGTAAGATAGATTACTTTGGACCTATACTTGCTGTATCTAATAAAATGATATTGGGTGAGCAGATTACACCACGCGACTATGAAAGTATTGGTCAAGGTTTTACTAACCTATATCTTGATGGTATAGAAGATGGTGAGATAAAAGGTAAGTCAGGTATCAAGGAGTGGGTCACCAGTTCTATGGAGAAAGAGGTTGAAAAGAATAAAGAGACTCTGAAAAAAGTAGAGAGTGAATCAGAAATAGGGGATGAAGAAGATGAAGATACGCCAACAACTGCTGAAGGTCTGATTGCCGAATATCTCAAGACAAAACTAGGAATAAAACCACCTAAACCTAAAACTAAATCTACAGCAGGAACAGGAACTGTTGCTGGTGATAGAGACAGTGCTACTGGTGCATTGATGGATGCTAACATAGCAGGCACAGAGTTAGATTTATTCCAGAGATTAGTTATTGCCGAGTCTGGTGGTGAAGGACCAGTAGGTATGGCTTTGGTTGCTAGAAGCGTATTGAATCGTGCTGGTCTAATACAATCAGGTAAGGCATCAACAGGTACATTCTTGGCGAATGACTCTAGTATCACTGGTGTAATTATGGGATCTGGTCAATATCAACCTATCTCAGATGGTAGTATCAATACACCTAGAACAGATGCTCAAATGGCGACTGCTCTTGAGGCAATCAAGACAGCACAGAATGTAGATAAGTTGAGAGGTATTCTCAAGAGTGAAGGGTATGATGACTCTACTGTGACCAAGATGTTAGCAGCAACTGGTTTCAGAACTGGTAGTGCATTCAGAGATGCATCACAGCAAGTCAATGTAACTCAACACGGCAATCATTTCTTCAACACAGCAGGTAATACTGGGTTACTAATTGTTGGTGGTAGTCTTGCTGATGCTCAAGCACCATCTGCCGATATACAAGACGATATCAAACCAGGAAGAGATAAGAAGTTATATCTACACTGGACTGCTGGTGGATATAATGACCCTATTGGCGGATATCACACAGTCATCACTGGTGATGGTAAAGTACACCGTAAGATAGACTACAATAAGACAGGCAAACATACAGAAAGTCGTAATCAGAACTCTGTTGGTCTTGCAGTTGCTGCTATGGCAGGGTCAGAAGGTAACTATCAGTGGCCAAAGCAAATACAAATTGATAGATTAGCAGAAGAGTCGGCTAAGATTACAAAGGCTTGGGGTTGGACACCATCAGATATCACTATCAATAAGGTAATGACTCACGGCGAGGCAGGTTCAGGTAAGGATGGATACTTACCTGCTGTTAGTAGGAAACCATACAACTATGGTCCTACTGTATGGGGTGGTGATGGTTCTCGTTGGGACTTAGATATGCTTTCACCATCTGATAAGATTGGTGATGGTGGACAGAAACTTCGTAGTATGATAAAGGCGAAGTATGCTATGGGTGGTAAGACAAAACCTGGTCCACACTTAGCAATGGTAGGTGAGGAAGGAACAGAGTTTGTTCTTGACCACGATTCGTTCAAGGCAATTGAACAGGCAGCACCTGGTTTCCTTGACCTTCTGAATAAAGCAGAGGGTAAGAAAGCAGCAGACTTGCTGATGAATTACACATCATATAATGACCCAACCGGTGGAGAGACTATTGTTATGAGTAAGACTAAGGTCAGACAAATTGTTGCTCCATACAGTGGTAGTACATCAACTCGTTATGTTCCTATGGGAGGAGGTTCATCTAACAATGAAACTCTTGATTATTATGGTTAAATAGAATAAAGATAAACAGAAATGGCAGAGGGTTCTTCTTACAAGGCAGCTCCGGGTGGTGTTAGACTATTCATATCATCCAATAAGGGTGGCAAGTCAACTGATGTTACGGCAGGTATTATTGACTTCAGATACTTTGAAAGTATCTTGAGCGATACTATCAGTGTGCAAGCAACTTTTGTTGATAGTGGTGGTTCTACTAGTGGACAATCTGTTCTTGATGGTATGCCTATTGTAGGAGGTGAAAGATGTCAGTTTCAGATAACCGATTTGAATAATGTACAAGTTTCAGACGTACCTTTATATGTGAATATGGTCAACCCTATCAGTGATGATAACAGGGGACAGATTGTACAAGTTGAATTGAGGTCAAAAGAATTTTTTCTTGACGACAAGATTAGATTGAAGAAAAAGTTTACAGGTAAGATATCTGAAAGTGTTGCTGATATCTTATCCAATAGTGAGTATGGACTAGGTACAGATAAAGTTCTGGTTGACTTTGAAGAGACTATCAACAATCTAAACTTCATGGGTAACATGAAGAAACCTTTCTATACAATCAACTGGTTAGCAAAGAAGAGTGTTCCTGGTTCATCTAGTGATGCTCTTGGTAACACGGCAGGTTTCTTCTTCTGGGAGACATCATTGGGATATCATTTCAGGTCTATCGATACGATGATGGATAAGAAAAAGAATGAACCGAAGAGGTCAATCATTTATACTAATACAGATGATGAACTAGGTGCTAAGACTCCAAAGAAATATACTACAAAGGCATTGGAGTTCAATACAAATGTTCCTACTAATACTTCTAACAGACAGAAGGTAGGTGCTAATCAAACAAAGATGGTTTTGTTTGACCCATTTACTTGTTATTATGAAGTAGTTTACAACAATAGTTTCTCTAATCAGTCGGGATACACTTCTAGTGGTGAAGAATTAGTTCCAATTCAACCAGAGTTTGATACACCAGCAACTACAAACTTCTCAAGAACAACATACTATCTCTTGGATAAGGGCACACTTCCTGATGGTCCGACAGAACAGCAACTAGAAAAGTCAAAGGAAGAAAACTTTGAGTATTCAAAAATATTGAATCAGTCTATAATGAGATACAACCAGTTCTTTGGTTATCAAGTTGAGGTCACTATTCCAGGTGACTTTGAACTTCACGCAGGTGATATGGTATTCGTTGACTCTGCGGAAAAGAAAGATGTAAACTCCGGTGATGTAAACCAGAATTCTGGTGGTCTATATATTATATCGGAACTATGTCATTTCTTGTCACCCAAGGGAACCTATACTAGACTCAATTTAGTCAGGGATTCCGTTGGAAGAACTGGTAGACCAACTGCATAAAATCCTATGGAAAGTATCGAAAAGCATATTGAAAAGGATAAGGAAATCCTTGAAGATCCTACGACAAATCCACAGATGCGCCGTCACATTGAAGGCGAACTTCATGATTTGGAAGAGTATGTGGAGAATCATAAAAAAGAAATTGAAGCAGGGGATCATCACGATCCATCTTATCTAGAACTTTTTTGCGATCAAAATCCTTCCGAACCCGAGTGTTTGGTATATGATGACTAATGGAAGGTAGTACATTCAACCCCGGTTTTCTAGGTTCCCATTTTAATTGGTGGGTCGGTCAGATTGCTGACGATTCTACTTGGAGAGACAACATACTCCCAGGTAAGTATGATGACCACAACAAATTAAAGGTTGGGGTAGAAGATATAAGGTGAGGATTTTTGGTCTTCATCCTGTAGGGGAAGAAACACCTTCTGAAGATTTGCCGTGGGCACAGGTAATGTATCCTGTGACTGCTGGTGGTGGACAAGCAGAAGCAGCACAAACATCCAACCTTCGTCAAGGTAACATGGTGTTTGGGTTCTTCCTTGATGATAAGGAACAGCAAGTCCCAGTTATTATGGGTGTTCTGGGAAATAATTCCCAGACTCCCCTGAAGAATACTATTGGAACTGGTGAGGTAAATGACAACTCACCAGGTAGTCTTGCTACAAGTGGATACGCCACTGGTAAATTAGCAAAGACTGAACAGACTTCAGAGAAAGTACCTGATGAAGGTCTTCAAGTATCAAGACCTGGTGTATCAGCACACTCTATTCCTGCTGCACCTGCAACACCTGTTGATAAGTATGGAATTCGTGCAGACATTCCATATACGAATGAAATCAGAGGGTACATTCAAAATGCAGAGAAGTTAGCAGATAAAAAGAATATAAAAGATAGTAAAAGAGATAACTTTGTTAGGAATAAAGTTCAGCAGAGTATAAAAGCACAAAGTAATCTCGAAAACTCTCCTCTTCAACCAGCACAACCTGGAGCAACCAGAGAAAATGTTGATGGCGTTCATCAGTTACAGGTAGCTGATATCAAACGTGAAGAGTATATGGATAAAAGAACCCCTATGATGAAACCTGATGATAAGGTGGGTTCTGCTATCAGTGCTATTCAAACAGTCATCGACAACTTGATGAACTCTGTTGATAAGTATCTTCAGGCATTTCAATCATATCTTGAGGCAGCATCTGGTGCTATCACAGATAGTAGTGGTTTAAAAAATCTTATCAAGAAAACATCACAAGAAATTGCAAAGTATATGAAGATAGTCTTTGATAAGATTATCGAATATGTACAAAAGATTTTCAACAATGCAATGTCTGCTGTGGTATCAGCTACACCAGCAAACTTTAGACATTTGATGGGTGATATGAAAGAACAGACAACTGCATTGATTACTTGTCTGTATAATAAGATTGTAGAAACACTTGCACAGTATATTGAGGATGCTCTTTTGGATGCTATCGATCTTGATTCATTGGAGCGGGCAGCAAAACAAGCAATGGTAGATAGAAAACAGTATCAGACTTTCCCATCGGCACCAATATGTTTTGCTGAAGATGTTGTTGCGACTGTGATTGCAGCAAAACGAGATGCCATCAATAATGCAAACAATTCATTGGTAGAGAACCTGAGTAGTTTTATTACTGAGATTCAAACAATGATTGCAGGTGAGAGTTCTGCGTTAGGTGATATCTTGAATCAAATTCCAGACATCGGTGGTAATATGAGTGCTGCCCTTGGATTTACTAATCTATCTTTAAATGTTTTTGGTTGCCAGTTGTCACCAAACATCGCTATATCTGACTTCTACACTTTATCTAATGGTGGATCGGGTCAAACTCAAGTACAGAAACCAAGTGCAGGTGCAATCAATAAGAAGTCACAACAAAAACCAGGCAATAAAGCAACAGAACCACCTAAACAATACGCACAACCTGCTAGAGGTCAGGAGACTGTTAGGTATGATAAACCACCTAAGGTAACAGTCAAACCAACCTAATAAATATAAACACAACAGGTAGAAAAGTATAGGATATGTCCTTTGATCTTTTTGGAAATACTACAAGAAGAGACATTAGAGTTGGTTACATCTCTACTGATAGAGGATTTGTATCTAATATTTCCATCTACGAAGCTAATAAGTATGCTGAGTTGAATCCTGGTGCTCAGTTTGTCGTAAATAATAGAGATAAAGTAGCATATGTTAATATCAATGAACTGAATGAGAAGAGTAGGAAAAATATAGATTTCTTTGAACCAGATAGCAATTCTTGTGATGGTCTAAATTTCAATTTAGAAACCGAAGATATTGATGGTAAATTCGGCAAGAACTTCCGTGGATTGACTATTGACTTTTTAGGTGGCGGTGGTGTTGGAGCACAAGCAAACCCAGTCATCGGTAAAGATGGTACACTGATGGCAGTGGACTTGATTCATGGTGGGTTTGGATATCAATATCCTCCTGCTGTTCAAGTCACAGATCCTAGTGGTATTGGTGCTGGTGCAAGAGCATATGCTTACCTAGGTGAGTCTGCAGAGGGAGTAGAGACTTATCAGGATGAAGATTCATTTGAAGATTTAGACTTCAGTCTTGCTCCTAATTTTTTAGTAGATAGATGGGGTGATAGACGTGATCCAAAGGGTTTATCTATTGGTGACTGGAATCCAGGTGATTATGCAAACCTAACGACTGACCCCATTCGTAGTGAGGTTCTAAAGTATCAGAAGTTTATAGAAAGAAAGACAATAGGTGATACTTGGTGGGATATTAGACGGTTTATTCCATTAGAAGTAACATCACCTGGAAGAATCAGTAGAGTCAAGTATGATGTATCTCATCCATTCTGGGGTGGCAAATATATTCCAGAAGAAAAGAATGATGGTCTCATTCAGGTGTTCTTTACCGTATATTCCCAGGGTAGTGTAAAGAATAGAGCTATCAAATTTGATTTTGTATCAGAGGACGGAACGCATAAGTTCTCTGTTCAAGGCATCACTCAAAAGAATCAAAGTGATAAGCAAGTTGTTCGTATTGCAAAGGTAAGAGTCAACACAACTTACATCGTTACTACAAGCGACAAAAGAAAGAAGGTAAAGCAAACCGGTCGTGCTATTGAGCAGGGGTTTGTTAAGAATGAATATGGTCGTGCATTAGAAACAAATAGTTCTTCTCCATATGCTGGTGTTGGTCAGGTTATCTTTGCTGATGTTGTCGATTCTGTAAATGATAATGATGATCTCCAAGTCTACACAGATCGTGGTAGATTCAAGGCAACTAATAAGAAAAGTATCAAAGAGTATTCAAAGAAAAAGCAAAAGATAAGAAAGAGAAGTACCTATGAGTTGACTTATAGAGTCAATCATGGCAATCCTATCAAGACACCAAGGACTTCTAAGATTAAAGACACCTTTATGAATACCTATGCGGTGTCTCCTATTCCTCCTGTAAACATTCCAGGATCTGATTATGCTGGGCAGTCATTTACTATGACTTGGTCTGAATATTTTCCATATACTGGTGACTATACTTTCAAAGGTCTTGCTGATAATGAGGCAGTTCTAACTCTTTCTGGCGGCAACACAGGTGAAGAAGTTTTTGAGAAGAAACTTGGTAGAATTAGGAGTGATGAAGCAACTAAAGAAAACTTCCCACCCAAAGAATTTACAAAGACCATACAAGAAGGTCTCTATAATATTCGTATTGATGTTCAAAACAAACCACAGTATGATAAGTTAGTCAATAAGAGTGGTGGTGACTCAATCTTTGATTCAATGTCTTCTAAGGATAAAGCAGACAGACGTTTGTGGAGAATGAACCCAACTGCCACAAATAAGAAGAAGGATAAAGATGCTAACTTCTTGAATAGGTATGGTGTATGTCCATTTGACCCAGGCAAACCCCAGGTAGAAACTGTTCCTTCAAGCATCAAGTTTGAGAAAGATGGGGATAAAATTTATGTAAAGGCAGAAGGTGCTGGTCAGATTGAAGGTTTCTTCCAATTAGATATTGATGATGACCCAGACAATGCTGGATTAGCAGTAAAAGAAATTTCTATCGAAACCGACAATGACCTTCTTCGTATTAGAAGAGGAAGGCACGGTGATGATGGAAATTATGATACTGGTGCGTGGAGAGAGAATGATAAGAAGACTGGTAAGGGCATCTTCACAGCAGGTAAAAGGTATAGAGTAAAAGTTCTTGGTGGTGCGAAAGGTTCTGGTATCTATGATTTCAGTGGTGATTCATTTAAGATTGATGATAACATTGGTAACGGCACAGACGAAAATGCTGAGTTTGAAATCAAGAGTTTCAGAACAGTTGGAGATACAAATCAAATTCAAGCATCTGATGATTATGCTGGTGAGCATCTAATTCGTTGGGAGAATGTAAAGTTTCCAGAGAGTGGTAACTATAGTATCAAAGCACAAGCAGATGATAGTGCAAGAATTTTGATTGGTAACTCTGGTAGTGGTGGACAGATTGCAGATGGTTCTGGTCTCAGGAATAGAAATAATGAGAAGAGGAAAGGGGATGAAGAGATTTTCAGTGCAGGTAAAGGACAGGTCACAGAGACAACTAGATTTTTTGAGAAGGGTAAGTATAGAATTAGAGTAGAACTAACTCAATTACCTGGTAAAGCATTGAATAAGGGTAATCCTATGGGTATTGCCTTGAAGATTATGACTGCTAAACAGAGAGAAACGGAGAAAATTCTTTCTGATACATCTTGGGTAGAGAATCCAATGGGTGTGGCTCTAACAATTGATGCACCTAAGGCACCAAAACCACAAGAGACACCACCTCCACAGAGAGGTAGATGTCCTAACAATCCATTATGGACATCTAGATTTACAAAGGGTCAGTCAGGTAGTAGTTGGTATCCTTGTTTCTATCCTGCTTGGTCACCTTTTATGAATCGCTATGCGATATCACCAATTCCACCCAAGGCATCAGAAGGTAGTGCTTTGAGTGGTAATACTTGGTCAAAATCTTGGAGGGTAAAGGTTCCTTATGATGGTTTCTATGGAGTCAGAGGTACTTCAGATAATAATGGAACTATCACAGTTGGTGGTGAATCATTCAAACTAAATGGATTTAAGAATTCTGAACCAGATTTGAATAAGGTTTTCCTGAGAGAAGGAAGTACAACAATAAGTGTTGAGGTTCAAAATGAAACTAGAGAATTCTTTGAACCAAAACCAAAGGTAATTTTTGATACTGCTGACTGGACATCAGACCCAATAACTTTGACGCCGGAAAGGGTTAAAAAAGAAATTATCTGTCGTGCTGGTGGTGGTTTTGGCGGTCGTTCAGATAAAACACAAGATAAAGTTGGTAGAGTTAAAGTTGGCAAAGGAAATGATGGTGGTAAAGGTGAAGGTGATGAGACAAGAGACGGTGGTAACGGTGGTGGTGCTGGTCTGAGAAAAGGTCAAGCACAATCTGGTAAAGGTGGTACAATTGATGGTGGTTTTGGTTCTGATGAACTTGGTCAAGAGAGAGGAACCAATGATGAGGTAAGATCAGACGGAGACTCTGGTGGTGACGGTGCTAGTTACGGTGGCGGTGGTGGCGGTAGCCGCAACAGGAGACCAGCAGGTAATGGTGCTGATGGTGCTGTGTATATTATTTGGGGTAGCACTGGTAAATCAGTTTTATTCAACAAACCCGGTGTGTATGAAGTTCTTGTTCCAGAATCTGCTCCTGGTAGAGACCTAAGAACTTCTGTTAGAATGCATTGTATTGGTGGCGGCGGTTCTGGTTATACTGAAACCAATAGAGACTCAAAAGAAAAAGTAAAAATTGGAGAAGGTAGATATGATGGAAGAGATATAGACGTATATGCAGAGCGTGAAGTTATATCTGGTGGCGGTGGTTCCGGTGGCGCATATGCATATAACACTATGAAACTTCCAGCAAATGCTAGACTTCAGGTTGTTGTTGGTGAGGGTGGTAAAGCTTACTTCACCAAAGGTTCATCAAATGGTTTCGATAGTTATGTAAAGGTATTGAAAGCAGAGTATGATCCCAAATATAGAGCAGGAAGAAAAATCAAAGGCAAGAATGGTATCAAGTATACGGGACCTAACCTTGCTACTTACACGAAGAAAGGACCACTTGCACCATATCTCTCCCCATTCCTTGTGAGTGGTAGACTTGCTACCGAAGAAGTCAATGGTAGAGTATGGACTTTTGTTTGGGATAATGTAAATTTTGAAATAGATGGTAAGTATCAAATTGATGTCGTATCAGACGACAGCGTAAATATTTTTATTGATGGAGTGAAATTCTACAGGACCAAAACTATTGGTAGTTTAGAAACAAAAATAAGAAGATTGAAACCAGGTAAGAAGCAAGTTGTAATCGAACTTACAAACTCTAACCAACCCGGTACTAACTACAACTTGAACCCAGTCTATGTTGGTATGCAAATCAAGGCATTAGTTCCTGAACAGACTGAAGACCCTAGGTCTTGGACACAAAATCCAGTAGGTGTATCTGCTATGTTGATACCACCACCTTGTCCAAAGATACTTGGCGGTGTTGGTATTATTACTTCAGTTGTACCTGTAAATCCAGGAACAGGTTACACAGTTCCTACTGGTCCAGGTTATCCAGGTATTATCGAATTGATTGATGTTGAAGTAATTGAACCTGGTATCAACTATGATCCATTTGATCCTGTTATATTCATTGCACCTCCAGTCACACCATTAGGACCCATTCCTCCTCTGAATGTTCCTAATCCCCCTGGACCTAGAGGTCCAAGTGATCCTGGTGATACACTTCAACCAGACTTTAGACCATTTACTCCTAGCACCCCGCTTGTAGTCAATCCAGGCGATCCTGGCACCCCTTCAAGTGGTACAAACCCACCACCTCCTGGCGTACCAGTTGATGGCGGTGGCGGTGGTGGTGTTCCCACTGACCCTGGCGGTGGATTTGGTGGCGGCGGTGGTGGTGCTGGCGGCGGTGGAACTGGCGGTCCTGGTGGGGGCACTGGTGGTGGTGGTGATCCAAGAATACCAGATCCAACAATTCCAACCACACGTCCTGGTGGTCCTGATGGTGTTACTACTGGTGGACTTGGTCCAGTTGATGGTGGTAGTGGTGGACCCGGTCTTGCTCCCGGTGATGGTGGTTCTATCATTGCACCTGGCGGTCAGGTTGTTGACCCTGGTGGTCCTGGTGGTACTGCACCTGCTGGAACAGAGGTTGTTCTTCCTGGTGGTGCTGTCCCTATTGGTGCTGGTGGTGTTATAACTAATCCAAGTGCTCCTAATGATATACCTGGTTCTGGCGCAGCAATCGTAAATAATGATGCTGCTCTCGGTGCTGTTGTTCAAATTGTAACTGGACCTTTTGGTAGAATCATTGCTGCTAATGTTCTAGCACCAGGCAGAGGTTTCACTGCTACACCAACAATCAAGGTTCTATCTAATACGGGTGTGAATGCTGTCCTCAGACCAATCTTTAGACTGGTTAGAGATCCTCTTGGTGTTGACCCAGGCAGACTTATTCAAGTTACTGACTTGGTTGGTTTGAAGCAGACAGGTTATGTAAATGGTCGTGCATATTATGGTCAAGTATTCTTCAAGAATGGATTCAAATATGCTGGCGTCTATGAGACCGCTGGTCAACTTGTACAGGTATATGATACTCTTGCTGAAAGTATTGCTGGTGAGGTCACCACACCTCCATCTGCAATCCTCAGGCAGGGCACTGATGTACAAGATAATATATCTCAACTCAATATTCCTGATACTCCACAAGACTTACAATAATGGCACAACAGAAACACTCATTCCCAAATAGATTACCTAGTGGAGAGTTTGCATCAGGTGACGCAAACTATACAGCAATTCGTTACGGTAATGATCACGGTTCAATTCGCTTTGGTCATATTCATGAGAAAGCAGATGTAACATCATCGGTGCTGCTTCAAGCACAAGATGGTCGTCAGATGCTAACGATGGATCAAACTGGACATCGAAAAGGATGGACATCTATCACCGCGCCCGCTAATTTTTCTGTTAGGTGTGGTGAAGATAATGATGAGGGGATGGACACCTTGTTTTTAAACGCATTGAATGGTAATATAGTAATCAATGCAGAGAATGGTAAAATTCGGATGCAGGCTACCGATATTGAATTATTATCAACAGGTGCAGGTACAGGAAAAGGCAACATTCGTATTGATGCTAGTGAAAATCTAACATTAGATGCGAAACAGATAACTGTGACTGCCAAGAACATCTATAGAATTGCATCTGCAGGTATAGGTGAAATTATTGCTAACTCACAGTTACAAGTCTATGGGTCTGTAATTCGTGGAGTTACTGATGCTTGTGCAGTCAAGGACTCTAAGAATAATAATCAAAGAGTCCAGCAAAAGAATACTCAAACAGTATAGGAGAAAAATGGCTTTTGGTTTTGATGATTTACAGGTAGGTGGTCAACTCAGAGTAGGTATGGGTATCTGTCCTGCCATCAAGGAAGGAAATTCTAAAATCAATGGTTCGGCACACATTGAAGGACCAATGGTTGTTGGTAGTGGATTACATTTTCCAACTCCTTATGCTACCTTGATGGTTGGTCCTAATACCAACATTGACCCAGATAATACACCAACTACAGTTCCTGGTGCATTGTGTCAGGGTATTAGTCCACCATACTCTTTGGCAGTGTCTGCTAATGCTGCTATCATGGGCAACCTTGATGTAAACTTCCGCATTCAGTGTGGTGGTTTGATTGTTGCTGGTGCTGACGTTGTATCGCAGTGTGGTAGACACTGGTTGTCTGCAAAGAAAGACTTTGATATCACACACCCAACTAAAGATGGTTGGAGACTGCGTCACGTTGCTCCAGAAGGTCCTTCTGCAGATGTATACTATCGTGGTAGAGTATCTAACAAGAAAGAGATTCAACTACCAGATTATTGGAGAGAGTTAGTTGACCCAACAACAATTACAGTCAACCTAACTCCTATCGGAGCACATCAAAATGTAATCGTCAAAGGTATTACAAATAATAAAGTTCTCTTACAGTCTAACAGCGGTATTCCTATCAACTGCTACTTTCATATATACGGTGAGCGTCAAGACTGTGAGAGAAATATTCCAGAGTATGAAGGAACGTCTCCAAGAGATTATCCAGGAGATAATTCAGAGTACTTACAATCAGGTCAAGTTTAGAGGTAAAATATGGCAGATGATTTAGGCATTTCACCAGGGCAACCAGAAGGTGCTAATTTCCCTGGTGAATTTATTCCGTCGCAAAGAAGAGAGTGTGAAGACTTTCACTATGCTGGTGGTTGGGGAAGACCAACAAGCACTCACGAATATATTTGGTATGGTAATCTAAGTGAAGACGATTATCCAAATGAAGCGTGTCAACCTTGGTATCATAGACTAGCAAGAATCAATAGTCTTCAAATCTTGAATCCAGGTGAGTCTGGTAACGTAGCTGGTATTACAGGTTCTGGTGGCATCTCTATTACAGGCAATATATTTGCAACAAATGGCACTTTTACAGCAAACGTAACTGCTCTCACTTTCAGTGCGACAGCAAAACTATTCGATATTCCTCACCCAAATAAAGAAGATCATAGGTTGAGACATGCCTGTCTTGAGGGACCAGAGAATGGTGTATATCATCGTGGTCGTCTCACTAATAAAGATACTATTGTACTTCCTGATTATTGGGATGGATTGATTGACCCAGAAAGTATTACCGTAACACTGACTCAAATCCGCACATCACAAGACCTTATTGTTGATGCTATCGAATGGGGTAAGCGTATCAAGGTGAAGTCTGGTAACGCATCTAACATTGATTGCTTCTATACCGTACAGGCAACCCGTATAGATGTGGCACCTCTTGAAGTGGTCTATGAGGGCAGCGAAGCGACCCCACAGGCGCTATAATATACAGGTAATCAAACAAGGCAATGGAAGAGTATCTGTCGAAGGTCGTCATCGACCCATTGAAATGGAAGATTTCTATGTACTCTGACCAAGGTAGTGAACATGTTGAGGACTTTGATAACATCGACGTGTTTCTTGACCTGGTCAACTTCGTCCGTGAAGAAGCAAGTCCAGATGTGATTGAGTACGCATCCCCTATGTGAGGGAAAAATCAACTTTCGTTTCAAAAATCGGGCGAAAAATTTTCCCGCCAAAAATTGCCCTATTAGGTTTTATGACCATCTACAAAGACTCTTTTTACGAAGAAATCCTGGAGTGCTACAATTATGAGACCAGAAACCCGTCAGTCTATGGAAATGTTATTCGCCGCAAAGTGGAATCTTCCAAAAGCAGCAAGAAACTGCAATCTGACTAACAAAGAGATGAAAATCACTTTCAATGAATACTGTCGTATGAATCCTCCCACTTGGAACCCCGAATAGGGATTTTTTGGGAGTGTGGTGGAATCGGTAGACACACCGGATTTAAAATCCGTTGACTATTGCAGTCGTGCGAGTTCAAGTCTCGCCACTCCCATAAATAATATCTAGGGTACGAAAGTGTTATGAAGTATCAACTTAGCACTAAATACGCTTGGTATAATCATGAGACAATGCTTGTCTTATTGTATTGTATTCAGGGGATTCCCTTCACATTTGATGAACTTCCCAGCATAGCATATGATAATCCAGAGGTTCTGGAATTAGCAAAAAAAGAAAAGAGTTGGGAAGTTGAAGAAATGTATAGAGCATCGATGTATTTGATGGCGGAAGAGTGTCATCCTATGATGTATGAGTTAGAATTAGAAAACCCAGAACTTATGCCGTTAGAATAATTATGGTCATCAACCTTTGGCGCAACAATTGCATGAATCAGTGGAGATGGACTTTGACTGACCCCAAGACAATGGAACAGCATTCTGGTGGTCAAGACGAGTTGAGATTAGCAATGGATGATGTAGCAAATACAGTAGAATATATACTTGACAAAGAAGAAAAATAAGGGTATAATATAGTTTCCGTGTGAAGGTAGGCATCTGTGCATATGAGGGCGATTGCTATGGCAGTCGTCCTTTTTTTATGCTAAATAACCATAACAGGAACTATAAGCGTCAATAAAATGGGTCTTACCAGATTAGATAATTTTCTGAAATCGTCAAAAGGCACTATCTTATATGTCAATCCAAATGATTTGGATTCTACTGATAGTATCGAGAATAAAGGTAATTCTCTTACACGTCCTTTTAAGACGATTCAACGTGCTCTGGTAGAGTCTGCTAGATTCTCATATCAGAGAGGTTTGAATAATGATAGATTTGGTAAGACTACCATTCTATTATATCCGGGTGAGCATTATATTGATAATAGACCTGGTTTTATTCCTAATGGTCAAAACAATTACCTGACTAGAAGTGGTGCTTCTACTTCTGACCTTCCTGAGTATGAACTGAATACCAACTTTGACGTACAATCTGTTACTAACGAACTCTACAAACTCAACAGTGTTAGTGGTGGTGTTATTGTTCCTCGCGGTACATCAATCGTTGGTTTAGACCTTCGTAAAACCAAGATTCGTCCTCTTTATGTTCCTGACCCTCTGAATGATCAGATTGAGAGAACTGCTATCTTCAAAATTACTGGTGCTTGCTATTTCTGGCAGTTCTCCATATTTGATGGTAACCCAAATGGAAGCGTCTACAAAGATTACACTAGCAATACATCTGTTCCTAATTACTCTCACCATAAACTTACTTGTTTTGAGTACGCTGATGGCGTAAACAACGTAGCAATTAATGACGACTTTATCAGCAATTTCGTTACTGATAGAACTGACCTTGATATGTACTATGAGAAGGTCAGTATTGTATATGGCAACTCTTCTGGTAGAACAATTGCACCAGATTATCCAAGTCCTAATATTGATATTGAGAAGAAGATTGATGAATATCGTATTGTTGGTGCAACTGGTGGTGAAATCGGTATTACCAGTATCAGAGCAGGTGATGGTGTAACATCTTCCACTGTTATTACAGTAACTACATCTGGAGATTTGGATTCATTAGAAGTTGATACTCCATTTAGAATTGAGGGTATCACTGCTAATGGTTATAATGGTCAGTATGTTGTAGCATCTAAAATAGATGATAGAAATCTTACATTCAATGCTCCTACAATTCCAAATGACCCACTTCCAAGTGTATTTGGTTCTACACTGACTCTAAGTAACGATACTGTAACCTCTGCTTCACCATATATCTTCAACACCTCTCTGAGGTCTGTTTTTGGTATGAACGGTATGCACGCTGATGGTGCAAAAGCAACGGGTTTCCGTTCAATGGTTGTTGCCCAGTTTACTGGTATTGGTCTTCAAAAGGATGATAGAGCATTTGTTCTGTTCAACCAAAATTCACCATCTACTGGTCTGTATGATGACAGCAGCAGTGCTGGTAATGAGACTCTAAGTAATAATTCAAGAGCAATTCACAAACCTGAGTGGAGAAACTTCCACATCAGAGTATCAAATAATTCTGTTGTTCAGTCTGTTTCTTGCTTTGCTATTGGTTACGCAGAACAGTTTATAACCGATAGTGGCGGTGATATTTCTTTAACCAACTCAAACTCCAACTTTGGTGCAGTAGCTCTGGTATCTGATGGTTTCAGACCAGAAGCATTCCCACAGGACAATCAAGGTTATATTACACATGTTGTTCCACCAAAGAACATCAATCTTGATGAAAAGTCAATTGAATTTACTTCTATCGACGTTCTGAGAACATTACCACAGTCTTATAGTTCAATTGGTGTTGGTAGCACAGGTAGACTGTATCTTTATAATGAAACCAATGCTCAGACTCCACCAGAGCATATCTTACAGGGTTATAGAATTGGTGCAAAGCAAGAAGATACCCTGAACTTCTTACACGGTGATGGAACTTCAACTCTGGAGAACTATTCGGCACGTATCACGATGCCGGTCAGTCAAACATTCCTTTCATATCAGGATCAAGATCATAACATTACAGGTGAGAAGTCTTATAGAGTTGGTAGAAGTGTTGCTGGTATTAGCAGTATTGGACCTACTAGTGTTGGTGGTAATATAAACGTCATTTCTCTTGAGAGAAATCATAGTTTTATCAATGGCGAGTCTGTTCGTATCATATCAGAAAACGCACATCTCCCTGATGGTCTGTTACCAAATACAATATACTATGCTATCACTAGCGGTACTGGTATTTCGACCAGTCAGAATATCAAAATTGCTAAGACCAAAACTGATGCGTTGAATGGAACTGCAATTTCTTTCAACAACAAAGGTGGTCAACTGAGAGTTACAAGTAGAGTATCAGATAAAGAACCTAATGAAGAGGGACACCCCATTCAATATGATACTGCTAATTCCCAGTGGTATATCAATGTTTCGACTGCTAGCACACAGAATTCTATATTCAGTAACATTGTAGGTCTTGGTTCTACCTCTCTGGGTGCAGCAACACCAAGAACCTTTATCACCAGAAAGAGTGATTCTAGAACAACGTTTGATAGACTTTATCACGTTCGTTACATTATTCCTAGAAACTCTGGTACAAATGCTAGACCACCCATTGATGGTTACATTCTTCAGGAGAGTAGCACTGGTATTGGTGCAACTGATTCTGAAATTCAGACTTATTATAATGATGGTTCACTTACAAATGAGTCACAGCAAAGAAACTTTAGTTTCATCTCCAATGCATTATGGAATGGTGTTAACACCGTCACTATTGATACAGAACTACCTCACCATCTGACGATTGGTTCTCAGGTCGAACTTCGTAACATTACCTCAACTGAAAATACTTCTGGTGCTCTGAATGTTGGTTACAACAGGTCATATGAAGTCACTGGTATCAGTAGCGCAAAGCAGTTCAATGTTGGTCTATCGACTGATCCTGGTCTGTTTACAAATACAACAAATATTAGAAATGTAAGTCTTCCATATTTTTATAGAAGAAACTATTCTAAGAACTTCTATGTTTACAGAATCAATGAATTTAGAAGATATATTCAAAATGAACAAGATGGTGTTTACTATCTGACTCTAGTTGAAGCATCTATCGAACCTACTGTATCACCATTCATTGGTCAGAAGTTCTCACAACCAGTTGATAAACTGTATCCTCAATTAGATAGAGACAATCCTCAATCTGACCCTAAAGGTGCAATATCTCATGCTAGATCTTCTCTGATTGGTAAAGTAGATATTTGCGAATCTACTAACAGCATTACAAACAAATCTAATGCAGATTTCTGCTTAGAGAATAATTCTTTTGGTATTGTAAGTATTGAATCTAACTCAGGCAATAGTCACGTTATTACTACTGATGTTGAACACCAACTCAATCCTTTGGTCAAAGTTCAAATTGTTGATCCTGGTACAAACTACGGTGTTCTTTCAGGTTCTGATGAGATTTACTATAATGCTAGAATTGCAGGAACTGGTTCTTCAATTTCCGGTAAAACAGCAACTGCTAAGGTTACTGTTGGTGTAGGTGGTACTATTAAGGATGTAAAAATTATTGATGGCGGTGCTGGATTTGAATTTGGTAATACTCTTACAATCGCTGGTATTACAACAGCAGCAAACAATAATGCCGCACTGTTGAGAGCAAATATTGTAAGAAATGATATTGGCAAAGCAGTAAGAATTAGCGGTATCACCTCAGAGGGCAATAACCCATATAATACTGTTTATAGAGTTACTGATGTTCAAGCAGGTGCAGCAAGATCATTCACCGTTGCTTCTGCTAGCACAATATTCAACTTTACGCCGAACGGTATTCCCGCAAATGCTCTGACTAACGCAGAAGTTTATTATACTGGTGAGTCCGTAAGCATTACAAATTATACTTATAATCAAACTACAGGTATTGCTACAGTATCTACATTTGGTCCTCATGGGTATGATGTAGGTAGATGTGTCTTTATTGGTGGAGCAACTAATGATAAGTATAATGGTTTCTTCGATGTAACCGAAGTTCTTGATAACTTAGGTGTACCTTCATATGGTTTTGCCGTCAAGGTTGGTGTAGGAACAACGACTCCACCATCTGGTTCAAATATGATCACATATCCTAAGGGTTATGGTTCAAATGCTGGTTCTCTTGATGTAAGTATTGAAAACATTCGTGGTAGAATGGCTGGTTATTATGCTGGTATCACTACTACATTATCTGCTCCTATTCAGAACCTGTCGGATACACTCATCTATATCAGAAATGTAGACCAGTTTGACTTTACTATTGGTGATTATATTCAGGTAGACAATGAGGTAATGAGAATCAGGGATACTGTAAACACTTCTAGTGTTCTGAATTATCCTAATTCTACTCAAAGCAATCAATCTATTGCTGTCTTCCGTGGTGTTCTTGGAACTAGAGCAGCAACTCACTTAGGGAATTCTGTTGTAACAAGAATTAGTCCAGTTCCTGTTGAATTTAGAAGGCACTCCATCATTCGTGCTTCTGGTCATACGTTTGAATATGTTGGTTATGGTCCTGGTAACTATTCTACTGCCTTCCCAGATAGACAGGACAGGGATATCACACCTGAGCAAGAATTGATTGCTCAGTCCACGAAGAGGGCAGGTGGTATCAACTTCTACACAGGTATGAACGACAAGGGTATTTCATACTCTGGTAATAAAAAACTCAGCACTATTACGGGTACTGAAGAAATCTTTGATACTCCAGTTCAAACTATAACTGGTGCGGACATTTCTGTCAGTCCAAAACTGAACGTTCTCAACCCAATTGAAGCTGTATTTGATCGTTCTATCCGTGTTGATGGTGGTGTCAGTGGAGAGGCAATTTCAGAGTTCACTGGACCTCTGATTGTCAATAATAAGGTTGTTGTAAACTCACCTAAGGGTGTTGAGACCGATAACTTGTTCTTACAAGGTGATACTACAGTTTCTAGAAAGTATACTGTTGGTCTTGGAACACCTTCACTTGCTGGTAACCCTGGCGACATTGTATATAACGCAAACCCAGTTCCAGGTGGTTCTACTGGTTGGATTTATACTCTTTCCAACAATTGGAAGTCTTTCGGCACTATCTCACTGGAGAGAGATACCAAAGAAGACATCTTTGAAAGAGTTGGTATTGCTACCACAACAGCAGGTGATAAGAGACTGAAGGTTTACGGTGGAACTAGAGAAGTTTCTATTGATGATGATGGTAGAGTTGGTGTTGGTACTTCTGCTTCTCCTTATAAGGTTCACGTCATTGGTGATACTAACCTGGTTGGTGATATCAATGTAAGTGGAGCATCAACAGTAGGTAATCGACTTACGGTTCTTTCTGGTGGTGTAAACGTCAGTGGTTCTAGTACAATTACTGGTGTTGGTATTGTATCGGAAACTGTTGGTACGCACGCTGGTGCTGGTGTATCGATATATGCTGTTGGTGCTGGTCAGACTATCTACTACTATGGTGATGGTCAAAACTTAGTCAACCTGAATGCTGACCAAGTTGGTTGGATTAGACAAGGCAATAACTTATCGTTTGAAGACGTTCTAAATGGTTCTGTTGGTATTGGTACTTCTGTCCCAACAGGTGGCACTGCTTCAGATTTCCTGCTTGGTTATTCACTGACTGTTGGTTCTGCTATTCCTGGTCTTGGCGGCACTAGCGCACACTTCCACGACGGTATTCACGTCACTGGCGAGGCAAGAGTTGACCTAGGTATAAATGTGACGGCAGGTATATCGTCTATAATGGGACCATATGCCTTTGAAAATAATACCAAGGGTACTATTGTCGGCACAGCAGCAACATTTAGTCAAAAACTTGATGTAAGTGCTGGTTTCTCTACCTTCAAGGATGTCTTGGTTTCTGGTGTTACCACTCACACAAATCATACATATCATCACGCATTCTCAGAAGCAAATGGAACTGCTACGATAAATACTGGTAACGGATTCCTTACTTTAGACCTGTCTACAGGACAAAACTTTGAATTTACTGTTGATCAACAAATCAATAAGATTATCTTGTCTAATGCTCCTGCTAATGTAAGTTCAATGTCCTTTACACTCAAGTTGACGCAGAATGCTTCTGCTAATTACTTTGTAGACATTGATGACTTTGAGTTCAATACAAATCCAGTTCCTGTTTATTGGCCTGGTGGTGTTGTTCCAGTTGTGTCCAGAGCGAATGGAAAAACGGACATATATAACTTCAAGACATTCAATACTGCGAGTATTGATACTGCCGGATTATACGGAATTGTCGGAGGACAGAACTTCTCATGAGTAGAATAAGTAGAGATATCTTCACTCAGTTAGATCTTAATGGACCTTATCTGAGAATTGATTCTCAACCACAGGACATTACCAAAGAATCAGTCTTTGGTAATTCTGCTCCTGGAAGAGAAAGTAGATATACTGCTACTTTTACTGTAGCAGTCAGCACTTATTATATGACCGGTGACGAAGCAGATATTGGTGACCGTAATGTCATTGAAGAAGATGCTGTTCCTCCTACTGTAGATAATTCTGGTTATATTGCATATCAGTGGTATGAGCAGAGGGGTGCCTCTCAAGATCTTGATACTGATATCAAATTGAGAAATGGTATTGATGATACTACAGGTGTAGATACAACAACTCTGTCTATTACTAATCTTCAATCACCTGAAGACAACCAAAGAAAATTTTATTGTAATA
>Ga0070746_10000313_pt1 | contig 28345 bp, 35 predicted proteins | sample VirMetDEL_Mar_21_FD_77016 | JGI IMG/M metagenome (GOLD analysis project Ga0070746, IMG submission 77016) | Aqueous microbial communities from the Delaware River and Bay under freshwater to marine salinity gradient to study organic matter... | ecosystem: Environmental > Aquatic > Marine >...
AAATCTACAATTGTTGTAAAATGTTTCAATAAAATTACGCAAAGCAGGTTGAACACTATCAGCATTCATATAATCTGCCTCGTCTATAATTACAACTTTGTGATTAGCGTCTTCAGTAAGTGATACTGTACTAGCAAAATTCTTAATCTTGTTTCGTAATGTATCAATCTGTCGGCCTTCGTCTGAACCATTAATGATGATATAATCACTACCTAATTGTTCACACAATGCTCTTGCAACTGTGGTCTTACCAGTACCAGCAGTTCCAGATAATAATAGGTTTGGTATTTCTTTTTGTTTTAAAAATTCTGAAAATGTATTTTTAATATCTTCACTTAAAATACAATCTTCAATTTTTTTCGGTCGGTATTTTTCAACCCACAAATAGTCTGACATAATATATACTCCACTTTGTTCATCATTTATTTATAAAGATGTTCCACGATAAACTAATTCTCACATCATTAGTTTGATTACGTTGAACTTCGTGCCTCACATAACCAGGAAACATTAGCATTTTACCAGCTTCGGGTTTATGTTTCCAGGTACTACCCATAAAAACAGTTGATATATCAGCTTGTACTGTAGGATTATAAAAAACAATATCGCCATCATTGATACTTGATTTATAATAGTAAACACCAGATATATCAGCATTTCCGTGGTCGTGTTGGTGTCCATAATCATTTGGATTGAACACGGCAATCCAAGATTCCATTCTATACTGGCGTTTACCAGGATAAAATATACCATCTAAGTATTTGTGAAAATGCTCATCAATGTGATTTTTTAAATGACTTAGATTGTATTGGTCAATTACATTATCTGATAAAGAAGATAATTGGTGAGTTTTACCCCAATCATCATTGTAATCAATTTTTATTTTATCAATACAATTAGATATTTCAGATTGAATATTTTTTAATTTTTCACCATCTGTTATATCATAGTATAACGGTGTAGTAAAAATATTTTCTATCATTCTTCATCATATTTATAGGTGACATCATAGCCACCTTTTCTATCAGTCCACCAATCGTCTTCCCTATCATAATCTAACTGAGAAACAAAGTCCCAAAACTTATCAGATTCTTCATCTGTAGGTTCTTCACCGTGTGGTTCTAAACTAGAACTCCACTCTTGTTCCTGGTGTGATATGATTTCTTTAAATCTTTGGACTGACCCAAATTCTTCTATGATTGCTTCATCATCTACATCATATTTGAATTGAGATGCTACTTGGTGCCATTCGGTTTTACTGAATTGCATTTAAAACTCACTGTCTGGTTCTAATGCTACCCAATATTGAACAGGTTTATTTCTGTTAATAAAATGACTAATCTTTTGTGATGAAATCGCAACATCATAATCATCAGAAATTAACTTAAAGTTTTCTACTTTGAAAAAAGCAGTAAACGTTTTATCTGTTTCTCCGATTGTAATAGAATAATCGTTAGAAGATTTATTCTTTTTATCTAAAGCAACTAAAGATATATTTTTACCATCACCTTTTACTGCAATGTCTGGTAAATTTAATGTAGTAGCTGCCTTTTGCACTTTAGCAAAATCATCTTTTTTCAAATTAAATGCAACTGTTTTATCAGGCATTGTAATTGATTTTGTTGGTGCAACTAAAACTGATTTATCGGCAAAGAAGTATTTGATTGCCTGTTTAGATTTCTCATCTGAAATAGTCATATAGTTAGCGCCATTGATTTTTAGATTTGGTTTATCAAACAAATCCATAGCTCTTAACATTTCAGACAAACTGTAAATACCAAATTCACTTTCAAATTTTTCTGGTACTTCAGCTTCTGCTAGAATATTTTTCATAGCAGATATAGTATTTACTTTACTACCTGGTTTAAAGAGAATATTATCGTTTATCTCTGAAAAGTTTTTTAAGATAGCAACTGTATCATTACTTATATTCATTCACGTCTCCTTCATAATTTAAATTGGAGCGGATGGATTGTACTGCCCAATCTTTCCCAGGTTGGAAACCTAGTGTATTACTTTTATACGACATCCGCATATTATTAATATAACATAAATGGCCAGGAAAGTCAAGCGATCCTGGCCATTCATTAAAAAAACTATTTTACTTCAATAGTTCTTGGTTTTTTAGATTCAGGTACAATTCTTTCTAAAGATACTCTTAATAGACCATCTTTTAATTCTGCACCTTTTACCTCAACATCATCAGCGATTGTAAAAGCTTTAGAGAAATATCTCTTAGCAATACCTTTATGCAAGATACCGTTATTTTCTTCTACTTCCTTTTCATCTGCGTCTTTGATTGATTTGATAGTTAACACACCATCTTCCAATGATACGTCAATATCCTTTTTGGAATAACCAGCTAATGCCAATTCCACGTCATACTTATTAGTATCTGTTTTTACTATATTGTATGGTGGGAAATTAGGTACTGATAGTCTAAAATCATCATTGAACATACTTTCAAAATGATCGAATACGTTATCAAAACCTATTGTTACCGGTCTTAGTTGATTAAAAAATTGAATTGCTTTGTGATTTGTCATATTTTCCTCCTTTTAAAGCAAGTTAAATATTGAATACCCATTTTGGCGTATTCAATAGTATTTATATAATTATGATTTTTTCGGTTTCAAGCCTTAAAAAATCTAAAAGAGGCAGGCTTCTTTAAGTTTTTTACTGAAACCAGGCGCAACTGCCAAAAACATAGTCGGTTTTAAACTCTCGCCAAACACCGACAAAACTCTATGGTGGTTTTTTAGGAGACCACCAACTCCAGCGACACACATTAAATCGTGTCCTACACCACTAGGTCTTACGAACTGCCTAGCGCTAATATATATAAAACTTTTTCGTCTAAAAACCGTCTTTTAGCTTTTGGAGCCTTTGTTTTTTCAACCAATTTACTCTCATTTCTTTAGCTTTTCTAACTTTTTTTTCAGACGGTTTCTCATAATATTGCTTCGCTTTTAACGTTTGTATAATGCCTTCTTTTAAAACTTTCTTTTTTAAAACACGCATTGCCTTTTCTAAGTTACCGTTTCTTACTTCAACTTTAATTGACAAATTAATTACCTCCTTTCTTAATATCTCCATTATAGGCAATAGAAATTCTTTTAAATTCTGATGGTGTTATAAAGTGATATAACATTGAGTTAAAAATCACTAAATCACCTGTACTTACCTTTAATCTATAATATTCACTATTATATTGATTATAATCTTTTACCATATCATTATTTTGCCTTGCTAATAATGATTGCATTGGATTTAAAAAAACAATCTCTCCGTCTGTGGATAATGGATAATAAACAGCAGATAACAAGCACTCTTTGTGATTGTGTGGAAAGGTTATTAATTTATCGTTGTTAACGTTTGTCCAAGCTTCTTTAAGATATATTTTATATTTTGTATCAGTATATATCTTATTATAAAATTCTGTCATTAAATCTAATACAGTGCCATTCAATACATTAAATTTTGAATCATTTAATATTGATGTCATATCTTTATTGGCATTTTGTAAAGAGTTTTCTTCGGCATATTCTACAAATGGTTTATTATCAAAACCACTTAAATTTGCTTTTGTAATTCCTGTACTAAAAATATTTTCTATCATTAATTTTCTCCGTAGTCGTAAGCGGGAGTGGCCTTTCGGCCACACCCTAGGACTACACTATGTTTGATAAATTTAGATGATTTCCTCATCTGACTCATTATCATTGTCATCCACTTGTGAAGATATATCTTCCTGTCTTTTCTGTTCCATAATGTCTTCGACACTTGCACCAGAGTCAACTTTAGTATATAACTCGACAAACGAATTTTTTGTGTCCTCGTCAAATCTATTAGTACATAACTGAATAGCTTTAACTTTATCACCAAATATAGCATACGCTTGAGTGATATGGACTAATCTTCTTGTTGATATAATCTCATCAACACCACCATCAAAGTAGGTTTTTCTGATTACATCTGCCCAAGTAGTTAACTTGTCAACAAATTTAACGTCTGATTTACCAGCCGCTTTTAAAGTATTTACAAGTATCTTTTTTTCAATAGATACTGAAGGATACTTTTGTTCGAAAGTAACTGGAAATCTTTCCAGAAACGCCTCGTTAAGAACATTGGTACCGATAAACTTACCGTCTTCGGATCCTTGCCCTTTAGTATTTGCTGTAGCAACCACATTGAAACCATCTTTTGGCTTCACATACTTATTAATCTTTTTAACAAAGACACCAGAGCCTTCTAAGATCGGTTGTAAACACATAATCTTATTAGACGCAAGGTCAATCTCATCAAGTAAGAGAATAGCGCCTCTTTCCATTGCTTCGATCACAGGACCATTTTGCCATACAGTTTGGCCATCTTTAAGTCTGTAACCACCAAGTAAATCGTCTTCATCAGTTTCAATTGTGATGTTAACTCTGATTAACTCTCTTTTGTTCTCAGCACAAGCTTGAGTAACACCGAAAGTTTTACCGTTACCAGATAAACCTGTAATAAACACAGGATAAAATTTACCTGATTTAACAATTGATTTTACATCAGGATAATTACCAAAAGAAACAAAAGTGTTATCTTTTTTAGGTACAATGTTACCTGATAATGAAGAAACAATGTAAGCAGCTTCGTGCTTTGTTTCATTTTCTACTACAACAGGTTTTTTGACCTCAGTAACTTTACTGGTAGTAATTGTTTCAGTTGATTCACCATCAACTGGTAATTTGAATAAAGATTTACCAACTTTGTAATCTTTATTTTTAATTAACCACTGAGGTGCATATTTACAACCAAACTTTTTGTTTGCCTGTTTCAACTGCTCAACAGTTAATTCTGATTTGCCAAACTTCTCTAAAGCGAAGTTCACAAATTCTTGTTGTTTAGCATTTAACATAATATAGTCCTTTCTATGTTTATTATTAAATATGGTACCATCCTAAAGGATTTTTTCGCATTTGTCAACCCTAAAAAAAGCGTTGATTTTATTGACATTTTAAGCAACCCTCTCAATAAATTTGTTCAAAAGCACTCTGGAAGTGATTCTTCCTTTCATACTTTTACTGAATAATTGTCTGATTCGTCCTGCTTTCATATCATTTGTAATCTCTGAAATATCAGTTGTTTCAACTTCCATCTTTTTACCATTCATTACAAAGTATTGGTCATAACCACTTTGTTCTACACAAGCAACATTGTTCTTTAACCAATCTTTTTTATTCTTCTCATATTTTTCTCTATCTGACCATTTGTTACCAAAGTATCTTTCAGCTTCATATGATCTAACATTTTTTAGAATATAGAAACCTAAGTTAACAACACCATATTTACTTTTTAATATTGTCAATAGTAAACTAGTCAATCTTTGACCACTGTAAGAAAAAACATCATCTGGTAATGTATATGATTTCTTACCGTGTTTTAATATCATTTGACCTGAGTAACCACTTCGTTCCATCTTGCCTTCTACATCTGAATAGACACCGTGGTAACCATTAGCACCACCATCTGTTAGTGTCATAAAATTCATTTTTTCAATATTATATTTCTTTTTGAATTTTGGAACAATGTCTAACATCATAATAAGAGCTTCGTTTAATGGAGTATTTCCTAAACTATATTTGTTAGGCATACCAAAGTTTTGACCGTTCTCATATCTACTTTCCCAATCTTCGTATCTTCTTCTTCTACTATAATTTCTTTCATAGTATAAACCTGAAGAATACATATACATCATTGATTCGTCTAATTCTCTTTTATTCATTCTGTGGCTGGCAATGTTAACACAATGTGCTTGTTCAACAGCAAGGTCACCCTCTTTTTTAGAGAACACTTTTTTTTCGTTTTCTATATTCGACCATCTGTCATCACCTTTGTAGTATTCACTTGTAAAGAAATAAACTTCAAAAGGTATATTTACTTTTTGACAAAAATAAACTAAGTTAATTAATTGATCTACCGTCTTTTTAATAACATCACACATTGAACCAGACCAATCAAGTAACATAATCATACCGTGGTTTTTAGCGTCTGGTGTGATTGTTAATCTTTTAAAGATATCATCTGAAAACTTGTAGTTTTTAAGTTTTAAAGGATCTAAGACACCAGTTTTATCTTGTGATGATCTTTTATAAGCTGTAGCAGCTTTCTTCATCTCAAATTCTTTAACAAGATAATTAACAGTTTTTTGATTGTCTTTTTTAAATGATTTAAAGTCTTGCTTTAAGAAGTTTAAATATTTGATGTGGTCATCACTCCAAGAACTTGGTTTAGTTTGAGTAATAATATGTTTTCTAAAATCTTCTAAAAATGTTTTATACGAAACAATTGTATCAGATAAACTAACATCTGGAACATTAGCATAAATGTATTCTTTATCACCATCGTGGAGTTTAGATTGGTTTTCTTCATAAGACATATTAGTAATAGAACCAAACTTACCACCATCAGCTGAACTTTCAGGTGTTTTTTTAGCACTATTAGATAATTGATTTTGTTCTTTTTTATCTTCATCGGATTTATCATCTGATTGAGAACTACCAGATTGTGATGATTCATTTTCATCTGATTCTTCTAAGTCGTTTTCACCATTACTATCTTTTTGGTTTTGACCCTCATTTTTATTATCTGAATCACCGTCTTCTTCATCATCAGATAAATCATAGTTTTCTACAATAGGGTGATTATCAAAATCAGGTAATTTTTTTAATTCTTCGATTTGTTTTTTCTGCCAATCTAACATCTCTTTAGCAAGAGCAATAACATCATCAAAAGTTTTTATATTGTCAACTTTTTGGATCCAAGATTTTTCTTCTTTTGAAAAATTAAATTTAATTCTGTTTAATGATTTTGATCTCATATTAATTTTATCAATTAACATTAAATCAGTATCAACATCTTTACCCATAAGTGAAAAGAAATTTTGTTTATTTAAAATATCAAAACCATTCATATAGTTTATAACTACACCTGGATATTTACTTTGAATTAGTTTATCAATTCTAGTATCTTCTAACACATTACAATATGATCTTAATTCAGGATCATCTGATATAGATTTCCAACCATCAGTTGGTGTCCATAATGCGTGAGAACATTCGTGTGCTATTAACATATCATATACATCACCACTTTGTACTTTAAATATTGGTAATGTTAAGATACGATTTTTTGTGTCAAAACTAGCTGTCTTAACTTTATTGTGTCTAACTTCTAAGTTTTCAGTCGCTATTAATTTCGCTAACTGACCCTTAGTATTGATATTGATATTTTGTGTAGTCATACTTTGGATCCTATATGAAAACACCTCAAATGTCAAGCGTTTATTTTTTGTTGATAAATAAGGGTTTTTTAACTATTTTTGTTCTGGTTTTGTTCGGTTTTCACATTCCGGACACGAATCGTAGATGATTCTACCACACCAGATACAGCTAGAATAACTATCTTCCGACATCTGAAAGATACTTATCTTTACATTCTTCCCAAGTCATATAGATAATATCATCATAAAAGTGTGTTTCTTTTGATACTCTATCTTGTTTCTTTAAACTTGATAATCTTTTTTTAGCATATTTATTCTTCCATAAATCAGATAATGCCTCAACAGAATTGTCAAACTTTCTGACCAATTTATCTTCTTTTATTTCTTCTCTTAAAAATTCGTTAGTATTTTCAAAGAGTTCTCCAAAGTAAATGCCTCTAGCGTGTTCAGATTTTATTAACTTTTTATCAATTCCTAATTTTGAGTAAGTAAAATTATGTGACCTATTTCTATGATCTCTTTTATGTGGCTGACCTGTGTCCTTTTTCGCCACATACCATTCAAAGTATTTGTATGTATGATTCTTCTTTAACCAATTCTGTATCATATATCTTGTAGGTCTAGTAGGTTCATATGCAACAGAACCAGCAGACCACCCCATTTTCTTCCAATGTTTCAATCTATCATACTGACTTAATGGTATTTCTTTTGTTTTACCATATAAACTTGTTGTAGTAACTCCTACTAATTTATCTTTGTATTGATGTTCCCACGTTTTCTCTACTGTATCTGATAAACACAATAACGCAAGTAGTTTACCACCAACCAAGTTATAACCTAATGGTTGTATTGGTACAATGGTACTGCCTATACAAGTATGATTAATCATTCTTTGAGTTTTAGCTTCTCTGTCCCAACCAATATGATTATCACGTGGTGTTAAATCTAAAAAGTCTGAGGACATACAAGTAACACCTAGTAATTTTTCTGTTTTCTTATCTCTAATTAAGAAGTTAAGATTTCTACCAATGTTACTATTATTCTTCATTGTAGATAGGAAAGTTCTCATACCATTCCAAATAGCAGGCATTTTAGAACCAGTAATAGATTTTACAGTGTCACCATCTGTCCATAATAATTCAGGCTCTAAGTAAAGATATTCTTCAGGATCTTCAGGTAACCAAAAGTTATTTTTTATCTCTTGTAATAATGCACCTTGTTCAGGATTCTTCAGTGCCGGTTTATCATCAAAAAAACTATTTGTTTCTACTGTTGGATATTTGTCGTGTACTTCACACCATTTTTGATATAAAGTATATTCTTTTACATTCATAGCAGATACAAAAGACAAGTCTTTAATTAAGGCCTCTTTTAATATATCTGTATCTACGTCTGGTATTTTATCTAAAGGATTATGTTCTTGCCAACTGTTCCACTGGTCATCAATAGACATTCCTTTTTTCCAACTATAAGCCATAATCTAATAATATCACAAAGTTACAGGAAAGTCAATGCTTCCTGGCTACAGTGTTACTTTTGTTATATCTTCACCTATTTTACCTCTAAAATAAAGGTTAAACGCCAAGGAGTATCTCTTTTCTTGTGATTTGTTTTTCTCTACACTGTGTGCTAAATAACTAGGAAACAATAATATTTTACCAGGTGTTACAGCAAAATTGTAATTCTCACAATTATAGTCTGTTGATTCTGTATAATCTAAATATATTATACTTTGAAACGGAGTTGAACCGGTCAAAGGTCTATCAAATGAAATATCACCTGAATTTTTTGGATGATCTAAGTAATAAACACCACTTAGTATAGAGTTTCCGTGTATATGTGGTTGTGCCCAATCACCTGGATGATGAACATTAATCCAAGAATTTAATACTTCAATATTAATGTTTCTTTTAGATTTAAAATAATCAAATACGTACCTTTCAGCACATTTTATTATACTCTTTTCCAGGTCAACAAATTCTGGTTGTTTTAATATAAACTTATCGTTTGTAAAATCACCATTACCAATAGGCATTCTTTCATAATTTATTTGTTTTGCTTTTTTTAACCATTCGTCTTTTACAGGAATATGATCCTCGTAAACAACAGTAGGAAATAAATTATGTACTCTGTACTCAGGCATTTTCTCTTCGCTTTTGCATTTCAGCTATCATCTTTTCTGCTTTTTCAAAAGCTCTTTTAATTTTAAACTTACTAGCGTGGTCTAAAAATACTTTACCTAACATATGGTCATATTCGTGTTGGAATATTCTACTCATCATACCGTCTAAATGGCCTTCTTGTAAATCGCCATTCTCGTCTTCATACTTAACAACAACTTTACGTGGTCTTGTTATAGATAGAAATACAAAAGGATAAGTTAAACAACCCTCTTTCATTACTAAAGTTTCCTCACTACTAGAAATTATCATAGGATTAAAACAAGTCATTTTCAATCCGTTCTCTATTTGTGGATGACCACCTAATACAAACATATTAAAAGGTAAACCAACTTGATTAGCCGATAGACCTATACCACCGTGTTTGCCCATTGCGTCAAACATTGCCTCTTGTAATTCTTTTCTATCTTTATATCCCTCGTCTTTTAACATATCATCTGTAAAGGGTGCTATTGCTGATTTTACTCGTGGATCGTTTGGTGGTATTAATTTTAGTTCTTTCATATTATTCACTTTCTATAATGTTATTTTTAATTTCTTTTAGTAAGATTTCTTTCATTTTTGATTCTTTAAATCTTCTATATCTCTTAGCTAAGGGTACAAATTTTTCCCAATCGGAAGAAAAAGCACAAGAATTTAAAATCTGTTTCATTCTCTTATTCATATCAAATCTAACTAATTCTATATTATTATTGGTATCAAAATGACAGTATAACATATCTTCGTTTTCTTCAATTTTAAATTCATCACCCCACATATTAAATTCAACATTTATATTTCTAAACCATTTTGATATATTTAGTTTGCCTGGAACAATAGATCCATACGACAAATGTGGTGATTTAGAAAAATATGGTGACGTAATTGTCATACTTATATCTTCTTCACTAAAAAATACATATGATAAATTCATATTAAATAAAAAACTATCTTTTAAATTTGGTTGATGATTGACATATGTTGATATAAAGTTTTTTGATATAGTTTTCAATTCATCATTTTCTAGTTTATAATGTGATGTCATAGGACATTTAACCACAACAATTTGTTTTGTTAAATCTTTAACTGCTGGACAATACATTAAGTTTTGATCTTTAGGTATATCTTTATTCATATTTGATTGTAAATCATCAAACAATACTGTAGGGTCTTTATATAGTATAGACCAATCTACAGGATCAGTTTCAGTTACAGGTGACCAATATATCTTTGTCATACTTGTGCAATCCTTGTAAAGTTGTGTTCCTTTTCAAATCTAATTGTATTAGTAAACTTATCAAATAATATATCTCCTTTATGTGATATAATAAAGATATTTTCTTTTGACATTGTATTCATTATCTTAAAAAAATCATCTGTACCTTGTCCATCTAATGACGAATCAAATATCTCATCTAAAACCAATAAGTTAGTATTGGTACTATTTTTCATTTTTGCAATAGAACGCCAAGTAAATAACAATGCAAGGTCTATTCTCATTTTCTCACCCTCACTAAAGTTATTATAATTAAAGGTATCTCTAAATCTACTTTTTACTGTTTCGTTAAACTCTTCATCTAAATGAAACGATACAAAGAAATCCATTGATTGTAAATACTGATTAATTAATGTATTCATAATAGGTAAGTATTTTTTAATTATCTTTGCTTTTGCACCTCTATCGTTTAATATTTCTCTTAATATATCAACATATGCTTTTTGTTCTACTACATTATCTAATTCTTTTTTAGCTTCATTTAAATTTGTTTGTAATTGTTCTAATTGTTGTTCGATTTTACTAGCGTCTGTTTGTTTATTTTCTAATAATAATATTTCTTCGTGTATCTTATCACTATATTTTTTTAATTCGTCAATAGATGTATTGATTTTTACCACATTTAAATTTAAATCAGATAATTTCTTAGATATTTGGTCAAACTCTTTTATTTTTTCTTCGTTTTTAGATATTTCTTCTAATAGGTTTTTTACACCATCTTCCAATACTGTTATCTTATTCTTTTCCTGTACAATCTTTTCATCTTTAAAATCTTCTTCTAATGGTTGTGTACAAGTAGGACAAGTATCATTTTCTTCAAAGAAAGATAAACTTTTTTTATGATTTTCTAAATTTTGTTCTATCTTTGTTTCTAATTTATATAACTTTTTTAATTTATTATCTGTTACATCTTTATCTGTTAATTTAACATTTGTCTTTTCAATCTCATCATTATACTTGGCAATCTTTTGTCTATAATCTTGTAGGTCTTCCTCATTCTTTTTAATAGTATCTTGTTTATAATCTTTATCACTAACATTTCTATTCTTAATTTCATTATAATGTTTAGTTTCTAATTCATATTTTGATTCTAGTAAATCAGCTTTATGTTTAATTTCTGTTACTGTTTTCTGTAAATCAGATTGTTGACTTCTCAATATTAAATCCATTAAACCAAAAACTCTAATATCAAGTATCTCTTCTACCACTTCTCTTCTATAACGTGGTTTCATTTTCATAAATGGTTCGTATGATGAACTACCTAATATAACAACTTGAATAAAAGAACGATAGTTTAGTTTCATAATATTAGTTTCTAAGTATTTTTGATAATCAATACTAGAAGCTTCTTGGTTTAATAAAACACCATCCTCATATATTTCAAATATGTTTGGTTTAATACCTCTAATAACTTTGTAAGATTTAGTACCAACTTGAAAGTGTATCTCTACTTCAGCGCCACTTGAATTAATTGTATTTACCATTTGTTCTTTTTTAATTAATCTAAACGGTTTATTAAATAAAACAAAACATAAAGCATCCAATAATGTTGATTTACCTGCACCGTTTGTACCAACAATTAATGTGGTCGGTGCCTTATCTAACTCAACTTCAATAGGTGTATTACCTGTTGATAAAAAGTTTTTCCATTTTATCTTTTTAAATATTATCATTCTTTATCCCACATTACATTACCTGACACACTTATTCTTTCCACATTTGATTTAAATGGTGCTACGTGATGTCTTAGTTTTGCATTAAATATAAAAGCATCTCTTTCGTTTGGCATAAATGCTCTTTCTGATAATACATAATCTTGTGTTTCTCCATAGTTAAATACTACACTGCCTGGCCCGAAATCATTTGATACAGATTCAGCATTTTCTAATTTTATTAATTCAGGTACTTGTAGATATATTACAAAAGATAATTCACCACTATGAATATGTGGAGGATTAAAATCACCTGCTTTCATAAAATTAATCCACAAATTTTTTACTCTTAATAAGTCTTTTTTGGGTTCTCTTTGTTCTATGAAACTATTATATGAGTTTACATAATCAGTTAAATGTGGTGTAAATTTTTGTGCAAACCATTTTATATCTTCATCTTCATATTGATTTTCTTTATTTAAATGTCCTGCTAATTTATTTCTATAATCAATAGTAGTTTGTCTACCTCTATCTAGTAATTCTTTTCTAAACTCTTCGTCTATTTGAAAATGATATAATAAAGGACCAAAGTTATAAAACATTATTCACTTGCCTCCGTATATAATTCTTTTGCAAATTGTTTTAGTTTACCCTTATCTAAGTCTGTATCAATCTGTTCAATATAGTTACCTAAAAATGTTAATGTGTCTTCTCCTTGATCTAATATGTTTTCACTAACCGTTGCTGTAATGTCTGAACCACTATCTTCAATAACATTTAATTCGTGTACATTAATTTCATTATGAAACCTATGTATTAAATCATCAAACATATCACTATCTGATCTATTTGTAACAAATAGTTTAACAAAACAATTATTATAAGAACTTATATCCACTTTTCTATAGTCTTCAAACTTATCATTATACATAAACTTTTTGTGTATTTTTAATGGATTTGATACTCTTTCTAATTCTCTAGTATCTGTATCAAATATGTGAAATCCTTTAGGACAATTAAAATCAGACCAAGTAATTTCGTATTGTGTACCCAAATAATAGATATGTCCATCATCTGATTTTTTATGAAAGTGACCAGATAATACTTTTTCAAATCTTTTAAATTGTTTATTTTCTAAACCGTGTTGATTAAATACTCCTTTGTGCATTTCAAAACCTTGTATCTCTAAATGTCCCATACATATTTGAGCTGTTGTGGAATCTATAGCGTGTATCGAATCATCATAGTTATCATCACAAATCCAAGGCAATAATAAAATATCTAAACCATCAAAGTTTACTGTTTCAGCATTTGTGTATATTTTAACGTTATTTGGTGTTCTTAAATTTTGTAAAGCATTAACTTCATTCGTGTTTTTATAATATGTGTCGTGGTTACCAATAATAATATGTGTATCTATACCCATTTCTTCTATTGGTTTCCAAAATGTCTTTTGATAATTATATGCTGTGTTATGATTAATAAATTTTCTTCTATCAACCACATCACCTAAGTGTATTAGGTTTTTAATATTATTTTCTTTTAAATATGGAAAAAACTGTTCGTTGTAAAACTTATTAAAGTATTTTGTAAAAGCAGGTGAGTCATTTCTGGCACCCCAATGTGTATCATTCAATAATGCTATTTTCATAATATACCTCGTACTTTATTTAGATACTCTTTATGACCTATTCTCGGTTGATTGTAATATTGAAATTGTGAATTAATTATACTTTCAATATGATTTCTAAGTGTTTCTGAATAACTTAAATATTCTTTTTTAATTTTATCTATATCAAACATATTTAAACCATACATAACATTAATCCAATTTGCCGGTCTAAAAATATGATAATTAGTATCTGTAAAATCCTCTTGTATTGGCAGTCTGTGTTTCCAACGATCAAACTTTTCTTTTAAACTATCTGGCATATCAACTCTTTTAACTGATTTCCAAAATGATGTATCTTCTCTATCTACCATATAATGTATAAAAATAAAATCTCTAATATTTTCCATAATACTTGATGTCTTTTTATTATAATCTTCTATATCTTTTTGACTATAATTTTCTAAGTAGTGCATTAACAAAAACACTTGATTGATAGATACACTTATTGTTGAAGCTTCCATAGGTTCTACAAAACTTGAACTTAATCCAACAGCTACACAGTTTTTTATCCAAGATTCTTTTAAACAACCAGGTTCAAATTTTACATTTTTTGCAATATTAATACTTTTACCTAGTTTTTCTTCTACTTCTTTTTGTGCCTCTTCAACATTCATATAATCATTATCATATACGTAACCATTACCCCAACGACCAAATACAGGACTATTCCACATCCATCCTGATTTCATACCTGTAATACCTGTGTATAATGGATAATCATCTGTATCATTTGTAGGAAAAGCAATTGCTTCATTCATTTTTAAATAATCTCTATATGATTGCCATTCTGCACCTAATTTTTTTATTAACAACTTTCCAAAACCAGTACAATCAATATAAAAGTCATAGTGATAATTATCTTTATCACCTGCTAATGATTCTAAACCACCGTTTGAATTGAAAACAACATTGTTTATATCATCTGTAATTATTTTTATATTTCTTTTTTCACATAACTCCGTTAAGAAGTCATTTAATTTAAATGTATTAAAATGAAATTGATTTGTAGGACACTCATCATTATCTAAAAAAGATTTTAAGATATTATTATCTAAAACAGATTTGTCTATAGTTTTATATTGACTATCTCCTTTTGATAAATGATAAGCGTAACCAGCGTGATATTGAGATATTAAACTCATCTCAGATAAAGGCACAGTTGTGTTATGGTAATAATCTTCTTTGTTGAAATTAGAAAATTTTACAGCATATTTAATTGTGGCGTCTGCTTTCTTAATAACTTCTTTATAAGAAATGCCACAATAATCCATAAAGGACTTCCAATGTTCAGTAGCTGCTTCACCAACTCCTAATATACCAACCTTTTCAGATTTAACAATAGTAACTTCCTTTTCAGGAAATCTTTGTTTAAGTATAAGAGCAGCTATGAGGCCTGTTGTACCTCCACCTACAACCAAAATGTTTTTCATAATTAACCTAGTGAGTAGTATTCAACTTTTTTTGTTCTTTTAACTTTTTTCTTTTTTGGTTTCTTTTCTTTATCCTCTTCCATAGGAAGATTCTTTTTTAGAAACTCTGTAAATTGATTTTTAAATTCTCTATCTTCTCCAGGTTGTAATGAAATATCATCAAAGTTTGCTTCTGCTAAGATTTTGTGTTTAATGGTTACCTGTTTTTTCTCTTTTTGTATTCTTCTAATAAATGCGTAATAGATGATTTGTGTAAAATAAGCAAATGGATTATTTGATTTATCAGGATCAAAGTTATCCAAGTATTGTAAACAATTCTCTATACCATCACTAATCATATCATCTCTAAAAGTATAGTTTATAAAGTTAGGTCTGTATGATAGATGATTCGCAATTTTCAAAAAACATTCACCAATATAATCAGTAACAGGAGGTTTTTCTAGTTTAAGTCTTTTGGCTTTCTTAATTGATTTTTTATACTCAATCATAGCCAACAAAAACTCTTTATTACTTACATAATGTTCTTTTTTTTGTTTATTATTCATAATATATAATATACTCTATAATGTTGTTTTTGTCAAGCTTCCAGGAATGCTTGACTTTTGGCAATTTCTATGTATAATAGAGCGTGTAGCGGGTTGATAGAGAATACTCCAGCTTAGTGATAGGTCTTATCATCTTCTTCTTCATCTCTAAATTCGTCCCATAATTCATTAAACTTCTTATTTTCTTCATCAGATAATTCTTGTTTATCGTAGGGGGTGTTGTCAGGTTTTTGTTGTATTCTATCATAATTTTTAGCAATGTTTAAATAACTCTTTTGCATTTCATTGGTGGCATTTGTTATACTCATTATCTTATCTTTAGGAATAGTAACAATTACATCATTTGTATATCCTGCCCATTTGATTAAGGCAATATAATCTTTAAAACCTTTTGTGGTGAATTGTGATACATATTTTATTTGTAATGGTTTTTCTAACCTCAGTAACGGCGATTTATCACCAAGTTGTTCTTTAGCGAACTTGGTTACTAAATCATCTCCGTTTATAAGTTTAACTATTTTTGTTTCCATTTAAATTAACGTTATGTATTTCGTAATTAAAGTTTTCTTCATTGTAAATATTTATTCTTTCTCTAAAGTGTGCCAACGTATAGTTTTCTTTTTCGTTATATGTTAAGTCATCTGCAATATCATATAAAGTAGCTGCTGAATTATTATCTTTTAATCTTAGACCACGACCAATAGATTGTAAGTTTCTTATCCTGGATTTACTAGGAGAAGCAAAAATAATGTTATGCAAATTCCTAATATTAATTCCGGTTGAAAAAGTGCCGTACGAAGCAACAATAACGGCATTATCAGATTTTTCAGTGAGGTCTCTAATTGTTTCCCTTTGTTCCGTGTCCACGCCACCATAGACATAAAAGACCTGTTTATCAGTTGCTTTATCTTTGATAGATTCATAAAGATCCTTTCCGTGTTTTTCTACGTATTGAAATAAACATAATGTATTCCCTTGTAAGTTTGATGCTAAGTTTCTAATATACTTATTACGCTTTTCATTTGATACCAAAAAGTCCATTTCTTCCTGATAGTTTTTATCTTTTAAAAATTGCCTACTATATTGGTCGTGTTCTAATATCAAACAAACAATTTTTAAATCTGCTAATTGTTTTTTTTCTTGTAATTCACTTGTAGATACAACTTTATTAACTGTACCAAATAATCCTTCTAAAACTAATTTGTGTGTTTTTGTACCATCTAAAGTACCTGTTAAACCTATTCTATATTTACATTGATCTAATTTAGTCAAAATTTTAGTAAGTGATACTGCCTTAAATAAATGTGCTTCGTCACCTATTACCATACCATAATCTTTAAACCATTTCTTAGGTAAATTGTAAACTGATTGCCAAGTTGTTATTACAACTCTTTTATTTGTTTCTTTTGCGTGTCCTTGATATATTCTATGTACATTTCTTTCACTATTATAACCATAATCTTTAAAATCTTTAAACAGTTGTTCTACTAAAGATGTTGTAGGAACTATAATTAATATTTTATTATTTTTCTTTTCTTTTAATCTTAATAAATTATATATTAACATTAAGTATATTATTAAAGATTTACCAGACGCTGTTGGAGATAATAATAGACATCTACTCTTTACGATAGAGTGTATAAATGCCTCTCTTTGATAATCTCTAATTTGTATTTTTGGAATTTTTAATGCTTTAAGAAATCTATCTATTTCTTTATCATCTACAGTTTTATCTTTTATTTTAGTACCATCAACAATCTGAATGTTATTGTCTTCGCACCACTTAACTATGTAAGGATATAAACCAGCATATATCTGGCCATTTGCATATGAAAATAATCTTATTTTCCCGTCCCATACTCTATTACGGAACTGAGGCATAAATTTAAAACCTGGAACTTCAAACGTAAAGTATTCTGATAATTCTCTACGAATATCAGCATCAGCTTCTATCTTTAAATAGACCTCATCTTTTTTGTCAATAATAATATATTTTGTCAGTGTCATAATAAACCAATCTTATATACTATTTATTAGTCGTTATTTGGTCTATATTTGGTGGGAAGACCTAGGTAAAATCTTTCATCATATTTTTTTTCATTGACACCATCATCTTCATTGTAATGTAAAAATACTTGTGCGTGATTTAAACCTTTTAATGGTTCTCTCCAATGTATAACATCACAACCTCTATAAATTATAGCTTCACCTGGTAACATATAAATGGGAACATCTTTACCATTTTTATCTAAAACAAACATTGGCCAATTATAACTTTCACCATTCTGTATATTTTCATTATTATAACCTAAACATAATGTCATAGAAAAATCACAAGACTTTCTATCTTTGTGTCTAATTAATTCCGATTCAAAAGTATATAATCTATGATATGAATAAGTAGGTACTAATTTTTTACCTATTAATTTACCAACTTCAGGCATAATTAATTTTAATAAAGTATCACAGATAGGGTCACCGTATTTACTGTAATCACCTGGAGCTTGTGCGTCTTCAAATGTTCCGTGATATTCTCCCTCATATTCTAAATCATTATTTTCTAATAAACACAATCTGGTTGCTTGATCTTTAATATGCTCATATAATAAAATACAAACATTTTTATCTATGATATTGTTTATTTTTAAATATTTATTTTCTTCAAAAAATTTAATTGAATCGCTCATTTAAAAGGTGCTCCTAAACTCCATAAAACTAGTGAATATCTAGTTCCTCTTGTTACTGGTGTTACACAATGATATTGAAAAGAAGGAAATACTATTACTGATCCTTGTACTCTTGCTTGTGTAACCTCTGAAAATCTTTCGTGTGAATGTGGACCAAAGTCAAACTTTAAATTACCACCATCATAATCTTCGCCAGGATTTAAATTTATAGTAACACTTAATTTTCTAATTCTGTTTATGTAATTTTTATTCATAGTAAACCCTTCTTGTAGTTTACTTTCTTCTTGTCCGTGTAATCCAGGTATTAGTCTTTTATATCTGGCGTGCCAATCAGTAGCACCATCATTATGCCAACCATAAAATCCTGTGTTTTCATATTTTGTAAATTGAAAATCTTCCGAAGCTTCTAAAGTATAATGCCATCCAGCATTTTTATTAGCTTTGTGTACAAAAGGCATAACTAAATCATACAACCAAGGTTCATTTAACCAAACAACTTCACTATCTCTAATATATGTTTTTTCTGTATCTAAACCTTCAACTTGCATTTCTTCAACCGTTTTATCGGTTTGAGGAACTGTTTTGTCATCACTTTTTTCAATGTGACCTCTAGTTATAGCTCTTGTAGAATTGCCTTGTGCTATCTGTTCATTTATTTTTTGATTACCAATAGAAATTATCTTATGGCAATCTTCGGCGTCTAAAGCACCTTCAAATACCCAATATGGTTCTTTAACTAACATAAATTTTATTTATCCTCTTATTTAAATGTCGGACCGAGTGTCCAACCCACTAAAACCTTTCTAACACCTGAAGTAACAGGATGTACTTTATGCCATATGAAAGACGGAAAGGATATTACCGTACCTAACACTAAATCATTTAGTATAATATTTTTATCTAATTTTTTAGGTGTAGGTGTGCATAGTTCAAACTCACCACCTTCATAATCTTCATTTAAATTTATTGTGAAACTAATTTTTCTTATTTTACCATCATCATAGGGTTTTGTATGTGAATCTATATGCCAATCATAATGGTCATTTATTCCATAGATTGAATATTGTAAAGGTTCTAATTTATCTATTTTAAAATTCCAATTAGTTCTTCTATTATGTTGTTCAATTGTCTTTAGAATTTTATTATTTAAAACTTTGTTGTCTTTAATCCAACTTACCTTACCACTTCTATTTGCATTATTACCGTCTTGTATTCTTGCTTGATCTATTTTTAATTTTTCACCAATGTAAATAATATTATCACAAAACTCTTTATCAAAAGCTCCGATAGATATACAATGATTATTATCTAAGTACATTAGATTGCTCCAGAGGTAAACTTTCTCCAGTCAATAGCGTTTTTAATTGTGAATGTTCTATTTGATATTTGTCTTAATGTTCTTTCTAAAAAATCTATAACTGTTTCTAAGTATTTTACCTTTTGAATGGCCTTTTGTAATTCTTCATCTGAATCTAAATATTTGTCTAAGTCTGTTCTCATTATTTTTAGATCAAATGGTTTTTCTTTATAAACTTCAGGACTAGATTTGCCTGTATAATATTCCCACTTATCTCTTTTTAAAACTGAAAGGTCTGTTTCAGCCTTTGTTAACATTAACTTAAATTTATTGAAATGTTTTAGATACTTATTGTGTAATTGAGGTGTCTTTAAAGATTCTATATCCAATTCAGTATCATTAATTTTTAAATCTTTATCTGCTTCTTCTTGTAACTTTTCTATGTCCATAATTTCTCCATAATATGCTTATTATATCACACAAACTTAAAAAAATCAAGCTTTTAAGTATGTGTAACAGTATTTGTTCTTGCGTTCACACTTGCAAATTCATAGTACAAATATTTAAATGTAACATCAACCGATAAGTAACTTATATCGTCTGCTTGTTGATTATATGATAATCCACCAATTGCTGATGGAAATATATCTCTAAATCTTATTTCTTTTGTAGGGTTATTCTTACTTGAAAGCACCACTAAAGTAGCGTCGGAAACTGATCCTCCTGCGTCTGGAGCGCCATATTTCACTTTACCTGGTTCAGTGTTTACATTAGCATTAGACGTTGGAAATCTATCACCTCCTGATGATAATAGACTTGCAAATTGTGAATTATCCTCTGGAAATCCTAATCCTACAATCCAGTTATGTATTTCTTCATAGTTTTGTAAATCTTCATCTACTAAAAAAGATACGTTTAAATCTGCATAATCTAACTTAGAACCTGGTATAGGAATATTTTTCAAAGAAGTCATTTGATCTATAGTATTTAATGTAATACCAGGTACGTTAACTGCTGTACAAAAATATTCGACTTTTGGTAGTTTTGATATTAAAAACTTAAAACTGGTAGGACTTGCATAGTCTGTTTTTGTAGGTTGTCTGCTATAAGAATTAGTTGTTGTCATCTTTTTTATCTACCTCTTCCCACTCTTTTTGAGTGGATAATTCTTTTAATTTTATTTCTTTTTCAGTAAGTATTTCTTTTTGTTTTTTAACTTCTTCAAGTTTCTCTAATAAAAAATCTTCTTTTTTCTCTGGTCCAGGAAACGTGATTATAGCAACTAACATTATACCAGCTGATAAACCTAATATCCAAGCATATTGTTTAAGTAAATCTTTCATATTACTATTTATCCTAACCGGAGGCATAAAAAAAGGGGAAGCGCTTTCACACTCCCCCTTTTAAATTTTTACCCGTTAGAGTAAGCTTCTTACATTAAGTTAGAAACTTTTACTCTTCTGTAGTATCTGTTAGCGTTAGCTGATCCAGTACCATCAATTGAACCTGAGTTTTCAGCGAATGGGTTAGCTTGTAAACCATATCGTGTTTTAAATCCAATTTTTGGTTGGAAAGTATCCTGACCAACTGCTCTCACCATTTGTAGTGGAACATATGGACAATAGAAGATACCAGCATCATACTGACTTGTTCCTTTGTAACCAACAACAAAGTATTGTGAAGCCGCATTGTTAGCACTATACGGATCAATGTACACTTTGTATCTACCGTTTAATACACCAGCAAAAGTATTACCTGTGTCATCAACGCTTAGATTGTTGTTTAGAGCAGGAGCATAGTCTAGCACACCAGCCATTTGAAGAGCTGAAGCAACATCTGAACTTGTGATTAAGATGTTTCCTTTTCCTCTTCGTGTTCTTTGTGCGATAGCGTTAGCTTCTCTCTCTACTTGGAACATAAGACCTTTAAATCTTTCAACAGACCATCTACCGTTTGAGTCTGTATCTAAATCAAAGATACCTTCAGTTGTTGTGTTAACAGTACCTGTGTTAGCAGAAGCACCTTTTTCAGCAACAGTGTAAATAGTTCTCACTACTTCTCTGTTAATCTCAGCAAGAATTTCAGCAGATAGAATGTTTGCTAATTCTGTTTCTGCGTCTAAACCGTGGATCGCTTTAAGGTCTTGTGCTAATTCCATAGTGTACTCAGCTTTTAGCGCTCTGCTTCTTGCTGTAACAGTTGATTTCTCAATTGAGAAAGCCATTTCAGCGAAAGAGTTAGAAGATGAATCTCCTAATGCTTCAGCAGATGCTGTTGCCATACCAGTACCAGTTGTGTAAGTACCAGCAGGTGAGTCGTTAAGAACACTTGGGTTAGTTCCTGATTGAGCAGATGAACCTGCACCACCAACACCTGGTAATGTTGAATCACCAGCTGCGTTACGTGATGAGAAATCACTGTCTGCTTCGTTGAATAATGCCTCTGTACCGTTTTGAGAAGCGTATTTTGCTCTCATAGCAAAGATTAGTCCAGTTGGACCAGTCATTGGTTGTACACCGGCAATGTCGTATGCGATTAGATTTGGCATTGCTCTTCTAACTAACGAAATTAGGATTGGATCCCAATTCTGTACGTAAGAAGCGTCTGTGCTGTTTTGTGGAGCAGCTTCAGACATAAATGCTCTATCTTCTCTTATAGCTTTTTCTTGGTTTTCCAAGATCACAGCAGTTACCGCCTTTTTATAACTATCCGTTACTTCTGGGAGTTCTGGATGTTCAAGTACGGGCTGCCATTTTTTAACTAGTTGTTCAGATAAGTACATATCTTTATTATCTCCCTTATTTGTTCGACAACTTAATGTCTTTAGTTTTAGATACTGCAGCTACATAAGCGCTCATTGAACTTGATAAATTCAAATCCTCTGTTTCGCCTTCAGCAACATTATCTATTTCATTGTTAGATGAAATTTCTTTTGATTCAGTAAAGTAAGACTCTTTTATTGTGCTTACTTTTTTCTTAAAGTCATCAGCATTAGAATACTCGACTTCTTCAGCAAGTTTGTTGAATTTTTCTTTTTGTGTATCTGTTAATCCTTCAGATACTTCAGCAACGATATCCTGTTTTGTAAGGTCACCGTTTACTTTAGTTAGTTCAACATTCTTTTCGATTTGCTCGTTCAATTTCTTGTTAAGCTCATCAATTTGTGAAGCTTGATCTTCTAATACATCATATTTTTCGTCTGGAACATTTATGTAATGATCTTCAAATAATTTTTTTAGACCACCAATAAAGTCTTCAGCGATTTCGCCTTTTATTCCTCTTTCAATAGCGATTTCGTTTTGTTTCATCCACTCTTCTACAACGTAGTTTAAGTATGAATCAACTTTTTCAACGATTTCAACTTTTGAGGCTTCAACTGATTCTTTAAGTTTTTCTGAATAGTCTGCTTCCATTTTTTCTTTAGCTTCTGCAATACGTGATTTTACAGCAGCGCCAAAGATAGTAGCAGCTTTTTCTTTAAACTCTTCAGTTAAATTTTCATCACCGATTAAAGCTTTAACATCTTCAGAGATGTCAAGTTCTTCTTCTTTCGGCTCAACTTCTTCCGCTTTAGTGCCTGGAACAGCAACTTTAGTAACACCAGCTTCTGTGTCTGGTTGTCCACTAGCATCGCCATCGTCAGCTTTTGCATTTACAGCGTCGGAAACTTTTTTATTCTTTTTAGTAGCATCTGGATTGCTGTCAGTCGGTTTAGTGACCGCTGGACCTAAATCTTCCGCCTCGTTAGACAAATGAGAAGGTTCAGCTGCTACAGCATTCTTTTTTGGAGCGTCAGCGTCTGGATTAGCAGTAGCTTCCACTACAGCTTCGTTCTCAACAACTTCTTGCTCTACTACTTTATTTTCTTGTTCTGTAGCCATTTGAGATTACTCCTTTATAGTTTTAATTCGAATTAAAAATATCTCTCTTTTTACTAGATATTTATAATATCCTTAACTTTGAAATTATAGTTTTTTTAGAAAATCCTCAAAAACTTTAGCTTTTTTCTCAGCCATTTCGTGTTTTTTTGTTCTAATCAACTCTTGTTTCCAAGAATCTACATCTTGTTCGATTAGAACGCCATTATTCCATACCCATTCTTTGCCTTCCATTATGCCTTCTACGAAAGCATCTGGAGCTGAAGGATCTGCAACAATGTCGGCAGCTGTAGCTAAATAGAAATCTCTTCCTACGTAGTTTGAACCACCTCTTTGCTCTAATGAACCCATACCACGTGATGAAACACCTAACTTGGCGCCCTCATCAATAAGACTTTTTACAATCTTACCGTATGGTGTGTCCATTATTTTTGCCTCACCAATAAAATTTTTACCTTCAGGATAAAGTTTCTTAATCATATGTGAAACTCTTTCCAAATTAACAGTTGGTCCGTCAGGATGTCCTAACTCACCGAATGCTCTACTTTTATTGATAAATTCTGCGTTATATCTTTTAACTTCTTTAGCTAAAACCTCTGTAGGATAAATTCTACCATTTCTATTTTTAATCTCAGACTGTAGAAATATTCCTTTAATCTTGTATTCTTTCTTACCGTTGTTTTCTTCAACTAGGTAAGTAGCATCATTGATTTCTTCTCTAATTAGTTTCATAGATTCTCTCTCTTAGTTACTATTTATAAATTATCTAAACTCCACAACGATTGTATAGTTATCGCCGTTAGCAAAATTTTTAGTTGATAGTAATACGTCACCTGTTGGTGTTGTTGCATTGTTAGGAATCTCATCACCACTAGTTCTAAAATCCCAATAACCATTTCCAGAAAGTAACAACGCTGTTGAATTAGTAGCACCGTCCCATATCAATTCTACAGCTGATTTGTTATTTGCTGTGTTAATCGAGTACCAAATTTTACTAATTTTACGATTACCGTCTTCGGTCATAAAAGTTAATTCAGAAGCATCAACTTTTTTAACTAAAGTTTCTCCCGTTCCATCTGATATGTTTGTTAGTTTTGTTACAAACTTAACACCAGATGTATCAGTTATCGTTTGTGTTGTTACAATGTCTGCCATTTATTACCAGTCTTTAAAGCCAGTTTTTTTAGTTAACTCGATTACTAAAGTGTAATCAGTAACATTAGCATCACTTGATAGTTTGATATCGCCTTCAGGTCCGCCTATTGCTTCTTCACCCTCTACGTTACCCCAACTACCATCGCCAGATACGTCAACTTTTTTAGTATCGTCATTGCCAAAATAAACTGTTACTGTTCCTGAACCGTTAACTGTGTGTGTAATACTTTTAATTTCTAAGTAATGCTCTGAACTAAAAGCTGTTCCACCTAATGCTGTAGCTGAATCTATATCATTAGCTAAATCAGTTACAGATTGAGCAGTTTCACTACCGACACCAGTACAAGTTAGGATAGCTTTATCCTGATCGTCTGTTGTTCTTACTACTGTAATTGCCATTTTTCTTTTTCTCCTTTGTTATGATCTTGGTGATCCTACTGCACTTGCTTTTGAAGTAGCGCAAGTAATTTTATCACCAGGTGCTTTTTCTAAAATTATTGTTTCGCCTTGTGCTAAATAAAATTCACCAATAGCTCCATCATCAGCATCTACTATTGTACCTGTAGCTGCACTAGTAGCTGTAATTTTTACAAATTGAGCTCTGCCTATATTATTAGCACTTGGATTGTCAACGACATCTCCTTTTACTATAAATGTTGCCATCTGTTATACTCCTAATTGTTCTTTTACTTCGTTGTCAAAGTAATTTAAAATTTCTTGTTTATCAACACTATGAAAACGTGAAACATCATCTATTGCTTTATCCATATTTTCGATAATGTTTGTATCGTCTTCATCTATTATTTCAAATATATCTTTAACAACCTCTTTCATCACAGGCGTTAAATTATCATATGATTTTGATTCAACAAAATCGTAATTTTTAAATAACTTACTTACTGTCTGTTTCACTAGTTTCTGCCTCTGCTGAAACTGGTTCTGCTTGCATATCACTAGTATTTGTTACAGATCCATCCTGATTAAAAACACCTGGTTCTGCAACCTCGGGTTTATCATCACTTATAGGGTCTGCTTCAAATGATTGTTGAAACATATTACCAGCTATTTCTTTTCTCTGTACTTCTAAAGCGTCTCCGATTTTTGCTCTCAAAGCGTCTTTAAAATTTTCACCAGCGTCCGAGTTATTTCCATTAGCTAAATTATCAATAAAGTTTTTTATATGTTCACTCATTGTTCTTCTCCTCTTCTATTTATACTGAATTATCAGTATTTGGTGTTGAAATGATACCATCTTTGATTTCATTTTCAATCTGTTTATCAATATCTTCGATCTCTCTTTGATCTTGTTTTAAGATATTCTTTCTTACATACTCTACAGAATAGAATTTACCGATATAATCTCTCATATCATTTGCTAAAGCTAATCTTTCTTTTAACATCTCAGTTTCTTTTAATTCTGAAAAGTGTCCATCTTTAACAAAGTCGTATTGTAAATGACTAGAGATTGTACCCCAATCTTCTTCAGCGATTATACCTTTTAATATTAATTGAGTTTTTAACATATCATTAAAAATCTCAGTAAACTTTCTTCTTAATCTTTGAACAAACTTAGTAAATTTAAGTTCATCTCTTGTAATTTCCGCTTGTCTTCCTAAATTAAAACCAGATGTTGATTCCATTCTACTTACAGGAACATTTAATGATCTGTAAAGTTTCTTTTGAAAGTAATCAATATCTCCAGTTTCACCTAAGTTTTGACCACCAGGTAATGTAGAAATTTCTGTACCTCTACCACCTTCTCTTCGAGGTAACCAGTAATCTTCTAACATATTCATATAATTACGGTCATCTCTAATCTCACCTGTAGAAGCATCATAGACAAGTTTATTTCTATATCTTGTCATAACATCTCTTAAATATTGTTCAGCTTTTACTTTAGGTAAATTACCAACATCAATATAAAAAATTCTTCTTTCTGGTGCCCTTGCAATTCTGTATATTACAACAGCGTCTTCAATCATTCTTAATTGATTGACTGGTTTAATCGCCTTATGTAAATAAGACAAGACCATATTTTTATTTTGATCTACTAAACCAGAGTTAACATAAGAAATTGTATCAACAGCAATTCTAATACCTTGTGCATTAGTTCCTGTAATACCTTTTTCGTTGAATATATAATATTCGTTTGTTAAGTTTGCAATCTCAAATGATTGTGGATTTCTTTCTTTCTTAATCTCTCTTACTTTTTTAATTTTACGAGGATCAATGTATTTTAATTCAGTAATACCATTTTTAGGATTTTCTCTATCAATAATTTTTTGATAGTATATTCTACCGTCAACATACCATCTTCTAAAAATGTCGTGGCCTTTTGTATTGAATTGTAATAATCTTAAAATGAATTTAAACTCATCTTCGATTTTTCTTCTTACCTCAGGACCATAAGGTAATTTATTTAAATTCGGTTTAACAGGATCTTTAAAATCATCAACAACGATTGCTTCGTTGACAATATCTTCAATTGCTGTATCGCATTCCGGGTGTAAAGAAATTTCTCTATACCTTCGTATTAAGTCGGCTTCGTTCTTAGCCGTACCTTCCATATCCAAATATTGACCAAAGTATCCGCCAGCGGCAGCGACGGTGCTGGCACCGTCATCTGCTACTGGAATACTAAAGTTTTGTTTTGGATCTCCTTTAGGTTTTGCTCTTGTAATTTGAAAACCAAATAGTTCCGCCATAATCTATATCTCCTTGATACTAATACTTATCCAATTTTTTAAGTAGTAGTATTTGTTTCAAAGTATTGATAGCCAAACGTAATGTTAAACTGTTCAATAGCTGTTTGTTCGTCATACGATAAGTCAATTGTTCCAATCTCAGTTGGATATGCACCTCTTAAAGTGTAAGACTTAATTGTATTACCGTTTCTATCTAAGTGGTCAATAAATGCGTCCACTTGATAGTCAGCTGGGTTAGTTAAACCCTCATTGTCAGTCATATTATTGATGCCGTTTTGCCATCTTTCAAAAGCATTTCTTAGTTTGAAGTTTGAGTCATTGTAAACAGTGATTGACCAATCTGCAAATGTTCTATCACCTGCAATCTTAATTGATCTACCTCTAAACTTCACATCAACTGTACCCAGCGTCATAGCTGGAATAGTTGTTGATCTACATAAAAATGCTAGGTCTTCTATTTCTCCACCAACTTGTGCATAACCAGGAAAAGGCATTACTACCTTAAACTGGTTAGCTCTAGCGCCACCGCCAGCAAGTTTAGCTTTGAAGTCATTAATGTTTGCCATTTTTTATTCTCCTCTACTATTAACCTGCGACTTCTTCAAAAGAAACGCCAGTTCTTGTT
>Ga0070746_10000314_pt1 | contig 28338 bp, 24 predicted proteins | sample VirMetDEL_Mar_21_FD_77016 | JGI IMG/M metagenome (GOLD analysis project Ga0070746, IMG submission 77016) | Aqueous microbial communities from the Delaware River and Bay under freshwater to marine salinity gradient to study organic matter... | ecosystem: Environmental > Aquatic > Marine >...
CGCTTATACCGGGGTGCGACAGGGCGAGCTTCTGAAGCTCAAGGTCGAGGACGTGGACCTCGAGCGCGATCTGATCTGGATCGGTGGCAAGCCCGGCCGCATCACCAAAGCCAGCAACGTCCGCTCTGTGTTCATCCACGAGCAGGTCAAGCCCATCCTCATGAACCGTTTGGACCGGGACTATCTCTTCCGAGATGACTGGACCAACAAAGACCAGCTTTATGGCCGGTTTAAAAAGGTTCGAGCCCACTGCGGCCTGCCGGAAGACCACGTCTGGCATTCGCTGCGCCACAGCTTCGGCACGTGGCTTGGCGAGGTCTGCCATCCAAAGCAGATCCAGGCCCTCATGGGGCACAAGAACATCGAGACCACGCTGCGCTACGTCAAGCCCACAGACGACGCCCTTAGATCGGCCATATCGGCCATCTAGGCGCGACTAATGGGTCCCCAACGCCACCCGGTGACGGCTGTCCTGTACGCTCTCACTCACTAGATCACAGGGTCTAGTCGCCTCGCGGATGTGGCGGAATTGGTAGACGCGCTAGTTTCAGGTTCTACCGCTCAGATATTGCACTAATGACACCGAGGGGCCACGAGGCCCCTTTTTTATTGACTACAGCTCGTTTGCACTAAGCACACCTAGTAAATACAGGATCTAATGAGCGACACATACATCGATATCGATCACTACGAGTACCAGCAGGACCTGGTCTGCGGCGTCGATGAGGGGCTCTGCGAACTAACCGATGAGGAGTTCGCACTGTTTCTGGCCTACGGCTGCCTGGATCAGGACCGTGAACTCAATTGATCAATACATCCACCTGCTGATCGACGAGCTCAGACAAAAACTCGAGCAACTACCCACCCGCTACCCGGACACCTATGGCAAAGCGTTCGCTCACTGGCACTCCACACCCGAGTGCCATCAGGAAGAAGACTTCGATCGGTAACGGCCGGCGCAAGCTGGGCAGCTTCAGGTCACGCAAGAAATACAGGGGGCAGGGCAAATGACGCTCCCTCCCTACCCGCCTCACATCTACGCAGCGATCACAATCACCGGCTTTCTCATGCCGTGCATCGCGCTTTTCATCAGCAGACTTCAATCCCACTAAACCAACCATTCTCAAATGGCCACCAACCGCTACGTGTTCAACACCACCCTCGAGGGCTACATCAACCTGTTCGAGGACTCCGGCAAATTCAACAACCGCAGCTTTGCTTTCACGATCCCCAAAACGGAGCTGGAGCAGATCAACGCCGACCGCGACGAGCTGATCGCATGGATCAAATCCAAGAACGGCCAACGCCTGCCTGAGGGGCTGCCGGCCTGGGATGAGACAGGCCTGATCAAATACAACTACGGGGAAGGGGACGGCACCCGCAAACCCAAACCCGAGCCGATCATCATCGACTCCGATGGAGAGCTAGTCGAGAGGGCAATCCTCAAGGACGTCCGCAAGGGCACAAAGGTCCGGCTGATCCTGCAGCAGAAGCCCTACGGGATCGGAACGTTCAACACCTCGATCCGTGTCATCGGCCTGCAGATCATCGAGCTGGCCACCGGCAATGGGTCTGTGGATTCCGGTGAGATGACGGTGGAGGACGTCGCTTCGATCTTCGGCAAGGTCGAGGGCTACAAAACGTCGGAGCCCCAGGTCCGCAAGGCCGAAGCAGTTGTCGGTGACGGGGACAGTTACGACTTCTGATGAGCGGCTTCCGATCTGGCCTGGAAGATCGGTTCTCAAAATATCTGGACAAACAGGGCGTTCCCTACCTCTTCGAGGCTGAGAAGTTCGCCTATGTGACCGAGAGCAAATACACCCCGGACTTCTTTCTGCAGAACGGGGTGATCATCGAGTGCAAAGGCTTCTTTAAGCCAAGCGATCGACGTAAACACCTAGCTCTAAAAACGCAGCATCCAGAACTTGATATCCGTTTCGTATTTCAGCGCAATAACACTCTCTCTAAAAACTCTAAAACAACCTACGGGGACTGGGCTACAAAGCACGGTTTCCAATGGTGCATTTACCCCGACATCCCACCATCATGGCTGCAGATCTAATCATCGTGATCGATCAGTTTGTCGTCAGTCTCGAGGACCAAGGTGTTCCGTTTCAAGAAATACTTAAACAGCTAACTGAATACATCGAGATCTGCAAAGAGCTCAATGTCTGATGAGAACACATTCGTTCGGCACACGGCCTGCCCGGAGTGCCCCAGTAGTGATGCTTTCGCTGTCTACTCAGACGGTGGCGGCTATTGCTTTAGCTGCGGCCATTCTGTACGCGGTGACGGTGAATCTCTTCCAACAGCTTCTAACACAGTGTCCATCAACTACGCCGGTGACTTCGCAGGAATCCGTTCGCGGAAGATAACTGAGGATACGTGTAAGAAATTCAACGTCAGGGTCGATGCCGGCCCTGTCATTCGTTTCCCCTACTACGACAGCTCAGGCAGGGTCTGCGCCTATAAGGAGCGACCACAAAACAAAGAGTTCAGGTGGGTAGGTAAGAACGAAGACAAGCGCCTGTTCGGACAGCAACTGTTCGGAAAAGGTAAGTGCATTGTTTTGACAGAGGGCGAATTTGACAGCCTAGCCGTCTGGCAAGCCAGGCCCAATTGGCCGGTCTGCTCCGTTGCAAATGGAGCACAAGGTGCGAAAAAAGCACTGTCTCAGCAGCTGGATTATCTCCTCAACTTTGAAGAGATCGTCCTCATGTTTGACAACGATGAGGCTGGTATCGCGGCGACCGAAGAATGCGTGTCACTGTTCCCACCTGAAAAGGTTTACATAGCCGCCCTTGCTCAATACAAGGACGCCTGTGAAGCCTTGCAGGCTGGGGACACTGACGCCATCCGCCAGGCCGTATGGAACAAACGCAAGTACTCACCTAAATCAATAATCGATGGCCGAGATATTTATTCTTTGGTTCGCTCCCCTCTTCACGGGCGTGACGCTGATTACCCTTATCCGGACCTTAACGAAATCACTGGCGGACTTCGTCTCGGAGAGCTCGTCACGCTCACGGCTGGATCCGGAAGTGGGAAGAGCCTCCTTGCCGGGGAGATCGCAGTGGCCCTCATCAATCAGGGCCAAAGCGTTGGATACATCGCCTTGGAAGAATCAGTCAAACGAACTGGACTGAGGCTGATGACTGTGGCTGCAAACAAGCCACTACATCTAGATAACAAAGTTCCAGAAGATGATTTTAAGAAGGCTTTTGATTCAACACTTGGATCTGGACGGGTCTATTTACGCGATGGCTTTGGGAGCATTGATCCCGATCAACTCCTAAACGACATCCGCTACCTCGTCAAAACAAACGAGGTGAAGTGGATTGTTCTCGATCACCTCTCAATCCTGTTGTCCGGTAACGAGTCAACAGACGAGCGCAAATTGATCGATGTGGTTATGACCAAGCTCCGCAGCTTTACCGAGGAGTGTGGTGTGGGGATGCTGTTAATCAGCCACTTACGCCGCGCCCAGGGCGACAAGGGCCACGAGGACGGCGCTTCGGTGTCACTCGGCCAGCTGAGGGGCTCACATGCAATCGCGCAGCTCTCAGACATCGTCATCGCCCTGCAAAGGGACATCAGCGCAGGCGATGGCCAAAGCCAGCTGGTGGTCTTGAAAAACCGCTTCTCCGGGCGCACAGGCCCCGCAGGAAAGCTCACCTACGGACAAGACACAGGCCGATTGATCCCCGCCTTATTCGACGACAAACCCACTTCCACTCCCGCAACCTATGAAGACTTCTGATGTGGCCAGCCGTGCCGTCTTGTTCACCAAGCGCAACTGCCCGCCCTGCACTGAAACCAAAGACTTTGCACTGGGCCTCGAGAACGATCTGCTGACCCATTTGTCCTTTATGGACAAGGACTACCACTCAGCCCTTGTGGCGGCCTATGACCTCAAGCTCTACCCCACCCTGTTGATCATCGACAAAGACGGGTTGGAGGTTCAGAAGATCATCGGCGGAAAGGTTGTCCGAGAGCAGCTGGTCAACGTTTTGAACACGATCAAAGCCAACAAAGAATGAGGCTAGTTTTCGACATCGAAACAGATGGCCTGCTGCGTGGGCTGTCTGTAATCCACTGCATCGTGGCGCGTGATCTTGACACTGATCAGGAGCACCGCTTCGAGCCGCACCAAACCAAGGAAGGCCTCCAGCTGCTGCAGCAGGCAGACGAGCTATGGGGCCACAACATCATCGGGTATGACCTCGAGGCAATCAGGGAGATCCACCCGGAGTGGACCACCAAGGCCAAGCCCTTCGACACCCTGATTCTGTCCCGCCTGTTCTTCACTGATCTTCTGGATCGTGACTTCAGAAGCAAGCCGGCCAACATGCCCGGCAACCTGTACGGGAGACACAGCCTCGAGGCCTGGGGCCACCGGCTCGGTGTCCACAAATCCGAGTTCGGCAAACAGCTGGACGGCGACTGGAGCACCTACTCAGCAGAAATGCTCGAGTACTGCGCTCAAGACGTCACCGTGTCGGTGGAGGTGGCGCGAATGTTTGAGCCAAAGCTCGAGCAATACGCGACCTGCATCGAGACCGAGCACAGGCTTGCCACCATCATGGCTTGGCAAGAACGCGAGGGGTTTCCCTTTGATGTTCGGGCAGCGCAGCAGCTGGAGTCCAAGCTCCGCACAGAACTCGACGCACTCTCAGACCAGATGCGTTCCACCTTCTTATTTGTAGACGGTGGCACTTTCACCCCTCGACGCGACAACGGCCCGCAGGGCTACGTCAAAGACGCGCCGATGTGCAAGCTGAAGGAGTTCAACCCCACCAGCCGGCATCACATCGCCTGGGCTTTCCAAGAGTTCAGGGGTTGGAAACCAAAGGAGTTCACAGACTCCGGCAAACCAAAGATCGATGAACCGACCCTGCGGGGTATCGGGACAGACGAAGCCAACGCCTTCGCTCGGATCTTGGAACTACAAAAACACCTAGGCCAAGTGGCCGAAGGTAAAAACGCTTGGCTGAAACAAGAGCGCAAAGGCAGGATCCACCACTCCTGCATTTTGAACACCGTCAGCGGGCGTCAAGCCCACCTACGGCCCAATATCGCGCAGGTCCCGAGTGATCATGAATACAGAGTTTTATTCGGTCCTGGAACCGATCGCGTCCAAGTCGGAGCTGATGCCAGCGGCCTCGAGCTTCGCTGTCTTGGTCATTATCTCAGTCCTTTCGATTCTTCTAAGTTCGCCAAAGAAGTAGTCGAGGGTGACATACATACTGCTCTCGCCGATATCTACGGAACGGACAGAAAGAGTGGGAAGGGTGTTACTTACTGCCTAATCTATGGCGGTGGCGATGTGAAGTTAGGCCTCACGGCTGGGGCACCTAAGTCACAAGCAGCCAAGAAAGGTAAGGAGATCCGGAATAGAATAATGAAGGATCTAGATGGGTTTGCTGAGTTATCAGCTGCCATTCAGAAAAGGGCTGCCACTGGTGTGCTCAAAGGTTTGGATGGTCGGCCTATCCGTATCGGCAACAAAGCTCACGCAGCCACCAACTACCTTCTGCAGTCGGCCGGGGCCTGCGTCTGCAAGAACTGGCTCCTCCGTGCTTACGAGTTACTAGACGAAGCAGAGATCGACTATTGGCCACTGGCGTTCGTTCACGACGAGCTCCAGATATCGGTAGCACCTAACCAAGCAGAGCAGGCCATGTTTTTAATCACCGCAGCAATGAAAGATGTTCAGCACACCCTTAAATTCCGTTGCGAGCTTGACTCAGAGGCTCAAAAAGGTAACTCCTGGGCGGACTGCCACTAGCCCAGGCCCGTCGAGGCTCGGCGATATGGCTGAGCACTGGGTGGCTTTGTTGGCCGCCTGGAAAGGAGCAGAGGTTTATCCAAACCTCAATTGCACCGGATCATCAGATCTAATCATGGTGGTCGACAGCAACGCCTACCAACTCGACGTAAAGCTCGCCCGGCCAAATAACTCAGGCTCGTGGCGTGGCAACACAGACAAAGTGAAAGACCCAGTTATCCCCGTACTTGTAATCCCTACGGGCGACATTTCCGACTGGAAAGTTCAGTGGATCCGCAACCGGTATCCGGAGGAGCTCACTGACTTCTGGACGAGATCTGAAGTCCCATTCACTTACACTAAGCACCATGAGTCTTAAGCCTCCCACCTTATTGGTGGACATGGATTTCTTCTGCTATCGAGCCGCACAAGCTGCAGAAGATGAACTCGAGTTCAGCTCTGATCTGACGGTCATTGTTGGAGACCACCTCAGAGGCCGAAGGATTGTTAGGCAAAGCCTGCAGGACTTCAAAGATCGTTTCGAGAGTGACGACTTCATCCTCTTCTGGACAGACACCAAAAACTTCCGCAAGGACATCGACCCCACGTACAAAGGCAACCGGACAAGGCGCAAGCCTGCTGGCTACCTGAAACTCAAAAGGTGGTGCATGGACACGTGGAAGAGTGTGTTGTTACCTGGCCTAGAAGCTGACGACGCACTCGGGATTGCTGCCACCAAGGGAGACATTTCTAACTTTGTTCTTATCTCACCTGACAAAGATTTAGAGCAGATTCCCTGTCGGATATTCAATCTAAAAAATGAGTTTACGCAAACGCCGGAAGAGGCTGAATTTAAGCTCTACTTCCAGTGCCTTACTGGCGACAGCGTTGACGGGTTTAGCGGTGCTCCTGGCATCGGCCCTAAGCGTGCTAGTGCTGTACTTAGTAATTGTGAAGGGGATTACTGGAGAACAGTGGTTGACACCTTTGAAAAGTGTGGACTGTCTGAAGTAGAAGCCCTGAAGAATCTTCGCCTCGCCCGCATCCTGCAAGTTCAAGACTGGGATGCAAAGAAACAAAAGCCAATCCTCTTCACACCATGAACAAGTTCTCGCCATCACACTACCAACTTGGCAAGATCCAGGTATGGGACTTCATTGCTGACCAAGACCTTGGATTCTTGGAGGGGAATGTAGTCAAGTACATCACCCGAGCTGGGGCGAAGGCAGAAGAATCACGCCTTGACGACTTGCTCAAAGCACGGGCTTACATCACCAAACTAATCCACCTCGAATATGACCGCACAAATACCCGACCTTTTGGGACAAGCTCTGAAATTCAGGGAGATCATGGGGCAACCATCGGGGAACTTCCACCCCGAGCACTTGACCATCCAGGCCTCACTGATTGAAGAAGAAACAGCAGAGTTCCGCACTGCCCACATGGACGCTTTGCGGCACATGCAAAACCCTAGGGCACGCGAGGCGGCATTGAAGGAGCTCGCAGACCTGGTCTATGTGTGCTTTCAATACTCAGCCGCTGCTGGCTGGGAGCTCGATGTGGCACTCGATCGAGTCCACAAATCCAACATGTCAAAACTCGTCGACGGCAAACCTCTGAAGCGCGAAGACGGGAAGGTCCTGAAAGGCCCTAATTATCAACCTGCAAACCTTATTGATCTAGTTTGATGCCTGATTATGTCGCAAGAACTGGTCGGGTCCAATCATGGCTCGACGACCCAGAATCACGCCTTCCAGTCAGCTGCACAGTCTACAAATGCTCCGATTCAATGGAGGGGCCGGAAGGCATCGAGGCCAGCTGGCGCTTCGTGTCTCACGCCCTACGGAATGCGGCCGGAGTCGCTGTTCATTTATCTGAACTCCGTCCAAGGGGTACAGAGAATGGAAAGGGCCTCGTCTCTAGCGGCCCAGTGTCGTTTGCAAGGATGTACTCCACGCTTAACGAAGTACTTCGACGAGGTGGCACGTACAAAAACGGTGCTTGCGTTATACATATTGACGCAAATTGTGCAGACCTAGAAGAGTTTGTAGACGCTACTCGTGAAGAACTTCCATGGGTAAAGAAGTGCATTGATATCAAACAAGAGTGGTGGGATGCCCTTTCCGATAGTCTTAAAAACAAGATCTACAAAGCAATCCAGGCTGGTGATATCTGGCTTAACAAAGTCAAATACGGGGCCGATGGTCAGCGTATTTACGGAAACGTTTGCCTCGAGATCTACCTCAAAAGTAGAGGCACTTGTTTGCTTCAACATGTGCAACTTGGAGCCTGCAATGTGGAAGATCTACGGCCAGCTTTTATCCAAGGTATGTCCGAATTGGTCTCTCTCCACGGACGGACAGGCGTTGGTGATACGGGTGAATACCTATCGCCCGACGTTGATCGACAGGTTGGCCTCGGTGTTCTCGGGTTGGCTAATTTCTTGGCTTACCACGAAGTCTCCTACGCCGCCTTCGGTGAAGCCCTCGAAGCCGTCAATCTCGGAATGGACTTCGAACAAACTCCTGCAATTATCCTGGCCCAGGAGTGGGTGGCAGCCGTTGCCGGTGCAGCCCAGATTGCAAGAGCAGCGAACATGGAAAGAGCTTTCACGATCGCTCCGACAGCCAGCTGCTCCTACCGCTACAAAGATCTCGCCGGCTACACAACGGCTCCTGAGATCGCTCCTCCCATCTCTCGGCAGGTAGATAGAGATTCAGGGACGTTTGGTGTCCAGAGCTTTGACTACGGTCCGGTGGAAATTGCCAGCGAAGTAGGCTGGCACGCATATAAAAAAGTGGCAGACGAGATCTGCCGCTGTTTTGAGTTGACAGGCCTATTCCATGGCTATTCGTACAACTCTTGGAGTGACGTCGTGACCTACGACCAAGCCTTCATTCAGGACTGGCTGGATAGCCCCCAGACAAGCCTGTATTACGCGCTTCAGGTCATGCCGGATACTCTCCGTAAAGATGACGTTACGGCCCTTCTAGAGGACGGTAGCGATTACTCAACGCTCTTTGACCTGGAGGATCAATTCTGTTCATCTTGTGCTGAGTAATGTCCGAGTATTTGAAAATCTTGTCCCGCAAAAGAGCGTGGACTCCAGTTGCTGTTGATAAAGGAGTAGTTGCAGAAGGTAGCGAGGACACACTGAAAAGGTGCCTCGCCCTTCGCACTCTTGAGTTACCCGTAAAAGAGATGCTTCAACAAGGTCTAGAGCGTGAGCTCCCTGACGACCCTGGCATCATCCCTGCCCTCCGTTCAAATCAAAACGATGAGGAGAAGCATGATCGCGCTCTTCAGTATGTTGTTAATGTTCACGGCATTGACGAGCGAGCTGAAGGGGAGGCCCAAAGAATCCGCCAGGCTTGGCTCAGCAATCCGTCACATCCGATCCTCAAGACGGCGATACTTGAGCGTTCCGTGTTCTTCGTTCTTCTACCCTTCTTCAGGTTTAATGGATCGATTGGTCTGAGAACTGTCGCTAGCGATATCTCAAGGGACGAACAAGTTCATACGCTTCTCCACGCCATGGTTGCCAAAGACCTAGGGGAAAAGGCAACCCCCGCGCTTAACAAACTCCGAAAAGCTACGGTCCACTGGGCGATGGATCTTTTGGGTACTCCTAGTAACCAGTACCTAAACAAAGACTACTGGCTTAAAGCATCTGACAACCTCTACTACCAAGGCAAAGCCCCTGAACTTGTGGAGACGCAGCGTGCCCGTATGCCCAGCTTCTTTGAAGCCTCGAATGTAAATCTACCTAAATATGGCTGAACTATCCCCACAGGATGTGTTTGGTGGTATGGAGTTTCTGCCTAAATTGTGTGAGGAGCTCGACCTTGTATTCCCGCACTATCTACCACAACCATCTGACAGTATCTCCACCATCATGTTTCGTGCTGGCCAGCGAGAAGTTGTCGAGTATTTACTGCAAAAACTAGAGGAAAACAACAATGTGCATTAGCTCACCAAGTATGCCTGAGCCGCCCCCGACTCCACCCCCGGCTCCTACTCCGCCACCGCCGCCGCCGATGATTGAGCCGCAGGCTCCCACACCCCCACCGACGGCAACCAAACCAGAGACTGAAGCTAAGGTCAAAAAAAGGAAAACAACTCGACAGCAAATGCAGCAGGTAAGCCAAGGTGCTTCCGCTCTTCGTATTCCACTAAACATCGGTGGCAAAGGAAAACAGAAGTCAGGATTGAATATCCCTAGCTAATATGAAGTACTCAGCCCAATCCCGTTATCAACAACTAAGCGCGGATCGGGAAGACTTCCTCGACATGGCACGTAGATGTGCAGCGCTCACCCTTCCGTACCTCTTGACTGAATCAGGGCACTCGGAAGGTGGGCGTCTCATGCAGCCTTATCAATCACTGGGCAGCAAGGGTGTCAACGCGCTCGCATCGCAATTGATGTTGAGCCTCTTCCCAATCAATACAAGCTTTTTCAAGCTGCAGATCAACGATGGAGAGATCGCAAACATTCCAGAGCTGACTCCTGAAGTTCGCTCCGAGATCGACCTGAACCTTTCCAAGATGGAGAGGATCGTGATGCAACAGATCTCCGAGAGCTCGGATCGTGTCCAGCTGACGGTTGCGATGAAGCATCTGATCGTCACCGGCAACACCCTCGTGTTCGCCGGGAAGAAAGCCCTAAAGGTCTACCCGCTAGACCGCTACGTCGTCGACCGTGACGGCGAAGGAACAGTCCTGGAAATCATCACTAAAGAGGTGGTGGATCGCTCCCTGTTGCCTGCGGAGTTCCAGAAACAAGACAAGCAACCCAACGCAGTAGGAGAAGACGGCCCGAAGCTGGGTGTCGCCTACAGCAGCAAACACAACGACGCAGAGGTTTACACCTGCGTGAAGCTGGTCGATGGTCAGCACCGGTGGCACCAAGAGTGCGACGGCAAGCTAATCCCAGGCTCTAAGTCCACCAGTCCCCTCAAGCACACCCCCTGGCTGCCCCTCCGCTTCAACGTAGTCGGAGGTACCGGCAGCGAAAGCTACGGCCGTGGCCGTGTCGAGGAGTTCTTTGGTGACCTCACATCGCTCAACGCTCTGACCCGTGCAATGGTCGAGGGCTCTGCAGCAGCGGCAAAGGTGGTGTTCATGGTCAGCCCTTCGGCTACCACCAAACCACAATCACTTGCCAAGGCTCACACCGGCTCGATTATCCAAGGCCGGGCCGAAGACGTGTCTGTGGTGCAGGTGGGTAAGACCGCCGACTTCGCGACTGTTCAACGGATGATCGCCGACCTGACCCAACGGATCAGTGACGCCTTCCTGATCCTGAATGTCCGGCAATCTGAGCGCACAACTGCCACTGAGGTCAACCAGACCCGCATGGAACTCGATCGGCAACTTTCGGGGATCTACGGCGCTCTGACTGTTGAGCTCCTTACGCCTTACCTCTACCGAAAGCTGCACCTACTGCAGCGCAACAAACTCCTCCCAAGCCTGCCTAAAGGGCTAGTGATGCCGACCGTGGTGGCCGGCCTAGGTGGCGTTGGCCGTGGTGAAGACCGAGCCGCTCTTGTGGAGTTCATGCAAACCGTGGGTCAAGCAATGGGGCCTGAAGCCCTGGCCCAGTTCATTGACCCCACAGAGTTTCTGAAACGGCTTGCAGCTGCATCAGGTATCGACACGCTCAACCTGGTCAAGTCACCCGAGACGATGGCCGAAGAAGCCCAACAAGCCCAGCAAGCAGGCCTCACGCAATCCCTGGTGGGACAGGCCGGCCAGCTGGCAAAAAGCCCAGTAGGCGAACAACTACTCCAACAAGCAAATGACGGACAAGAAGCCGGCCCCCCGCCGCAAGCGGGCGCGGACCTCTGACGGCCAGTTCAAGGCCAATGACCCGACCACGTCAGTAAATGACGCTTGGCTGCCAGAAGAACTCGAACCAGCCAAGGAGATTGACTACAGCATCAAGCCGAAGGTCAGTCCGACCAGTTCAGCTGGTAAGTATGACAAAAACGCCAAGCCCAAAGTACGCCCACGCCAAGGCGTGAGAGTTATCGAATACTGAAAACATGCCACGCGAATTCGACCCAACACCCGAGCGCTCTGATGAATCTAAGGCTGCTGAGCAGGCTGCCCTAGAAATCGGTGAAAAGCTCGCAGAAACTGCACAAGAGGACAAGGAACGCCAGTTCCAACGCGCTGAGGAGTCAAACGAGCTAATCGGCGGCAAGTTCCGCAGCCAGGAAGACCTCCTAAAGGCCTACCAAGAGCTTGAAAAGAAACAGTCCCAAGGTCAAGAAGATGAGCCTGTAGAGGACAAAGAAGAGCCTACGGAGGAGGAGACCCCTGAGGTCCAACCAACTGAGGCTGCGCTGACCAGGGCCTCTGAGGAGTACGCCAAAGGCGAGCTCTCAGACGAGACCATTGAAGAGCTCAGCAAAATGGACTCCAAAGACCTGATCAAGGCTTATGTGGAGTTCTACAGCAAGAACCAACAGCAAGTGGCTGTGCAAGTTGAAGCCCAGTCGATCTATGACTCGGTGGGTGGAGAATCTGCCTACCAATCGATGGTCCAGTGGGCAGCCTCAAACCTCTCACAAGATGAGATCAACTCATACAACGAAGTGACCAATGGTGGCAGCGCCGCTGCAGTTAAGTTTGCAGTGGAAGCTCTCAACAATCGCTACAAAGCGGCTGAAGGCTACGAGGCCCCAATGGTCACTGGCTCTAAGTCCGCACCGAGGGTGCAGGGCTACAGAAGCCACGCGGAACTGATGGTAGATATCGGCAATCCTCGATATGAACGAGACCCAGCATTCCGCGCTGACGTTGAAGAAAAGCTCTCTAGGAGCCCAGACCTGCTCTGATTAAAGTACGTTCATCCCCCACAGAGGGACGGGATACCCAAGGCTGGAACGCGCATGGGCTTATCTTCTTTAATCATGTCTGTTACCCTCACCTATCGCGGCGTTAAGTACATCAAGCGCGTCCGCTGATGTTTGACAGAGCTGGTGCGAAGGGAGGTTCGATTCCTCCCCTGTCTTTTGGGCGCGTCCGACCCTTATTTCGGCGACAATCGATTGTGTTACAACCTAGGTCTAAATAAGATTTAACCAAAGTAGGAGGAAGCCCTGTACGCAGGACAACTTTCACTGAAAAGGAAATGATCGCTAAGACCGACCATTCATCCCTTCTACTTTTAGAAAAGTGGCAAACATTGCAAACATTGTCGGCCAAAACGCCGTCAATAATTCTGATATTACAGGCGCTAATTACGCGACTAAATACGCGACAGCGCTCAAAATCTTCAGTGGCGAGGTGTTCAATGCCTTCAACTCCAGCTCGATCTTCAAAGGTCTTGTTCGCAGCTATGATCTGCGTGGAGCGAAGTCAAAACAGTTCTTGCTGACTGGTAAGCTCAGTGCGGGCTATCATACACCTGGGACGCCAATTCTTGGTGACGCTGGTATCAAGAGCAACGAGAAAACGATCGTCATGGATGATCTTCTCGTCGCCAGCCAGTTTGTATATGAGCTTGATGAAATTCTCAGCCAGTGGTCTGCCAGATCTGAGATCTCCAAGCAAATCGGCGAGGCCTTGGCCAAACATTACGATGAGCGGATTGCACGTGTTCTGACTCTCGCTTCTGCTGAAGCTTCTGCTGTTACCGGTGAGCCTGGTGGCTTCCGTGTGCAGCTCGGTGCTGGTAACCAGTACAACGCTCAGGCACTTGTGGACGGCTTCTTCGAGGCCGCCAGTGTCCTCGACGAGCGCAATGCTCCCCAAGAGGGCCGCGTGGCCGTGCTGAACCCCCGTCAGTACCACTCCCTCGTGTCCTCTGTGGACACCGGAATCCTGAACCGCGACCTGGGCTCCACTCAGGGCTCCCTGAACAGCGCTGACGGCCTCTACAGCATTGCCGGTATCTCAATCCGGAAGAGCAACAACCTGCCTTTCTTGGCCGGTACTGTTGCTGCTGTGACCGGTGAAAATAACACCTACAACGGTGACTTCACCAACACTTGTGGTCTTCTTTTCCACCGTGAAGCAGCTGGCGTTGTCCAGTCTATTGCTCCTTCTGTGGAGACAACTTCGGCGGACTTCAGGGTCCAATATGCCGGTGATCTGATTGTCGGGAAGCTCGCTATGGGGTGTGGTTCTCTCCGCACTTCTGTGGCTGGTGCCTTCTTGAATACCTGATATTTATACCCCTGGAGCCTTCATTTAGGCTCCTCGGGGCTCCCCATTCCCTAGAAAACTAATGGCAACAAAACTAACGAAACTGGCCGCAACCAACGTCGTCCTTTCCAATGTGGGACAGGCTCCTGTCACTACAATTGATAATGACAACCCTATGGTTGTTATGGCTGCAAACGTGTTGGATGAGGTGACGAACTCAGTGCAATCTGAGGGCTGGACCTACAACACTGAGAGGGCCTACCCCTTTAACCCAGACACAGCTAAGAAGATTGCTATTCCGGCTAACATTCTTCAGATTGATACAACCCGTACGTCTCGCCTGGATGTAGTTATTCGAGAAGGCAAGCTATATAACAAACGTGATCATACCTATAACTTTGATGAACAAGTCAAAGCTGACGTCATCTGGCTAGTTGAGTTCGATGATATGCCTGAAGCATTCAAGCAGTATGTAACCATGCGTGCTGCTAATTTGTATGCAGGCCGTGCCGTTGGATCTACTGAAGCTGTCAGATTTGGTGAGCGTGAGGAAGCACAAGCCCGCGCAGCCATGCTCGAGTATGAAACCGAGCAAGGTGATTACAGCTTCCTAGGTACTGAAGACAACCTGAATATCCCTTCCTATCGACCCTTTGACGCCGCATATCGGTTCTAATTCTTATGGCAGCTATTTCACAGAAAGTCCCAAACCTATTGGGTGGGGTCTCGCAACAACCTGACCCCGTCAAGCTGCCTGGACAAGTACGCGCAGCTGAGAACGTTTATCTGGACCCCACCTTCGGTTGCCGTAAGCGTCCTGGTTCTGAATTCACGGCAGAACTAGGGACTGGCATCCCCCCTGAGGCTAAGTGGTTCTCCATTTTTCGAGACAACAACGAACGGTATGCCGTTTGTATGTATCGCGATAACACTGGTTTCCGGCTCCGTGTGTGGGACCTGAACGATGGTGCTGAACGGACAGTAACAATCGCAAGTTCAGCTACCTCGTACTTTGCAGACGCAGAGCCTGATGACGTCACTAATTTAACGATTGCAGACTACACGCTTCTATCTAACAATAGAACTCGCGTCTCTATGTCGTCTGATGAGTCGACTGTAAACAACAGCGAAGCATTAGTTGTAATCAGTCAAGTCGCTTACAACACCACCTACAACATCGATATCAATGATGCAGGTGCAGCACCGTCGAAGGTTTATCAAGCCACAGGTATAGAAGTTATACCTGGTACATACCAAGAAAATGACGGTGGAGCATGTAGTGATGTAGATGCCCAAAACTTTTCGGTAACTCATGCGACTAATACAAGTAAAACTGGCCTGCAGTTTAGATTAGTTAATCAGTGTTCATCACACCTTGAGGGTGGTAATTATGATGAATACAAGATTGATCGAGTTTCTGTTATTGATCAAGGTAGTCGTCCTAATTTTACTAACTTGGATCACTATGGCGATGGAAGGCTTTTGCTCAACGGTGGGATGGTTCAATCTGGCCGTGGAAGAAGCTATCGAGTTACTGTTGCGTCATCTAGCTTTAGCTTCCGTAACTCTAATCCACGTGGGTCGCGCCTCAACTTGTCTAATGGCGTTTCTGTCCATGTCTCTGATGTATCACATCGTGTCGAGTCAGACGCTGAATATGTCTCGCGTTATCAAACAGATGCAATCCTCCAAAATGGAGGCACAGGCTGGCGTGTAGGTGACACTGTCAATGTGACTATGCAAGGCGAAACCTTCACGATCCGCGTGACGTCAGAACGGTTTGTCTATGCGTACAACAGTCTAGGGACAGCAACTTTCACAACACCCGCTGATACCACCTCGGGTGCTCTGGATATGGCGGCTGTGACTACAGACCTAACTAACGACATCAACGCATTATCTGGTTTCACGGCAGAAAACATTGGTGCAGTTATCAAAATCACGCGCACGAGTGGTGGCGACTTTAACGTCTCAACTCGCGGTGGCACAGTAAACAACGCCATGCGAGCTATCAAAGGCTTTGCACGAGATATCTCGAAACTTCCAGAGCAGGGCTGGGATGGTCAAGTTCTTAAAGTATCCAACACTGAAGAAGCTGACGCTGACGACTACTACGTCAGATTCACCACGCAAGCTCCTGGGGTTCCGGGTGCTGGTAGTTGGCAAGAGACGGTAGCTCCCGGTATCAAGACAAACCTAAACACCTCCACAATGCCCCATGCGCTTGTACGTCAAGCGGATGGAACGTTTACGCTCGATGCCCTTTCTTCTGGCTCTGCATTGGGTGGTTGGGCTGGACGTGAAGTTGGTGATGAAACCAGCAACCCCGAGCCGTCGTTCGTGGGACGGACAATCAGCGATATGTTCTTCTTCAACAATCGCCTAGGGTTTCTCTCTGAAGATGCTGTGATTATGTCGCAGCCTGGTAGTTATTTCAATTTCTTTGTCAATTCAGCTATTGCTGTAAGTGATGCGGATCCAATTGATATGACTGCTAGCTCTACTAAGCCGGCTATTCTCAAGGCTGCAGTTCCTTCACCGAAAGGTCTGATTCTATTCGCTGAGTTTAGTCAGTTTTTGATGAGCTCTAGTGAGCTGGTATTTTCCAGCGCTACGATCCAGATGAAGGAGATCTCGAACTACTTCTATAAGTCTAAAGTTCAACCTCTCAATTCTGGTGTAAGTGTTGCGTTCATTGCAGAAAGTGCGACATACTCCAAAGTTATGGAGATGGCTGTCGACTCCGTAGCAAACCGGCCAGTCGTTGCTGATATCACTAGAGTAATTCCTGAGTACCTCCCCAATGGATTTCAATGGGGTGAGGTAATGCCAAATAACAATATGCTTGTGTTTGGTGATGGTTCATCTACTGTCTATGTGTTCAAATTCTTTAACCAAGGTGATGAGAGACAGCTGGCTGGTTGGACCAAGTGGAATTATCCAGGCTCTGTAGATATGTTTGCGACTGAGGATGACCTTTGCTATATCATCCTTAGATCAGAAGAAGATAGACATATCCTTGTGAAAACTGAACTTATTGATGATCCTGATGAAGCTCCTATCGACGTGGGATTTTCAAAGTTCACCCCTCGACTCGATGCCACTGTAGCTGGCTCTACATTAACTACTTCTGTAGAGGATGCTCTAAATACTAGGATTATTGTACCTAACAGCATCGTATTCTTTGAGGCAATTTATAACGTAGTCGTCACTTCTGGTGACTTCAAGTCGACCTTTCGTAGGGTTGAGCCCCAATTCGACTCTGTAAACAATAACTATTACGTTATTGTCAATACAGATTTGCTTACAGCTGACTGGGTGCTCGGTGTTCAATACACAGCCACCGTAACCCTGCCTTCTATCTTTGTGACTCAAGAGGGCAAAGCTGATCGGGTAAATGTGCCGACTGTCACTTTGATGCACCTAGACCTTTACTACTCGGGTCGATACGAAATTATCATTGATAAGCTTGGTTATGACCAACAACAGTTAGATGCAGACATGACTCGCTCTAACGTGTATGACGCAGACGAAGCTCCTATCAATGAAATCTCAACACAGACTATCCCTGTAATGAGTCGCGGAGATATTGTCAAAACCACCATCAACGCCCTAGACCCATTCCCTTCAGCCATCACTGGGTATAGCTGGGAAGGTCACTACAACAACCGAGGCATCTCGCCTATCTGATGAATCACATCCGCACTGCCACTGTGCAGGACGCGGTGCAAGTTGCCAAAAATCTTCGACCAGAAGATCGCCAAGAAATCGAGGGTTTGGGCTACTCGCCTATAGCCCTCGTTTTCAGTGTTCTCATAAGCGACGTTGCGGTCTCCTTCTTTAATACTGAAGGCGAAATCGCAGGCGTTGCTGGGATTGTTAGAGAGTCCGATATCAAGGGTCAAATCTGGATGATTTGTACACCTGCTGTCGAACTGAACCCACACACTTTTGTTCGCCATGCAAAACGTTGGCTTAAACAAGAACAGCGCAACTACCGCCTCCTCTGGAACCTTGCAGACGCCAGGAACCTGTATCACCACAAACTACTGCGGATGCTTGGATTTAAGGCCATTAGGTCTGTCCCGTCTGGTCCGCAGCACCTGCCCTACTTAGAAATAGTGAAACTATGTGTGTAGTAACCGCTGGCGCCGGTGCAACCGCAGCGGCAGCTTCAGCAGCCACAGCTACAAATATCGGACTCGCGATCAGCGCAATTAGCACTGTCGCTAGCATTGCTCAAGCCCAGCAAGCTGCTCAGATGCAGGCCGCCCAGGCCCGCACTCAAATGGAGATGCAAACTCGCCAAAGGGCTGAGAGTGCTCGATTGGCTAATCAACAGGCTTTGACGCAACAGCAAGGTCAAATAAGACAGGAACAAGCTTCTGTACGTTCCTATTATCAAAATCTCGACAATATCAATTCTGCTTTGAACAAAACCTTTGTACAAGAGCAGACTAAAGCAGAAGAGGCTCGTGTTAAAGCTGCCTTCAAAACAGAATCTATCCTAGCTAAATCAATCGGTGTGCAAGGCAAAATTCTCGCTAGTGGTGCCACTGGACAATCCATCGGTCTTTTGGCCCTTGATGCGGATCGTCAAGCCGGGCGAGCACAAGCACAACAAAATGCCTCCGTTGACAGTGCAATTGCTCAATCTGCAATCTCACAAGACATTGCATTCGATCAGGCTAGAAGCTCTGCAAACCAGGCATTTAGCCGCACTGCACCCCCAACTCAAGCACCCATCCTGGATCCCTATGGAATGGCAGGACTTGAAATCCCCTCTTATGCGTAAGAAATGGCTCGTATTTACCAACCGGAGTCCTATGGAGATAATTTCGCAGGCTCTACACAGAGCCGTGGATTTAATCCTGTAGCGGCTATTGATAGAAGTCAACAAGAAAGAGAAAAAGCAAAGCAAGCAGTAGACAACATAAATCGTGAGATCTCGATCCTTAACAAGGATCAGCAGCTCGAGCGTAATGTTCTATCACTTCAGCAAGGTGTAGAACGTTCTAATCTGCAAGCACAGCAGAAAGCAGTGCAAGGCTTGTTAAAATTGTCTAGCATTGCTACTGATGCTTTCAAAGCAAAAGCTCAAAATGATGAGCGCATTGCAAATGAAAATCAATTCTTGCAATCAGTTGGTCTCGGAACAGAACCACCTGCACAAGCACAGCAGCAACTTGAAACAGCTAGAAATATCGATACAGCTATTAGTGTTGAATCTTCTGCTATAAATGAAACTGCGTCAGAGGTTGAGGCTAGTGGGAGTTTAGAAGACAAAGATGTAGGCCATCAACTGAGGCAAGGTTCTGCACACAGAATTGCTGCTGAAGTTAAAGGTAATGTCTATAGCGCACGTTCTTCGCATCAAATCTTTCTTCAAGAGGCTATTCGCCTGATTCCTGACGATCAAAAACCTCGTACTTTGCCTGAAGCACAGGCGTTACTTAGGTCTCTTAACCGTCAGTTCTTTCGGGTTTCGGGTCTCTCCGATGAACAAGGTAACTTGATTAGTAACCGTGCTTTGATCCTTAAGGACCTTGCACCAACAATTGCAACTAATACTTCAAAACTTGAGGTACAGCTCTTAAATGCAGCTATTAAAGCTGATCAAACAGCAAACCTTAGTCAACTAAACAGCAACATCTACACCGCTGTTAGCTCTGACATGAGTGCAGAAGAGGTATGGAAGGTTGCTTCAGAAGGGTTTGCTCACGGTAACGTCGGCCACCAAGGCTTCAGTGCTGCTAGTAACGAGCAAGCCATGAAGGCGATCATCGCGTCTGCTGTTAATGACGGCGATGTGGCACTCATTGAGGGCTTGGCTGATACGCCAAAAATGGCTAACCAGCCGAATGGTCCGAAACTTGGTGACGAGTACGCCCACCTACTTGGTCCAGCAGTAACGCAGGCACGGGAGAAGCGGAATTCTGCCATCAGAGCTCAAAAGGCAGAGATCGCAAGGCAGGCTGAAACTGCTATCCAGAATTACTACGACAACCCATCTGGTGAAGCTAAAGCCCAACTCATCGAAACTCTGCAGGCTTTGCCCCAGACCAAAACTGTTCGCACAAGCCTGGCTAATCTGACTTCGAAAGGGTTCAACAACGACCCTGCTCTCGAGGCAGAACTAGCTGCAGCTGCGGCTCGTAATGAGTTCATTCCGCAAGACGTCCTTAAAGCCCATCTAGATGCAGGTCGGATCCGTCCTGAGGTCTACAACCAGCACGCTCTGACCCAGGTTGATATCAAGAACAACAAAGCAGCGGCTGAATACACCAAAGAGCTGAAACCGTTTATTGAGCAGACAATCCTCAACAGCTCAGAATCGCCATCTCGTGTGGCGGATATGCGGAAGACAACTCGCGTTGTTTATCAGATGCGGGTAAAGATGTTCCAAGACGAACTAACCAAAGCATTAGCTGCAGAGGCACGGGATAACCCTGACATTCTCAACAACCTTCAAGAGCGCAATGTATTGGCTCAAAGGCTCATAGATGAGATCGCCAAACGTCCTGAATTTGTTCTGTATAACGATGCCAAGGAAGGTATTACATTCACGGCTGACCCTGGTCAACGCTCAGATGGTCTTGAGGCAATCACTATTGCTCCAGGTGAGCAGGATTTTAGGCGGTACTCATATAACTCAATCATCAACAACGTACCCCTTTCAGAGATCAACGCAACAGACGATCTGATTCTGAAAGAAACGACGCTTGAATTAGATGTTAAAAACATACTTGCAGGAGATAAGGTCTCTCCTACTACCCGTAGTTATGCTCGCAAGCTTGGTATGTCTGAGCGTGCATTCATCAATGCCCAGCTCCAACGCTACGGAAAACCACCTCTCGGACTCCTCGAAAACAGCACAGCCGGAGAATTTAGGCCCAAAAGAGCAGCGCCAGGAACAGATCTTAACTCCACTACAGGATTCAGACATCTGCAATCAATGGGTTTCCCCACACGTGGTGCTGCCTACATCACCTCCGCTATTTCTCACGAATCGTCCTGGAACGGTATGCGTGAATGGCCAGAGGTTGCTGGTGACGGAACCAACCGAAACGGTGGTTTAATTTCTTGGGCATCCTGGCATAACAATTCTGCACGTCTTGGTGCAATCGAGCGGCATTTTGGCCGCAGCATCTCAGAGATCAGTGAAACAGATCAGCTTCAATATATGAAGCACGAGATGAAAACTAGATATCCAAAGGCTTACCGAATCTTCACTACCCCATCTGCATCATCTGCGGACCTGCAATGGGCTGTTAGTAACTACTGGGGCTTTGACCCTAAATATACAGGCAACCGCTGGGTAGACGCAGAAACACTGATTAACCGTTCTTGACCTCCTCCATGCGTGGACGAGGCTTATTACCTCTAAAACATGGATCAATTAAATCTCTTCCCTGACAAGGTAGAAGGTGCTTCAGAAGAAGCGACCAATACTTTCCTTGGCGAAATCGAAGCCAATAATCTAAAAGAAGAAGACCAGATCGAAGCCACAGCGCAAGCGTCTGAGCCTGAGCCTGAAGACGAGCCTGCGGGCAACGTCGGTACTGAGCGGGAAATGGGCCAAGTGCTCCAAGACGCAGGCCTGCAAGATGACCTGCTCCCTGGCGTAACTAACTTTATTGATAAAACCCTGGGAACCGATCTCTCAGGGTTTTATGAGCAGCGCAAGGCAGATACGGCTGAACAGCGCGAAGCCATCGCCGCTGGTGCAGAGGAGTTTCGTAAAAACCAACCCGAGGCCGTCAAAGTTGTCACCGGTGCCTTGCAAGGTGTCGGTGAAAAGGCTCTAGGCCTTGGTGAGGTTATTGGTGATACCTCTAAAACACTTGGTGAAAATGTTGTCAAATTCGCCAGTTTTCAGACAGTCAAACCTGACTGGACACGTGGTGGTAAGGACAACCCATTTGCAGGTAATTATGACTGGGCTACGTGGAACCTAGGTAAAGACGAGTACGGCGCACAGACCGACATTGGTAAAGGTATCCAGGGCATCACTGAGTTCGGCCTGACTATGGCCCTTACTGGTGGTTTTGCTGGTGGCGGCACAACACTTGCCGGCAACATCATTCGAGGCGGTGCAAGGGGTGTTGCAGCTGATGCAATCTCTGCCGTCTCCGGCGAAGGCAACATGTCGAACCAAATCGAGAATGCCTTCCCTGAGCTGAAAGACACCTGGCTCACAGCCCTCGCTATTGATAAAGAGGACAACGTTTATACCGCAGCAACCAAGACTGCGCTCGAGGGTTTCGGCCTGGGTGCAGCGATCGAATCCGGTGTTCGTTATGGCTGGCGGCTTGGTAAGTACGGATTCAAGAAAGGTAAGAACCTCATCTTCAAACCTGAGGAAGTAACACCTCCACCGCCGCGCAGCTTCAACATTGACAAAGTTGGCAAGTCGATAATCGATTCTGGCAACACAGAACGCTTTGAAAGGTTCTCTCAGATCCAAGATCTGGAAGCTGCAGGCATCCCCACTACATGGGATGACGCTGCTGCAGTTGTTCCTGAGTACTTCTTACCCGCTGCTCCTGGTCTCCGTAGAGAAATCAAAGAAGGCTTTGCTGAAACCGTCTACGAAAAGCTCGACGCTTTAAGAGAGGAGTACAACAGACTTTTGAGGGGTGGTAATAAAAGTCCAGATGTGGGAGCTTCTTTAGACCCCTTTACAGGTGAAGAACCCCTTGTGGGTCACATGGTTGCTATTGATGGCGCTGTTCTCGAGGATCCAAATGATCTCGAAGCTGCAGCAGCTTTCATCATGAAACACCAAGACATGCTCAGACGTGAAGACGTATATCTGGGTAGCTGGATCAGCAAGCAAACAGGAAAGCCAGTAGTCGAGCTTTCCCGCTTGGTTGAAGATGAAGGCGAGGCTGTGATGCTCGGCCGCCTGTTTGACCAAGAGGGGATTTTTGAGCTGACAGGAACTAAGGGCTTTGATGGCTATATGCCTACTGACGGTTCAGATGCACTACGCCAAACGAAAGGCCAGCATCTGAAGTCTGCCTACACAACTCCCCACGAACCCACCATCACACCTGCGCCCAAAGTCGCGGCTCAACAGATCGAAGCAAAACTTTCCCCAGCTCCTCCTGCAAACGGTGGAGGTGGTGGCCGCTTGGCAACTAATGCCCAGGTCAAACAAATCGCAGACGCTCGAGGCGAAGGTGCGGGTGAAGCTATCGAAGCCCTGATCAAGGCTGTAGACGTTGATGAATCAGACATCGCAAAAGAAGCCAGGATTACGATTTCCAGCCTTCGAGACATTGTTGAAGGTGATCTAGCCAACTTCCTGGACGTCGACGGCAAGCTAATCAAGGACGCATTCAGCACGATCAACTATGGCGACGAAACGATCCTGTCTCGCCGTGGTGCTTTCCAGGTGCGGGCAATGATGGCCAACACCGCTTCAGCTATCTATGACGCCGCTTACAAAGTGGCAAAGACATCTGATCAAGGTATCCCCCCTGATATCCACGTGGATGTTTTGAAGGACAACCTGATGGCTCTGCTGAGGATGCACAAACACACCAGCAACTTGATTGGTACGCGCCTGGGCGACTACAGCATCGAAGTCGGTGACATGAACCTAACTATGGAAGGGTTCATGAAAGCTGCTAGTCCAGAAAAGCTCAACGAAACAATTGAGCAGGCTGGTAAACAGCTCGAGGATATGGTCAAAGGTATCGAATCCGGTGACCCAAAAGCACTGCAGAAAGCCCAGCGGACGGCTGCCATGTTGCAGCTGACTGGTGGTGACGTGACCAAAATGGTCGACGTTGCACAAAACATGGGAACGCTCGGGACTGATGCAGCCCTGAAGCTGATGTACAACTCCATGTTGTCTGCCCCACCGACACACATAGTCAACAACCTGTCCAACGCTTTCAACGTGGTCTACCGCCCGTTGACTGCAATGGTTGGTGGTAATGCAAAGGCTAGGAAAGCAGGTATTGCCAGCTATTACAACTTCTTCAAGACCATCCCCGAAGCCTATGAGCTGGCGATGCGTACCGCCAAGACCGGTGTTTCAAATGTGGGCGGCAGCCGTGACCTTATCCAACAGGGTCAAACAACAGCTGCACTGAAAGAACTGTCTGAACGCGCAAAAGAATCCGACAACCTTGCGTTTAAGGCAGGATCTGGCCTGGTCCACATGCTGCACAATGTTGCCAACTTCCCTCTCTTCGCATGGCCTGAACGCTTCCTGACGACCTCTGATGAGTTCTTTAAGGTCATGGTCACCCGGATGGAGTTCAACCGGATCCAGATGGAAAAGGCTATCGATCTGGCAGGTAGCGAGGGTGAATCTGCTGTTGAAGAGACCTTCAAACGTCTTCTAAAGTCTGAATACAGCAGAAACTTCACTAAGTCCGGTGGACTGCTCAACGACGAGCTACTTAAAGGTGCTAAGGAAGTCACCTTCCAGACTGAACTAGACGGCAAAATTGCCAAGTTCGGCGCACTCGTCAACGATGTGCCGGCTCTGCGTGTCTTCTTCCCCTTCGTTAAGACCGGCCACAACGTCTTGGTCTATACCGGTACCCATATCCCCGTACTGAACCTGGCTCTTAAAGAAAGCCGTGATGTCCTGTTTACAGACACCTTTGAAGGTGCAGTTATGCGCGGACGTCTGGCTTTCGGCACCATGACGATTCTGGGTGCTGCGACTTTGGTCACCCAGGACTTGATCACCGGTAATGGTCCTGCAGGTGGAGCCCGCCGTAAGCAATGGCTAGAACATCACCAGCCTCGCTCAATCCGTGTGGGTGATCGCTGGGTTTCCTATGACCGAATTGAACCTTTCGGCCAAATCTTTGCCGCAGTGGCTGACATCCACTACGCATTTACTACTGGTGACCTAGAGGAAGACAAGGCGATGTACCTGGCTGGCTATTTGTCCCACGCCTTGGCCGTGAACCTGACTGATAAGTCCATGCTGCAAGGTCTGGAGCCTATGTCAGCTCTGCTGAATGCTCGACAGTTCAGCCCAGACACCTTCCTGGCATTTGGTGCCAAAACCACTAACAGCTTTCTCCCCCTTAGTGGTGCTCGCCGTGCCCTGACAAACGCCATGCACCCCTTTATGCAGGAGTTCAACAACCAATTTGAGCGTGAACTCTACAGCGCATCTCTTGGTGTTCTGGGTGAGCGTGCGGATACACATGATTGGCTGACTGGCGAGAAAATCACAGCAGGCAATGGTGGTCTAGGCAATGCAAACCTCCCATTTAAGGTTGTGAAGCGTGGTGATGATGTTGTTAAAGATGCTCTCGAGGATATTGAGTTTGATACTGGCATCATTTCTGATGAACTTGGTGGTGTGGAACTGACTCCTGAGCAAAAGAGTAAATATCAGCTTTATATCTCGCAGACTGGTATTTATGACAAGATCAAGACTTGGGTGACCCAGCCTAGTTTCAAAGAAGCCCATCAAGAGTACGTTCAACGCCTCAGAGATGGGCACAGAGTTAAGAAGGAAGACCAATACTTCTACCGTCAAATCACCAAAATGCTGCGTGAATCTAAGAAGCTCGCAGTTCTGCGGTTGCGTAACGAGTACCCCGATCTCAATGCTGAGATCATGATGGATAAGTACGCGGCACAGCAAGACCGTCTACCTAACGGATACGAATCACTTATTAACTTCGGAAACGAGTAATGACGGCCCCAATTATTGAGAATAACTATACAGGGGACGGTTCAACCGTCCTCTTTTCATTTACATTTGAATATATTGAAGCGACTGACATTGAAGTCTCTATTGATAATGTCACGATCGCCACAACTGAATACTCACTGGCCAACAGTACTACTATCGAGTTCAACACAGCACCTGCTACCGGCACTGCTGTTCGTATCTACCGTAACACCACTGTTAATGAACCGAAAGCAACCTTCTTCCCAGGCTCTGCTATTCGCGCACAGGATCTAAACGATAACTTCGAACAGATCCTGTTTGTTACTCAGGAAGCTGACGCGATTTCTGAACGTGCTGAAACTGCAGCTGATGCTGCCCAGACCGCAACGACCACCGCACAGGCTGCAGCTGCTAGTGCCAACACTGCCGGTGCTGCTGCACAAGCGTCCGCGACTGCTGCACAGGCTTCTGCAACTGCTGCACAAACCTCTGCCACCGCTGCAGCCGCTGATGCCTCTCAAGCTTCCACAGATGCAGCCTCTGCAGTAGCAACTGCCAACACGGCAAGTACGAATGCGTCCAATGCTGTAACCACAGCTAACACTGCAAGCGCTCTTATCAGCACAGCGGTGCTAGCCGACGGCACAAGGGCCATGAGTGGCGACTTGAACGTCAATAGCAACAAAGTTGTCAACCTCGCCAACCCCACTGCTGGTGGTGATGCAGTCAATAAGTCGTTTGCTGATGCTAATTATCAACCGTTAGACGCAGAACTGACAGAACTGGCAACGATGCAGAACACAACTGCATCAGCATTGGCAGATTTGACACAAGCTGAAGTGCTTGTACTGGATGGTGCAACACTCAGCACTGCTGAGCTCAACACATTAGATGGCATCACTGCTACCACTAGCGAGCTAAACGCATTAGACGGCATTACATCAACAGTTGGTGAGTTAAATGTGCTGGATGGCGTGACTGCCACTACCACGGAGCTCAATATCACTGATGGTTTGACGGCATCGACTGCAGAATTGAATCAGTTGGATGGCAAAACGATCAGCAACGTGCTGACACCAGCCAATAACAACGACATTCCTACCAGTTCAGCAGTCAACACTTACGTGTCTGGACTGCTCAACGCCCTGGGTGGCTTTGTTGCCATTGCAAACGAGTCCAGTTTTCCAACAACTAACCCAGATCCCAGCGACAACGCCGGAACTGTGGTGTCGATTACTGATGCTGGCGGTCTCGTAGTTGATTCCAGTGGCAATAGCACTAGCGCAACTACAACTGGTAACGCGACTGTCACAATCACAGGTTTTCCCAGCAGCTTGCACAGCACAACACTGGGCAACGACCTAGGTCTGCAGGTGCAAACCACTAGCACCCTTAACACCTACACCTATCACAAGCTAATCGCTAAAGAAAGCGACGTTGTTCGCCTTAGCGATGACATTAACGACTTTAACGAGCGTTATCGAGTATCAGCATCCGCGCCAACTACTGATCTAGACGCTGGTGACCTGTGGTTTGACACAACTGCAGGCAAGATGAAGGTCTACGACGCCAACGACTCTGCATGGGAAGAAGTGCAGTCCGTCGGCAACTTCTTCATCAACACACTGTCGTCGTCAAGCGGCACAGGCGGTGGATCTGCCACGTTTAACGGCAGTGCCTATCGGTTCACTCTTAGCAACGCTGGAACTACTGCCCAGCAAATGCTGGTAAGCATTAACGGCGTTGTTCAAAAGCCAAACAGCGGCACCAGCCAGCCGTCTGAAGGCTTTGCGATTGACACCAATGACATCATTTTCGCAGCTGCACCTGCATCTAGTGCAAGCTATTTCATTGTCACCATTGGTTCGTCGGTCAACATTGGCCAGCCCAGCAACAACACGGTCGACACGTCAGAGCTGGTCGATGGTGCTGTCACTAACGCCAAGGTCAGCAGCAGTGCAGCCATTGCTGGCACCAAGATCAGCCCGGACTTTGGCACGCAAACCGTTGAAACGGACGGCAATGTATATGCCGCTAAGATTGGAGTAAATACCTCATCGCCACGAAACATTAGCGGGTTTGGATCACTTGCTGTAGATGGAACATCAGGCTCTCTTGTCGATTTATTCCGTAACGGCACTAGAGAAGGTACGGCGGCTGTTGACAGTGGAGGGTTCAAGCTAGAAGCAGTTGGCTCGTCAACTCCGTTGATTGGTATTACTAACGGTGCCGAGCGGATGCGCATCGACAGCTCTGGTGATGTCCAGGCTCGTAGGGCTAGAAGTAATACTACGGGTGATGTTGCTCTCTCCGTTCAACCATCTGACAGCAGCATTCATTATGGGCTGAGGATTGATGCTACAAATAACAGTCTTAATTTAGACAGAGCATCTGGTACAGCTGCCAACCTTCTGACAGTCGACTCAAGTGGAAACGTTGGCATTGGAACGTCGTCGCCTAATTCATTTCTACATGTAGATTCAGACAATACTTACGGCAATGTGGTTCTTAGCCGAGATGGCGGTGCAGCAGGACGCAGACCATTTGGTATTGGCATTTCAGGGTCTACTGATTCTAATCTGAGGATTAGCGCGTCTAGCAATACATCAGGAGCAAATGCGTTTGCCAACCAAATAATTGACATTACCGCCGAGGGCAACGTTGGCATCGGAACCACATCCCCGTCAAAAAAGTTACACATCGATTCAAGCTCAGATCAAATACGTTTGTCCGATGGATCTGGCGGTTTTGAGTTGAG
>Ga0070746_10000316_pt1 | contig 28322 bp, 30 predicted proteins | sample VirMetDEL_Mar_21_FD_77016 | JGI IMG/M metagenome (GOLD analysis project Ga0070746, IMG submission 77016) | Aqueous microbial communities from the Delaware River and Bay under freshwater to marine salinity gradient to study organic matter... | ecosystem: Environmental > Aquatic > Marine >...
CTCAGCTGGAATTATTAGGCTAGATGACAATAGAAGTATTTCATGGGCAACAACGGATGCTAACATAGGTAGAGTGGAGATCTATGGTAACGAAGTAAATGACTATATATTGTTTAAGACTGACAACCAGGAGAAGATGCGTCTCATTAGTACAGGATTAGGCATAGGAACAACAGCACCTGCTGGCCCTCTACACGTCAAGTACTCCTCATCCACACTTGCTGGCATCACCATTGAGAACGATGGGGTTGGGTTCAACGCTGGATCAATGACCCTGCGTAGCGGAACATCGGGTGGGGTAAATATGTCCGTCACTAGTGGTGGTGGGCTGTACTTCTACAACCTAGACACAATGTCCAATACACTGAGTCAGCCCGCAACGGGGAACTTGATTGTAGGGGGCGCTGTAGACGCTGGATACCGCCTTGATGTCAAGGGTGGCGATGCCCGCTTTGAGCAGAACGTAGAGGCTGCAACCTATTCCGTGGCTGGTAATGCTGGCTACTCTGGAATTGTGAACTTCCCATCCAATCCCCCTGGTTCTCAGAACATGGAGTTTTTGCATGGAATATTGATAAATGTTTTTTAACTTTGTAGCATGACTGAGATTCAACCCGTAACCGTCCCTACCAAAGGCACGGCTAAGTATTTCCAAATCACCGCACTGAACTTTGTGGTGAGCCCCACTAGTGGCATTCAAACATACTGGCAAATTTTTGCAGAGCAAGTAGACGAGGAAGGCGTGGCATCACCTGGTGCTATGCTGATGGACGGCAACTTGCCTATGGACCAAGCTACCTACGATCAGTGGGGAACAGACGATGAGTATGTCGTTGATTGGGGACTCGAACAACTAGGATTTACTAAAGCATAATGGAACTTACAGATAAACAAAAAGAAAAACTGACTACAATGCGGACCCTAGAGGAGAACTGCATTGTAATGTTAGGTCGTATCTCTGCTAACCGAATTGACCTTCGTCTTCAAGAAGATGAGATTAAGGAGGCTATGTTTGAGAACGCCAAGAAGCGTCAAGAACTGCTTAAGGAGATTGAGGAAGATTTAGGACCTGGATCTATCGATATGCAGACTATGACGTTTACGCCAAAAGAAGACTAAACTGCTGATTCTCAGTAGTTCGAATGCCCGGAAACTATAAAATTTCTGGGCATTATCTTTGTAGAGTGAAGCTACCAGTATCATTCTCCGAATTTTCTAAAGACCCATCCAAGGCGGTGACATACCTGATGATCTTCGCTGTTATTTTTTTGTATATTCGTATGGAAAATCAGGACAAAGCAGTCAACACTGGATGTGAGGATCGCTTGAGTAGATGCGAAGCTAAGCTGGATCAGTTTTCTTCCATGCTCAAGACGCAAGACTCCATCTCGTCTGCGCTTCGTGCTGAGTTAACAACATACCAAAAAATGGGCATTATCAAATAATGAAACACGTCATTTTGCTTGCATCGCTAACAGCCGCTGCTGTTCCTGTCGCTCCAGAGCTTGGCTCTGCTGATCCATACCAAAAGTACTCCATGCAACTCGACCATGCTCAAGCCAGCATTGAGATGACTAAGGCTGCCATCGAGGAGGTCAAAGAGATGAACGAGGCTGCCATTGAGGAGGTCGTAACTAAGATGGAAGAGGTAAAGCAGGAGGCTGAGGAGATGAAGAAGAAGACTGAGCTCTTGATGGTAGTGCTCGAGACTAATAACATTGAAGTTCCAAAGGATCGTGAGTCGTGGTATGAAGACTCTGTTCGCACGGCCAATATGATAGAAATAAACAAGAAATGAAAAACTTTTTCAAACAAATGATCTCTTCAAAGGACGGAGATGTCTCACACAAACGAGTCTTGGGGTCAATCGGTTTCTTGGCTTTGGTTGCTACTATGGTCGCTAATTCTTTTTCCCCTCTTGATGTTGCGCCTAGCCCTGAGCTGGTAAGTGCCGTTGAGTACTTGGTAATGTCTACTGTTTTCGGCTCTGTGCTGGAAAAATTCACAAACAAAGGGTAATGGCCGATAAGAGCAAGATGAAATGCAATGTTCCACGGACGAGCGATCGCCCTGGGAAGAAGATGATGGTCAAGGCTTGCTCTGGAGGCACTGAGAAGTTAATTCACTTCGGGGCCAAAGGGTACGGACACAACTATAGTGCGGCTGCTCGTAAGAGTTTCAAGGCTCGTCACAAGTGTTCTACCGCCACCGATAAGTTATCTGCTCGTTACTGGGCCTGCAAGAAGTTGTGGGCTGGTCCTGGAGGGTCAACCAAAAGTAGTCCTAAAACACGTAAAGGTAAATACTGATATGAAAAAGATGATTAAGGAGTATGGCGGAAAGGAAAAGTACGCTTCCAAGAAGGCTAAGGCCATGCATGAGAAAAAAGAGAGCAAGGCCACCGAGAAGAAGGAAAAGAAACAAGTAGTGTCTAATACTAGTGCAGCAAAAGTAACCAAGAAATATACTAAGCGATGAAAAGCAAAGGACTTGGAGATTCTGTAGAGAAGGTCATGAAGGCCACGGGGATCAAGAAGATGGCAGAGAAATATGCCGAGAAAACTGGGAAGGACTGCGGTTGTAATAAGCGCAAGGAGTCATTAAATAAAATGTTCCCTTATGGCAAAGGCTAAAAGCGGGTCCTTAAACTCGTCAACTTACAAGGTACGGTCCAAGGTTTGCAGACCTGGTGTCCATGCCAAGACCAAGACTTCTAGAACTAAGGGCAGTAAGCTCTATGTGAAGAAATATAAGGGTCAAGGAAAATAACTATCTTTGTGCTATGCCAATTCAACAATTGCAGCATGGCCATGGTGTGTCTATTACACCGAATGACAACGCCTATATTTGGCAGCAACTATTCTATACCTATAAGGTTTACACTACACTGTATGTAGGCGGTGCGGGAGACCTGCACGTCTTGACGGCTGGTGGCGATGACATCACGTTTAGCTCAGTCCCTGCTGGAACATTCCTTCCCGTCCATGTGGCAAAGGTCTTTGCTAGTGGCACGACTGCTACGGGGATCATAGCCCTTGACATCACAACGCAGCCTACTGATTTTACTGGCTTGCTTGACACTTATAGTGGTGCAGCAGCTGCGTACTCTTTGCGTCAGTTGTCATCATCTTACTCTGGTAGTGCTATCCGTGTCCGCAGATCCTCCGACAACGCAGAGCAGGATATCGGCTTCGCATCTAATGAGTTAGATACGACCGCCTTGACTGCCTTCTGCGGTGCTGGTAATGGCTTTGTCACAACTTGGTATGACCAAAGTGGAAATAGCAATGATGCAACTCAAACAACAGCAGCGAGTCAGCCGCAGATAGTTAGTAGTGGGAGTGTAATAACGGAAAATGGGAAGCCGAGTGTGCAGTTTGATGGGAGTAATGATTTTGTTCAGCACGCTGCCATTTCAGGTTCTGCTTTTAGCGGTTTTGCCGTATCTTCGGGTATTTACACAGCGTTTGGTGCGGTTATAAGTTCAAGGAAAAATCTTGGAGCTTTTACTCAAAATGGTTATGTTGTTCTGTATGGTGACGATTCTCCCACAAATACTTTTTTTGGTCAAACCAGAGATGGCACAACTTTTCAAATATCTCAATTTACAAATGGTCCAACAACGCAGCAATTAATCTCACTTATAAATGATAGTTTTGGAATCGGCTCAAGTACGCAAACATTATATCAAAACAATGTACAAAAGGCAACTAACTCAACATATAATCCGATTTCGTATAGTGTTACAAATCAATATTGTATAGGCGCTGATAATTCAACCGGGAACTTTCTTAATGGCAAGATACAAGAAGTAATATTGTACACCTCTAATCAAATGAGTAACACAAATGGCATAAATAACAACATAAACGACTTTTATTCTATATACTAATGACAAAAGGCTACCAATACCAAACCGAACAAGAAGCACAAACCGCACAATCGGCTTGTAACGCTTATTACGGCATTCCCGTGAACGATGAGGATGTGACCCGTAATTGGGTAGGCTATCAGTTCGCTGAATTGAATACCCCAACCTTTTGGTACATCATCTATGATGAGTCGTTGCTACCAGTCTTAGGCGAGCCCACGGAGTTCGAGGTCGTTTACCCCGATATAAATCAAAACCCTTAACTTTGCAATATGTATCAGAAACTTCAAGTCGGAAGGGCAGCGTCTGTCACCCCTAGCGACACTGTAGATATCCCATCGGTAACTGGCGGAACTAACAACGGCTGCGTCTTGTATGTAGGCGGATACGGAGACATTAAGGTTCGCACCATTGGTGGAGATGACATTATATTTGCTGGCGTCCTTGGTGGAACCTTTATGCCCATACAGGTGATTAAGGTTTACGCTACTGGAACCAGCGCAACTGACATCGTAGCCCTTTGGTAATATGCAGATAGTAAACGCCATTGTAGGACAGGTGGCGTCCTGGACCAAGGGCGTCATTACTAGCTACTTTGCTAGGGTAAAGGCTGGCGGCTATCCAGCCGAGGCGCCTCAGTGCGTTCAGTCGGAAATCAACTCCCAGCCACTTCTAGATCAAGCATCCTTTGTTTTAATCCCATCGGGGTATAAAGAAGACATTGTCTATTCACAAAAACCCACAGACGGAAGCGGAGATTTGACGTTCACCCGTGCGAGTGACGGCACCCGTGTAAATTCTGCGGGGTATGTTGAAAATGTGCCTTGGAATTTAGCGTTGTATTCGGAGGATTTAGACAGTTGGAATGATTCAAACGGCACAAGTACGAACAACCAAACCATAAGCCCAGACGGAACGCAAAACGCTGGTAAGTTTACCCCAACTGCGTCAAGTGCGAACACAAGAACTTTTTTTTCCGTTACAAGTGGCTCAAATTACACTATGAGCGTGTATTTGAAAAAAGCGGGTATTGATGAGGTGCAAGTGGATTTGGCTAATAGTGATTTTGGTGATGCCAATGTTGTTGTAAACCTAACAAGCGGAACAATTACGGCAACTGGTGGCGATAACATAAGCCAAAACATAACAAGTGTAGGAAATGAATGGTATTTAGTTTCTTTGACCGCGTTATCAACCGCAACGAATGCCAGTTCCCCTTTAATTATTAGAAACAATCTTGGCTACGATGGTTCAAGTGGGTTTTACATCTGGGGCGCACAAGCCGTTTTAGGCTCAACCGCAAAGCCCTACTTCCCCACCACTGACCGCCAAAATGTCCCCCGTTTGACTTATGAGGGAGGGTGTCCGAGTTTGTTGCTTGAGCCGCAGAGGACTAATCTTGTAAAGCAGTCAGAATACTTTACTGTTCCACCTTGGTCGGAATATGTTTTTGGAGGTGCTTCGCTTACTCGCACATTTGGTTATGAGTCTCCTGAAGGAAATAATAATGCTTACAAATTTGATGTTGTTGTCGGAACAGGTGGTGTATTGCTAACCGATAATATCACAATTAATCCTGCCAATGCTCAAACTTTAAGCGTTTGGATGAAAGGCGAAAATGGTGGAGAAAAGGTATTGTTAGCATTACGAAATTCAGCGTCAGCAGGTACTTCTGGAAATATAATAACCTTAACAAGTGAATGGGCAAGATATGATGTAACATTAACGACTGATGCTGCTGATAGAGGATTCCAATTTAGAATGTTAAGTTCTAATGGTGTCGTTGACCAAACGATATATGTCTACGGAGCGCAACTTGAAGAAGGAAGTTATGCAACAAGTTACATACCTACCTATGGTAGTAGTGTAACGAGGTTAGCAGATGTTGCTTATAAGACGGGTATTAGTTCGTTGATTGGGCAGACGGAGGGGACGATGTTATTGGATTGTGAAATACTTACAACTGACACACAAGATTTGTTGAGCATTCGCCCAGGGGGTACAAGTTCGGTGGTAATAGGCACGGCATCAAATTTAATTTTGGGGTATGTCATTGAAGGCGCAACCATAATTTCAATGAATTTTGCAAATTACGCAATTAATACACGCTATAAAATTGCAATTGCTTACAAGAACGGAGATTGTGCGTTGTATGTAAACGGAACACAAGCCGACACCGATACAACCGCGTTTACTTTTTCAACAGAATTAAGTACTTTGTATTTAGGTCAATCGCAATACTTTGGTAAATCTTCGTATAAAAATAACGAAGTTGTACTTTTCAAAACCCGCCTAACCAACGATCAACTGGAAGTCCTCACGGGCGATTCATACCCATCTTATATCGCAATGGCTGATGCCTTAACTTATTACTATGACTAATCCAAGTTTACAAATCGGAGACGGCAACTGGGCATACAAAGAGGACAACCTTTTAGGCTATGCCATTAGCCCCGTCAATAATAAATTCCTACCCCGTGAGATGACCTTCACCCGTGCCTCTGATGGTACGAGAGTGAACGAAGATGGGTTGGTTGAAAATGTGCCGTTTAACTTGTTGGAGCAGAGTAATAGTTTTGATACAAGCCCTTGGTCAACAGCAAACGCAAGTGTAACGGGAGGACAATCGGGTTATGATGATTCTTCCGATGCTTGGTTAATTGAATCAACAAGTGCCAATGGTCGTGTAGACCAATCTGTTTCAAAAAGTGGAGTTCAAACTTTTAGCGTATATGCCAAAGCAGGAAATTCTAATTGGGTTAGATTGCGTTCAGATTATATTGGTGCAAATGCAGATGCTTATTTTGATTTGCAAAATGGAGTTGTTGGTTCAAGTTATAATGTAATCACAACACAAATTGATTCTGTTGGTAATGGATGGTATCGGTGTAGTGTGGTTTTCAATCAATCAATCACAGTTGTTCGTATTTATACAACATCCGCCAACAATAGTGCTGGTGGCTCTGGTAATAGTGCATACATCCAAGACGCACAACTAAACACAGGCAGCACCGTCAAACCCTACTTCCCAACAACCAATCGCCAAGATGTACCTCGCATAGATTATTCAAGTGGAACTGGGGCGTTGTTGCTTGAGCCGCAGAGGACGAATTTGGTGACATCTAGTGAGCAGTTTGACAATGGGGCTTGGGGTAAAAATCGTTGTGTTGCAACGGCAAACACTACAACAAGCCCAGACGGATATATTAATGCTGATACCTTAACATCCAATAACTCACTGGAATCTTATGCTGAAATAGCTGCCACACCAACGGCATCGCAAGTAGCGTATAGTTTTTTTGCAAAAAAGAACAACGCAAACTTTGTGCATTCTTTGGCTTGGGATAGGGTAGCAAATGGCGCACGGCAATGGTTTGACATTCAAAATGGAACTGTTGGTTCTTCTACTACATTTGGAACTGGTTATAGTGTTGCATCTGCGTCTATTGTAGATTATGGAAATGGATGGTTTAGGTGCATTACGATTTACAATGTGACAAGCGGAGTTACCAATGGATTTAGGGTTTCATTGTCTACAGCCAACGCTGATACAAATAGCCCAATAGGTACCGCACAATACTTTTGGGGCGCACAACTCGAAGCAGGTTCCTACCCCACCTCCTACATCCCCACAACATCCTCATCTGTGACCCGTTTGGCTGACGCTTGTTACCGAACTGGCATCAGCGAGTATATCGGGCAGACGGAGGGGACGATTTTTGTTGAGATAAATGCTATTGATGTTACGGATTCTCGTGTAACAATAAGCGATGGAACAAGTTCAAACCGATTGATTTTAAGAATCCACTTTAATGGAAAAATTCAATGGGAAGGTGTCCAAGGTGGAACAGATGAATGGAATATAGAGAGTTCAATCGGTACCATTGTAAGCGGTTCAACTTATAAAATAGCAGCAGCGTATGGCACGAACAATGTTGCTTTGTATGCAAATGGAACGCAAATAGGGGTGGATAATTCCGCAGTAGTTACAAGCGCATTAAGTATTTTAAGATTTGCTAATGCGGCTGGTGGTACACTTTATCATTGGAATCAATATACAAAACAAGCCGTCCTATTCAAAACCCGCCTTTCAAACACCGAATTAGCCGCCCTAACAACTTTATAAAATGAATACCTTCAAAAAATACGAAATGAGCCCAGCAACTTGGGCAACCCTACAAGCCAAGATTCAACAAACCGATGACGAAGGCAACAAGTCCTATGTCGGCTGTGCAGTCCACGAGATTGGACAAATTTGCCACGCCTATGATGAGGAAGGTAACTGCACCGACCTATCTACAAAGTGGGCGGTTGACATTCTTTGGTACACAGAACCCGTTGCCGACTTTACTCCCTACGAGGTCTGGCCTGACCCTTGTGGTGTTCACACATTTGCGGGTTGCGAGAGCGAGTACCTAAAGGGGTATTGTGAGAAGTTCCCCGATTCACCCTTTTGCGTGATTCCTGATGCCGAAGAATAAAATCATCGGAAAGAACAAGCGCCCTGGCTCTAACAAGGCCACTGGTCGTGACTATTCCTATGACAAGGAGTATCAGTCTAGCCCTGCTCGCAAGAAGTATAGGGCTGAGTTGAATAAGGCCAACCGAAAGGCTGGAACCTACGGCAATGGCGATGGCAAGGATATGAGCCACACCAAGAGCGGGAAGTTGGTCAAAGAAAAGCAGAGTAAGAACAGAGCTCGCAACAGAGGGAAGAAGTAGTGCGTTTCTTACAAGCGATATTAATAACGCTGTTGCTGACATCGTGCTCGGCACAATGGCATATTAAAAGAGCCGTTAAGAAAGACCCGTCCATCATAACGGACACTGTGATATTCGATACGGTAGTCATTAGAGAAGAGCGTGTATTGCACGATACATTCTTAACTACCGAATATGATACCATAACCATGGAGGATTCATTCGTATATACGCAAGTGATACGAGAAAAGGATATCATAAAGGTATATACTAAGTGTAAAGCAGATACCATTCGCATTACTAAAAAACTGCCACCTCAAGTGATCTATAAGGAGCCTTGGTTCAAGTGGTGGTACTTTCTGATTATATTCGCTATATTTGTGATTATAATCAAATTGAAATGAACAAACTTACAGATGCTGAATTATCTAGTATTCGGCAATTAAACCAGTCCATAGTAGACTTAAAAAACTCCATCTCTGATTACGAAATCAAGAAGTACTATGCCATGCAGCAAATCATGCAGCGTGCTAGCGAACTCAATAAATTGAATGACGAGATTGAGTCCAAATATGGGTCTATTAATATTAACCTAGAAACGGGAGAGTATGGTCATCAGGAAGATATCAGTGGGTCATGACTATAAGAATTCTATGAACTACTTGGTTGGTCAGTCTATCTTAAATAACAACTATACGATAGAGGAAATCAGCCACGAGAGTGATGGATCTGTATCCATTTGGATTAGGAACACAGAGAGAAATGAGATATTGCGTTGGAAGAGATTTAACTCAAATATGCCAGTGTCTTTTGAGTTCAATATAGATTTTTAATGAAGTCTACTTTCTATTTTTTAGTCATCCCATTGAACGGGGACGAATTCATGCGTCAAACAAAAGACGGCTTGATTGTCAATGCCAACATTGACGACCATAAGTCAACGCAAAGATTGGCTAAGGTGCTTGCTTGTCCAGAAGGAACGGGTGTAGAAGAGGGTGATATATTGCTTGTACATCACAATATCTTTAGACCGTATTACGACATGAAGGGTAGACTAAGAAAGAGCAGCAACCTAGTAAAGGACAAGTTGTATTATGTCGAACCAGAGCGTGTATATATGTATATCCGTGATGGAAAAGAATACGTCTTTGGAGACTATTCATTCATAAAGCCAGTCAATAAGGATATGGATGGCTTCCAATATTCAACTAATGTGGAAAAGGAGATGATTGGTGAAGTAGCATTGATTGAGCCTTCGTTCTCCGAGCAAGAGGAGGTTAGTATTGGCGATGTCATTACATTTACGAAGGACAGCGAGTATGAGTTTAGGATTAACGATGAGCGGTTCTATCGTGTACCAACTAAAAACATAGTAGCAGTATTATGAGCAAGAAGACAAGAGAAGAAATTATCAAAGCTGGTGAAATAGCCGTCAAGGAACTTATACGGGTTGCTAAGGAAGAGATTATCACTGGCGATCCCAATAACGAACTAGCGGCAGATAGGTTAAAAAATGCAGCAGCAACGAAGAAGCTTGCTGTGTTTGATGCCTTTGACATTCTGAACAGAATCGAAGAGGAGCGCAATGTCCTAGAAGGAAATGACTCTCCTAAGAAAAACGACAACAACAAGGGGTTTGCTGAGAAATTCAGTCGATGAAGGAGTACGCTCTTTATAAGATCAACAAGAAGGCTATATCTGAAGAGATTAAGGCAGCAAAGAACAAGGAGAAGTCTTGGGTATATGGCTATGACGAAGAGCATGATGTAGTTGTCATATCCAAGGATGGTACTATTGGTGATATCTATGAGATAAACTCACTGAAGATAGCATTGCCTTCCACTCCTAAAGACTTGCCGCAAGGAGAGAACAAGTGGGTTCCAAACGAGTACCCAAAAGAACTAGCAAAGATTAAGAGCATATTCGATTGGAACTCGAAACCAAAAGACTTTAAGAATACATGGGTTAATTTTATCGAGAACGAATTTGACAAAAGAGAATATGGCCATTGGTTTATTAATAACAACATACCTACTTATATTACGGGCAGTCATTACATCTATCTACAATGGACGAAAATTGACGTAGGCTTGCCAGACTTCCGTGAGTCTAACAGAATCTTCTTTATATACTTCGAGGCTTGCAAGGCAGACAAGAGGTGCTTCGGTATGATTTACCTAAAGAACAGACGTTCTGGTTTTTCTTTTATGAGTGCTGCTGAGATTGTCAATCAAGCAACAATGTCTAAGGATGCCAGATTTGGCATCTTGTCTAAAACGGGTGATGACGCAAAGAAGTTATTCACGGATAAAGTCGTAAACATATCCAACAACTACCCGTTCTTCTTCAAGCCCATACAAGATGGTATGGATCGTCCTAAAACTGAATTGGCATACCGTGTGCCTGCATCTAAGATCACCAAGAAGAATATGTCTAGGCTTGATGATGACACCATGGATGGCCTTAACACTACCATTGACTGGAAGAATACGGCAGACAATAGTTATGACGGTGAGAAGTTAAAGTTGCTCATCCATGACGAGAGCGGGAAGTGGATGGTGCCAAATAAAATTCTAAACAACTGGCGTGTTACTAAGACTTGTCTTCGATTGGGTAGTAAGATCATTGGAAAGTGCGTCATGGGTTCAACGTCAAACGCCCTTGATAAAGGTGGCGCTCAGTTCAAGAGCTTGTATGAGGACTCTAACCCAGCAGACCGAAACGCTAACGGGCAGACCAAGAGTGGCTTGTATCACTTGTTCATTCCAATGGAGTGGAACTTTGAAGGATACATAGACCAATACGGAATGCCGGTATTCCATACTCCCAAAAACCCTATTCGTGGTGTTGATGGCGAGATGATAAAGATGGGTGTTATTGACTATTGGGAAAACGAAGTGGAGTCTCTCAAGTCAGATGCCGATGCATTAAACGAATTCTATCGCCAGTTTCCAAGGACCGAGTCCCATGCCTTCCGAGATGAGAGTAAGGCAAGTATATTTAACTTAACCAAGATATACCAGCAGATTGATTACAATCAGTCTTTAATAAAAGACAGGGTGTTGACTCGTGGATATTTTCATTGGAAGGATGGCAAGAAGGACACCAAGGTAGTTTGGACCCCTGACAACAAGGGGAGATTCTTAATCAGTTGGTTTCCCCCATCGCACATGATGAATAATGTCATTAAGCGTGGAGATAGTTTTTATCCTGGCAACGAGCACATTGGTAGTTTTGGCTGTGACTCTTATGACATCTCTGGTGTTGTTGGTGGTGGCGGATCTAACGGTGCCTTACACGGCATGACAAAGTTCCATATGGACGATGCTCCTAGCAATCAATTCTTCCTTGAGTATGTGGCAAGACCACAGACGGCAGAGATATTCTTTGAGGATGTTCTAATGGCTTGCGTATTTTACGGGATGCCAATGCTTGCGGAGAACAACAAGCCACGACTGCTGTATCATTTTAAGAGCAGAGGTTATCGTGCTTTTGCGATGAACCGACCAGACAAGGAGAAGCACAAGTTATCTAAGACAGAGAAAGAACTTGGTGGTATACCTAACTCATCAGAGGATGTCAAGCAATCGCACGCATCTTCTATCGAGACTTACATTGAGAAGTTTGTTGGTCTTGATTTAGAAGGCACATATAGGCCAAGTGATGAGATGGGGTCAATGTACTTCACTAGAACTCTTGAGGATTGGGCGAGATTTGACATCAACAATCGAACGAAGTTTGACGCAACTATTAGCAGTGGTTTAGCCATTATGGCCAATTATCGTCACCAATATGTACAAGAAAAGAAGCAATCAAAAATAAGTATTAAATTTGCAAAGTACGATAATAAGGGCAATACTAGCCAAATAATAGGATAATGGACAAAAAAACACTCGTCCCATATGTGACCTTCCCTAACAATACTGCTACGGAAGAAGAAAAAGCGTCTAAGGACTATGGGCTTCAAGTAGGTCAATCTATTCAATACGAGTGGTTCAAGCGATCCTCAAATAGCTGTAGATTCTACGACCAATGGATAGAATTCAATAGGCTACGACTTTATGCTCGTGGTGAGCAGTCTGTGGCTAAGTATAAGAACGAACTGGCAATCGATGGGGACTTATCGTACCTTAACCTCAACTGGGAGCCAGTTCCTATTATACCAAAGTTTGTTGACATTGTCGTCAATGGTATCTCCAATCGTCTGTACGATGTAAAGGCACAAGCCCAAGACCGTCTGTCTTCTAAGAAGCGCAACGACTATCGCAGAATGGTTGAGGCTGATATGTTGGCTAAGGATTTGCTGAGTCAAATCAAGCAAGACTTTGGTGTTGATGCCTTCAATGTAAACCCAGATGAATTGCCTGAGAACAATGACGAGTTAAATCTGTATATGCAGATTAACTATAAGCCAGGCATTGAGGTTGCTGAGGAGCAAGCCATTCGTACTATTCTTGGAAACAACTCATACGAGGACATCAAGAAGCGCATCGACTATGACTTGACCGTCCTTGGTATTGGAATGGTCAAGCACACTTTCAGCACTAATGGTGGTGTTAAGATTGACTATGTCGATCCCGCTGATGTGGTTTACTCTTACACAGACTATCCTACATTTGACGATTGTTTTTATTTTGGTGAAATCAAGCGTGTCCATATCTCAGAGGTTAAGAGGATGTATCCTTTCTTGACAAAAGAGGACATTGAGGAGATTTCAAACTATGCATATACCTGGTATCAAGATTATGGTGCTGTCCGCCCTTATATTGATAGCGTCTTTGAGAAAGAGGTTGTCAACTTGCTTTATTTCAATTACAAGACGGATAAGCGTTTTGTTTTCAAAAAGAAATACCTAGACAACGGAGGCGAGCGTGTCATCCGTAAGGACGAGCGGTTCAATCCACCAACCGATGAGCAAGAGCGTTTCGAGCGAATCGATAAGGTGATTGATGTTTGGTACAAGGGAGTAATGGTTCTTGGAACCGACAAGCTACTTGAGTGGGACATGATGAAAAACATGGTTCGCCCCAAGTCTGCTTCACACATGGCATACCCCGAGTATGTTGCTATGGCTCCTCGTATGTACAAGGGCCGTATTGAATCTTTGGTTCGCAGAATGGTTGGTTTTGCGGACTTGATACAGTTGACGCATTTGAAACTACAGCAAGTGATTGCTAGAATGGTTCCAGATGGCGTTTATATCGATGCTGACGGCCTTAATGAGGTCGACTTGGGTAACGGGTCCAACTACAACCCAGAAGAGGCTCTAAGGCTCTATTTTCAAACGGGTAGTGTTATTGGTCGTTCATTCACTCAAGATGGTGAATTCAACAACGCCCGTATTCCTATCCAAGAACTTGGAAAGAGTTCTGGTCAAGCCAAGATTGCTAGTCTGGTAAACTCATACAATCACTACATGAATATGATTCGTGATGTGACGGGACTTAATGAGGCACGAGATGGCTCTACTCCAGATCCCAATGCTTTGGTTGGTGTACAGAAGTTGGCTGCCTTAAACTCTAATACAGCAACTCGTCACATTCTTGAGGGCGGCTTGTTCATCACTAAGCGTTTGGCTGAGTGTATCTCATTGCGTATCTCTGACATCCTAGAGTACTCAGAGACCCGTGACCAATTGGTTCACCAAATCGGATCGCACAGCACTGAGATTTTGGATGACATCGCTGACTTGTATATGCACGATTTTGGTATCAACATCTTGGTTGCCCCCGATGAGGAGGAGCGTGCACAGATGGAAGCCAATATTCAAGTTGCCTTGAGTCGTGATCAAATCACACTTGAGGATGCCATCGATATCCGTGAGTTAAAGAATATCAAACTTGCTAACGAGTTACTGAAGGTTAAGCGTAAGAACAAAGAAAAGCGTGACCAACAGTACGAGATGCAAAAGATGGAGGCTCAGACACAGGCAAATATCCAATCTTCACAAGCAGCTGCTCAGTCTAAGATGCAGCAGATTCAACTCGATGCTGAGGCTAAGATGCAAATCAAGCGTGCTGAGGCAGAGTATGAGACTATGAAGATGCAAGCAGAGGCTAATCTTAAATTGCAGTTGATGGAGCGTGAGTTCCAGATGCAGATGCAGTTGAAAGGAGTTGAGGCAAATGCATTGAAGACACGTGAGATGGATAAGGAGAAGGCAAAGGATGATCGAATCAGCCTTCAAAATACGCAACAATCAAAACTTATCGAGCAGAGGAAGAAGGACTTACCTCCAATCAATTTTGAGTCAAATGAGGATAGCCTAGACGGCTTTGATTTGGCACAATTTGAGCCTAGATAATTTTTTATAGTATATTTGCGATAAACAATCTAATCTAATATGAGTGAATTCAAAGTAAGGGAAGTGGGCGCTGAAGAACAAAAAAGTGTCCAAGAAGTCGAAGAGCAATTGCTTGAACAACACGAGCAAGAGCTTCAGACCGAAGAAACTCCCGCAGAAGAAACCACTCAAGCCGAGGTACAAGAACAAGTGCCTTCTCTTGAGTTAACAGAAGAATCCGTTCTTTCTTTTATTAAGAATCGTTACGACAGAGAGATTGACAGCATCGATGGTCTATTTCAAGCTAAGGAGGAGACTCCTGAGTTGCCAGAAGATGTGTCAGCCTATCTGAAGTACAAAAAAGAAACGGGTCGTGGATTCGAAGACTTTATTAAACTTAATAAGGACTTTGAAAAAGAGGACCCGACTTCGCTGCTTCTTGAGTATTACAAGGAGACTTCACCAGGGCTAGACGAAGAAGACATTCGTTTTGACATGGAGGAGAAGTTTCTTTATGACGAAGATCTCGATGACGAGAAGGATGTCAAGAAAAAGAAGTTGGCGATGAAAAAAGAACTTGCGAAGGCAAAGGAATACTTCGAAAAGCAAAAAGAACAATACAAAGTTCCTCTTGAGTCAAGGGGTCCTTCAGTTCCAGATGCTGAAAAGGAGTTGTACGAAGCCTTTAAGAGTCAAGCCCAACAAGCTAGGGAGCTGGAACAAGAGCAACAAAAGCGTTCTAAGTACTACATGGAGAAGACATCAGAGTTGTTCAGTGAGGATTTCAAAGGTTTTGATTTCCAAATTGGCGATGAGAAAATGTCTTACAAACCTGGAGATCCTAAAATACTTTTGGAAAAGCAATCCAACATGGCATCTTTTTTTCAAGGCTTTGTCGATGAAAATGGGATGATTAAGGATGCTGCTGCTTATCATAGGGCGATGGCTGTTGCAATGAATCCAGATTCATTTGCTAGATTTTTCTACGAGAAGGGTAAAGCCGAGGCGATAGACAATGTAGCAAAGGAGTCCAAGAACATAGACATGAGTGCTAAGAAAGTTCAAGAGACACCAAAGAGTCAAGGATTCTCAGTAACGGCTTTGGATAGCGGACCTAGCAACAGATTAAAGATAAAAAGTATTAAATAACTAAAAAACAAAAATTATGGCAGGTTCCGTATTGGCGACTCCCGGTTATAGCTTAACCCCCGCCCCAAGTAAAGTTACTCTTCCTAGTAACTACATTAACAATTTTGACTTCTTGAATCAGTATCTTCCCGATACCTACGAGAAGGAATTCGAGCGTTATGGCAATCGTTCTGTTGCGTCTTTCTTGCGTGCAGTAGGTGCTGAGATGCCTTCTAACTCTGACTTGATTAAATGGTCTGAGCAAGGTCGTCTTCACACCCAGTACACTGGCGTAACTGCAACTGAAGCCGTAGGTGCAACTACTGCTGGTCAACAAAAACTAGAAATCGCAAGTGGAACTTGTAATTTCCGTGTTGGACAGACTGTAGTATTGTCATCTGCTCTTGACAACAAAACTCAGAAGGCAATTGTAGTAACTGTTGGAGTTACTAATGCTCAAGAGTTTGTTGTTGCTTACTACGACAACGCTGGTGCTGGTTTCACCAACGGTCGTACTGACATCGTTACTTACGTTTATGGTTCTGAATTCCGTAAGGGTAGCACTGGTATGGTTGGTTCTTTGGAGGCTGAATCTAGCTACTTCGAGAACAAGCCTATCATCATCAAGGACAAGTACGAAGTATCTGGTTCTGACATGGCTCAAATCGGATGGGTAGAAGTTACCACCGAGAATGGTGCTACTGGTTTCTTGTGGTACATCAAGTCTGAGCACGAGACTCGCTTGCGTTTCGAAGACTACATGGAGATGGCAATGATTGAAGGTCAACCCGCTGAGACTGGTTCTGGTGCTTTGGCTTACTTGTCACCCGCTCCTGGCGCTACCGATGCTGGTACCGAAGGTATGTTCTATACCATCGAGAATCGTGGTAACGTATGGTCTGGTGGAAACCCCTCTACTTTGGCTGACTTCGATGCTATCATCGAGCGTTTGGACAAGCAGGGTTCTATCCAAGAGAACGTATTGTTCTTGAATCGTCAGTTCGGTTTCGACATTGATGATATGTTGGCTGCTCAAAATAGCTACGGTGTTGGTGGAACTAGCTACGGCTTGTTCGACAACGATGAGAAGATGGCCTTGAACTTGGGCTTCTCTGGCTTCAAGCGTGGTTATGAGTTCTACAAGACCGACTGGAAATACTTGAACGATGCTACTTTGCGTGGTGGTGTTACCGCTGAGAAAGTAAATGGTGTATTGGTTCCTGCTGGTTCTATGACCGTTTATGATCAGGTTTTGGGTAAGAACGCAACTCGTCCTTTCTTGCACGTTCGTTATCGTGCTTCTGAGACTGAGGATCGCCGTTACAAGACTTGGATGACTGGTTCTGCTGGTGGTGCTAGCAACAGCGACTTGGATGCTATGGAAGTTCACTTCTTGTCTGAGCGTGCTTTGTGCACTATGGGAGCTAACAACTTCTTCATCTTCAAGGACTAATCCTTAAACTTTAATGGGGGGTGGTAATCCCGCCCCCCTTTTTACTTACAACTTAAATAAAATACAAATGAACTTAAAAGAAAGAGTCTACCTCTTGAAGGGTGGCCGTGAGCCATTGACCTTCGTACTTCAGTCTAGAAACACTAGACGTTCTCCCCTACTTTGGTTTGATGAGGAGAAAGGAATTAACCGACCATTGCGTTATGCTCGTAATCAGCGCTCACCATTTGAGGATGAGCAAGATGACTCTGCAATCGTAGAGCCAATCGTATTCGAAAATGGCGTATTGAAGGTAAGCAAAACAGACACCGTACTGCACAAGTTTCTAGAGATGCACCCAAAGAATGGCATCTTGTTTGAGGAGTTTGTTGCGGAGCGTGATGCTGAGAAAGAAATCGAAGACATGAACTATGAGGTTGATGCTTTGATTGCTGCACGTGAGATGAGCGTTGACAAGTGCGAGGAAATCTTGCGTGAGTTGATTGGTAACCGTGTAGACAATATGACTTCTAAAGAACTTCGCAGAGATATCATGGTATATGCTCGCAACAACCCATATGAGTTGTTGACGCTTGCTGGTGATCCTGATGTGAAGATGAAGAACAACATTGCTAAATTGTTCGAATTGAATATCATTCAGTTCCGTAACAAAGACCGTGATGTGTTCTTCAATTTGCCCAATAGTAAAAAGCGCTTGATGACTATTCCCGAAGGCGAGGAGAAGTTTACTTGCGTGAAGGAATACTTCGAAACAGAAGAGGGAGAACCCATCTATAACAAGCTCTGCAGGGAGTTGTAAAAAAGCATTAACTTTGCGATGTTATGGAAAAATTTTTAAGTATCCCCGTCACTAACGAGCAGAGCCAATTGGTTTCTGCTAATGGAATCCTCTTGATCGAGCAAGCTGGTCAAACTTCTGTTACCATCACTTATTTGAGTGGTAAGGTAACTACCTTGACTCATGCTTCTGCTGCTGTAGGAAACGAAGATCAGCGTGATGCTATCCAAGATGCCGTTGTAGCTGCTTTGCAGACTCCTTGGTATAAAGTAGCCTTCGCTGTAACTAGTTTGCCTTACGCAGTTAGCGGTATTGCCGTTGCTTAATTTTAGGTTATTCTAAGAGAAAGGCCATCCCAATAGGGGTGGCTTTTTTTTTGTTATCTTTGCATAAGATGATTAACGAGGTGAGAAATACCGTGATGTTTATTCTGAATAAGGATAACAATGGTTACCTTACTCCTTCTGAGTTCAATGCCTTTGCACGACTATCTCAGTTGGAGGTGTTTGAGGATTTATTCCAGAAGGTAAATGCATGGAATACTCGCAGAAACAATAGGACTTCAAATAGCGGTGTCGCTGATGTAGCCAAGAATCTTGCAGAAGATTTGGATACGTTTGTAAAGACAGCAACATTGACTCTTGATACTGGAAGTACATTTAACTTGCCAACAGATGTATACGGATTGGTTGATGTTATTTATTCAAATAAATCTGTAGAGAAGGTTTCGAATCACAGAATAACATTGCTGAATAATTCAAACTTGACTGCACCTAGCACCTATTTCCCTGCATATGTAGATAGAGAGACAAAGGTTACTTTATATCCAACAACGATTGTTACGGGAGTGTCTGCCATATACATACATCTTCCTTCTGATCCTAATTGGACCTACTACACAGATCCTAATGGTAACCCAATCTTTGATATCAACAATCCAAGTTACCAAGACTTTGAACTTCCCAAGATTTATCAAAGGGAGTTAGTGTTGCGTATCCTAGCGAAGGCTGGTGTCACTTTGAGAGAGGCTGATATTATTAATGTAGTCAATACAGAAGAGGCTAAAAACCAACAAAAAGAAGGTAAGTAATGGCACAAACCCCACAGCAATATTATAGTTCAGCGGCCAACTACGGAAGTGGTCAATATGTTACATTGAATGATGTAGTCAACAACTTCATGCTCATGTATGTGGGTTATGACAAGTTGATTGACAATGTAGACCGATACAATGTATTATTCCACGCAAAACGTGCCGTACAAGAACTAAACTACGATGCCTTCAAAGAGATTAAGGTTTTAGAAACTTTAGTCAATGACGACTTGAAAGTCATATTACCTCAGCATTATGTAAACTATGTCCGTATATCATACGAACAAGGTGGAGTGCTGTTCAAGATGAGCGAGAACAAGACAGTCAACTGGGCTAAGAAGTACGAGCAAGACGAGAATGCAAACTACGCATACTTGTTTGATATCGATGGCAATTTGATTGAGGAGCAGTCTGAACTAGATCGCATCCGTATTGAAGGCACCTATGGGCAGTACCCATACCCAGGACCTTGGTTTGGTCGTTGGGGATGGTTCTATAATGACTACTGGTACTTCGGTTACACATTTGGTGGATGGTACGGAGCTGATGCTTCTAACTTAAACAGCAACCCAACATTTGTGATCAATAAGGAAGATGGTGTCATCAACTTCTCTTCTGGACTAAAAGGTTCTACAATCGTGCTTGAGTACATTACTGATGGACTCGAAAGCGAGGACCCTTCTCAGATTATGATTCATAAGTTTGCCGAGGAGTTTGTTTACGCTTACATCAAGTGGTGTATGCTTAACAACCGAATTGGTGTACAAGAGTATGTCGTTAGGCGTGCCAAGCAAGACAAATCTTCTTTGTTGAGGAATGCAAAGATTAGACTTAGCAACATCAATCCTAGAAGGCTTTTGATGGCTTTGCGTGGAAACGATAATTGGATTAAATAATGGAGACAAAAAGAAATTTCATTAAGGCAATAATGAACAAGAGCCTTGATGACAGGCTCGTCCCCGATGGATACTATATTGATGCGTTAAACATTAAAGTTTCATCAACTGATGGCAGTGATGCTGGGACCGTTCAGAACTACTTGGGCAACACAGAGAAGGTAGATGTAAATACATTGCTTTCTGCCGAAGGGTTTACTCCTCAAGTCGACATCTATCCAATTGGCTCATTTACCGACACCAAGAATAACAACATCTATTGGTTCTTAACATCGACCACCTATGACATGATTTTGAAATACCACGAGGCTGACAATGGAACGCCTACTGGTACGCTCATCATGGTAGAGACACGCTCGGGTGGAATCATGAACTTCAGCCGTGAGTACTTAATCACTGGCGTGAACTTGGTTGACAACCTCTTGTTTTTCACGGATGGTCTAAACGCACCACGCAGAATTGATGTAGGAAAACAATACAGAGATACAGATATATCTGATGATAGTGTAAACGTCATCGTAAAGCCACCATTGGCTTCTCCTGACATTGAATTGATTTACGATCCAGCAGAGACATCGGATAACTTGGAAGACAAGTTTATTCGCTTTGCTTATCGCTACAAGTATGTCAACAACGAGATTAGCGCCATCTCTCCATTTTCTAAGACGGCATTTGAGGCACAAGCATTTGAGTTTGACTTTGGCACTGGCCGAAACGAGTCAATGCGAAACAAGGCCAACTCAATCAACATCACGGTCGACTTAGGCTCTGACCAAGTAGAGAAGGTTGAGATTATAATGAAGGATAGCCGCAACAAGAATGCGATGGTTGTCACTTCCATTGATCGTGCGTCTAATATTGCCTTCGGTCAGACTTATGTTCACAAGTTCAAGAACAACAAGATTTTCTCTGTGCTGCCAGATAGCCAAGTAAATCGTTTGTTCGATAACGTGCCATTGCGTGCTAAGGCGCAAGACTTGATTGGGAGAAGGATTGTATATGGAAACTATCGCCAATTCTTCGACATCAAGAAGGTTAGCGGAGAGGACATTGTTATGGACTTTGCTTTGTTGTCTAGAACTACTGCTACGACATCTGGCACTCCATATGAGACATTTAAGTCTGGAAGAAACTATGAGGTAGGTGTTGCTTACCTTGATGACTTCGGCCGTATGACTACCGTGCTTGAGTCTGAGAAGGGTGACAGCACAATCAATATTCCAATTACAAGTGCCGTCAATAAGAACGACTTGTATGTGAAGATATCAAATAAGGCACCTGAGTTTGCTTCAAAGTATCGCTTGTTCTTGAAGCAGAATCGTGGAACTTACTACAACATCCTTCCAACTGGTATCGTGTTCGATGGACTATTTGTATACATACTGATACCGAAATACGATATCGACAAGGTGAAAGAAGGCGACTTGATTTACATTAAGTCAACTCCATCTGGTGTTAAGCAAGATAGTTGGAAGTATAAGATTCTAGAGGCAGAGCAAAAGGAGAAGAACTTCTTGGGAGAGCAGAATGAGCAGATTCAAGACGAAGGGTTCTATATCAAGATTAAGGTAGAGAATGCTGGGTATTTCTCTGAGGATAGCTTCTATACTTTGAAGGACGAAGGATATGGAGTAAACTCTCAAGTATCAGGCGTAAGAAAAAGCAATTCTATCATTGAGGGAACTAGAGATTTTCTAGATAAAAAATTAAACCCTCATGTAGATAAACCTATATTTTATGGTGATGGAACCAATCAGTCATTAGAGGTAATCACATTTAATAGTCAGCTAGCTAGTGCTGGACTTACTGGTAATTTTTCATATAAATTTGATACGGATAGGAGATTTGTTATTGAGATAACAGATGTAAACAAATTCTCTTGGAGGGATTATCGACTAAGCCAAAACTATGGCACTGACATTACGATGAACTCAGATGCATTGCCAACATTGTTCAATGGACAAGGGGGTAATATTCTAATTGCAAATCTCGGTGGATTGAATTTCATATTTGGATATATTCATTGGGATACATCAAAGAATTACACAGTAGGGGATAAATTTATTCTTAACTATCGTGGATGGAGATATGGTATGTTTGGAACACCAATCTCTTTCGATTTTGATAGTAATTTGTATTGGAGTGGTGCCTATACTTGCGTGCCAGACAGAGGAACTAAGGCTAGTAACGATGGAGATTTGTCCATCACTCCAGGGACAATAATCGAATTACAAGTAACAGAATCGTCTACACAGCCGCTACAGACATTCGTGTCTCAAGGGACTTACGAAAATATCGAGGAGTGGTTTTTTGAAGAGCGCATATATGAGAAATACGTTCAGTATACATCTGACGGAAAACCAGATGGAGCCACTGCTGTATTCTTTAGGCGTGGATATGCTGCACAATCAGTTCAGAAGAAAAATACTATACGGGTAATAAATGATGTTGGAGACCCTAATGGATATATAATGATGTGCATGAAAGGGTATGACAATAACCCTGGAAGCATTGGCGATCAGCGTTCTATTCGTGTTAAGCTTAAAGTTCGTAGACCCGACAACATTACAATCCTCGAGACAGAAGGAGAGCCTTTGGTAGAAGACGTGTACTACGAACTGCCTAAGACTTACCCAATTCTTCCTGGCAATTTGCACGGAAAGATTTTGTCTACCGATACCGACCAATCAGTACTGAATCCCGCCATCATTACTATCGAGGACTTTAATGCCATCACATTTGGAAATGGCATGGAATCGTCTATCATTGAGGATGTGTGGAATGGTCCAGAGTTATTGCCTTCTCCACGAGCTAGCGCATCAATTGACAGATATGAGCAAATTGATTCTGTTAACTCATTGACTTACAGCGGAGTATACAACGAGTCTTCGTCAACAAACGACTTGAACGAGTTTAACTTGTCGTTGGCTAACTTTAAGGCACTAGAAAAAGAGTATGGTTCAATTCAAAAATTGTATGCCCGTGATACGGACTTGGTTGTCTTCCAAGAAGACAAGGTTTCTAAAGTTCTGTTCGGCAAGAATCTGCTTTCTGACTCTGTTGGCGGTGGTGTTATTTCAAGTGTTCCAGAAGTTCTTGGGACGCAAATAGCATACTCTGCTGAGTTTGGCATATCTAGTAACCCCGAGAGTTTTGCTAAGTGGGGCAATGATGTATTTTTTACCGATCAGAAGCGAGGGGCTGTTTTGAACCTTACACAATCAGGCATTAAGGAAATATCTACTTATGGTATGCGTTCTTGGTTCCGTGATTTGTTTGACGAATCTCCAAGCACACAGAAGCTTGGTGCCTTTGATCCTTACGAGTTCATGTATGTGCTTTCTTCAAATGAGATTGACATTGCTCAATGCTCGTTGACAGTTAGCAATAGCGAGATTCTAGTGAGTGGAGATGCCTTCACAAATGGATTCTTGTTCTCAATCACATCTAACACCGATTGGGTTATCACATTGGTTGATACTGGAGATGGCACTAGTTGGCTTACATTGAATCAAACTAGTGGCAATGGTAATGCTGGTATCGCTGGTGAGATATCTTCAAATGTAGGGGCTGGAAGTAGCCGCTCTTTGACTATCCGTGTGACAGCTTGTGGTCAGAATACTGACATCACATTCACTCAGTCAAACGAAAAGCGCAAGGAGATTATCGTAGTAAGCACTGGAGATAAAACTAATGATGGAGAGAAGTCTACTTTGCCATCATACAACTCTGGTCTTGGAAACATTGGGAACACTCCAGTGCCAATCTCTCAAGATGGCGACTATATCTTTACGGATGTTCGTGGTGGTATCGTTGGCACAGATGGAATTCCAAACTCTGGAGATAGTGTAGACATCATTGGCTCTACTTCTTTCGGAGATGCTACCTTGCCAGAGAAGCCATTCAATCCAAACTTAGGTAACAAGATGTACTATCTTGATACCAATACAGTATACGACCCAACGCAAGGATCTGATATCATTGCTGCTGGAACAGAAGTACCAAGTTATACTTTAGTGGGAAGTGAGTATAAAGGCAACTTTACTTACTCAGCAACTAATGACTACTTGTACATCGTTATCGATTATACAAACGTATTGAGCAATGGAGACGCAGTGACTAGCATTCCGGTGCCAACTAATGGGTTGCCAGAAGTGATTAATGTAGATAACTCGGCATCGATTGGAAACTATGTTGTGACTTACTCGTCTACCTCTACTGATATTCGATTTGTAGTAGAGAATGCCAATGGAGCAATTATCGCTGATAGCGGATATGTGAATGCCCCTAGCGCTCAGACATTGAGCATCAAGAAGACAGCTACTGGCCAAGATGTTGTTAAGGTTTACAATAATGATGTAACCGGAACCGACACCTTTGACTTGACAATTGGAGCAATTGCTTTGACCTCTGCCTCAATTGGTAGCACTGGACACGATACCGCTTCTGAGTCTTGCGCTGGTTCTGGCACTCAGACAATCTACCACAACGGATCAACGGCTGACCCATTGCCTGGTGACATCGTATACACTACCGCTGCTGGAACTACTGTGTTTGACGGAGGGGGTCAGTACTACACATCTAGTGGAAATACAATTGTAATCACATCGGCTGGTGTAGTTCGATACATTGAATCTTGCACTTGCTCTGAAACAGAGGTGCCCACAATTACCCAAGGTGACATCTTTGTTGAGCAGTCAGTACCCATGTCGCTGAAAGTACAAGCTACAAATAATCCAACGTCTTTTGCTGCTGCTGGAAATTGCAGAGAGTTCTCGATGTTTGGAGGGGCAGATGGTGCTGTATTCAGTGGTGTCGATTGTACTACTGGAATTGCAAAAGAAATCTTCGTTTCTTCAAATGACACTATAACTCGGTGCTTCTGGATTGATTCTGTATATATCGTTGGAGGTAGCGCTGACGCATCGTTTGAAGATGTTGGAGGGTGTACAAGTACATCACTTCCAGAAGGAGTAGAACTTGATACAGATACTGGTGTTATCAGTGGTACTCCTAGCAATCAAGGTAAATTTACATTCACCCTCAATGCTACGAACTGCTTTGGAACTAGTGCTGATGCGTCATTTGATATCACGGTTGGCCCTGGTGCTCCACCAACCACACCATTCTTGGTAGAGATGGATAGCCCACAGACTACATCTGCATTGGCTTGTGCCATTTCTAGCCCAACTTATGACACAATGTACCACGATGGTATCTTGTCTTACCCTGTCATCCGTGACGTGGTATACGAGGACGAACTTGGTCTAATTTTGTTCGTAGGCGGAGACGACTGGTACTTGATGGAGAATGGAGTTGCCATTCAAGTTGGTAACGATGGTGTTGTATCTGATACTTTCCAGTGCGACATTTCACCTAGCGGTCCCGTTACTCCAACATGGACATCTGGTGGATCGGTTGGTTATGACGCAAGTGACTCGCTAGTATCTTGTGCAGCAGGTAGCACAGTTGCCATATACTACACTGGCACATACGGGGTTAATCCAGGTAAGTTGTCATTGTCTGCAAGTGGTAGCCCCTATGCTCCTGCTGGATGGTATAAGCACCCAACTAATGCAACCACCCACTATTGGGATGGAAGCCAATGGACTACGGCAGCTGACTGCCCATAATAAGAATAACGAATGGCTAACTATACATTAACATATTCAGAGGAGTTGCTAGGATGGACATCGTTCCACTCCTACACTCCCGACTGGATGGCTGGGCTGAACAATGACTTCTATACTTTCAAGAATGGTAAGGTATGGAAGCATAATGTGAACACTACTAGAAATAACTACTATGGCGTTCAGTATGACACCATAATAGAGACCGTGTTCAATGTGGAGCCTGACCAGCCAAAGATGTTTAAGACAATTAAGCTGAAGGGCAAGAGTGCACAACCTTGGTCTGCTGTTGTTACATCGGATTTGTCCGATGGACTTATTGCTGTTAGTGGATACGAGAAGAAAGAAGGCAACTGGTATGGTTATGTTCGTAGAGAAGATGGCGACCTAGACCCAACATTCTTGTCAGTCCAGGGTCTTGGCATTGTCGACACGGCAACTACCGTTCTTGACACTGTCGTCATAACGATAATTGGCAATGTGACACAAGGCGTGTCCGTAAAGACCCAATCACCACCTCAAAATAACGGAGACTTATTATTTGCTGGTGTTATATCTGGCTCTAGCATCACATCACTTGGGCCTAAGTTAGGACAAGTGAGTACGATATCTTATGATTCTGTAACGAACACAACAACCATAGAAATGGTCAACCACCCATACACTGGAGCAGCTCCAACGCCTCCATCTATTGGTGAGTATTTGATTTCTGCAAAAAGTTCAGTGGCCGAATCTTATGGATTGCGTGGATCGTACATGAATGTTCGTCTAACAAACTCTGAATCAGAACACGTAGAGTTGCTATCTATAGGCTCTGAGATATTTAAGAGTTACCAATAAAATAACTATCTTTGTAACAATGGACCCAATTACATTATCGCTACTTATATCGCTTGGGACCCAACTCGCTGGTATGGGTGCAAGCACGTATTTTAGCAAAGGGAGACAGAAAGACGCTGAACAAGCAGCCCAAAGAATTGCGGCACAACAGCGCATGGTTAAGGAATCTGATGAGGTTTCTGGATTGCAAGTTCCAACTCTTGGTTCAGAATTGGCACGCCAAGAACTAGGTCAACAATATGCTAGTTCACTTAAGGCATTGCAACAATCTGGCGCTGCTGGCGTACTCGGTGGAGTGCCTGCATTGGCTGGTATTGGTGCTGACCAAGCATTGAATATTGCTGGAGATTTGAACCGATTGCAAGCAGAGCGTGATCGCTTCGTTGCTGGAACATTGCAAGAGCGTGCTGCTCGTGAGGCTCGTTCTGAGAGAGACTTGCTTGGCCAACAATTGGCTGGCGCTCAGATGTCCGCTGCTCAAGAAAAGGCACAACAACAGCAGAATGTTGCTGGAATGATTGGTGCCATTGGCACAACTACTGGCCAATACATTGGGGCTCAAGCTTTATACAAGAAACAACCAGAGGCTACTAGCAATGTAGCAAAGCCAGCGCCCAAGATGGAATACGAGAAATACGCTCCATCATTGTCTACTACTGAGTCTGTTTCTAAGTTGGGGACGATAGAGGATCGAATGATGCCAATGCCTCAGATTGGTGGACCTGGTCCAGAACAATTCTTGGGTCTCCCAAGCGCTGGTGTGCCATCTCTTGGTATTCCATCGCTATATCAGCCTAGCAATATGTACGCTAACGCATTTGCTACCCCATCTATTGGTGGAGCAAATATCTCTCCATTCTTAGGGTTGAGTGGCCTTCCAGGTATTCCTCCAATAACTTTTAGATAAGATGCCAGAATATTCGGGTTATATATCAGTCAACCCAGTAGACTGGGGCAAGGTTGCAGGTGAGGCTAGCAAGCAGATTACTGATGTCTTAATTAAGCGTCAGCAAGAGCGTATTCAATTGGACGACTTGAATGCGGATACTCAACGACAGATTGAGAACTACGAAGCCACCAAGTCTCCTGAGATTAACAACTTCATTATGGCTAGCGCTCAGACTAGTAAGTCTTTTATTCAGAATCAAAACGATATGCTGAAGAAAGGATTGATCACTCCTGAGCAGTACAAGCGAAACTTGCAACAGACTCAAGTTGGATTCAAATCCTTTAAGGCCGTAATGGATGGTTTTGCTGGAAACATCGAAGAGGCTACCCGTTTGCAAGAAGAAGGCGTTACTGGAAAGCAAGCCCAATGGGTGAACGATGTAAACAATAGCATCTTGACCTTGAAGGATAAGATGATGACCGTTGGTCCTAATGGTAGTTTGTATATTAAAGATGCAAACTCTGGCCAATTGTATGATGTACAATCAATGATGAATCCACAGAACAATGTGGTTAAGCGTGTTGAATTGTACAAAGAAGTTGACGATGCCGTGAAGGGACTTGGCGCAGGTGCTAGGTACAATACCGAGACTAAGATGTTTGAAATCTCACCAAGCGTAAAGGAAAATTGGGATGAAGAGAAGGAGAAGTTGGCTGATGCCATCTTGTCTAGCGATAGTCGAATTGCTAGTGTATTGGCA
>Ga0070746_10000317_pt1 | contig 28265 bp, 26 predicted proteins | sample VirMetDEL_Mar_21_FD_77016 | JGI IMG/M metagenome (GOLD analysis project Ga0070746, IMG submission 77016) | Aqueous microbial communities from the Delaware River and Bay under freshwater to marine salinity gradient to study organic matter... | ecosystem: Environmental > Aquatic > Marine >...
ATTTTGACCTACATCTGTAGCACGTACACTATGAAAGTCTAGCTCATTTAGATCGGCCATACCCTCCCTTTCCTGAGCAACTTGTGGTGATGCTTGAGCAACTGGAGGTGTAGCCGCAGCTTCTGGTACAGCTCCTGCATCTTGCCCGAGTACAGCAGCCTTTTCCGCCTGGCCCTGCTGACTAAGCATAAAGTCTGGAGTGTCTTGCAAGCTTGTAGCTTGTGGTGCTGCACCAGCACTAACGGAAGCAGACGGAACAGCCTGTTGTGCAAACTGTTGCATCTTAGGCATAGCTGAGCTGTACTGATTATACGTAGCAGCCATCTTCTCCGGATCTTGCGCCGTCGATTTAGGCAGTGTACCACCGGATGCCACTACAGCATACGTACCATTAAGAACTTGTTGGATTTGCTCAGGAGTTGGGTCGGGAGTATTCAAGTCAAAGTCTACATAGCCTCCTACTCCTTTACCACTTTCTGCTGTAAAGTATGCTGCTGCTGCACCAGCAACTGAGTCATCAAGCAACAAGTCTGGATTATCCACCAGACGGTCATCTCCATATACAGCTTGACTAACACGACGATAGTTTTCCTTACCGGTTACTTGAACCAACCCACGACCTCGATACTTATAGCCATCCCCCTCTGCGCTATTACCCGCAACATCATCGTAGACATAGTTGAAGAACTTTTCAGGATCTGCTTTGAGAGCATTGAGATCCTCGTCGGACATATCCGCAAACTTTCTCTTGAACCGGCTATTTATTGTTCTAATAGTGTCATTAGACGTATTAGCATAGTTCATTTCCTCCCTCGTACCAGAACCCCCGCTTTCTTTCTGAGTCACAGAAGCTACAGCCGCAGCAATCGCCGGACTCATACCATACTCACTTGCAAGCGTATCAACCATAGCTTGCTGTGCTCCTGTAATGCCAAATGAGCTATCAGCAACACCAGTTGGGTTGCCTCCAAGGTTCATCTGTTGCCCCTGCTGCGGCTCCATGCCTACGCGCATAGTTTCATTCTGCTGCTGCAATGCCGCCAATGCCTTTTTGCCTTTAGCGATATTGAGTTTAGCAGTATTCCCAAGCGGACCAACAGGGTATCGCTGCAGAGTCTTTTCTTGCTCAGCGATATACTGAGCTAACTCCTGCGCGACAGCCGCTGGCGTCATCATATTTTTCTTCTTACGGCTCATCGAATCATAGATAAAATTTCCGTTGCGTCAAATCTCATTTCCTTAGCGTCACTAAACACATAGGGGCTATCGTGAGGCTGTCCCTGCGCATCTACAAAGCCCTCTGTAGCTCCAGCAGTTGGGATACCTCCCTGCTCATGCTTTGGACCAACAGCTTTGTACATATTCTTACTCACCTTATTGTAACCCCCATTTGCCAACCCTACCGGTGGATCAGCAGGACTCGCCATCATCACTTCTCCTCCCTCAGTCTCGTAGTCCTCCCGCCTCATTGGACCACCATGCTTAGCCATGTAACTATCTACATATTGACCCTGGGGGTCATACATCTCTTGCACCTGCTTTGTATAGTCGATTGCCGCATCTTGACGAAGCTTGTTCTCCTCAATCAAGCGCTTGCGCATATCACGGTTGGCCTTTTGCTCTGCTGCCTTCTTCTTGTACACGCTAGCAATAGCCCCGCCTACAACAGCGAATGGGGCTACTCCAGGAATCATAGACGCGTATGGTAGAGCCATGCCCAACCCGGAAAGCGCTCCCCCAGCACCTGTTGCTAGGTCTGCACCAGTGCCCTCTCCCTGTGCCAATTCACTATTTTGAATGAACTGTCCCGCTGCAGATGCCGCAGCACTACCTAACGCAATTTTACCTTGACGTAAGTTGTTTGCCTGCATAGCACCCGCTACTTCTCCTGGAGCTAACTCAGACATATCTACTTGCTCTCCAAAGATTTTGTCCATCATAGGCATCTGCGCAGAGCTAAATGTTCCTAAAGCCGGCATACCAAAATTGATATTGCTCTGTGGCTGCAGCATGTTCATTGCCTGCTGCTGCTGCAAGAAATTCATGTACTCTTGATTAATCTGAGCGCCTGGGTCTTCAAATGGACCACCCAAATAACGCTTATTACTTGCAGGCTCAAGAGTGTAATTCTTGGGACGCTTCTTTGCTTTTGGCTTAGGACGTTTCTTCCCGTCCGGTCCAGTACCAAGTACTAAATCAGTTAGGTTACGACGTTCACATCTATGTCCATTAAACTTCTTCATCCGCTACAGCTTTCGCAGTCTTCAGGGTTTTCGATATTACATGTAATCTCCCCGTTCTTAATCTTGTCTTCCGACTTCTTAAGTTTTTCGGGATCGAGAAAAGAGATGTCAAAGTCTTCTTCTTTCATGAGATTAGCATTTCCAACGGCGACGAGCCTGCCGAATACGTGAATTAGGATTATTACGAGTCTTCGCGCTAGAACGCTTGAGTTGACCTAATGACCGGGCACAGTAAGACTTACGACGCTTAGCTGCCTTGCTACCTTTCTTGACCTTACCAGTAACAGCAGTCTTAAGCTTACTGCCTGGGTTTGCCTTTCGGTATGCACGTACACCTTTTGCAGTCATGCCTGCACCGCTTTTTGTTGCGCGGTAGTTGGCACTCTTGCCTTTTGTCGTGCGGCGAATCGCCTTTTCCTTTTTGCGTGCCATTAGAAGTCACTCATTATAATTTCATCGATGTCATTTTGAATGGTTGCTGCATCGACCTCAAGCTGCATCATGATGTTAGCCTGGTATCGTTTGACTTCCTCACCCTCATTGAAGATAATGATGGTGGGTACTACTACAATTTGATGTTCTGTTTGCTTCTCCGGTTCAGCACCGATATCAACGCGCCGTCCATTGCAATCAGTAAGTGCCTCAATCCAAGGGACACTGTTTTCTTTATTGAAGCTAGCGTTGAACTCAACAACGCATAAACCCTCATATAAATCTTCGGTATGCTCTGCTACAGGCGTAGATAACACTACAGCACCGATAACAAATGTAGCGAAAAATGCGGTAAAGAATTTCATGATATTATTTTCTTAGGTCATCAATCTTCTCCTCAATCCGTTTGATGTCTTGTTTGATTTCAGTTACGTCTTCCTGAGTAGACATGATTGTCTGCCGCACGAGCTTGTCTTTCATATCAAACTCCATACGTGTAATCTCAGGATCTGGCGGAACAGGAAGCTCCTTTGCCTCAGCAATATCTGCCTGTAGCACAAACCACATACTGATTACCACACTCATACCTGCACCGATACCCAGCAACGTCTTGATGCTGATTTGAAAACTGGTATCCTCGTTTAGCTCCTTCGCCATAATTAATAGATTACGTAGTTAACTCCTACAGAAAACATGTACCACTCCCGATTCCAGTAGCGGTGAAAAGTCCCTTCCCCAAATACACCAAAGCTGCGATTAATACGCCAGCCACTAATCAACCCAACCGACATGTCAAGCCACTGGTTTGTGCCGATTAGATTATTGTAGGAGTAGGGATTATCTGAACCAAGATGAATAGGGTAAAAGTTTGTCCAGCTGTGAATCCACAGATCCTTACTGTTTTGGTAGTAGTCAAAGCCAAGTACCAAGCTATGACACCACTGTGCCGGGAGTTCATTACGCTTCTTGTCTACGTAGTCAGACAGAACATCCGGAATGACGACCTCCCGCCAAACATCTACACTATTAGCAACAACCTCACCCTGAGGGTTTAAGAACTCCTGCGTAGCAAAGTCAACACTGTAACCTTCTTGTAGTGCCAGGCTCGTGTAGTGGACAGAGTTGTTTGCCTCCACCCACTCTGCGATAGGATCATAGCCATACGCCTCAGAGATGCGTTGAGCAATACCTACGTTAAATGCTAGCTTACCCTTACTGTTTAGACGTAAACGCTGGCTAGCCTCAGAGTATCCTACATCAGCAAAACCGTCCTCTAGGTACTCAACCTTGGCTAACCAACGCTTTGCTACATACCGTACAAAGTGATGCTGATTAACACGGACAATACCCTGCTGACGCCGGTAGTCTACCTCTGCAAGAAACTCAAGACCCGACCGCTTTCCGATAGTAGCATCGTCCCCATAGGTCTTTTCAGTACCGTCGTAGAATACATTAGCCCGGTTCTCATAGCCAAAACGTGCAATCTTACGTATGCCGAGAGTAAGGCTGTAATCAAAAGGTGTTTCAATCTGTTCATACAAGACCGTATTGCCATCAATGCTGTACGCCTCTGTAGTTGCCAGCGAGTTGTTACCGTTAGCTGCAGCATACAAGGTGCTGAACTTAAATAAGCGGTGTAACGCGCCCTGCCCGCTACTCAGCAGCGGAAGCACTAAAAGCAGTGTAGTAAGTAAAGCTCTCATTGCTTGACGATTTTGATGTTGTATGTGCGCAGATACGCGTATACCTGCAGGTTGTAAATACCCGCCGGCCACCCTTCCGTATCAACAATAGCTGATGGCCCCTCGTATACCTGCTGTCCTTGCATATTCCAAGCGACAACATTTTGCAGATTAGCGCAACTAATATTTAGTTCGTCTCGTACAGGATTGGGATAGACCCTAATCGTATGATTGATTTCTGTAACATCTGTAGGCCATCCCGCTTCGCAATAAGAGTGCAGTTCCTGACAAGGGCTATCCCAGTCAGTATCACAGCAATACGGGTCTACTTCAATAACCCAAGCATAGCACGAGTCGTTGAGCCAGTATGGTTGCCCCGGTCCGGTAATACAGCCGGCATCGTATAAGCAGTCATCATTATTTGCTACATTAGCTTCAATACTAAAGTTATAGGCATCCAAGTCCATACACCCAGCCACGCTCTCGATACAACTCCCGTTATCGGTATTCGCATTTTCATCGTAGTTGAAAGCAAGCGGGTCTGTACAACCATAGACAACGGGGACACACGAGCCATTATCAGTATTCGCACTCGGGTCATAGTTAAACTGAGTGGGGTCGGTACACCCGAATATGTAGGGTACACACTCTCCTGGGTCAGTAGCCAGCTCGTCATAGTTAAATGCAGTAGGGTCCATACAGCCGGCAATCTCCAACTCATCGCAGACGCCATCCTCATCGCTATCAAGGATGCACTCGTTCATACAGTTGTAGAACTCAATAGGAAACGTGCAATCCCCGTCTACGTTAGCCTGCGCATTAAAATTACAGGCTTCGGGACTAGTACACCCAAGTACCGATTCGACGCAAAAGTCATCACACAATGGGATACCACTGTAGCGATAGGGAAACTTCTTAATAGCGTCAGTCCAAGGATTAGTGCCACCCTCAACAACGATTCCTTGAGGCCCTTCGATGTAGAAGCCGCATTGTGCCGCCGTCGTTTCCGCATTGCCACTGGTAAAAAACAAAACCTCAACCTGCTCGCCGGAGTAAAGGGGCAAGCTAAAACTTACCTCCACGCCATCCTGCGACCCCATCTCGTAGGGACCGAATATCTCGTCCCCTTGGATGACACCTAACCAGCTGCCAAACCAGCCGTCGCCTACACCATCAAGAAGTGTCAGGGTAAAGTCACATGAGTCAGCAGTTTCTAATGCATTAGCAGCGACGTTGTAGTTCAAAGCGGTAGAATCAGTACACCCGTATACAATCTCGGTAAGACATGACCCATCATCCTCTACGGCATCTGGGGTGTACTCCAAGAACTGCGGATCGGTACACCCTGCCAACACTTGACACTCCTGCACCGGTACAACAACATCGACTCCGTAACCAAAGTTTGGTTCTTCCAAAGACCATAAAGGCTCTCCGCATGCAGCGATAACCACCGTGCCATCAATACCGCCCCACTGAGCACCATTCAGTCCATCACCAAAGCTATCGTCAAGCAAGAGTGTAACATCCGTATTGACAGCTGCACAGACATTCTCATGAAGAGGCACTCCCGGATCGTCATTAATGTACTCACCAGGACTAACCTGATATAAGGTATCTCCCTCATTCAGTAAAATCCAACTCGTTTCTCCTGGGTAGTTGTCAAGAACGACAGTCACAGTCACCTGTACTTCATCATCAGCACAATTGGCATCGTCAAAGAGTATACACCCTACGTCAAACGTAGCCCACGGGTTGTAGTTAAGAGCAAGAGGGTCTGTGCATCCCGGCACTCCACCACAAGGCAAGCACGACTCCCAGCAAAATGGGGGTAGCTCAACCGGTCCATCAACCACGATAGAGCGATTGACAAAACCATTAGCATCAAACAAAAAACAGGGAGAATCCAAGACACCTACCGGTAACTCTTGAACCTCCCAGTTGTCAGCGGAGAACTTCCACAAGTGTACACCCTCAGGCATAAACACTGTAACCTCCCAAACTCCATCGCTATCGTCATCAGACATAGCCCAGCAGTTACCGCACCAGCCATTTACCTGACTGTTTACCTCTGGTATATCAATCGACTCAGGATGCGGGCCGTTTAGATCAAGCCGAAATGTAACAGGGTAAACACAGACCTCTTCAATAACAGCATTAGGAACATAGTTGATAGCCTCTGGGTCAGCACAGCCAGCAGGCGGAGGTGGGCAGGGTAGTAGATTCAAAGGAATAGTCAAAGACGACCCCTCAAAGTCATAAACCTCTTCATCAACTCCACAAGTATTGTACAAAGTAAAGTACCCTTCACCAAAGCCGCAGCAGATACCATCGCCAAAGCTGTCGTAAATGATAAAGTCGTACTCTCCTGCTGGTAGAGTTACAAGTGTTTCTGCATACTCATAGGTACCATAGCTAGGAATAGATGCAAAGACGCTATCGCCTTGTACGATTTCCCAGGATGTCTCACCACCATACTGGTCTGCCTGTACAGAAACATTGACCCAAGACAATTGCCCAGCACAGATGTACGGGGCATAACAGATCAACAGTAGAAGCAAATGCCTCATTTTTTACGTTTTGTAGTGCGCCGCTTTCGACGTTTCACTGGTGATACACGGGTAGGCTTACCACCTGGATTACCTGCCCTAATTTTTTCTCCAACCTTCTTACGCTTTTCCGACTTCGACATTTCGCCGGTAGTCTTGGGAGTCTTAGAGTTGACCCGCTTAGAGGGACGACAGTAAGGGTATGGCCTCTTTGACCCACCCTTTGCTGACTTGCGTCCACAAGCTTTACCTGTACGAACGTCTTTCCAGTCCTCCTTAAACCACCGGCGCAGACTCATCGCTTACGTGTTGTGCGACGTTTCTTGCGAGTCACTGGTTTACGAGTCACTGGCTTACGCACAGTGCGCCGCTTAGTAGTAGCAGTAGTAGTACCGCCATACTTTTTCTTTTTGCCCTTCTTGTATCCGGAGGCAGTCTTCTTCTTTCCAGAAGCGTCAGGCTTGGTTCCTTTACAGACCTGCACAGCGTAGCCATTAGCGTACGCAGAAGGGTATACCTTGAACTTACGCTTAGCAGCTGCTTTGCCTCGTGCGCAAAGCTTGCCCATTACTTCTTACGCTTACGAGCAGTCTTACCGCCTTTCTTCATTACAGGCTTTCGCGTGCCGCCTCCGTATCCAAACTCTTCAGGGTACTTCCTCTTAAGAGATGCAATCAGAGCTTTGGGAGCGCCACCACGATTCATAATTACTTTCTGAGCCTGCGAATAGCTCATAGCCGGTTGCGGCTTTTTTTTCATTTTACCAGGCATGGTAGTAGTATTGGGAGAGCGCGTACTAAAATTCTATACACTTAAATGCTACTCTCGAGTTATCGGTAACTCTTACGCACCTTGGCATCTATGTCATACAAATATAAACCAATTGTACTATCAGCTGCATTGTTATACCTCAGTCTCACTGTTGCATGATTAGAGGTAATGCGCCGCTGTTCAAACCAGTTCTTGTTATTAGCTAGATTATTCGCAATGACATTGCCATCCTTGTCGACAAAACGTTCTGTGCGATCATCAACCTGATCCCGGAAATCGTTCCACTTCCAACGATAGTCATCTGCACGTAGGTTCGCTGTTCGGTCTACAAGCTTAGACTGCACCGCGCGTACAAGAGCTACCTCATCGCTACACTGGTAATCATTATAGATAGTTGCGTGCGTGAATGTCTTATCGTGGTCGACAAAGCCAAGAGTGGAAACGGCATGGTCCATAGCCTTTGTATACCAGTTCACATTGCTGAATACTACACCATCCTGATATGTCAAGACCGCATCAATAAAGGAGTCCACCCTGTCATAGGGAGATAACCCATGGAACTTGCCAAAGGGTTCAGTCAACACATTATGACGCCCCAAATGCATTTGCACGTCTTCATCTCCTGTGCCGGTCCTACGGGTACTGATACTATACAGCTCATTTTCCGTACTAACAGCTCCTACCCAGTTGTACGTATGAAAGCTAGTCCAAGTACTTAAATCAATATTGAAGCTGGCGTATACGTCCCGATTGTTTGTAGACGCATACCCTGGGCTTGACTCTCCTGTTCCTTGGTCTGCATTGAAGTTAATGTTCGGAACAGTATCGCTTTCCGTATCTCTAATATGAAAAATTACCCGATTCCACCGAGGGTCATACACCGTAGAGACACCAGGATGAAAACTCATAGTTTGCCCGCTCGTAGAAACGTCATAGTTCAAGTTTGTGAGTCTGTCTCTAAAGAATGCTTTGAGACCCATTGCACTGATTTCTTGCAATTGATCTGTGTACTTGAAAAGCTTACCCTGACTAACATCTGCAAAGAAGTAGCCTGCCGGTGTCATCAAACAGCTCAAAGGGTGCTGCGTACCGGCAAACCCATTAGGCGTTGGCACTACCTCTGTTGGAGGCACAGCAAAAATATCCCCAGTACCAAATGCAATCTGACCACCTGTAGTTGCCAAGGATTCTTTACCTCGCGTGACAAACAACCCTCGCTGATGATGAATCAAGAGCTTGTCTACGTATGCTTCTAAGTTTTGAATCGTGCCCCTATTACGCGGCTGCTCATAGGAATCAAAAGCTAAGAACGTGCGAATGTTAATATCCGGTTCGTCAGCAGCTTGTGCTTGACTTCGATGTACACGATACGGAAACTCATTAGTGTACGTTTCGGTTACATCGAAAATTCCAGGCTGACGAAAATCATTGAGCTTTAAGAAACCAAGATCGATGCTATAGTCATTGGTCTGATCAGGTACAATAGACCGGGAGTTATCTGCTAAGAACTCGTAGTCATCCATACGACTTTGCTCATTGTCGATGAAGTATGGATTTGCGGATGTATACATCTGCACTTTATGACTGACCCGTACAGTACCGGCATCTGGTGCAGGACTATAGCCATCTACAACGTTTGTTGGACTATTGACATTGTCATTAGAGTACCCGTGAGTCCACCCGGCAAACGCAGTAGTTCTATACCGGTGTTCACTCAACGACATATCTCCAAACGTATGCGTATAGTCTACCTTACCTACTGAAGCAATTCCTGCTACGTAACTGGCAATAGCAGCTGCTAGATCAACAGGACTTTTGTTTGCGCTGTCATTAGAGTATCTCGGAGCATCAAGCACAGACATTACCGGGGTGCATGCAACTAACTCTTGACTTGCATACCCTTGATAGACGTTCTCTCGGCTTACACAAAAATTTGCAAGTGGCGCAACACTAACCGGACGGCTAGCAGACCCCTGACCGTTAGAATTGATAGACCCTCCATTATTCAACCACATACCGGTACGAGCTGTCCGATTATTACCCGTCCACGTATTACCTAAACGGTCTTCATAGTGGTCATACTCGGATGCAACTGGGAAGTGCATATCCACTCCCAGTACACTATGCTTAATCTCAAAAGTCAGGCACTCCTCGCCCCCACGATTGTCGAGCAGCTTCTCTGTGTCAAATACACCTGGAGCTTGGTAGTGAGCGCCCTCTACAGGCCGCAAAGCCATTTGCTCTGTAGGCACATGAACCGTAGGAGCCAAGTTATAATTAAACCTTACAATTCTATTACGGTACTTAGTACTTTCAAAGTTGTCGAACCCGTACAGCTCAGTAATATCGAAATCGCTTGATTCGTCTACTACAAACTGCCAGTAATACACGTCTGTGCTCCAAGGTGAGGGACCAGAACTATGCGGGTCTGCCATCTTCCCAACGATGTAATCAAAGCGTACGTAGTTACGTCCAGCTATTTCGCTAATACGTGGCTTTGTACGCAGCATATCAAATGGGTGCATCCGCCCTCTATCAAGCTGCATCTGCCCTTGCCATGCGCTATAGTTTGGATTGATGCCAAAACTATTGCCGTTGTTGGAATTCGTGCCCCCTGGAGCATAGTTCAGATTGGCTGTATTCCAACCGTTTGTAGCAATGTAGTCGCTGGAGTTTTCGCCGACAGCTTCCGCACTGTAATGGTTAAATGCACCATGAAACAACAATGACTGTCCAAGGATCGTACTATTGTTTACAGTTCGCTTAGCGTAAAAGAACCGTACTCCTGTATAACCTACGGGCAGCGGCACATGCTCAAACTCCACAGAAACAGTAGGACGTGCAGTAAAGCCTGAAACAGACAAACTTGTATTACGATCTAACCACGAACTCGTAGGAATCTTGTGGTGCCTAACTTTTGTTCCGGCAAGCGTGGTGGTCGTTTGGGTTAACGAACTTGATTGCGATTGCCAGCTGTAACGTACTAAGTCTGGAAAGTCCGTTGGGTAGGTTTCATCATCATTAAACCACACAGACATACGTCCACGCTTACGCCCAGTTTCACCTACACCATATGTCGATGTGTTTTCCGTGCATGTATCCCGGCTTTGATAGTAATAAGTATTACCCGATGCTTGGTCATACTTAAGATAGTTCAAATTACCGTCGCTATCAGAGTTTACGATATTAGCAATAGTCTCAGTCGGGTCAATCGTAATGGTATTATCAGCGGATAGATTTTCGTTATCTAGCGGCTCTACTAGCAAGTTGTATGATGTAGTAAGATTCCGCGCCGGGATATGGAATGCCTTCGTTTCACTGCCGTCCGAGCGTACCCACGCTACATAGAAAGCATAAACCTCTCCGGGCATAAACCTCAAGTTTTCCGGATAGAAGGTCTCACTCAAATTAGGCGGCTGTTGGTTGCCTCCTTTTGCAGTATTACCATATACCCAAATAGGTTCAATGGTGTTTGCATACGTTTGCAGATCTGCTTCTGAGTGCTCAGTGACATTGCCCAGGTAAACACGGTTGTCCTGAAATGCCATGGTCTTAGCCTTAGTATACACCTGTGGCTTAGAGACTAGCTCAGCAACGGTAAGCTCCCCATAAGGATTAACATTGTCTATGGTACGCTCTAAGGAAGTGCTTGAGATTGAAAACCGCCGCTGAACCTTAGCCTCTAAGGACGTGCCTGTAAAAGTCAGGCTTGCAATCAAGATGTATGGGTAATCCTGGTCAATGTTAGACAGCTCTAAATCAAAAGACCCTGACTCTTCCTTAACTGGAAATGGGCCATGCAATCCCTGAAAGCTTGTACGACTGCCATCTGCTTGCTCATAGGCAATAGCAAAAAAGTGGGTGCCTGTAGGAAAACGACCTGAACCTTTCGAAGCGTCTACAGATACCTGAACTAAGTCAAAATCTGGAAACAGCTTATTCGTAGTCATATCCGTATCCGGGGTGGTAAGGTTCAATACCCGGATAGGGTTTACGTTATCAGTAAAAACTACAATTGTTTCACCAGAAGCATTCTGGAAGCTTTCAATACTTAAGACTGTAGTTGGTTTGAACAACAATCCATTGTCTTGAAGAATTGTAGTCAATGCCCCGGTAGACTTGTTCCACTGAGCTACTCGACTACCGGTGCCGTCTGTCGCACCCTGGTTATACTGAAAAACCAAGAAGTTATCTTCGGGCAACGCGTGCAAGCCACAGATTGTAGCTCTGTTTGCCTCCCCACCAATAGTAATGTTTAGGTTTTCTAGACCAGGTTCTTGAAGCAGAGCGTCTAACTCTTGCCCATAAATAAAGTTCTGTGCACGACGATATGAACCCGCAGGCATGTTGGCCCCGGACACATCTTGGTTCATGCCCTTAAGTGGTTTCATCGCTGAAGTCGCTCTTGTGTATTATTCCCAATAAAGAAATCGCAGTGTGCATTGATGTTTGGCACCATGCGCACCCACATATTCTTGAAGCTTTCCATCTTGTCGATGCTCGGGTACGCTGCATCGTTCTGTGCAGCCACACAGTAGTGACCCCACTTTTGATCCGCTATCTGCCAGTTTATGAACGGGTGTGTGTACCCGCCCATGATCATCTGCCTTACGATGTACCATTCCAGTGCCTGTTTGTAGTAAATATTATCAGGCACACGTGGGTAGCCATCTTCACAGATTGGGTAAGCTGTGTAGTGGACTTTGACGGTACCCTCTTCGAAAGAGGTTTGGATGTAATCCGGGTTGATGACATAGTAGTCACCACCCCCGTAGCTAGCAGCTTTGATAGTCTTCTGCTGCTTGTATGTATCGTTGCCAGTAGGATGCTCGTTAGCTACAGTTTGGAAGACTGCAGCTGTAGTAACCTCTGATGCGTTGTAAGGTTGGGGATTGGTAGTGCGTTGCGCATTGGGTAAATCATATCCGGTACTATCCGTACCGTATGTGAGGTGACTGCCGTTGTACTCTACCTGAATAATGTCTACTAACTCACATGGCAGCAATGCGCGATGGTCTTTGATAGTAAGCTCCATGGCTTTCTTCTCAAGACCTGTGTAATAACCAATGAACTCCAAAGCCTCACCAATCCACTCGACAGCATCTACTACCCAAGCATCACTAGTTGGCTTCAAGTCACGAAAGACTTTCGCAACGACAGCTTTTGATGAGACGGTTTTGTAGATCATTGTTTATAGTTCAGGTGTGCAAATTCATCTGTCTTTAGTTTTTCTACGAGCTTGCGCCTATTTCCCTTTGAGCCGCTTGTAGGCTGGAAGGTGTAAACACTCTTGTTCTTAACCAGGCATCTGTGCTTGTCCCAGTTCCACCGGTAATAGTAGTCGTCGGTGTAGTAGACTAGCTGCTTTATACCTTGCTTCTTTAGCCGATTGGTTTCTCCCCAATCAATAGTAGGCTTGTTAAAGGTACGAGGTATCTTTTTAATTCTTATGGTGCCAAGCCGGTAGCCCATATTGAATACCCGACCCTCCAGCACCATCTCACTGACTCGTTTGTTAAAACGACTAATGATATGCTTGTATAGAGAGTAGGTAATCTGAGTTTCCGGATTCTGTTTCTTAAACCAGCGGTAGGAATCCTTTGTGCTAAACTTACTCGCTGAGCTGTACTTCGTCTGACTCATTCTCTCTGTTTTCTATACGCATCTCATTAGCGAGAATGCTCTGTGTAATACGCTGCACCATATCCATAGAGATTGGATATTCTCTGTCTTCTGGCAACTGGTCTAATGGCGACGTACGATCAAGATTTGCAGTGTTGCCAAACAACTCTTGAGGCTGCTCAAAAATACCTTTAACAGTAATCGCTGCTGGGCGAGCATTGTACACGTAAATACGCTCATTCTTGTAACAGAATCGAGGATACTGCTTGTTGTACTTACCATGAGCAGCATAATCTGCCTGCACGCCATTGATTTCCTGATATGGCGTTTTGCCATCTACCGTGCCTACATATGCAAAGGTGCTTCCGTCGTAAAGCCGCACTGGTTTAGGAATCCTTGCAGAGCGCCAAACGTCGCATCCAAATTCTGTGGTTGTTAGCCCATCTACTGCTGGAGCCGTTCCCATAGAAATTTCATCCAGCTTTTGAATAAACTGAGAAGGAATGCTGTGATTGCGCTTCTGGTCTTGACGGATAAACTGGGCACGATAGTAGCCCACCATAAACTTCAGGCGTTCAAGGAGGACCGTATCGTCCCCCTTGTCAACCTGCAGTGCAATGTTGTATACGATTTCGTTTAGCGTTGCCATGGCAGTTGGTTTTTATCTACCGAACGCACAACGAAGTATCCACCAATCGTAGTCATGAGAATGGTCTCATACATCTTGATCCACGCATCCCGCACCTCGTATGGTGCCAGCGTGTCAATCAGAATGAAAACCAAAAACATCGCAGTCAATGACAGGACGATAAGAGGTCTAACATTACGAGACAACCAGCTTTTGGAACCGACATCTGCAGTCCAGCGCTGAGTAATGTTTTGTTCCAACGCAATGCGCTCTTGTTGCTCAAGGCGTTCGAACTCTAATTTTTGCTCGTGTGTTAGGCTATCATCTGCATCAACGAGGTTCTTTACTACTCCCAAGAGTCCGGCGTCTGGTAATGCGTCGGCTACTGTTTCAAAAATCTTGGGCGCTTTGTCTTTTAGCCACGACCCGAGCTTGGTGTCGCGGAGTTTGTCCATTAGAACTTAAATGTGAAGTTGAAGAATGTAAACGAGTACAGCTTCGAACTCAGGTCAATAATAAAGTCGAACACGGTAATCGTGCCCAACCGGAACTTGAAGATAAACTTATCTCCGTGCTTATTTGGGTTACCCCAACCGTTCTGGAATTTCATCGAAGTCTTTGATTTCAATGGTTACGGTACCTCCATCAGAGAGATGGTTTGCTACAGGCGGGTACACATCAAAATACGCCTGGGTGCTATTGTATAATTCGAATTCTCCTCCGTTCACTCGCTTCGGCCCATAACCGGTAAGCAAGCAACCAGCTGTATCCTCATCCGTGTTGCCACAGTGGATCAGGATGTACTTAAAGTTCGGTACGTCTTGGAGCCACAACATTCCTTTGTGGATATCCTTAAAACGTTTGCTGTACTTCTGGTGGTAACCACCGAAGTCTCTAAGCTTGATTTCGTATTCGCCAGCAGGGATGCGCGTTTCTGCCATCACCTTTTCCTCACGATACTCATCTTCTAATGTAAAGCAAAGATACTTTCTTTTGTCTTTGCCTGTACTAAGAAACAAAGTTCCTAGTGTACTGTCCTGGCCTGTACTCATCCGGTACAGCTCAAGCTTCATGTGTTTAGGTCGTTTCATTCTGTATGATCTGCATCGTCAGTGAACCACATGATGTTTATAAGGGCTACCAACTCATTAATTTTCGCAATACGCTGGGCCACTGTTGCATTTGATTTCAGCTTTTCAACCGGCCTTGGATCTTGTAAGTGTGCCATTAGTCAACTAAGAATAGGTGAATGTTGTAATAAACGTAAGCAGTCGTGGTAAGAGAACCGTTGCCTCGCTGCTCGCAAGTAAGGAAAACTGCATCATCCGTAATAGTAGATGTAGTCGTAAACTCTTTCTTGTAAGCGGTAATGCTGCTTGTTCCTACAGTTTGTGTCGCACTGGCTCCCCGCAATGTTACGTTGGCGCTAGCAGTAGAATTATGAGCTATGGCACCTGACCAAATACTAAAGCCAAAATCAGTGCTGTTTCCATTTTGTACCCGATAGGTGACTTTCATTCGGACCTTCTTTTCATCAGATGGCATTTGCAGTGCACCTTGTCCTCTGAGATATGCTGCTAAGCTATGCGTGGTGGAGTCAATAGTATCAGATGAAGACCAGTCTCCCATTTCAGTTGTCTGGTTATAGAAAGACCACCCGTAGGATGTGCCAATCAACACTCTTTCTTCTGTATCCGCTGTACCAAAAGCTGCACGGCCAGACATAGAAACAAAAGGCGTTTCGGTCATACCACCGCCAGTACCAGCACTTGCAAACGACAGATTACCGGAACCATCAGTCTTTAAGAACTGACCTGAACTACCGTCTGTGGCGGGCAGTGTAAGAGTCAGATCAGCGGCTATTGAGTTAGGTGCCTGCAGCGCAACAAAGTTTCCACCGCCTTGAGGATTTTCTTCTAGCTTGATGAGACCACCAGACAATGAACCGCTATCTATACGCAAGTCTCCGTTGATAGATATTCTACCTCCATTTGTACTTGTATTGGTGATCTGGAAAGGAGTTCCCTGACCGGTCATAATACGAAATGATGTATTCGTATTATTCAGACCTATGGTGCGTGTGCCGCTGCTTAAAGAGAAATTGGAATTGCCAATATTAGTGTTGGTATCTGTCGGAGTAGCAAAAGACAGCCCGCCTGAGCCATCTGTCGTCAAGAATTGACCTGCAGAACCATCTGTAGAAGGAAGAGTAAAACTGAGATCAGAGGCTAAAGAATCTGCAACAGTTAAGCTTACAGAGTTTGTCCCGTTGCCAGAAGCCTCCCTGATTGAAAGAATCGAAGCACCTTGACTGCTGCCCGGTCCAATAGTTACTTGACCATCATCTGCAACTATCAGCGACTCATGGTTCGTTGTACTTGAGCTTTGAATAGTCAAGGCACTCCCATCAAGAGTCAAACTCCTGTCCTCAGTTAGTGCAAGGTTTGCATTGCCTAGATGATTAGTGCCACTAACGCTACTACTGAACGTCACCGGTTGAGAGAAGGTCACAGTAGCATTATTGAATTGCGAGTGCCCCGCAATCGACAATGCTGTTACAGAAGTCTGCTGTCCATTAGCTCCAGCCCTTACGTTAAACTCAATAGACCCTTGACCAGTAGCAATATCTGTAAGTGCTACCCGCGTTGTTGGCCCCGCTTGAAGGTTTGCGATTGTATCTGTAATCTGCAGGTGCCCTTGAGAAGTTCCTTTTAAGTCATTGATATAAATACCGCGATCGTTAGTAGCTGTCTTGGTGGCATTCTCAAGAGCTGTAATCTTAGCCGTCTCTGTACTCAGCTTAGTCTCTAAGGTAGATGCACCAAAATAATGCGTACCGTTCAGGTTGTCACGTACTGCTGATGCAGATGCCCCAATATCCGTAGTGCCGTCCTTCTCTTTTAGATTGGCGAACGGGACCTTTGTAAAGATGATCTTGCCGGTACTGTCAACTACCTTGATTTTGTTTGTGTCAACTATTGATGCTGTCAGTTCTCCATTTGCCGGGAAACGACGAATCCGAGGCTTCAAGGATGGCAGAGAAGTATTTAAACCATCTACATCACTGGCTATAGGCACAATGTGAACCTGCCCACTCTCTATATAGATTTTGAGATTGTCCATTATTGTCCTTGAATTTTGGTTCGAATCTGATTCACAGTTACTGTACTAGATTCCGTTACTGATGCAAAAAAGATGCGCGTCTCAACATCTTTAATGTTGAAGGAGTTATCGGAAAAGTCCATCATAAACCCTGTTTCAATATCCGTGCTATGGTTTACATAGTTCGTTGCTGGCGAGTGGTTTATGATTTCAGCAGTTCCTACATCTGCATGGCATGTTATCGGCACATCTTCGCCGAGTGGGATTCCTGCACCGTTACCATAGAAGTCTTCAGAGTGAAAGCCTAAGTTGTTGATAGCCGCCGTGCTATTGCCCATGTAGTACAAACACTCGTGGGTCGTCGAGCTACCGTCATACATAGTAAGCTTTACATACAACAGCGGGATAACTGCATCACCCGAGTCGAAGTTGATGGTAAAATCCATTTCAACCCGGAGACGGCGAAAATGCCAATACGCCGCAATATTTGAATTGCCGGTACCTAATGCTAGAGTATTGAACTTAACAAAATTCGCGGCGTTGTTAGCGCGGGTAATAGAGGAAAAGCCGAATGCTTCACCTGTGGTTGTAATAGTACTTGGGTAGTTAAACGTAGTAACTTCGCTTAGGTCAAAGGTCCCGCCAGTAGATGCAGGAGAAGTACCTGGTACAAATGAAGCGCTATTGCTGCCGGCGGTTGCAAATGTTTTATAGAGCGATTCGTAAGCGTCGCCGTCATCGTTAGTGCCCGAGCCAAATGCACCCAAGAAAATCAACAAGTCAGCGGTGCTAACCTGGCCGTCATTGTTCAAGTCCCCTACTGCTCCAGTACCGCCGGCTTGAGTTTCCGTAATGATACCACTAGTGACCAGATCTAGATTAATTTGGGCTACGATGCTTGCTATCACTTCCGACATGGAAATTTTGCGCATCGTGTTGTCTACAGTACTGTAGCCTGCCAAGAAAAAGTTTTCTCCGGTTGCATCATCAAGAGCGGCCGCTGTTGCCCCACTAACCGTTGGATATCGGTTGAACTGCTGTACTAATTCAGATAGCCTTCCTATAGCATCACGAGCGGAGTCATTGTTCGATCCTTGGTTTACAACATTAACCAAATAAGCACCAACGTAATTTGACGGTGTGGTCCCAGCATCTGATAGAAGTTTCTCATCAATCATAGTGAGAATGCCTCCCTTTTCTGTAGGCACCACCAGTGAATCATTAGGCCCCGCAGTATTAGACCCACCATCGGCGCCATAAGGCAATGACGTAAGCTTTACCGGGTTATTAGCGGTTCCATCGGATGTTAGGCTTGTCTTGGTACTAGAATTGTAGTACAACTTCAGTGCTTGCTGGGCATTACCTGAAGCACCATTATAGAAGCCCACGATTGTCTTATCGTGAGCTTCTACAACAGGAAATGAAACGTGGTTACGCTCAACTACATCAGCCAGCTTTATTGCCATCTTCCTTGAGGATTAAGTAGTCCATAGCAGCAAGCAGGACATTCGGCTCAATTGACAGTTCACCGTCGTCAATAAGCGTGACCTTTTTGAGCCGGACCTTTTGATCCTCGTTCAGGAGAGCTTCAACATTGTTCCGAAACTCATTCGCCAGGTCATCGCTGACTTCTGGTTGTCCGTCAGCACCCAACGTGGCTTTGTCACGCAGACTTTCGACGTACTTCTGTCGAGTCTCCTCGAATGTGTCTACAAGCGGCTGGAGCTTGTTAATGTTTTGCGCAATCATCCAGCTGCTCTTGAGTGGAAGGTTGTGTGCGCTGAGCTTTTGAAACGCGGAGTATACTCCGATGCAATCTTTAAGTAACATGCTATAGATTTTTGATACTTGTACAAATATATGCTTTATCCGATTACAATGATATCGTATACCTCATCTACTGCTGTTACGCCAACGGTCACACGTACATGAGCGTTGTCAATCGGCTTGTACTTGCAGAATACAGGCGTCGGAGTACCAGCCGGATCTTTGATAGCAATCACGTACACAGATTGTGTTGCAAGGTTGTGCCGGATTGGATACCCAAGTGCTCCCGCTGTGTCCGGGGCATAGTTTGTGTCAGGGTCAGTTCCTGAATCTCCGTTACCAGCTGTATTGGTAATCGTAATGCGTGCCTTAGCAATAGCCCCAAGTGAACGGTCAACGGTAGCGTTTGCTTCGTGACCATCGTCCATGTTTGTCTCGCCATCTGATTGGTCGACTTGCGTACAAGTGTCTTGCTTGTTGAACTTCAACGACAATACGTTATCTGCGCTTGCTACAGCTCCAGTTGAGCTGTCCGTATGACGAGTGAAACGGAATGCGCCAAAGTCACTAAAGACTGTACTGCCATCCGTGTAATCTTCACCCGCAACATCACCTGCTGGGAAGTAGGTCATTGTTGCCATCTCATCCAACTGATCAGCAGCATCTGTGCTACGACCAAACCGGAATCCTGAGTTAGTAACGTAATCACTAATGGTATTTGCAACGTTAATGTCCAAGAATGCATCTCGGAACGTAACGACGGTAGCTTCCTGAGAAATGAAGTCTCCCACGACAGTCAAAGTACCTCCTATTGACACATTGCCGGTAAACGCATTCGTCCCAGCAGCTAGCACAGCATATCCAGCAACACTGTGATCCCCCCACCCATAAGCAGTATTCCAGTTAGCGCTGTTATTGGTGACGATGCTGTATGTTCCTGAACCGTTAGTTGCCATAATTCCGCTTGACGCAAAATCACCGTCTACTAAGACATCAGCGTGAGATGTCTCGCTAGTTAAGTAACCTTCAACAGAGTGGTCTCCCCACCCATACGCTGTGTTCCAGTTTGCAGAGTTATTCGTTACAATACTGTATGTACCGGAACCGTTTGTTGCCATGATACCAGCTGACGAGAAATCGCCATCTACCAATACATCTGCGTGAGAGGTCTCAGACGTCAAATATCCTTCAACAGAGTGATCTCCCCATCCGTAAGCCGTATTCCAGTTAGACGAGTTATTTGTAACAATGCTATAGGTACCTGAGCCATTAGTAGCCATAATACCCGAACTGCTAAAATCTCCATCAACAAGAACATCTGCGTGACTTGTTTCTGAAGTCAGATAGCCTTCCGTTGAATGGTCCCCCCAGCCGTATGCCGTGTTCCAGTTAGCACTATTATCAGTCAGTATGCTATAATTACCACTAGAAACGCCACGAAGCATGATACCCTGTGAGCCAAAATCGCCGTCCACAAGAACATCAGCATGGGACGTTTCTGAAGTAAGGTAGCCTTCAGTAGAGTGATCGCCCCAACCATATGCCGTGTTCCAATTTGAAGAGTTATTCGTTACAATACTATAAGTGCCCGAACCATTGGTAGCCATAATACCAGATGTCGCGAAGTCGCCGTCAACCAAAACGTCAGCGTGACTAGTTTCTGATGTCAAGTAACCCTCTGTTGAATGGTCTCCCCAACTGTACGCGGTATTCCAGTTAGATGAATTATCTGCGAGAATAGAGTAGTTGCCCGAAGATGCTCCTCTAAGCATAATACCTTGAGACCCGAAATCCCCGTCAACAACTACGTCGGCGTGAGATGTCTCACTGGTTAAAAAGCTACTTAAATCAGGTGGGGTGTAGGTAAATACACCACTTGTATCGTTGTATGCCAAGCCGCCACCACCGGAAGCAGAATCATCAGCTCCTACACTTAAGTCTGTAAGAGCTACACTACCTCCAGTTCCTGTGGCTCCAATGTAACGGTAGCCCGCAATGTAGACTACATGGCTATCAGTAAATGTTGTCCATGAATCAGAGTCCTCAAAGGAGCCAGTACCATTTTCATTTTCGGGAGTCCAGTACAACATACCGGCCTCATAGTCAAAGTACCAATCGCGGTTAGAGTTTGATCCAAAGATGACTTGCGTAACGTCACTATCGGTAGTATCCCCGTCCCAGTTCGCAGGTCCAACATATACCTTGACCAAGTATCCAGCACCAAACGTAGGACCAATCCAATTCGTAAGGCCAGTGCTCCAAGACCTTTTAAAGTTGGTCTGGCCCGGCATTGCCTGAGCATCTGCATTAGCCGTGCATAGCTTTACTGCAGTAGTACTTGCAGGCTGCGAGCCACTTTCAAGGGTGGTATATACCTGTACATACGAACTAGTCGCTGAAGGCGGATTGGTAGGAACATTAGTGTTGTTTGCCTCGCGCCAAATTGCACCAGGCTTAACCGCAATGAAAGAAGAAGATGTTTCTTCTGCAGGAGAAAACTGCTCACTTGTTCCACTCTTGTTGGCACCAAAGGCAACCTTTTTATATAAGAGATCTAAAATCTCTTCACTAGAAAATCCAGCCATTGTTCGATTGAGTTAAGTATTATTCGAAGAGTCCAATTTTTTCAATGTAGTCGCCAGCCATCAGCTTGACACGTACATACACCTTCTCGTCGCTACCATTATTCCAACGGCCCAGTCCAGCGGTAATCGTAATCGTTTGCAAGGTTGTAACATCTGTAGATAAAACACCGCCAGCAGCACACCCCGTGCCACCAGCACCTGCGATACCTGAACCGGCATACGCAACAGTTGCTGGCACCCAGCCACCGGTTGAGCTATTAGTGGTCGCTACACTGGAGTCTGCTGAGGCATCGAACATCTTAAACCACACGTCGCCCCCGTTATCTAAGTCCCCCTGGAATTTTAAAGTGAAGCTTGCAAGCGGTTGGTTACAAGGGAACGCGTAAGTCACATATTGAGCTGCGTTACTTGTGCGTGTGCTAAAGTCGACAGTGCTGCTAGTATTACCTGCAAATACGAATGCTGGCACGTTGTAGTTCGTGGTGTTATGCGTACAGCGCAATCCGTTATCCGTACCCGTTTTAACCATTGGCGCCGTAATAGCATCATGATTCTTTATACTCAACGAGCCGGAGCTGTTGTTGCCATATTGCTGGCTCCAAGCCCCATATGACCCTACTGCATCAGCTGGCGTATCTGTAGAGTTGCCATTTGAGTCCGGGTCTTTTACGCGAGCACCTGCAGTATCTGCCGTATGCAAGGTGTTGTACAAGTCGTTTTCAAATGGAGCTAAAAGCGTGCTAGACTGAGACGGCTGATCATAAAATGCATAAAACTCTGCAGTACCTGTGCCAACAGTTGTAACACTGCTGTTTCCATGGATAGACCTGCCTTGCATGTTTGGCCCACCATCCGTGTTAATATTAAAGAAACGATATTGATCTGCACGTACGCTGATTCCTGTAATCTCGTGGTTAGTGAAGTTGTCTCCTTGCTGCACATTAGAGTTAGTGCTATTAGGAAGATCAGCATAGGTTAAAGCACTAGGCGCGTTAGCTACACTGCCAGTTGTGAACTGCACACAATTGTTATCAGTAACATTTGACGTTGTCCCATACACCAAAGCATTTAAGGGAATCAGATTACTAGTAGTTACCTTAAGCTTAAATGTAGGATTTTTGAAACATGGAAGGCCGCTGGTATACCCAGCAGTACCGTTAGCTGTTTTAATTAGCTGAGTAGCGTCATTTGAAGTTACAAACCCAGCAGAAGAGCTGTCGTCAGCAATGTAGATAGTTTGAGTCTTAGCATTATTACCTCCTTGGTCATCAAACTTGAACACATTAAATCCGGTAGACGTAATCGCATTGGCCGCTAGATCAACTGAGTCTACTCCGGTATAGAAACCTGCAGAGTCACCAGTCGTCGGAAAGTTACCTGTAGTGACATTGATAGTCATACTACCCCCATAAGAGTTATCTCCTGACGCTAAGGTTGCAGAAGTCGCTGTGGCTGATGCAAGCTCCACCACCTCATCATTCAAGTGAAACCGAAACTGCGTCTGCTCTTGGTCGTTATCCGCAAAACTAAACGTCCTGCTGAAGTCGATTGCACCAGTATCTACAAACCAATTGACAGCTGTGCCTGGGGTAGTGGTTACAGAGTTAGAATTCGTTACGTGGCTAATTGTATTACCGCTGTTGTTTTTTCCCACGAGACGAGCCGCAGTAGTAGAAAAGGCAAAAGCCAAACTGTCATCTTGAGCTGCCCAAGTAGAAGGCGCAGTAGGAACCAAAGCTCCAAGTGTTTCATTCAACAAGTCAATAGCATCTACAATCAATGTGTTGGCAGTAAATGAACTAATGGCGGGGTTACCGTCTGTCAAGGATCCATCTGTCGGAGTACCCAAGGTAGTGTCACCCGCTTTTACCCAGTTTGTTCCCGCAGCATGCCCCCAATTATCACTGCTGTTGGCATTACCGGTAAGCTTACCGCCGGTTCCTTTGAAGATATATACCTTACCAGTATCCTTTGCTACAACGATAGAGCCTGTACGTCGTGCATTAGTAGGGATAGCAATCAGATGATCATTTGCAAAGTCATCTACAACATGCACCCCAGCAACGTTGTCTCCAACGACATCAACAATAGGGTAATTGGTGTTCTGATTCTCAAGGGTATCGCCAAATTTAATAGCCATATCAGTGTAAAATTTCGATGTTCAAAGTGACGTCCGAGTCAAATGCCCCGGGCTGAATACTTCTGTATGCTGTGTATGCTGGAGTAGCTGTTCCAACGGTATGACTGAATCCACTACCGCTGTTATCGTACTCTATGAAGCTGTCGGTGTAGTCTGCTACCCCGCGCCCATTTACTTCGGCTGCTACCTCCCCCAAAGTTCCTGAACCAGGGATTAAAATCCAAGTAAAATTGTCAGTATTCGCTGAACCGCTATCGCACGGAGCAGATATGCTTTGACTTGACTCCGTCGGATCTACAGCCAAGGTTGACAGCAACGTAGACCCGCCAGCGTTGGCTACTGTGTTCAGAAGCAGTGTTACGGGAGCTGCGCCGCCTAATGATGTTGCCGGCGCACTCACTACATACACCCTATGCCTTGACGCAATTTTTGTAGAGCGGGTTATAACCACATTAGACCCAGTGCCGTTATTGCCCAGATAAGTTGCAGAGGTCACTACATTCATAGCGACTGGAGTAGTCTGAACCGGCACACTGTACGTAGCACTGACTGTAAGAGGATTAGCAAGAGTGGCCGGGGTTATACTACTTAGTGATGCTATGGTCTGAATAGGTATAATTCCAAGATTCTGTATCGAGATGCCGCTTCCGCTTTTAAGGTTTTCTGGATTCTGGAAAGTAATTGTTACACCACTTACAGTAACTGCTTGCCCGCACTCGACTAGTAGATTCTCTCCATCTGCCTGATGCTGCCCAGAAGCAGACCAAGAGATACTAGAAATAACAGGTTCCAAAAAGGGCGCGATCAAATCACGAACGACCTCTTCAAGTGTCGTACCGGCGGCATATGTCCCGCCTGCAATAGCATCCCCAATAGTGTTGGTAATATCAATATTCGAAGCAATAGTCGCGTTTCCGACAGCGCGTGTTAACGCAGCAACCTCTACAGTGTGTGTAGTTTCTGTAAGGGTCAAAGTAGTAGGAGCTGTACTTACCTCTACAATGTTTTTACCGGTTTCCGTTATTTCGACTTTATTTGGCATCAGTCCGATACTTGGGGCTTGACTTTAAACTTACCCTCCAACAAACGAGTAACTACACCTCCGCTATCTACCAACTCTAAGTCATAAACCCCCTGCCCAAAGGTAAATGCCTCTGTGGTAGCAGTGGGGATAGTAAGAACGAACTGCCCAACAGTAGATGAGCTACTCTGGTCTGAGATGGTAAAGTGCTCCAGATGATCAGTATCGTCGGATGCCGAGGATGATGCCCGGTACACAAAGGTTGTATCCGTGATATGATCCTTAACAGCTATACGCACGCGATACCCAGTCAGGTTCTGGTATGAACCTGTAGACAGCTTGTAGCGAAGGGTCACCTCATGTTGTGTACCCTGCTCTACGACGAAGTTGTATCTACCTGCAGCCATTAGGATAAAACGTATTCGAACACGTTGGGTTTGCCGTGCCCATTGTTAACGAGAATAGTGTATCCGGCAGAGCTGTTCCACCCATTGCTTTCAGAGTAAAAGTTCCCTGTAAACAACGGAGCAACGGCAAGCTGCCGGTAGTTGGCTTGATCCACCTGCTTTTCGTCTACAATTCTGTATACTCGCTTTCCTTTACGTGCATGCCAGTGTCCGCCAAGCATCACATTGTACATACCCTGGCGGCCATGCTCCCAGAAAGCCTTACCGATATCGCCCTTCGACACGCCTAAGTGGTTGTGTGTAAGAAGGTAGAAGATACCGTCTATCTCTACTCCCAAAAGTACGGCATTGTGCCGTACATCCAGCGGGGTATTTTCTCTAAGCATAAAGGCTAAAAGCCCAGCTACAGAACCATACGGGTCTCCGTCAACCTTTGGAGTAACCCGGTCATGGTTGCCACTTACAATATAAACACCAGAAACGTTATTCAGTGTAGTAAGGAAACGGCGAATAATAGTGTAAGCCAGAATAACCACATTAGTACCATGACCACCGTGCTCCAGCTCATGCCAAGTAGACTTGTGGTTGATTCCGGTGAAGCTTTCAATAAAGTCACCAAGAAGACATACGTAGACTTCATCATAGTGCTGATTGTTTACTGCTGTGGCTACCGTTTGAAGACGCTGTACGACTGTTTTGACATTGAACTCAGGGGTGTTGCCCATTGCTTCAACCTTAGCCCCGATATGAAAGTCAGACAAAGCTAAGACTGCTGTGTTGCTTCCAGGTTCTTGTTGTATTGTAAAACCATCAAGGGTGTAGCGTAGGTCTTCAATCACCTCGCCTAAGTCAATCTCTACAACCTTAGGTACAAGCTGCACTTTGACTTGATGCATAGTCACCGGCCCTCTTTTGGTTTGGGCCTCCCAGCTGTTACAAGTAAACCGGGATACCTCCCACGTATCTGTGTCTATCTCAAAGTAGCGGATAGCATCCTCCAACGAGTGAATAGGATCAGAGCCTTTGTATGTATAGGCCGCTGACTCGGTACCAATGTCTTTCTTGACTTCGGATGCTGGCTTTCGATTTTTAGAAACAAGCCGACGAATCGTTCGATGTGCAAGGTCGACTTCGGGATTCTCTTCAAGAATCAGCGAAGCGATACGTGCGTGTGTCTCATTTCGGTGATTCTTGCAATACTGTTGAACTAATGCAAGAATATCCATTGTAAAAAAGTTAGACCGTGTCGACGGTTAAATTGACCGTCACTGGCGCGTCAAGATCAGCGCGTATGGACCCTGGTTGGAAGCTAAAGGTTGTAGGCGACGGAGTTACTCCTGTACCAATATTGGCAAAGTTGAGCGTTCCAGTTTCAATCGCATTACTTGTTGTAAAGTAATCCGATGCAGTGATACCAGAATTTAACGGGGCTGAAAACGTAAAGTTGGTAGTTAGGATTTGATGGTTGTAGTATCCCAATACTTGTCCCTGTGTCAAATTGTAAACGGTTGCCGCTTCAAATGCAAGCTCGACTGTTACTTGATTACTCGGTACCACATTTGTCTGTGCCCTGCCAAATAAGGGACCTTCGTGAGTCGCCGGAACAGTAAAAGTAACTGACCCCGCATTGTTGCTGATGCTTAAAGATGCATTTACAACTGCAGAACCTGTAAAGTCAGGATTGTCATAGAACTCTATCGTGACCAAAGTACCTGCAGCGTAGAATGCCCCGCTACTCCCGTCGTCCGCTACTGTAATAGTAATGCTGTCTCCGGCTGCAGCAACAACAGCATTTAATGTTTCCAAGATACCTACACTTAGGTCACCGTCTAGACTGATGGTGTACGTAGGCAACTCTGCAAACTTAGGCGTGTCTTGGAAGCCATTGGTAGTTTGGTGATGCAAGACATTCAAGAAAAACTCGTCTTGCTCACACTTGCGGTCTAAGTCATACTTAGCGCGATTCAAATACACGAGAGACGTGTTGGGGTCAGCAGCAGCATTAGATAAGTATGCATCTAACGCTGCCGTCAACTCCGTATCATTCGCGTAGTCAGTATCACGTAAAATCATTAGCAGCCGCAAATACAGTCGCACGAGGCTCCTGTAGAGATGTTAGTCATTAGAGTTGCTTTCTCTGCTGCCGCCGTAAAGCGATCAGCGTTGATGTCGAGCTGTGCCCCTTGACGCAGGACTACCAGCTCTTGAAGGGTACGAAGCTTGTCCGCGCTACTGCACTTATTGCACAGGTCTTTTAAGTACGCGTCAAGTTTCGTGGAGATTGCAGCGTCAACCTTTGGAATGTAAAGGAAGCGCTCGTCAAACGTATATGTAGTCGATGTGATATCAAATGATACATTGAACCTGTACACCCCATCCCTGAAAGTCGAGCCGGTTTCTGCCGTAACATCCGCCGGCTCGATTTTCAATGGAAAGGAATGAGGGTTCGCCACATCGTAGTCACCAGTAGAACCGGTTAGACCTGTGAGGGTCTCCTCTTCAGTAGCTCCAGGAATGGTCAGCTTAACGACCAAATTGGTTCGTGCAGTGCCTACAGGAGTAAAGTCCTGCAGCTCAAAGTTGCCATTAACGACGTTAATCTTCCAGTATCCTGTAGCCATAGTTTAGCTATTATGCAACGAATGCAGTCAGGTCAGTATCGCCCTGAGAGTTCGCAGTGTTTTGGTAGATAACGATCTCGTGAATATCCTCACGGTCACCAACAGTCTCCTTAACGAAGATGCAGAACTTATCGTAGTTAATGCCTGCCGTAGCAACATTAGGCTTCACCACGTTAGGTCCAGAAATGTTGGTAACACCGACGAATGGGAGAGCGTCCTCCACGTCAGCATTCACATCGCCTTCTTCACCAATGCTCAATGCTGCAGCAGTAGCAATAGCTCCATCAGAAAGATCGTTACATGCAAAGCGCATCACAACATTGATTGGCATAGTGATATTGACTTGGTTGTTATCACCGCTATCGATTGCTGCAGTAACATCCTTGAACACATCACGCTTAGAAGCGTTGATAGCATCCTTGATTTGAGTAGCAGCAGCGGCATCACTTCCAGCACCGACAGCTTCAAACGTAGCGATAGCAAACTTCTCACGACCTTGAGTCACATCGATAAGCTTGATTTCAGCAGAACCGTCTGCTTCTTTAAAGACGTGCACCTCAATGACCTGAGCTGTGCCTGCGCTGTAAGCAGCACGAGTAGCGCTGACAACATCAGAACCTTTGAAACGAATAGAGTTACCGGCTGCAGAAAGAACCTGGTAAGTATTAGCGGCACCGCTAGAGATAGCGGTCAAAGAA
>Ga0070746_10000320_pt1 | contig 28193 bp, 34 predicted proteins | sample VirMetDEL_Mar_21_FD_77016 | JGI IMG/M metagenome (GOLD analysis project Ga0070746, IMG submission 77016) | Aqueous microbial communities from the Delaware River and Bay under freshwater to marine salinity gradient to study organic matter... | ecosystem: Environmental > Aquatic > Marine >...
CTCAGTACCCAAAGCACAGCGTAAGAAGTTGGCCAAGGTCAAAGTTATGAAGCGTAACTATCGTTGGCAAGGGATTAGTCGGGATTGGTGGAAGGATTATCCTGGTGATCTTGAACTGGATAATAACACAGGGATTTATGTAGACCTCAAAGCAAATGATCCTGTGATGGATGAGTGGGGTTGGAATAATGAACGTGTCTGGAGTACAGTGAATAGGATGAAGGCATGTGGTCTGATCCCACAAGACACAGTTATCTATGGTTGTCCTGCCAATGTGAAGAACAGGTTAAAGGACCACCCGAACTATATGTCAGTGAAGGAAGCTGATCAAATGTGTAGGGATATCATCTCAAAGAGAGCAACTCCATCTCTCAAAGCCAAGCTGGCCACTGCACAGACAGTAGAATCTTTCCTAACACAGGAAGACATACCTCTTGACATCGATGTGAAACAAGGTTATTATAAACAATGTAGTGATTACATTGATCTTCTAAACAGGAATAAGGAGATTACATCCTTCATTAAATATGAACTAGTTGATCATCGTAAAGATCAGTTAGTTAGTAAGATCAAAGATATCATTAGAGATAACTTTGAAAGGGACTATCCTCTGCTGCAAGGCAACTACAGAAATACCAACTGTGAACATACAGCAGAGTACATCAAGATGAAATCGTATATCATAGAACAAGGAGTAAAACTATGATTAACAATTACCTCGTCACCTCAAGTCAAGTCACCATCATCACCGATGGTCAGACCCTTGTCGTACCCCAAGACCATGTCAGTTACCAACGGGTAATTGATTACCTCAAAGCCGGCGACTATGAAGAGGCGGTGAAGGTTGCCGACGCTGCCCAAACCATCAACGACTTTGGTCAAGGTCAGGTCTACGTTCAGGGTGGTGTCGTCTACCATAACGGCAGTCAACTGGACAACTCGTTGGCCCGTCGCATCATGTCCATGGTACGTGATGGTTTCGATGTCAATCCCATGGTCAAGTTCCTTGAGAACCTGATGATGAACCCGTCCAGTCGGGCAGTCAGTGAACTGTATCGGTTCCTTGAGTGTAACAATCTCCCCATCACTGACGATGGGTACTTCCTTGCTTACAAGAATGTGAACGAGGATTACAAGGATAAGTACAGTGGCAAGTTTGACAACAGCGTCGGCTCCACCTGTCAGATGCCTCGTAATCAGGTGATGGATGACCCCAACCAGACTTGTTCTGCTGGTCTGCACTTCTGTTCCATTGAATACCTGAATGGGATGTGGGGTCACAGTGGTCACACCATGATCATCAAGATCAACCCTGCTGATGTGGTGTCTATCCCTGTGGACTACAACAATTCCAAGGGACGGTGCTGCAAGTACACGGTGATTGGTGAACACCATGACGGTGAGAAGGACACGCTGTCTGAGTCCAGTGTCTGGCAATCTCCTTACGAGAAAGGGTATGATGCTGGGTTCGAAGGCAGCGTAGAGCAGAACCCGTACCCTCGTCAGTCTGAGGCGTACCAGGACTGGTATGATGGGTACGAAGATGGTGAAGTTGACAACACGTTTTTGAACGAGGAGGACTATGAATGAGATGCTATATCTGTGATGTAATCCTCAGTCCAACTGAGATTCAAGTAGATAAAAGGACTGGGGAGTACGAACCATGTTCAAAGTGTCGTGATGCTGCGTACGTGGATGATGACTGGGGAATGGAAGGAGAATATAAGGATGAAGGAGACGAACTCTAAGTTTGTCAAACACATCCCATGTGATGCTTGCGGGAGTAGTGATGCGAACTCTTTATGGTCTGATGATCATACGTATTGCTACTCCTGTGAGCGTTATACTCATGGGAATACAAAACGTACGATGAGTGAAAATGAACATGATGAAAGGATGAGTATGAGTAATGAATTGGTTGACATTAATGACAGTACTGTTGTTGGTCCCTTGCTTGACCGTGGTGTTACGGCTGATAGCTGCCGACACTACGGGGTCAGGGTCACACTTGAACACGGACAGGTGACTGAACACTGGTACCCATATCATGACAAAGATGGTGACCTGACCTCATACAAGAAACGTGTGGTCAAGACTAAACAGTTTCCCCAGTATGGTGATACCAAAGCTGGTCTTTTGTTTGGTCAGTCCAAGTTCACCAGTGGTGGCAAGTACATCACCCTGTGTGAAGGTGAGATCGATACCCTTTCCGCCTTCCAAATGACTGGCTCCAAGTTCCCATGTGTCGGTGTGAAGTCTAGCTCAGAGGCATACAAGAACTGTAAGAAATCCTTTGAGTATCTGGATAGCTTTGAAAACATTATCATTGCCTTTGATAATGATGAGGCTGGACAGAAAGCAGCACATCAAGTCGCCAGTCTTTTCCCTAAGAAGGTTAAGATTGTCAAACTTAAAGAGGGTAAGGATATCAACTGGTATCTCCAAGAGAGTAAGGAACAGGAGTATACCAGTGCATGGTGGAGTGCTGAACGCTTCAAGCCTGATGATATTCTGTCTGGCTTTGATACTATGTGGGAGATTGCCAAGCAGCCTCGTCGTGATGCTTTGTTCCAATACCCATGGGATGGTGTCAACAAGCTGACGTATGGTCTACGTCCATCTGAGATGGTGGTCATCACTGCCGGTTCAGGTATGGGCAAGACACAGTTCCTCAGGGAGATCACCCACCATGCTTTGAAGACTACCGAAGAAAACATTGGTACTATCTACCTTGAAGAAACAGCATGGGAAACTGCCATGGGTATCGCCAGTGTGGAGGGTAACAAACCATTCCATCTTCCTGACACACACTATACCGAGGATGAGCTACGCCAGGCATACGAGAACACATGGGGTACTGACCGTCTCCATACCCTCAATGATAAGTGGCGTGATAATGATGTCACCTATATCACTGACAAGATCAAGTACCTGGCCAAGGGTATGGACTGTCGTATGGTCATCCTTGATCACATCAGTTTCATGGTGTCAGATAACCCTGGTGATGAAAGGAAGATGTTGGATGAGATTGCACACAAGCTTAAAGCAATCGCAGTGGAGCTTGATATATGCCTACTCGCAGTATGTCACTCCAAGCGACAAGCAACCAAGCCTCATGAAGAAGGTGGCACCACTAGTCTGTCTGATCTACGAGGAACAGCAGGAATTGGTCAGTTGTCAAACATCGTCCTTGGACTGGAACGTAACGGGCAAGCAGACGATCCGACTGAACGGAACACAACTCTCATCCGTGTGTTGAAGAACAGGTTCAGTGGTAAGACTGGGCCGACCAGCCGTGTCCTCTATGATGAGTTCACCGGACGCCTCAATGAATTGATTGGAGAAGATGAATAATGCCTTACTTTTATACAGATGAAGAGTTACAAAAGGTACTTACTTATTTAGACAGCAGAGGTATCTACTATGAAAGACGTGACACTGCCAGAATGTTAATCATATACCACCCACAGAAGAAGTGGAAAAGGTATGACTATCGTTGGAGTACAGGACGGTGGTCTCCTCTGCCAAACAAACTAAGGAAACACTATTGTTCCAGAGGTATCGAAGACTTCGTTAACCGTTTCCTTAAGCCTGAAGAGTTGGAGTTAGATGATTAGGAGAAGGGATCATCAAGTATGAGAACAGTGGTATGTGACATCGAAGCGGATGGGTTACTACCTCATGTATCTAAGATATGGTGTATAGTTGCAAAGGACTATGAAGATGGAACTGTTTATACTTTTACATCTGATCCTGACGATGATCATCCTAATGTAGAAGACTTTCATGCTTTCGCTGATGAGGTACATCATTGGATCGGCCATAACTTTCTCAGTTATGACGCCAGAGTACTTAAGAAAATACTCAACATCAGGATCAAAGGTAACAGGATCACTGACACTCTTGTTGTGTCACGGTTACAGGCTTACAGTAGACAAGGAGGACACTCCCTGAATAACTGGGGTGAGATACTTAAACATCCCAAGCTCCCATTCAAAGACTTCTCTGAGTACACACCAGAGATGCTTGAGTACTGTATCAATGATGTGGAGTTGAACTATAAGGTAGCCTGTTACCTAAAGTCCGAGGGCGGAAAGTACGGGAGCGCAAAAGCAGAGGCGATTGAACATGCTGTTCAGTACCTCCTTGACGAACAGAAGGAACGTGGCTTTGCTCTTGATGTAAAGAAGGCACATAAACTTTTCGCCCTATTCGGTAACCGTGCCGCCAGACTTGAGCTTGAGATACTGGCTGAGATGCCACCTGTACCTACGTTCATTGATGTCAGAGAACCAAAGTATAAAGCTGATGGTTCCTTGTCTGTTGTGGGGTTGAAGAAACCTTTGGGGGATGGATGGGAGAATTGTTCCGGTCCATTCAGTTATGTGGAGTGGGAAGAGTTCGACTTGAACAGCCCAAAGCAGAAGGTTAAACGTCTTAACCCCTATTGGAAACCAACAGTCAGGACCAAAGGGTATCGTAAACTTAATGACAAGCTGAGGTCTGGGGAGATTAATCAAGATGAGTTTGATCAGAGACAACAGTATATGTGGCAAGTGTGTGAGGAAAATCTACAGACACTACCTCCTCATGCCCCGTCAGGGTTGTCTAAGTTGGCTGATTACGCTATGTATGTGGCTAGGCGGAACGAAGTGGAAGGGTGGTTAGATGCACTTGGAAGTGATAACAGAGTACACGGTACCACCTTTTCTATTGGTGCTGTCACTCATCGTATGTCTCATAACAGTCCTAATATGGCTAACATTCCGGGAAGCGACTCTCCCTATGGAACGGAATGTCGCTCTTGCTTTACTGTTGCCGACACTGATAATCGTTGCCTTCTTGGTGTTGACGCTAGTGGCATTCAACTACGTGTTCTTGCCCACTACATGAACGATCCAGACTACACAAAGGAAGTAGTTGACGGTGACATACACACAAAGAACCTTGAAGCTATGGGAATTGACAAAGGAGAATGGGATGAAGAACACGGGCAATGGTCAGCACGATCTACTGCAAAGACTTTTATTTACGCTTGGTTACTCGGAGCAGGAGATGAGAAAGTGGGTCTCATCTGTGGAGGTGATAGTTCATTCGGACGTAGGGTCAAGCAGACATTTCTTGAGTCTCTCCCCGCTCTTGCTGATCTCAAAGAAGAAGCAACCAAAACAGCTAGAACTGGAAGACTGGTTGGCATCGACGGACGACACATAGAAATCAAGTCCGCACACTATGCACTCAGCTGTTACCTACAGGGGGCTGAGTCATGCATCATGAAGAAGGCCATGATCGATTGGCATCTTGAGGTTCGAAAGAGAAACCTAGATGCACAGATGGTGGCTGTCGTCCATGATGAATTTCAAATTGATGTACGAAAGGAACATGCTGATGAAGTAGGAAAGATTGTAGTTGACTCCATCATCAAAGCTGGTGAGTATTTTAATCTTAACTGTCCAATGGATGGTGAGTACCGTATCGGAAATAATTGGGCAGAGACACACTGACCCGCTTGACAAGCACATCACAGCTTGCTACAATATACATACACAGTAACTCATGAACATAGGAGATAGATAATCATGAGCAACAAACACGAAGATGTCGTCATTGAAGCTACCCTGTACTGGCCCTTCCTTGGTAAGGTCAACGATATGTCTGGTAAGTACCAGGTTGACCTTGGTCAGTTGGACAAGAATGCCATCAAGGCTATCCAAAGTCTTGGTCTGACTGTCCGTACTGATCAGCCTAAGGACGAAGATAAGCCTGATCGGGAGCAGTTCATCACGGCTAAGTCTAACTACCCGTTCAAGGTTCTGTTCAAGAACGGTGTCAGTGTTGTTCCTGTTGACAAGATTGGTAACGGCACCAAGGCCCGTATCAAAGTCAACTCGTACGATTGGCAGTTCAAGGGTAAGTCTGGTTCGTCCCTGTCTGCCAAGGTTATCCAAGTGACTGATCTTGTGGAGTACACGGGTGTTGTTGATCCTGACTTTGAAGACTCCACCCCTGCGCCGGGGCAGTCCCACCAGACGGATGAGTTGAACGACGACTTGTCTGATCTGTACTCGGACGACTAAAACTACACAGGGGCCGGGGTAGCTCAGTTGGTAGAGCAGTTGCCTTGTAAGCATCAGGTCGCCAGTTCGAATCTGGTCCCCGGCTCCATCTCTTTGAAAGGATAAAGTATGACCTCGATTGATACCCTTGTACCTGACATCATGAAGATGGTGGATGAAGGTGTTGACCAAGTAGATGAAGCTGCCATCCATCAACTTCTGTCTGACATTGAATACGGTGTCCGTCGCCAACTGACCAAGTCTGAACGACAGCGCAGTGGCACCCTCCGTATGTCCAATGTCGGTAAGCCTGACTGTCAGCTGTGGCATGAGTGTAACGACACTCCTTCAGAGGAACTCCGTCCTGAGACACGGATCAAGTTTCTGTACGGGGATATCGTCGAGGCTCTGGTTCTCTTCCTTGCCAATGCAGCAGGACATGATGTGAAGCATGAGCAGAAGGAAGTGGAACTGAATGGAGTCAAAGGGCACATCGATGCTGAGATTGATGGTGTGTTGATTGATGTCAAGTCTACATCCAAGTTCGGCTTTAATAAATTCAAGGATGGTACACTCCCTGAAGACGATCTTTTCGGCTACATGGGGCAGCTGTCCTCGTACAAACAGGCAGGAGGGTGGGACCGTGCCGCCTTCCTTGCCTTCAACAAAGAGAGTGGGGCCATGTGTCTCTATGAACCTGACGAGATTGACATGGATCACAATGCTGATCAACGTATTGACTTCGTCAAGGGGATGGTCACTGGTCCTCAACCTGAACGTTCCTTCGACGCCATCCCTGATGGTAAAAGTGGGAACATGAAGCTGGGTACACGGTGTGCATACTGTGCATTCAAGGACGAGTGTTGGAAAGACAGCAACGATGGGCAGGGATTGCGCACGTTCATCTATTCCAACGGTCCTCGTTTTCTGACCCATGTTGAAAGGGAACCTGATGTCCCGGAAACAACCTGAACACCACTGGGTTGGTCGTAAGCCTGACCCTAAGAAGTACTTCGGGTTTGTGTACGAGATCACATGCTTGGTTAACGGAAAGAAGTACGTGGGTAAGAAACAATACCACCGTTGGAGCCGACGCAAGATTGCTGGCCCATCGAAGTGGGAGTTCTACCAGTCTTCCTCCAAGCATGTGGCTGAGGACATCAAGAAGTACGGGGCTGACAAGTTTGAGTTCCGTATCCTGAAGAACTACAAGACACGAGGCGGCTTGGTGTATGGGGAAGCAAACCTCCAACACAAACGAGACGTCTTAACCAAACGAAAAGGAGACGAACGTGTCTACTACAATGCACAAATCGCAGGAATCAAATGGATTCCAAAGGAGTGGTGATGACTGATCATCTTGTCATCTTCGACATGCAAGTGAAGCCCGACTCTGACCTCTCTCATCTGCCAGCCATAGGTAACTACATCGTCCGTCATCAACCGGAGAAGATCATTGTCATTGGTGACTGGTGGGACATGCACTCACTATCTTCATATGACAGAGGGACCAAGAACGCTGAAGGTGCACGGTATCAGGATGATATCAAAGCCGGTATCAAAGCCATGGCCAAGATGCTACGTCCTGTTCACTTCCACAATGAACATATGAAACTGATGAAGAAGAAACAGTACCAACCTGAGATGCACTTCACCATTGGTAACCATGAGGAAAGGATCATGCGTCATGTCAATGCCAACCCAATCTTGGAAGGAACGCTTGGTTACCATAACCTTCGTCTCACTGAGTTTGGTTTTACTACTCATGATTTCCTCACTCCTGTCATTCTTGATGGGGTAGAGTACGTCCACTACGTACAGAACAGGAACTCCAAGTACGCCAAGTCTAGTTCCAAAGCCAGCATCGAACAGACCAAGGTGTCGGTCACCCAAGGACACCGGCCCTGCCTTGATGTTTACACAACATGGGGTGACAAGCAAGGGATGATGTGGTCTATCACCTGTGGTTCGTCGTACCTTGACCTTGAGGAATTTAAGAAGGCACAGGGTAACCAACATTGGCGTGGTATTGTACATAAACGTAACGTCAAAGAAGGTGACTTTGATCCCACGTTCTTTCGTCTGTCCTCTTTGATGGAAGAGTATAGTGATGATTGATTGGGTTGAGTTTAGACATGCAGTATGTGACAGGTACACCTCTGCTGAAATTGTGGATACCCTTGGGTTGACAGCTGAAGAACTTTATGCTACACTTGAGGTACACATCATAGAGAACTACCAATTGTTTGACCTTGTCCTTAGGGAGATGGGATTAGACTATGAAGAAGAAGAGGAGGAAGAGTATTAAACCAAGAAACGTGGCGGCTCATGAACTTGAGTCACCACTGTATCAACATAAGATCATCCCTAACAAGAAACGAGGACAACAAGATGTTTCAAAAGCTACTAGGAAGAGACAAGCCAGAGATGGAGGAGATTCTATTTAACCCTGATCCTCTTATCAATAGACTTGAGATGGTGACCAAGTTAATCCGAATGAGGGATTACGAAGAACTCAGCCTCAACTCAGAGAATCAGATTAACAGGGCTATTGAGTTGATCTTCTACTCTCTTGAACCTGATGACTACAAAAGGATAAGAGATGAAGCACTACACTAAGGAGCAAAAGGTTGCAGAGTTTCATAAGGCGATGGGGTTGCCGATTGACATCACATCCACTGTAACCCAACTGAAGCTACGTGCACGGTTGATTACGGAAGAGGCAATGGAAGTTGTCAAGGCCATGGAGGTGTTGGAGATGGAGCATGAGCGTTCCAAACCTGGTACCAAAGCTCAATGGGCACACTTGATGAAGGAGCTTGCTGATTTACAGTACGTACTCAGCGGAACCATTGTAACATTCAAAGAACTCTCCCCTGAATTTAATGTAGTCTTTAACCGAGTGCATGAAAGCAACATGTCGAAGCTAGATGATGATGGTAACCCCATCAGAGATAAAGAAGGTAAGGTTATGAAAGGACCTAACTATGTTGAAGCTAAATTAGAGGACCTATTTATCTGATGGTTGAGTTTGAAGAAGAGTACACTGAACTCCCCATCGAGATTATCAAAGACAATAGAAGGTGGATCAGGAATGATCTACTTGCCAAAACAAATGCGGATATGCTGTTACAAAAGATACAGGAAGATGATGGACAACACTACAATCCCAGTGAAGTCCGGCAACATATCCAAGATGCAACCGGTAGATTCCTTGCCTTATGGAGTCTACTCAATGGAGGGGAGACAGAAAATTCACCGCAGATTATGCAGCAAATAAACGGGATATGCTCCGCATTAGTCGCAGCATATAAACTTACGGAAGGGAAACAACCTACACTTAAGTTCAAAGATGAACAGTATACGGAGGTTAAATAAAGATGATCGGACCACAAGTAAAGGAGTGTGCAGACCTACATGCTACGAAATACAGGTTACCAAATGAGTCATATGAAGAAGGGATCGCCCGTAATGCAGCGGCACTTTCCGACAGTGAAGGTCACCGACAAAAACTTAGAAGCATTCTTGGAGAGCAACGATTTATGCCAGCCGGGCGAGTGCAATCTGCAATGGGTTCCCCTAGAGATGTTACAGCCTACAACTGTTTCGTTTCGGGAACTATTGAAGACTCGATGGAGAGTCTCTACAAGAGGACTGCACAAGCGGCTGAGACAATGCGGCGAGGGGGTGGGATTGGTTATGACTTCTCTCGTCTACGTCCTCGTGGTGATCGGATTGTCAGTCTCGACTCTTCCGCTTCTGGCCCTGTTAGCTTCATGCGAGTCTTTGATGCTTGGTGCGCAACGATTGTATCGGCGGGTCATAGACGAGGAGCAATGATGGGTGTCCTCCGTGTCGATCACCCTGACATTGAGGAGTTCATCCGTGCCAAACGAAATGAGACTGACCTTCGTAACTTCAACATCTCCATCGGCATTACTGACGAGTTCATGAGGTGTGTTGAGAAAGGAACCACCTTTGATCTGGTATTCGAAGGACGGGTTTACCGTACCATTGATGCTGGTGCGCTTTGGGATGAGATCATGCGAAGCACCTGGGACTGGGCCGAGCCTGGTGTACTGTTCATCGACAGGATCAATCAAGACAATCCCCTATTCTATGTGGAGCGCATTGAAGCAACTAACCCGTGTGGAGAGCAACCCCTCCCGCCTTTCGGTGCTTGTCTCCTTGGTTCGTTCAACCTAGTTAAGTATGTAAACCCTGAAGGGAGGTTCAACTTTGACCTATTTAAAGAGGATATCCCTCATGTTGTACGTGCGATGGACAACGTTATCGATAGGACAAACTACCCTCTTAAAGAACAGCGTGAAGAGGCTCAGAAGAAACGTCGGATGGGATTGGGCATCACCGGCACTGCTAACGCTATACTTCTATGCGGTCATTCTTATGGTGATGATGCTTCACTACGTCTTGTACGTAAAATCATGAAGACTTTGTGTCTCACCGCATATGAGACATCGTCTGACTTGGCTGTTGAGAAGGGTACATTCCCTTTGTTCAGTGAAGAGTACCTTGATAACGAGTTCATGCAGAAGTTTCCTGATGATCTCAAAGCCAAGATCAAACAACAGGGTATGCGTAACAGTCACCTGATCAGCATTGCCCCTACAGGTACCATCTCCTTCACCGCTGACAACATCAGCAGTGGCATTGAGCCGGTGTTTGCGTACGAGGTACACCGTACTGTGGAGACAGACCTAGGTAAGGTGATCGTCCCTCTGAAGGACTACGTATGGAACTACCACGGCCTCAAGGATAAGACTGCGGATCAGTTGTCTGTTGATGACCACCTCAACATGCAGATTGCAGTGCAGCCTTGGGTGGACTCAGCCGTATCAAAGACCCTGAACGTGGGTGATGATGTCACCTTCGAAGAGTTCAAGGATACCTACCTCAAGGCATGGAAGGGTAAGCTGAAAGGAGTCACCACCTTCCGTCCCAGTGGTAAACGCTACGGTATCCTGAACAAGGTAGAGCCTGAAGAGGATGTGTATGAGGACGGTGCCGCCTGTTTCATTGACCCTGAGACTGGACAAAAGGAGTGCGGATAATGAAGTATTTTATCCTTAAGAAAGTGTATGAACATGTTGCCACATACGATACGGAGGAGAAAGCTGAAGAAGTTCTTGACCAATTAGGTAGAGATTATATGAACTCTTTCGGAGAGTTTAGTCCTTACTTCATTGAAGAATATGAGGGGGATGAAGATGCCTGACATTGAAAGAGAGTTTGCCTACCAACAAGAGCAGCAGAAGAAAACAACCCAAGCCTACCGAGACAACTGGAACCACATATTCAAACCCAAGACAGAAAAGGAGAAGAAAGATGTACGGCAAGGAAGCGATGGAAGCAATGAATGACCACCCAATTGAAGATGCGTTCCATTCACCTGATATCTCTGTGTCGCCTGAAGAGGATGAATGGATTCGTAAGCGATGGGGTACGTATGATGAGCCTGACCCTGTCGTTGCTGCCAATATCCGCCGACTGAGTGAACGATCAGCTGAAGGTATGAAGAAATATGGCACCACAATGATGCGTGATGACCTGACCTCTGTGGAATGGATTGACCATGCCATTGAGGAAGCCCTTGACTTTGCCAACTACCTTGAACGTCTTAAATACGACCTATTGAAAGGAACCAAATAATGAATCCGCACTTGGAAGAAGCACTTGAGATGATTATGGATGAAGGTATCGGGGATAAGTTCACCGTCGCCACCTTACAAGAGTTGATCTTTGATATCAGCTGTGACCCTGATGGGTTCGAAGCAGTCACCGGAGTTGGCGGGGAGGAAATGCTTGATGCCCTTTGTCTGTTGATCAGTTGGTACGGTGTCCCTGGTAAGGATTTCGAACCTGATGGATGTTGATAATAGAAAACTGGTAGCTGCTCAGTACGTGCTAGATCGGGTCATAGGTTGGGTAGATGATATACGAGCAGCATCTTACCCACATACCCCTGAGTCTTACGGTCTACAGTATACGTATTTTGTAGCTACCTTGGACAAGGTACAAGAGTTACTCAACAGTCAGGATAGTGAGGATCAACCCGATGAAACAATTGCCCGCCGACGATAAACCCGTAGCTCAACCTCCCCCACATTCTCAGCAAGAAACGCGGAGAATAGCAGAGTTAATCTCCGAAAAGTGTGAAACAATTTGGCCTGTAAGTTGGAAGGAACTAATGAAATGAGAGAATTAAGCACTTTACTGAACGATAATGGGATTTATGAGCAGATAACAGTAGAAGTACTAACGGCTCCACTTCTCAGCAGAAAAAGGACTTGAATCATTTCATTGCTTGCTTCCATCCATAAAGGTCTTGGCACCTCTGACCAATCCTTTGATGCCGAACGAAGCAGCGAAGCAGACATAAAGAAGGGTCCAGTACTCTTCTGGGATGCGTGTCTTGATAATAATAAAAGCAGACTCAAGCCGAGACACAACTTCCATATCACCAAAGGCAGCAGCAACAAACATAACAATAATCGGAGCAGTGATGACAATGGTAAGGTACTCATCCTTCCAACTGTCACCACTGTTCTCTGCCTGGATGGCGTCCCAATCCTGATCCCCTTTAATTACAGCCACATCACGTTCGTGCTTGGCCTGGGCTTTCTCAGCCTTGTTAGAGAGGTACTGTTTACCTACACTGAACAAGCCAGAAACTATTGATCCTAATATTGGTATCATTCTATTTCTTTCCCTTCTTAAACGTTATCGTAAGCGTTGAGGCTGAACCGGCAGATGACATCACATGTGCCAGTCCCACCAGATGCGTTCGCCGTGAAATACAGCACGTCGCTTGACGTTAGAAGGAACTTGATTGGGTCTCTAATAGTATTATGGTCCTGTACCGACGTATCAAGGTTCACCCTGAAAATCTCGTATCGGGTTGCCAAGTTCCTGTTGAAGGCATAACCTTTCAAGATGATGTCTCTTGACTTGTTAGACGAGATGATGTTGAAATACAGAAACTCTACCACTGCCGTCTGGCTGAATCCTGTGTGAAAAATGCACTGCTGCGTGACGGACCCCTCTGCCGGGATGCTGGCTTGAAAGCTGCCGTTCGTCGTCGCCGTAATAGTGATGTTACTGGCGTTGTAGTTGAGGCTACCGGATGCGCTAACTAAACAACGATTAATCCCAAAGCCAGTGAAGCTAGTGGTATCTGTGCCGTCCGTGCCTAGATTATGTTCGGCGACAGCTTGGTTGCCGTCAGAGTCCAGATAGTAGAATGTCAACTGGGTCGCGCCTGTCGTACCCGCTCCGTCTGTTGACCCACCAGCAGTGCCATCATAGGCGATGTCGAAGGTGGAAGCCGTGGTGAGGATCGTCGGCGCTGTCGCACTGTCAGGCCAGATGATGCTCTCTGTGCCATCGGCCAGCGCCAATCTATAGCCAAACGTGTTCCAACCCAGCACACCGCTGCGAAGATTTCGCCGCACTTCATCCTGGAAGTCTGTGGGGCGCACGATGATGGCATCAGTGTCCACGCCAACCGATTGATTCAGTGGCGCGTTGCCATTGCTATATGGGCCAAAGTAGGTGTATAGACGGAGATAAGTCTGGTCGCCATCTGCGTCGTTCACGAAGCGCACCCGCACATACCTACCGTTAACCTTGGCATTGTGGTATTCGTGGATACCCGCCGCAACCCGGAAGCCTTGCACAGGGAACGTACTGTCAGAGTTCACGGCATCGTTAGAGAAATCGAAGTATAACGTACCCGGCTGGTCTGTCTTGAGGCTGACCGTTGCGCCATCTAGGCAGCGTGACCATGTACCAGTGAAGGTACTTCCACTTGTCAGTAAGGTAGTTGTGGTATTTTCACTATTTACTGACGCACCATTAGGAATATAACTCATCTTACATAATCACCCAGTTGTTTCCATCACTCTGAAGACGCAAAGATGTCCACTGTTTTGTGATGATGGTTGTTGTGTCTCCATCAATTGTCTCTGATTTATACCCGTCAATGGTGACAGTATTCGCAGACGAATCAATCTTCTTAACTGTGACAACTCTGCCCACCATCGATCCGGCCCTGGGTAGTGTAACTGTCATCTGGTTAGACGATGCATCACACAAGACTGTGCTATGGTTGTCTTTAAGCTGGACAGTTGACGATGTGAACGTGTTAATCTGATAACGCATCACATCACCACCTCCTCCACCACCCGATTGTCCACCCAATTCCACCCATTTACCCCATGTGCCGTCTGGTTTCTGGAATCTGATGCTGTTGCCTTTGATCTCATGGTCTGGCATCGGACCCATCTCACCATCAACACCATCCCTTCCGTTTAAACCGTCCCTTCCTGGCTCTCCAGTGGCTCCTACAGCGCCATCTTTGCCGTCTAGGCCATCTACCCCATCCTTACCATCAACACCGTCCCTGCCGTCCTTGACAGCCTTCTCAGACTGTTTTATACTATAGATAAGATCAAGGGCTTGAGTAGCCATCTTGAGAGCAAGCGTTGCAATATGGGAGTTTAATTCAGACATGGAATATATGGAGCTTGTTTATTTAGTGTTCAACATCTGCGAAGAAGGTCTGTACGATATGGCGGCTTGGTTGGGTATTTCTTACGAAGAACTCAACATCCTCCTGTTTCTTATTCTTCATCCTTTATACTCGATAGTGTTGACTTTAATCTGTCTAAGCGAGTACCTTCAAGGTAAATCTTCGACTTCTTATCCCCTTCAGGCTGGAGAAGATAACCAAGGACACGTAGTTTAGTATACCCATCCAACTCAGAGTCTTGGAAGAGGTCGAAGACACCACCAAAGAAGCCTTTCTTCTTGACTATGTCTTCATACTTCTTCCCTTTCTTTCCCTCATTAAAGTCATACACATCTTCAATGTAGACTCCGTTCTCGTCCTCTTTGATCTCCCCTGCCCCAATAGTCATAGCCATGTTAGCCACTGGGTCCTGCATGATAGTCATAATCTTTCCCATCAACCCAGTCCCTTTGCCATCAGTTGAAGCAAGGTCCTCCCCAATGAGATTAGCCCAGTCTTCTTTGTTAAAAGAGGTACGACCTTGTGCCTCGATATGCATATACATCTTTCTGAGGGCATCAATATCCCCTTCTTGAAGGTTCAAGGCTGTGTTTTGTACGTTGTCCACATCAATACCCAACCACTTTTCCATAGCACCTTTTACGAGGGACTCACCAAAAGATGTGAAGGCGGCAGGGGTAATGTTAAACTTAGACGCAGCCTTCTCAATCTCAGGTTTACGAGGAGCAGGGCCAACACCACTCAGCTTACCCAGTGTCTCATTGGCTTGTTGTAGAGCCATCTGCTGTTCTGCTTGTTGGGGAGTGATCTCAGCAGCAGCTGCACTGCTGATTGGATTGATTGTACTGAGGACTTCGGCCATCATATCACCGAAACCACTCCCCTCATCTATATTTGCAGAGGCAAACAACGAAGCTTCCGCTGCCCTCCGACGTGCCAGACCACGACTCTTCTCACCATTGATGTTGACGAAGCCAGCTTCTTCAGAGAAAGCTTCGTGCATGAAGTCTTCGATATGCCCAGCCTCAAGATACTTCTTAGCTTTGGAACCGCCCCATGCACCAGACCCCACATTGTAGATGAGGCTGGTCAGAGCTTCAACCTTAGATTCGTCAGTGTCAAGTCCTACCTTCTTCAGTGAGGCAATGGCATGTGTCTCAGCCCACAACGTATCAGACTTCAACACCGCCTCTGCCTGTTCCTGTGTCAGGCCAAGACGGTAATCAACAAGCTCTCCTTTGATATCTATGAAACCTGACTCAGCTTCATCAGCGGTAAGCTTATGCCCATATGCAATAGTCTGAGTACCCCCTTCCAAAGAATTATGAGGGAACCATTTACCTTCACGAAGACCAGCATTGACGCTATTCTCAAACGCCTTGATCTTCTCCACGCTAGTTACTCCTTTGTCCTCATCTAAGTTACCAAGACCAAGTACCAAGTCAAGGTCCATGTTATCCAGTTCTGTAAGAACCTCACTATCACTCATACCCACAGGTACTTCAACATCAACCATACCATGAAGAGGATGGTCTACCTTAACGGATTCATAAGTCTGGTCGATGTCAACAATTTCAGTCATGTTACTTCTCTTCTTTCGAGCGGCCAATGATACGGATAGAGCGTTTCTCTTCTGCCTTGTCCTGTTTTTGGAATTGCTTACGCTCCTCCTCAGTCATCATGAACACCGGCTTACCGATCTTAATCCATGCCTTACTCTTCTTGTATTCTTCAGGACTCAAACCAATCTCAATAAGAGGGCTGGACTCAGGTACACTCTTTTGAATACTGGGCCATTGCATGTTGATGATATTTGTACGTACATTCACAGCACCTTTGTTCTTGTCAGGGGTGAACTGCTGGAACTTCATCATCCTGTCCAATGCAGCGTTGGCTTGTAGTGCAGCTTCCTTTGCTTCGGAAGAGTCACCAGAGACAGAGAAGATACCATCTTTCGTAGTGACCTGTACCCCTGTGTCCTTGGCAATCTGTGCTAGTTCTTGCATTCGTTGACTGACTGCCTCATGAGAGGTCTGGTTGTAGAAGTCAACAGCTTTTGCAGCGGTAGCTGGATCAGCTTTCTGTAGTTGTTTGATATACTCGATACCATTACCCCCGCCCATCACATCAAGTACCTCAGTCTGGTTGGCTGAAGTCTTAAGGTGGGCATCACCACTGATAATCATGTCTACTGTATTGCTGATAATTTTCTGATCTTCAATAGCTGCTGGGGCTGCTCCTTTAATAACACTTAACGCTACACTTTGGTTCATCTGCCTTTGAAATTCATTTTGGGTGAACTTCTTATTACCACTAACCAGATGGGATAAGGAGCCATTCAATACTGCCTTCCCATCCATCCCTACAGTGGCAATGTGTTTATCAATACGCTCTTTGAACTTTGGAATCTTGTCCAACAAAGTACCGGCGAAGGTATCTCCACCCAGTTGTTTGGCGAGGAAGACCTCTTGCATGGCGCCATCATTTAAAGCATCAACCATTAACTGGTTCTCAATAGCTTTACGGGCAAAGCCAGAGTTTTCTTGTAGTTTTTCCAGCGCCTTCTCCTCTGTTAATTCAGAGGCGTCCAACCCCATAACTGAACCAAGCTGGTTGATCAACCTCAAGGCTGGTTCCATCGCATAGTCCAACTCAGCTTGTGTAAGCCCCGGCCCCTGCCCATCATGATCGTACTGTTGGATCAATCTGGCTTTGGCATTGTTGATATAGTTCCCCATCAACACCCGCAACTCTGCTTTACGTTCCATACTTGCGGTGTCGAACTCTTCCAACATAGGAAGTAGCAAACCCGTCCCAAACTTGGTTGTGGCTTCCCTACTCTTGTTCAAATCAGCAACAAGGGTAGTGCGGAATGTGGAACCTGAGAGACTACCACTACCGGCAGCTTTACCCTTGGCACTGGCAGCAGTCATCACGGCCCCGTTAGCCCCCACCATATCGTATGCAGCCACAGCTTCAGTATCAGAACCACCGACAAAACCAGCAGCCCGGGCTTGGGTGACCTTACGGGTCCACGCCGCCTGTTTAGTTGCCCTCGCCTCTGCCTCAAGTCTGTCAGCATTAGCCGCCATCGCAGCTGTAGGGCTGACCTGTCCGGTGACATCCTTAAATGCTTTGTCGATTGTGGCCCTATCCGTCTTACCAGGGTTATCACGATACAGGCTGTTACGGATAGATTGGAGCTTCAACTCACGTACAGAACTGTTGGGGATACTGGCTGCAAGTTTGAGTTCTTTCCTGGCTTTGTTGAAGTACTCAGGGTCTTGAACAGAACTGGTGATCTCTGCCTCAATACTAGTCACAGCCTCAGACCTGATGTGATCCTGACCAATCTCATTAGCCAAGGTAGCCCCTTGAGCAAACAACGTACCAATGTTACCGATCAAGTCTCCTGCGGCAGTGTTAACCTCAGTATTCACCGATACGTTGGTGGGCTGGGCAAACCTTGTATCAGGTTCGCTGACCGTTGATGTAAAGCCTTTTCCTCTGGTAGCCATCACTCTTGTCCTCTATTCAGATCATGATGTACGTTGAATTTCTCCATGTACCTCATCATGATGCTGGTTGTTTTGTCTTTCGATTTGTTCAGTACAGCTTGGTTGATGTTACGTCTTTCTTCTTCATCTAGGATGGAAAACATAAACTTCCTAGCCAGTAGGAAATTATCAAAGTCTCCACTCTTCATAGCTAAGTTTAACTCTCTAGCCAAGATACGGGTGGTGGTTTCCCTGTAACTGTCCCCACCTTTAACTGCCTCAGACAAGGCTCTTTTATCTCGTTCCAACGAAGGGTCAAGACCAAGGATACCAAGGACAACCTCAGACATAGAAGCTGCTCTGTCGGTGGTGTTCCCCAGTTTATCAACATGCATCCCATACCTGGCAGCAATATAAGCTCTCTCAATACCGTTAAACGATGATACTGTACGACGAAGGGCATCTTTACTTACAGCCTTCAGACCTTCCAATTGCTCAATGGTACCGAAGTATTCAGATGAAGGATTGAGTAGTTTAAATATATTTTTCATACCCTCCGACGCCTTAGCCAAGGTAGACATACCAGCTGCATCAATCTTCAGAATTTCTTCCACATCCATGGTGGCCAACTTGGTAGCAACCTCACCCCAACCACCTTCAGTAAGACCAAGGCCAGCCCTGTGAGAGAAGGCAACATCAATTCCAAGGGCGTTGGCAAGGAAGGATTCAATCATACCTTTCTCCATCCCATCCAACATCACCTCAGGTAAACCTTCCTCATCTTTAAAGGTTTCTTTATACATCTCATTGATAGAGTCCCTAAACCTGAGTCCATACCTAGGAGAGGTTGTACCACCTACACCATACAAAGCCAACTGTGTAAGCCTCATCCGCCATTTCTGTCCAGTTGTAAAGTGTCGTGAACCACCAGCCATCTCAGGGAGCATCATCTCCAACGCCCTTGCCTGATAACCCCAGAACTGTGTAGGCATAGAGGCGATCCCCCTCTGCCAGTCAGCCCTGTCAACACGGTTCATATTGGCAGTGAAGAACTCACTCTTGGTCCTGATCTCATCAATGACTGCCTCAGTAACCTTGGCAGTGGGGTTGGCTTCTCTCCATTCCAAGGCAGCAGCCATAGTTGCACTGACTTTGTTGTACCGCTCAGTTTCCATAAAGGGAACAGTACCAGCATCAAGGAACTTCTGGAATATGTTAGCCGAAGACAACCCTTTCAATTCCTGTTCAGCCAAACCGCCAGCTTTCAGTCTCCATGTACCTGTCTTCTGGAGGATGTCATGTAGTTCCATAACCTGTTCACCTTTCAGACCCACCACCTTACCAGCACCACGGGCAATGGCGGCTAATGTCTGTGGGTTCTCAGAGGCCAACATCAGACGCATCGGCAGTCCCAGCCATGCCCCCCTGGCACCGTGTTTGGGTGATGCAGCCATCATCAGAAGTGTGGCCTGGGCCTGGATAGCGGGTTGACGTAGGTTGAACAGACCAAGATTGGCGTTATAGGATAAGGAACGGATAAAACCAATAGGGTCTTTGGCTTTAAGATTATTCACCGTCTCCACCTTCATCGGCTTCCCGATCTTCTTTGACACAGATTCAAAGATATCAACCAAAGGATGAATCATATTCTCTTTAATAAACTTCTCCTTTGAAGTCGGGGTATTCATTACCACCTTGAAGTGCTGTTCCATCCTCTGTGCTTTCTGGACCAGGGGTATCAGCTTTTCGTTAGGATTGTCGATGTATTCAGGGTTGAGGAAGTGACCCATCGGAGACTTCTTATCCAAGTCTTTCAAAACAGGGCCAAAGGTTCTTACAAACTTCTCAGCCTGACGCTGACGCCATGTGTCATGAGACATCAGTTCGATAGCCCGATCAAGAGACTTAGACGCAGATTCAAGGGGGTTAATTACAGGGGCAGGGTCACCGTTGAAGTCAGTCAAACCAAACCCACGATGGCTCTTCTGGTCACCACCTCTGGCAATCATCCGCTGCACAGAGTTGATTTCGGCGATGTCAGCAGGGTGAGTATTGGCGCCTAGAGATACAGCTTCCCTGACTGCGGTAAGTTCTTCCCCATCCTTTACAACTTCAAAAGGCATTTCCAGGTTCTTCTCACCAACATGGTCCACAAAGACACGGATAGACTTGAACCGTCCACCTGTGGCCTCATCCATCAGCTTACCAGCTTCTTCGGTGAAGTGGAACTTACCATCAGCGCCCCTGTTGCGGAGGGCAACTTCACGTCCTCTGTTCATGGCCTCGACGTATGCAGCAGCTTCCTCTTTCGTCCCCACACCATACGTCTTAGACTTAAGAAGAATGGGGATGGGGTTATTACTACGCTTCCTGATACGCCCCTGCTTCACAAAGTATTCGTTCTGGTATTCAACACGACCACCAGCCCTGTATTCTACCTGATCAGTGCGGAGGGGCTTGACACGTAAATCATGTGCCTTACCAATGATGAAGTTCAAAGGCTCTAGTACATCAGTCTCCCTCGATCCTTCTAGTTCAGCAAAGACATACCCTTTCTTTCTCAGTTCTTCAATCTTGTCAGGGGTAAGTGCTGTCTCGTACTTCCCTGTGGACACGTTGTAGATAGATTTATTCCCAGGGTTGGGGATGTTGTCCATCGGCACTGCATCAATCAGACTGTCCAATCCTTTCTTCAACGCATCTTCGTTAGTCAACTCAAGAGTTTTGAAACCAAGCCGGTCCTTCCTGTTAAACTCAGAACTGTTCAGTACAATGTGATTGATGTCATCCATACGACGAAGGGCATGGTAAGCCACAATCTGTTTGTCGTTGAGGAAAAACCTATTCTTCAGATCAGAGGCAGTAAACCATGTACTATTGTTACGACCTAGTTCCATCACCTCACCAAGGTCAGACTTCTCTTTCCCTGTGAGTTTGCTCACATACTTCAGCATCTCTTTGGCATGGACCATTGCATTCTCACGCGTAGCCAATGTAAGATGCGCTGCCCGTGCTTCAAAGTCCCCTATGAAGTTGGTAGGGGAACCAAGGACTCTACGCCATCCACCGGCACGGCCCAGGGCTGCATCATCGATACCTTCATAAGTCTTGATGAAGCCACCAGGGTTATCAACTCTTTTTTCCAATCGGATGAAGTGAGTACCATCTACTTCTTTCAATGTAATTGTGACACCATCCATCTTCATGGTATCAGCATATTCTTTTGCAATCCTCTCGCTTGTGAATCCTGAACCAAAAGCGTCTCCGTATATGGAAACATACTTCGTACCCTCAATACCTTGCTCAATGAAGTCATCCCCAACGACACGAAGTATGTCGTTATGGTACAGGCCAGCATCAAATAGCTCACCAATCACACGTTCACGGTAGAGACTTAGAACCTCTTCAGTCTCTGACGGGTCAAGGAAGCGTACCTGTTGGGTATCAAGGATATCTTGTGTTGTCTTCTCAATCCTTTGAATCTCTTTTTCAACCCTACCTGAGATACCAGCTGAACCTGTAATCGTCTCAGAAATCGGTGCCAGTTGCCCTTCAAGTAGAAGTTCAGCAGCATTGGCAGCGGTGTTGCTGTCAACTGCAATCTCCCCTGTCCGTACACCGTTGATGACACCATGTACCTGTTCAACAGCAGAGATACGATTCCCTCCAAGGATAGCCATAGTGGCAACTTTCCCTGCCATAAGTGCCTCAGCAATCTTAGTGCCCAACCCTAACAGATGTAACCCCTTCATCAAGGGTTTCGCTGTAAAAGTCCCGACTATGGTGCCGTCTAGGAAGGGGACTGAATTTTCCACAAACCAATCCAAACCTGTGAACTCGTTAAGGTAACTGAAGTAGGTAAGGGCAGCAAGATCATTTCCTGCACCTTCAACTACCTCACCTAAAGTAGCTGTACCCTCTTCTTTGTCAAAGAACTCTTCAAGGGCTTTTAATGTCTTCGCCTTCTCAGGAATAGACATGGCCTTAAACGTGGCAATCTGTTCTTCAATGTCATTCCCAGTGAGGATTGGGTTTTCTGCGGTGGCGATCTTCTGGCTGAATGTGGTGATCTGATCGAAAGGCATCAACATCTGCGCCCCCGAACCAATAGTGTTCCAGTCCCACCCTAATTTATTGAGGTATTTCTTAACAGCCTTACCAACCAACATCTTCTCAGTCAAAGTGTTCTGTACCACATCCTCAAACGACTGTGTATCCAGTTCCATATCTTGGATAGAGTGTACTGCCCTGTCAGGGTCTTTGACACCTTCAGCAATGATCTGGTCCGCTGCTGCTGCCTCAACAATGGTGAACTTCTCAGCCTCAGGATCAAAAGCAAACTGTAGATCAATGATATCCTGTACAGTTTGGTTGTCTTCCTGTGTCAATGCTGCGATGATCATCTCATCAGACATCGCCAACAGTTTGTCAGTTTTTAAAGAAACCAGTTCACCCCTGATCGTATCCTCCTCCCTCTGTAGAGCAAGATCGAGGTACATATCATGCTTGCTTTTAAGCTGGTCATCAGGGGCTTGGGTTAAATTTTTGAAAGCAAGGGTGGAGATAGCAGCAGTAAGCTCCGCATCAGACAGAGGCACAGGTGGGGTGTCCTCGGTCAAGTCAATGAAGCTTTCCGTCTCGTTCTGTTCTGTGATATCGATAACTTCAGGTTCTATCATCAGAAGATACTCGCTATTTCTTCACGTTGACTGAAAATTGTCCCACCTAGCTTACCAATACCGCTAAAAAGGCTGGCCTTTTCACCGGCTTTACGTGCCTGTAGTGCAAACTGTGAAGCTCTATTAAGGAAAATGTTCTGTTGATCAGTCATTGTCATCATCTGGTTAATGTATTGCAGACCAGAGTTACCTTGGCTAATAATACTACCGAATCCACCAACAACAGAGCCTTGTGCGCCTTGGATAGTGGCATTTGCCACAGCAGCAGAGCGTTTAATCCTTGCTTCACGAACAAGTTGGAGACGTTCACGCCTCGCTTTGGTCGCGTTCTTTTGTTTCTCAATTTCATTAGCTCGATTACGTTGTTCAGCAAGATTGTCAAGTGCATCAGACCTATCGTTTGCAGCCAGAAAACCTCCTACTGCACCAACAATACCAAGACCAAGGCCAATGACACCAAGGATACTACCAAACATTCTTACATCCCCGCATTATCACTGAAGTGAACAGCCCAACCATAAATATCAAAGTCCTTCCCATCCTCAGAATCGAAGTAAAGGTGCAATGCCCTCCCACTCCCACGTACTTTATTACGTGTCACAGTCACAGGGAAACCATTATCAAAGTCCAAGGAGGTTGGGGTGTTGTCATAGTCCTTCAGAATACGATATACCTGTTGCCTACGCCCCCATTTGGAAGAGTTACTGTTATCTGCCCAGTCCCACCGTGCTTGCATGTAGCAACTGGATGGGTTCTGTAGGACGTATTCTGCCTCATTCAGTGCGTATCCTGTTTCTGTGCGCTTGGAGTACACCAACACATGAGGTGCCTGTCTACGGGTCACCACATTGCCTTCTAGGAGGTATCCTGTTTCGAAATAACTGGAGTAGTTCTTCCCAGTCCCATCATTGGCTTGCCAATCAACGAAGCTGTCGTCATTCAACTGGGCAAATGTCATCTCAGATACAGCCACACCTGGTTCTGCCACAATAAATATAGTTGTGGTTTGCCCACCCCGAATAACCTCCACATCTGCAACCAAGGTTTCCCCTGTTGCAGCTTCAATCACTGTCTCACCTGTTGCAGCTTCAATCACTGTATCTGTCTCAGTAACCCTAGAGATAGAAGGGAGAGTGAAAATGCCGAAGATGTAAGGGGAGTTACTGTCCAATTCACCAAAGGCCCATGGGTAGAATCCACCAATGTTGGTGTCAAAGATCAAAGCCCTGTCAAACTTATACCTGTAGTTGGTATCATTCCCGTTTGCATTCCAACCCCAGATGATCCTGCCTGTCACAGAGTCATAAGAACCTTGAGAGTAGACCTTCGAAGCAGAAGGGATGTCCTCGTCGTAGTAAGTTTGGATAGTCTTCTCTGTCAGGGACTGGGCTTCGATACGGTCAGTGACCTGATTACGTCCGATGGAGTAGATACCACGATCACTCCACCAGATTGGGGTACCTTCAACATCAACAATGGTACGTTTACCCACGATACCAACAGAACTTACCTTGGAAACACTATAGTCAGTTGGTGTAAACCCTGTTCCAGCACTTCCACTGACTTCCCACAACCCATTATCTGCAAAGACAAGGAGAGATTCACCTGTCACCCTAAGAGATACAATGTTACCGGCTTCAGGAATAACAATAACCCCACCATCAGTATCCACCAAGTCGCTGATCTCTTCCGAAGTAGGGTCAGCTTCTTGATAACACCTAGGGATGTTGGCCTCATCTTCAATAATTTGGGAGAAGAAAATATGACCAGAGATCGTTTCCTCAGGTGGGCCACCAAACCATGCCCTTCCTGCGTAGAATGCAGTGGCCTGAGGACGAGTTGTGGTTGTTTCTGTGGTGATACCACTCAAACCTGAAACTGTGTCCCTGTCTTTATTAAAGGGATCGAGGATATAGTGTCCCCTTGGCGCCCTGGTGTTACCGAAAAAGATTTTTGTCAGTTCAGCAGGATCAAAGTTATCGCTGGCGTACTTGGCTACCCACCACTGTTTGTTGTTTCCGGGGTATTTACTTTGTGAAGTGTAGTAAGTAGTAACCGGATCAGCAACAGAACCACCCGGAGACACCCAACCTTGGTTCTTGAGGTTATAAGAGTGTTCCGTAGACAGAGACGAAGGCTCTTCGTCAATATCAAGACTATCGCTAACACCATCGAAGTCCCTGATCTCGATAGCAATCTCTGTATTGGTGATACTGTCTCCACCAGGATTGTACGTGACATAAAAAGGTTTGATCTTTTTACTTGCAACAAACAGATACCCCTTCCCGTACGAGACATCAACAAGCTCAGAACCAATATCAGTGGCAGCAGGGGCAGCAAAACTAGATAGATCAGTTGTGAATGCCTTCAGATTACCCGACACAGGTTGGCTGTTGATATCGAAGTAGTACAAAGTGGTGTCAACTTGCACCACCAAGAAGTGCCTATTACCATCACCGGCCACTTCCTTCCACTCAAAAGACCCCACAGCCTGAGTTTGCCATGTGCTTTCTGCGATGGATTTAGATGTTGATGTGGCACTTGCTTCGTAGTTAACCCCTAGCCGACGCCTGATGTCACCCTTCTTATCAAAGATACAATTAAGGGCGTCTTGGACAGCATTCTCAGGAAACGTCAAAGGGGTGGACTCGGTAACAAGACCACCGACAAACGTATTATAAACCTTTAGGCTGTCGTTCTTAGGCATTTAACCCTCGCCTTTAAGACCTTCTTTAATCTGTTCAGCTTTAACCAAGGCTTTGGCAGTTGGTTTCTTAGTCTTAGGTACTGGTCGTTCGTTATCCGCATTATGAGTACGTGGGTGGGCTTTGATATACTTATCCCCGTCTTTCACCACATCCTTCATATTGGTGTAGGCCCCACTCAATTCCTTGGGGATGGCCCCACCCTCTTTAAACTGAAAATGCATAAACCCATATGGGTCCTTATTGACAACAATCAGTTGCTTGTTCTGCGTTTTCCAATTAAGACCTTCGACGACTCGCTCTACCATAATCTACCCTTCCGTATGTGTTGCTTTTAGATTCCGATACATTGTGTCTATCTGATTGCCAACGTATCTTCTGTCTGAGTGACACTTGTTCTGCCTTCGGGTTGGCCCTCTGGTTCAATTCTACATGTGCCACAGACTTCGCTTCGTTCAACAACAATGGGAACAGGTTTACGTCAAGGTCGGGAGTAAACGTATTAGACATGGTGAATGTCGGCTCTTCAATACCCCACACCATGAATTTACTTGACTGTAATGTGCTGTCCACATCACTATCGTAGGAATCAAAAATCAAATACTGGTCATCAAAGGAAGTGTAAAAGTCAGGAGCTTTGTCACTCCTTATCAGGACTTCCCCTCCATCAATAGATACAACTGAGACAGTACTTAGATCAGAGTCCCTGGAAAGAACCCTGGTCAGAAACTCCTCAGGCTCAACCCAGCTGATGACGTTGTAATCTTTTGCTGTCCCCCCTAATGCCACAGTATTATACCTGACTTCCTCAATCCTACGCACCCCATCAGGTACCAACATATGTGTGGGAGTAGAAGAGTCACCAAGGGCTGTCAGAGTAATAAGCTTACGATGTTCAGGAATCTCTATATTATTGATCAGATCATAATAGGTATCCCTAATGATCCAGGCAACTTGTTCAGATTCAATTGTATCATCATACGAGTTGACACCATCAGCATCCATAGAACTGAGAATACGCTGTGTCATGTCAAGGAGAGTCAGCTTAGGCATTACTTACACACCTTTTTCTTTTACCATTTTTTACAACTCCAGTATCGGGCTGAAAGTTTATCAGGTGGATTTGTATCACATTTGTGTCTAGCCCTAAAACTTTTTCTTCGTGCCGGTTGATCTTTTTTAATTTTCATATTTGGATCACCAAAACGGATTAATCGAATATCATTGCCATCTTTTGCTAACACAGCAAATTTTTTAGATTTTCCGGGTGTACGTTTAGGTTTATTATATCCCGAAAAAGTTTCACCCCTATACTTTATAGTCATTTCTTTTTAACTTTTTTCTTTTGAGATTTTTTAGCTTTTTTAGCTGCTGCATAACCAGCTTTTGTATATGGATAATGTTTTCCTGCAACTTTAGGCATGTTATTTCTCCTTATGATCTTTGTATAAAACATACAAACGGCTACAAACAAGAATAAATGTTACTACTGTTATACCAAATTGTGCCCATTCTTCAAAAATATGTAACCACCACGGCATTGTTAATGCTGGTGTTGCAATGGCTCCATCAATTACTATTTTTTCTTTCATACTTATTCTATTTTAGGATGTTTGCCGTTGTGCATGGTAATTAATTTTGAAATATCGTTTTCAGCCCTGTCAATACGTGTAATAATATTAGACATTTCTCTGTGCCTTGCTGCTTCATTAGAAGGGTCCATCATCTTGGCAAGCACTCCAAGCTTTTGTGCTTGCGTTTCAATTTGAGTATGACCTTTATCAAGTCGTTGATCAAATGTCCGATATCTAGCTTCTAAATCATGCAGCATTTCCACAATATTTTTAATTTGTGATTGCGCTACAGCCGCTGCTCCAGCAACACTAAAAATAATACCACCGATTGTGACAACCAATCCAATGTCAATTGAGCCTTCCAATTTACCGTACTCTCATATTAGATTTAGGACCAAGCTTTTTTCTATGCTTTAGTCCTGTTGGTTTAGTCCGTCGTTTAATGACTTTGTGGTAACTCTTTTCGTTGCTGACTTTTGTAGCCATTACCTTGCCCTCGCCTGTGAGATGCCCTCGCCGCCGAATGGGTACTCAGCGAAGGCGAGGTAGATGTAAGTTCCGCCGCTGACGTTAATGTTAGCAACAGAGCCAGTTCGTATTTTGAACCCATTAGCTACAAAATCGATAGCCGTAGTACCTGCCGTTGCCTCAGTATCTGCTGCATTGGCATGTAATCTCTTATCAACTACGTTATAAGGATTGCGGGCATTGTCGTGAATGTCCCAATACCCAGTGCTATCGGTGCGCTTAATCATAACCCAAGCCGGACGGAACCCAGACCCGCCATCATCAACGACAACGTAAGGGCCATCAGCCGAGCCGTTGCCGGTATAGGAGCCAATTCCTATCAAGCCGGGGGTGCGGGCGAAGGCGTAAGTAACAATGTCGAACGAAGAGCCGCCATACCAAGTGGTTCCTGCAATCGTGAATACGCTGGACGTTGGACTTGTATCTGACCAGGGATCGCCAGCGGGATTGGCGACGGCGGCGTTGCTGTGAAGTCCTAGGTATCCGTCCACTCCAAGGTCAGCGGTCCAGACCAACCAACCTTGTGTTCCAAGCCCTTTCTGAATAAGCATATCCGGGGCTTGACCCATTCCGTGACCAACAGTGTAGTCGCCGGAAGTATTC
>Ga0070746_10000323_pt1 | contig 28120 bp, 38 predicted proteins | sample VirMetDEL_Mar_21_FD_77016 | JGI IMG/M metagenome (GOLD analysis project Ga0070746, IMG submission 77016) | Aqueous microbial communities from the Delaware River and Bay under freshwater to marine salinity gradient to study organic matter... | ecosystem: Environmental > Aquatic > Marine >...
GCAATCACAGGTCGTGGTGCGGATCTTTTAGTTATTGATGATCCTCATTCTGAACAAGATGCCATGTCACCAAAAGCCTTAGAATCGGCTTACGAGTGGTACACATCTGGACCGCGACAGCGTTTACAACCAGGCGGAATTATTGTGATAGTAATGACAAGATGGAGCACTAAAGATTTGGTTGGCAAAGTTCTAAATAAACAAGGCGAAGACCATGCTGATAAATGGGAGGTAGTTGAGTTTCCAGCAATCATGCCAGACTCAGAAGATCCTTTATGGCCAGAGTTTTGGAAAAAAGATGAATTATTAGGTGTCAAAGCATCCTTACCCATATCTAAATGGAACAGTCAGTGGATGCAAAACCCTACCGCAGAAGAAGGATCTATAGTTAAAAGAGAGTGGTGGAATAGGTGGGAAAACCCAGATATTCCAGATTACTCTTACGTCATACAAAGTTACGATACTGCGTTCTCAAAAAAAGAAACAGCAGATTATTCTGCTATAACGACCTGGGCAATATTCAATAGAGAAGAAGACGCAGATGAAATAATACTACTTGACGCAAAAAGAGTGCGTTGTGACTTTCCAGAGTTGAAACGCATGGCTTTAGAAGAATATAGATATTGGGAGCCGGATTGTGTTCTTATTGAAGCAAAAGCATCTGGAACACCGCTTACGCATGAACTAAGAAGAATGGGAATACCTGTTACTGCTTACTCACCAAGTAGAGGTCAAGACAAAATAGCAAGAATGAATAGTGTCGCACCCATGTTTGAGTCTGGTATGGTATGGGCACCAGAGCATGATTTTGCAGAAGAAGTCATAGAAGAAATGGCGTCATTCCCATTTGGAGATTATGATGACTATTGCGATAGTGCTACAATGGCCTTGATGCGTTTCCGACAAGGCGGTTTTGTATCTTTACATGAAGATTACCAAGATGAGGTGCGATTATTAAAAAAGAACAGGACAGTTTATTATTGAAAATTTATTTAACTAGGTTTGTTTGGGATGGCAAAGAATATGGCGGACCTAACATACATGCAGAAACCATCGAGATAGCAGAGGCTATTGCAGAACTAAATGGTTTAATTGTAGAGGGCGAACTAACAGATATAGTTGGAATGGAAAAAGATGAAGCAAGAGTGATACACTAGGTAATTATGGCGATAGACAAACAATTAGGCACAGAAGATAATCCAGATGTAAGAGTACAAGGCTCTGCTGTTGAAATACCTCTTGATACCACAAGAGAAGATCAAATAAGAGAAGCTGCGGAAATACTTGTAGAAAATGAAAATTTGTTTATTGACGAAGAAATACAAGGCACACAACCGCAAGAAATGGATTTCAATTCTAATCTAGTAGATTTTTTAGGCGAAGACATACTGCAAAGCATTTCAAACGATTTACTTAGCTCAATCAAAAGCGATAAACAATCTAGATCTGAATGGGAAAAGACCTATACCGATGGCCTTAAATATTTAGGCATGAAGTTTGACGATTCTAGGTCGCAACCATTTGAAGGTAGTTCTGGCGTGGTCCATCCTATTTTGGCAGAGGCCGCTACTCAATTCCAAGCACAGGCTTACAAAGAAATGTTGCCAGCAAAAGGACCTGTAAAAACAGAAATAGTTGGTGCTCGCACAGTAGAAACAGAAAATCAAGCAGAAAGAGTCCAAGAGTTTATGAACTATTACATTATGAATGTAATGGAAGAGTATGATCCAGAGTTAGATCAGATGTTGTTTTATTTACCATTAGCAGGATCTACATTTAAAAAAGTTTATTTTGATTTTGTTCTAAATAGAGCAGTTTCTAAGTTTATACCGCCAGAGGATCTTATTGTGCCTTATGAAGCACCAGACATAAGTTCAGCCGAAAGAATTACTCATGCTATTAGCATGTCAGCTAATGAGATTAAAAAACAACAACTGTCTGGATTTTACGCAAATGTAGACATAGGTTCTGAAAGTTATTCAGATGATCTCTCTGATATAGCAGAGGCCATAGATGAAATACAAGGCGTTTCACCATCGTATAAAGAAAATAGGAATAGAACAGTTTATGAAGTACATACTGTTTTGGATATAGAAGGTTTTGAAGATGTAGACGAGCAAGGTAATCCTACTGGACTTAAACTACCTTACATAGTCACCATTGAAGAGGACTCAGAAAAAGTATTATCTATTCGCAGAAATTATTTACCTAATGATCTACTTAAAAATAAAATAAATTATTTTGTGCAATATAAATTTATGCCTGGTCTTGGTTTTTATGGGTTAGGACTGTCGCACATGATTGGCGGTCTATCAAAAGCATCGACCTCAATACTAAGGCAGCTTATTGACGCGGGAACATTAGCAAATTTACCAGCTGGTTTTAAAGCTAGAGGTATGAGAATCCGAGATGAGGATGATCCACTACAACCAGGCGAGTTTAGAGATATAGATACTACAGGCGGATCTTTACGAGAAAACTTAATTCCGTTACCTATTAAAGAACCTAGTAATGTATTGATGCAATTACTCGGTATATTAGTAGACTCTGGTAAACGATTCGCCGCTATAGCAGACATGAATGTTGGCGACATGAACCAAGCTATGCCAGTTGGAACTACTGTCGCTTTGCTAGAGCGTGGCACAAAAGTAATGAGTGCCATTCACAAAAGGTTGCATCATTCACAAAAAATTGAATTTGGCTTGATGTCTAAAGTTTTTGCTGAGTTTTTACCACCTGTTTATACTTTTCAAGTTGGCACAGGACCAAGTGAAATAAAACAACAAGATTTTGATGACAGAGTAGATATTATTCCTATATCAGATCCTAATATTTTTTCACAAAGTCAAAGAGTTACATTAGCACAAGAGCTTTTACAAATGGTGCAATCTAATCCAGAAATACACGGACCGCTTGGTATTTATGAAGCATATCGCAGAATGTATGCTGCTTTGGGTGTCGATAATGTTGAATCATTATTACAACCACCACCAGATATGACACCAAGACCAGTAGATGCTGGTACTGAAAACTCTGGACTTTTGATGGGACAACCTGCCCAGGCTTTTCCAGAACAGAATCACCAAGCGCATTTAGAGGCACACAAAAGTTTGTTTTTAACCAATATCGTTAGAGAAAGTCCACAAGTGCAAGCCTTAATTATTAGTCATTGCATGCAACATTTACAATTCTTAGCTACTCAAATGGCAGAAGAACAAATGCCAGAGGAAACAAAACAACAAATGGCTCAGATACAAGCACAAATGCAACAAGTATCACCAGAAGAAGCACAAATGATTATGCAACAAATGCAAATGGTCATGGAACAATTTAGCTCTGCAATCATGGCTCAATTAGCTAGTGAGTTTTTACAATCAATAGGAATGAGCAACAGTGAAGATCCTTTAGTAGACATTAGAAAACAAGAATTAGATCTAAAAGACAAAGAACTAGATATGGAATCTCAACAATTTGAGGCAAAACAACAGCAAAGAGCACAAGAAAAAATGCTCGATGCTCAATTACAACAAGAGCGTATGGGTGTGCAAAAAGACATTGCAGATGATAAACTCGAAGTAGCAATCGATAGATTGAAACAAAATGCTGATTTGAAATTAATTGAATTAGAAAATAAAATAAGAGGCTTACTATGACAACATCATATAAATTAGAAGCGATTAAGAAACTTAAAGCTGAAAAAAAAGCTGAAAGAATCAAAGAAGCCGAGGACTTAAAAGCTGCTCAAGAGGCAGAAGAAAAAAAGCACCAGGCAAATCTTAAAAGAATAGCTAACAAAATGGCACAAATTGAACAAGGCTTACCTGTAGAAAAGGAAGTTGTTGTGGAAGAAAAGCCAGTTGTTAAAAAAGCTCAAGCTAAAAAGAAAACAGTTTCTAAAAAACCAACAAAAAAAGCTCCAGCTAAAAGAGGCAGACCAAAGAAAAAATCGTAAATGGACGAAATAGATTTAATGGCTAAAATCAAAAGATTGATTGAAAGCAGAGAAAAGCAAATACAAGAAACTTTAATGTCTGGCGGACTAAAAGATATAGAACATTATAAATATTTGCAAGGAGAGCTTTCTGCTTTATACTATATTGCAAACGAGATAAGCGATATAGGAAAAGATATATGAGTTCAGAAGCAGTAGAAAACAACATAATGGCAAAAAAAGTGGCAGAGGCCTATGTGGATCCCGAAGAAGTGGTTTTAAATCCAGAAAAGTTAGATGCTTCAATATTAGAACGTATGCCACAACCAACAGGGTGGAGAATGTTAGTGCTACCCTACGCTGGTAAAGCAAAAACAGAAGGCGGTATTATACTTACAAAAGAAACAAAAGATCGTGAGGCTCTAGCAAGTATAGTAGCTTATGTTGTCAAAAAAGGACCACAATGCTATAACGATAAGGCTAGATTTGGAGATGAACCTTGGTGTGAAGAAAAACAATGGGTTTTAATTGGACGTTACTCCGGTTCAAGATTTAAACTTGAAGATGGTGCGGAGGTTAGAATCATCAATGATGATGAAGTAATAGCCACCATTCTCAATCCAGATGACATAGTGAGCTTATGACAACAGAAAACGAAGTAAAAGAAGTTCAGCAACCAGAGGTTGATGAAATTGAGGTAGAAGTGACTGAAACCGAAGCGTCGTCCGATGCTTCAAATGAAGACGAGTTAGAAAATTATACGAAAAGTGTTTCTAAACGTATTAATAAACTTAACGCGCGTAATCGTGCAACAGAAGAAAGAGCTGCAAAATTAGAAGCTGCTTTGCAACAAAGAGAAGCAGAGGTTCAAAATTACTATCAACATGCAGTGCAAGCACAACAAACTATACTGCAAAAAGAAGAAGAGGCAGTTGAGGCTAAAGAGAGAGAAGCAAATGACCTTTACAAAAGAGCTCACGCTGCTGGTGATGCAGATCTTATGTCAAAAGCCGACAGTTTAAAATCTGAGGTTTCTATACAAAAAGAAAAAATTAGAGTTGCAAAACAAAAACAGGAGCAAACAGCACAACAGTCGCAATATGTTCCTTATCAACAACAACAACCGCAACAAGTACAACAAGCTCAACCAGAACCAAAGCCAACAGAACAGGCTTTGAGTTGGCAAAAACAAAATCAATGGTATGGTCAAGATGCTGAACCAACACAATATGCGTATTTCACGCATGTAAATTTGGTTCAAGAAGGCTATGAACCAGACTCAGAAGAGTATTATGATGAGTTAAATTCAAGAGTTTACAAAGTTTATCCGGGTTTACAATCCGATAATGCTGAACAAAGTGAGGGCAGGCCCGCTGTGCAAAGAGTCGCCTCCGCTTCCGTAGGAAGTCGGCAAAAAACACAAGGCAAAAAGAACGGCGTATCTTTCACAAAAAGTGAAGTCGAAACGCTCCGTGGGATTAAACCGCATGGCATGGCAGATGACGTATGGTTGAAATCCGTTGCTAAAGAAAAACAAAAAATAGCTAACAGGGAGGCAAAATGACAGAAGCTAATAATGAAGGAATACAATCCAGAAAATCTCGTGAATCCGAGAATCACGCTAAACAAACTCGAAGACAACCATGGAGGCCAGTAAGAAAACTTGAAACTCCTCCGGCACCAGAAGGGTACGAATATCGTTGGATAAGAGAATCCATGTTGGGCCAAGAGGATAAAGCAAATGTGGCAAGAAGAATCAGAGAGGGTTGGGAACTCGTAAGAGGAACTGACTTACCTGCTGAATATTCTTACCCAACTGCTGATACAGGAAGACACGCTGGCTTAGTATATAGCGAAGGCTTACTATTGGCGAAAATACCTACAGAAACTCGTGAGGAGCGTAATGCTTATTATGAGGATCAAGCTAGAATGAAGAAGGAAGCATTGGACAATAATATGTTTAATGAATCCGCAAAAGATAGCAGATATGTAAAGTATGACTCCGATAGAAAGTCTAATGTTACTTTTGGAAAAAAGTAATTAACGATTAGGAGAAAATCTTATGGCAAATAAAGATGCCGCATTTGGTTTAAAACCTGTTCGTGAGATGGGCGGAGCACCTTATTCTGGTGGTCAGTCAAGATACAGAATCGCAAGTGGAGCTACAACTCCAATATTTCAAGGCGATCTTGTAACTCAACTGACAGCTGGCGTAATTGGCAGACACACCGCAACTGGAACTGTTCCTATTGTCGGAGTGTTTAACGGAGTTTCATACACCGATCCAACCACGGGCGAACAAGTTTTTAACAACTATTATCCTGGCAGTATTGCTGCTTCGGATATTATTGCAAGCGTCATAGATGATCCAAATATTGTGTTTGAAGTGCAAGCAGATGATACCTTCCCGGTAGCAGATCTGTTTGGTAACTTTGACATTGTTGATGGTTCACCTGTTGGCGATACTAAGTCTGGAAGATCCAATCTTGAGCTAGATGTAACAACTGGTGCAACAACAGCTACGTTACCGCTCAAATGTATTGACATCTCCCAGGATCCCGATAACGACGATGTTGCATCGTCAAACACCAATGTTCTTTGTGTGATTCAAAACCACATCATGGGACAAAAAGGTGCTGGTTTAGCATAAGCGAGGTAAATTAATATGGCTATTTCAAGAGCACAATTAGCGAAAGAGCTAGAGCCTGGTCTAAACGCACTTTTCGGTATGTCCTATGACCAATATGACAGAGAGTATGAAGATATTTTTGTCATTGAGGATTCAAATAGAGCATTTGAAGAAGAGGTGTTAGTTACCGGCTTTGGTTCCGCACCAGTAAAATCAGAAGGTCAAGGAGTTATTTTTGACAGCGCATCTGAAAGTTACAGCGCAAGATATACCCACGATACAGTGGCGTTAGCTTTCGCTCTTACAGAAGAAGCAGTTGAAGATAATCTTTATGACAGTCTGGGTAAACGATATGTTAAAGCATTAGCAAAATCTATGGCTAACACTAAGGAAGTCAAAGGTGCCGATGTTTTAAACAATGCTTTCTCATCTAGCTTCACAGGAGGCGATGGAGTATCACTTATTAACAGCTCACACCCACTTGCAGGTGGAGGTACAGCTGCTAACAGAGCTACTACTATGGCTGACTTGAATGAGGCTTCATTAGAAGACGCATTAATTGATATATCTACATTTACAGATGACAGAGGTTTAACTATTTCTGTGCAAGCTGACAAACTTGTGGTTCCACCACAATTAGTGTTTGTTGCTGACAGAATATTACAGTCAAACCAAAGATCTGGCACAGCTGATAATGACATCAACGCAATCAAAAACACAGGTGTTTTACCTGGTGGTTACGTTGTAAACCATTATCTATCTGATCCAGATGCTTTCTTTATAATGACATCTGTGAACGCTATGGGCGAAGGTCTAAAAATGTTCCAAAGATCTCCAATGGAGACATCAATGGAACCAGACTTCTCTACAGGCAACATTAGATATAAAGCAAGAGAAAGATATTCATTTGGCTTCTCCGACTGGAGAGGTATCTATGGATCTCAAGGTGCATAATTTGAAGTCGTAATACACTTTATTACTCAGTATTACAATTTAAAGGGCCTTAATTGGCCCTTTTTTTTGGTCGCAATTAATTAAAAATAATGTATGTAAATAGTTGCACAAAGTTGCAATATTTAGTATATTAACTATGTGGGAAATGAAATTAACAACAAAAACGGAGGCAAAATGATAACAGTATTTCATGCAAACAAGTTTGGTGATAACACCAAGGGTTACACAAAAGTAGCGGAGGTTGATGTCGATACGATAAACGAGGCTTTTCAATTAACCAACAATATTAACGGCTCTTGGTCAAGAGGTCCAGAGTTTGAGTTTGACGGCGATAAGATTGTTAATGGCGACTATGATCCAAGAATTAAGGTCACTACAGATCTTGTAATTAGCAAGAGAACTGGCGAGCCTATGGGTTTAAGATCTACTTCTAGTGGTGACGTTATTTTTGACAGCAGCAAGTATTGGTTCTTAGTTCCAATGGGTGCTGGCAGAACTGGTCCAATTTACAAAACTCATGGTGACACAGTTGCCATAGACAACTTTGATATTAACGGCTTTATTTACAACGAAAAGGAGGTTGCGTAATGATAGAGAATATAATTTACAATAAAGACTCAGCTGACAACGCAGTTGTGGTTGATGATTACCCTTGGGGTTATAAACTTAGAACCAAGAGAAAGTATTGGATTGAAACAACTAAAAGAGGTGACAGACTTTGTTACCAGACTTTGAATCCAAAAACTGACAAGTGGTGCGCTGTTAAGAAAAGCACTTACAGCGGTATCATGGTTCTTTATGAAAATGAAGATGGACATATTAAGACCATTGGATTAGATCCTCAGTGGTCTAAAGAAGAAGGACTTGCAAATTTTCTTAATTATGTTGATGAAACTAAGTTGACTGATGCACAAAGAGCTAAGATTTGTGAAACCAAGACAATTCATCATTGTCAGAAACTTGTAAAGGTTGAGTGTGAAATCAATCCTCAAAGAACTCCAGAGGAACAAGCAAAACACGATGCTGAACAAAAAGAAATTAAAAACAAACTAAACAACTATGCTAATCATGTGTACAACAAATGTTTAGTAAAAAATGGTATAGCATGACACAAATAACTAAAATATTTGTTGATATGGACGGAGTGCTCGCTGATTTCGTGAGAGGAGTCGAGGGACCTAAATACTTAAATGGTCCCTTGGTCAGCGAGCAAACCTATGACTCAAGAAAGATAGAGCTCAGTAACAGAGGTTTATTTAGAGATCTACCGATTATGCCAGGCATGCTTAAACTCATTAACTATATCAAAGAGTCTGGCATTGATTGGGAAATACTCACAGCTTCTGGCTCTTTAAACAGAACAGTAGTGACTAACGACAAAATCTATTGGATAAGAAAACATGTAGATCCAAAAGTAATTATCACAGCAACCATAAAGGGCGAAGATAAAGCTGCTTTTGCAAGGCCTAGTCATGTTCTAATAGATGACAGAAAATCAAATATCAAAGCCTGGACACAGGCTGGTGGTATCGGTGTTTTGCATAGAACCGCAGACGATACTATAGATCAACTAAAATCATATAAGCAACCTCCTGTTGCAGAGATACTCGCTCAGTAGTATTATCTAAGATGTAGAACTAATTGTTGCGGGCATGGTGTCCGCAATGGCTAATTTATAGGAGGCTGATTATGACTACACACTTTACTTCGGGTGTTACCAATGTTTCTTCTGACGGAACATTAGGTAAATTAAAAGCTCCCGCACCACACAAGTATCATTCATACTTTAATGATTTTGATACTTATTTAGCGTCCGATTGGACAATCACAACAACTGAGGATGGCACAGGATCCGCGACAGAGGCTTTAGCCGATGGCGATGGTGGTGTTTTGTTAGTAACAAATGCTGCTGGCGATAATGACCATGACTTTTTTCAGTTGGTAAAAGAAGGCTTTAAATATGAAAGCGGCAAACAGTTAGCGTTTCACGTTAGATTTAAAACTAACGATGCAACACAATCTGATATTGTTGCTGGTTTACAGCTTACTGATACTACACCATTAGATGTAACAGATGGTATCTTCTTTTTAAAATCAGATGGAGCTGCAACTATTAGCTTTATCGTTGAAAAAGATAGCACACAATCTACATTGACTTTGCCTAACTCATTGGCAGATGATACTTTTATGACTTTAGGTTTTGTTTATGATCCTAAAGATCAAAAGTTTCATGTGTATCAAAACAATGTATTAGCTGGCACAGTGGTTAGCACAAATGCTCCAGATAACGAAGAACTAACAGTTTCTTTCGGTATTCAAAATGGCGCTGCTGCTGCAAAAACCTTGAGCGTAGATTACATTGGTGCACACAAAGAACGTACAGCTGTAACTGAGCTGTAAGGAGTAGATAATGGCTGATACAGTAACAAGTCAGACTATCCAAGATGGTGAAAAAACAGCAATACTGAAATTCACCAACGAAAGCGATGGCACCGGCGAGGCTTCCGTAAAAAAAGTTGATGTTTCTGCTCTAAGCAAAGACAGCAGAGGAAGATCTTGCAGTTCTGTATCTATATCAAGAATATATTGGGCCTGTAGAGGCATGGGCGTTGACATTGAGTTTGACGCTAGTACCAATGTATTAGCGATACCATTACCTGCGGATAGCACAGGTGACGAATACTATGATTTATTTACTGGTATTCCAAACAATGCAGGATCCGGGGTGACGGGTGATATAGACTTCACTACTGTTGCACACAGTAACGGCGATGCTTATTCGATTATCTTGGTTTTAACTAAGAACTACTCATAAATACTAGGGCGGTCTTACGGCCGCCTTTTTTGTTATGGCATTAAAGAGTAAAAAAGATTCAAGATTAGCAAGAGCTGGAGTTAGTGGTTTTAATAAACCAAAAAGAACTCCAAAACATCCGACTAAATCGCATGTTGTAGTTGCTAAACAAGGTGACAAAATAAAAACAATTAGGTTTGGACAGCAAGGAGCTAAAACAGCTGGTAAACCAAAGGCAGGCGAGTCCCGCAAAACAAAAATGAAAAGAAAATCATTTAAAGCTAGACATCGTAAAAATATACAAAAGGGAAAAATGTCGGCAGCATATTGGGCTGACAAGGTGAAATGGTAATATGGCTAAAAAGAAATTAAACAAAGTTATTAAGGGTTTGAAAAAGGCCAGTAAAACTCATGCAAGTCAAGCTAAAACGCTTGAATCAATCAAGATGAAAAAAGGTGGTGGTGCTAAATCCAAAACACCAGATAACGTAGCTAATCCATCTATTTATGCAAGAGCTAAAGCTAAAGCAAAAGCAAAGTTTGACGTATATCCGTCGGCTTATGCAAATGCTTATATGGTTTCAGAATACAAAAAAATGGGCGGTAAATACAAAGGTGCTAAGAAAAAAGCTGCTGGCGGTGAAATGAGTTTAAAACCGATACCGGCTGAAAACAAAGGATTACCAAAACTACCAAAAAAAGTTAGAAACAAAATGGGTTTCATGCAAGCTGGTGGTGCTGTGAAAATGGTCCAGGGCAGAGGTTGTGGCGCTATGATGCAAAGCAAACGTAAGAAAACAAGAGTGCCGAGCGCTTAATGAAAAAGAAAAAAGATCCGAGGGTAGGTACAGGTAAAAAACCCAAAGGATCTGGCAGAAGGCTTTACACGGATGAAAACCCAAAAGATACAGTTAGTATTAAATTTAAAACCATGAAAGACGCTACTGCTACAGTAAATAAAGTAAAAAGAATCTCAAAACCTTTTGCTAGAAAAATACAAATATTAACTGTTGGCGAGCAAAGAGCTAAAGTTATGGGAAAAACAAGCATAGCTAATATATTTAAAAAGGGTAAAGAACAAATTAGGAAAGCTCATGGCAAAAAGTAGCGGCGGACTTACTGAGTGGTTTAAGCAAGACTGGGTAGACATCGGAGCACCAAAAAAAGGTGGTGGCTTCAAAAAGTGTGGCAGATCAAAACAAAAAGCAGATGCCAAAAGAAAATACCCAAAATGCGTGCCAGCTGCAAAAGCTGCTAGCATGAGCAAAAAACAAATTAAATCAGCGGTAAGAAGAAAACGATCCAAAAAACAAGGTGTTGGCGGTAAACCAACCAACGTCAAAACTTTCGCTGCAAAAGGTGGTATGATAAAATCAAAACCTAATATGGGTTTATATGGCAGGAGCTAAATTATGAAAAATTCTAAATATATGGCTAAAGGCGGTGCAATGAAAGGCACAAAATATATGTCTATGGGTGGAGCAGCAAAATCAGAAATGAAAGCTAATCCAGGCATGGGTAAAATGCCTAAATCAGTTGTAGCAGCACTTGAAGGTGTCGGTACTAGAGCACAAGGTCAAGCTAATGTTTTGAAAGGTGCAAAAGGCATGGCTAAAGGCGGTGCTATGAAAGGTACAAAATACAAAGCAGGTGGTGGCGCTATGAAAGGTACAAAATATAGAGCTAAAGGCGGAAAGGTTTAACACCTTGTATATTAAATTAAGTGGCGTATTTAATATCAAACATACCGCAGTTTAAGTGCTGGGTTAGAAAAGAATTTACCGCAAATCATCAAAACTATCATGGTGAGTATTTGCATGCTTTGGCTATAGCTGTAAATACAATTCCAGATAGATCTTTATCATTTCAAGTAGTTTTTACAGGATGCGAAATAGATAGCGAAGAAGACGCTCCAAATGTTCATGGTGGCGCTATGTGGGCTCGAATGCCTATTCAAGCACTTGTAGCAGATATACCTCTTCAAGAATGGCCAACTCCAATGGAAGATCATTTAGCTCAACCTTGGGACTGTCTTAGCCATCATCATAGCGTTGTAGTTTTAGATCGTGTTAGTTCTAGTCCTTGGTACTGTAAGATTGATGGCGAGTTTTACCTGGGTAAATACATGTTTACAGTAGATTACACCGAACATTCTATTGCAGATGATCCAGCACAACACAAACAATCGCATGTGCTATACTTGACGGACGCTGGTCCTTATACTGGCAATTTTGTTGCATTACCAAATAATCGTGTAAGAGCAACGAATCCAGCGCTGTGGCGAACAGGAGAGGGTGCTCCAGATTTTGCACCTTCGCAATGGGTTCACTCAGCAGAGCAGCACGAGAGCTATACAGATCCGACAATTACATTTGACAATTTGTACGCTCCACAAGAAGATATAGATGAGGAATAGTTATGGCAACATCTGGAAGTAAAGATTTTGAGCTAGACGTAGCTGATTACGTTGAAGAGGCTTTTGAGCGTTGTGGCATAGAGTTGCGCACTGGTTACGATCTTAAAAGCTCTACAAGAAGTCTGAACTTAATGCTTGCAGAGTGGGCAAACAGAGGTTTGAACCAATGGTCTATTAAAGAAAAAACAGTAGACATGGTTAAAGATACCAAAACCTACAACATAGACAGCACTAATGCTACGGCACCTATTGATGTGTTAGACGTGTTTATAAGAGAAACTGTTGGATCAGATGCTACTGATATACCTATGACCAGGCTTAGTAGAGCTGAGTACGCACATATCACAACAAAATCTACTACAGGCAAACCCAACCAATTTTTTATTAATAAACAATTAACACCGACTATTTCGGTTTGGCCAGCGCCAGACAAGTCAAGCACCTACACAATACACATGAACGTCCTAACAAGAATGGACGACGCAGACGCAGGAGCGAACACGCTTGACCTACCATTTAGGTTTTATCCTTGTTTGGCAGCTGGTCTTGCATATTACTTATCATTAAAAAGAGCACCAGAGAGAACACAAATGTTAAAAGCCTTGTACGAAGAAGAGTTTGCAAGAGCTTTAGCACAAGACGAAGATCGTGCATCTTTTAGAGTTTCACCAAGTTTGAGGAGTTATAACAACGCATAATGGCTTTTGCATCTGGTAAATTTTCTTACGGCATCTGTGATATAACAGGGTTTCGCTATAAATTAAAAGACATGCGTAAAACCTGGGATGGCTTATTAGTTGGTCCAGATCAGTGGGATCCTAAACATCCACAGCTTATGCCGAAACCATCTACTCAAGATCCGCAAGCTGTTAAAGATCCTAGACCAGATACCAGTGACGACAATGCAAAATTTTTGGTTTATACCAATGTGGGCGATGGTAAATTAGGCTCTGTATTAGATACTTTTTCAATCACGGCAGGCGTAGGTGAGGTTACAATAACGACATGAGTTTTACACTAGGCACATTAAAAACAGCAATACAAGATTACTTAGAGGTATCTGAGTCAACTTTTACAACTCAGCTGCCTACCTTTATAAAAGAAGCAGAAGATCGTATTTTTTCTTTTGTGCAATTACCAGAGCAACGTAAAAATGTCCAAGGCACAGTAACCACTGGCAATAGGTTTCTAGCTACACCAACAGATTTTTATTCACCTATGAGTTTGGCTATTATCAGCTCAGACACATACGATTACTTAGATTTTAAACACCCATCATTTATCAAAGAGTATTCTTCTGGAACGACAAGAGCAACTCCAAAATATTATTCTTTATTTGATGACACAGCTTTTGAGGTTTCGCCTATCCCGGATGCGGATTACACAGTGGAACTTCATTATTTACATAAACCAGTATCTCTTACCAATGGTAGTGACAGCGGTACAACTTTTTTATCTACAGATTATCCGGACGCTTTGCTGTACGGATCTTTAGTAGAAGGAGCTATCTTCCTTAAAGAACCTACAGACGTCGTTACTCAGTTAGAGGCACGATTTAAGGAGGCGGTAGCTAGAATGAAAAATATCTCAGAAGGTCGTGGCACACGCGACGAATATCGGTATGACTCAGTACGCTCCAATGTGAGCTAATGAGTCGCATAGAGCATTTAGAAGGTAAGACAGTTGCAATAATAGGCTTGGGTGTGTCACAAGTTGATTTTGCGATTGGTTTAGAAAACAGCAGAGAATGGGACGAAGTTTGGTGTATTAACTCAGCAGGCTTGGTTTATCCGGCAGACAGAATATTTGCATTAGATCCAGCAAGTAGATTTTTTGATAGTAATGATGCAGGCAAACAAACACATGCCATGAAAAAACTTATGGCTACTTCGGATGTGCCTATCTATACTTGTGAGTTAGATCCGCGTATAAAAAACGCAGTTCGTTACCCAGTAGAAGACGTATGTAATGAAACTAAATGTGCTTATATGAATACAACTGTAGCATTTGCCATTGCTTATGCTTTATATAATAAGGTTGGTCGTATAGATTTATTTGGTATTGATTTTTCTTATAAAGAAAACATGCACTTTGCAGAAGCAGGCAGAGCGTGTGTGGAGTTCTGGATTAGTAAATGTATGAGTGCTGATATACTTGTTGGTATTAGTGGCAGATCTACAGTATTGGACTCTAATGTGCCAGCTACAGAAAACTTTATGGTTTTCACAGATTAGACAAACCATTAGTAGCTGTGCCGCATGAAGGCAAATTTATTATTGGTCCTTATGATGAAATAAATACGCAACTAGAAGAATATGGTCTAAAAATTAATGAGGATGTAGTTCCTCCAGAGCCATATAAAGGTTAAATATGAGTGTAGAAAGCGATTTTGTATTAGGTAAAGTAGAGGTTCATTCAACAGAAAATAAGGGACATGACGCCGAATTTTGGGCAGCACAAGCTACTAAGAAAATTTGCGACATTTCAGACAACGCTCCAGCACATGTTAAACAACAGGCTTTGGCTTTTCAAAACCAAGTTTATACTGTAATCTTATATACTATAAAAAATGCGATTAAGTCACAGAACACGACTTACTCAAATTTATTAAAAGAACAAGGCCATGAAGACATGGCTAAAATATTGAAGGAGCTATAATGGCAATTACATCGGCAATATGCACAAGTTTTAAACAAGAGCTACTTGTTGAAGGGCATAACTTTACAAATGGAGCTGACTCGTTCAAATTAGCTCTATACACAAGTTCTGCTACTTTAGGAGCTGGCACGACTGCGTTTGTTACTACAGGCCAAGCGAGTGGCACAAACTACTCATCTGGTGGTAGCGCACTGACAAATGTCACGCCAACGACTTCTGGAACAACAGCTATCGTTGACTTTGCAGATTTAACCTTTGGTACAGCAACAATCACAGCTAGAGGTAGTTTAATATATAACACAAACAACTCAAATAAAGCTGTGTGTGCGATTGATTTTGGAGGCGACAAAACATCGACCGCTGGCGATTTTACAATAGTTTTTCCTAGTGCAACTGCTACAGGAGCTATTATTAGATTGGCGTAAGATCACAGCAGATATGTTAGACTCTAAATATGCCGCTGACCAAATTAAACTTTAAACCTGGAATCAACAAAGAAGAAACCGATTACTCAAACGAAGGTGGTTGGGTTGACGGCGATAAAATTCGTTTTAGAAAAGGTAGAGTAGAAAAGATCGGTGGTTGGGAAAAGTTTTCGCCATCTTCTATTATAGGTTCTGCTAGAGCACTACATTCTTGGATTTCACTTGGCGGTTCTCGCTATTTAGGTATAGGTACAACCAATAAGTATTATGTAGAAGAGGGTGGTACTTACAACGATGTTACACCGATAAGAAAAAACACCACAAATGCTGCGACCTTCGCAGCTACAAACGGATCTTCAACGCTTACTGTGACCGACGCTAGTCATGGAGCTGTTAATGGTGATTTTGTAACTTTTTCAAGCGCTGTTTCTTTAGGTGGCAATGTCACTGCTGCTGTTATAAATCAAGAGTACCAAATTGATTTGGTCACGGGTGACAATACTTATGAAATTACTGCAAAAGATACTTCCGGTGCGACAGTAACGGCAAACTCAAGTGACTCTGGTAATGGTGGTTCTGCTACAGATGCGGTTTATCAAATAAACTCTGGATTAGATAATTACGTTGAATCTACTGGTTGGGGTGTTGGCACTTGGGGTGCTGGATCATGGGGAGCAGCAACAGCTTTATCAGACATAAACCAACTAAGGTTGTGGACACACGATAACTATGGAGAAAATTTAATTATAAATCCCAGAGCTGGCGGAATATATCGTTGGGTTGAAAACGATGGTTTAACAACAAGAGCAGTAGAGTTATCAACTGTAAGTGGTGCAAACTTAGTGCCTACTAAAGCCTTACAAGTAATCACATCTGAAACAGATAGGCATTTAATAGTGCTAGGAGCAGATCCCATAAGCGGTAGTTCAAGAACAGGTACTTTAGATCCTATGTTAATAGCCTTTAGTGACCAAGAAAATGAATTACAGTTTGAGCCTTTAAGTACTAATACAGCTGGTTCTTTAAGATTGTCCTCTGGTTCTTCTATAGTCGGTGGTATAAAAGCAAGACAAGAAATACTTATCTGGACAGATACATCTTTATACTCTATGAATTTTATAGGACCACCTTTAACATTTGCTGTTAATTTAATTAATGAGGGAGCTGGACTACTAGGGCCTAAAGCAGCAGTAAATACACCAAAAGGCGTATTCTTTATGTCGAAAAAAGGTTTCTACTACTACAACGGCGCAGTGCAAAAACTACCATGCTCTGTGCAAGATTATGTTTTTTCTGACCTTGATGAAGGCCAAGCGTTTAAATGTTTCGCAGGTTTAAACGAAGAGTTTTCCGAAGTGTGGTTTTTTTACCCATCTCTAACAGATAATGAAACCGAAATATCCAGATATGTAATTTTTAATTATGAAGAAAATAGTTGGAGCGTAGGATCATTAGAAAGATATAGTTGGTTAGCAGCTGGTGTTTTAAACAAACCATTAGCAGCAGGCGAAGCCTCATCTACTAAATTTATTTACGAACATGAAAAAGGTTTTAACAACGACACTGATCCTATGGATGGTGTATTTATTGAATCAGCAGATATAGACATTGCGGACGGAGATCGTTTTGTATTTTTAAAACGCATCTTACCAGACATATTGTTTGTGAATGATGTAGGCACCAGCCAAGATCCAGCAATAAATGTTGTGGTGAAACGCAGAGATTTTAGCAATCAAACTTTATCAACAGACTCAACCACACAAATTAAGTCGACAAGCACTTTTGGATCACTTAGATCTAGAGGTAGGCAGTTTGTCTTACGTTTTGAAAGCGATGACGACAACACAGCGACCGACAGAAAAAATTACAAATGGAGATTGGGTAACACTCGTGTAGAGATACAGCCATCGGGGAGAAGGTAAATGAGCAAGCTCTTGCCAACCAACTTACCTTTTGCTACAGGCGAAACAGTTTCAGCAGATACATTTAATAGACTAATAAGAATATTAGAAATAAACCTTGGTTCAGTCGATCCAAATGCCATACAAGTCTTTAATTCTACAGAGGTAAGTGAATTGCAATTTGCTACCGGAGCGATTATATTTAACAGTACGACAGAGGTTCATCAAGCCTTTGATGGTACAGAGTTTAGGAATCTGTATGAACATCAAACATACTTGACAGGATTATCTGCTACAATGAGTATAGGTAGTGTAACAGTGAGTACGCCATGAGTGCATTAGAAGACAGTTTAAGAAAAGTTTATAAATTACCACAAGCAAAACCAAGATTAATGGATGGCTCACCATTACCAGAGGGAATGGTGCCAGGACCGACTAGAACCATGGAGTACAGAGATGCGAACCAAAATGGTATAGAAGATAGAGATGAGGGTATTTATCTGCCAAAAGATTTAGTGCCAGAAAGTAGTAGACCACAACTGACAGAAGCACAAAAAGAATATCGAAGAAGATTTTTTGTAACACCACCAGAAGGCGGTTTTCGTAATATGGATCCTGGATTCTATAAAAATTTTCCAAAAGCTATGCCAAGTGATACCGATCCTTTAGATGATATGGATGAAGAAACAAGACAAGAATTACAAAACTTACTTGGTAAAGCAGGACAAAAAGCACAAGCACCATTAGCACAATTAGCAGAACAACTTGCTATGGCTGGTGAGGGCGAAGATACAGCATTAGCGCATTTGCGACCAGGCGAGATAGTTATACCGCCAGAGTTTATGGATGATGCAGGTTTTGAGAGTGCATTAGAAAAGAAATTTGAAGAATTTAATATAAATCCAGAAGAAGCCGTTGTTGGCGCTGGTATCGCTAGTCTAAATCCGCAGACAGGCCTTGAACAATTTGGTTTCTTTAAAAAGCTAGGTAAAAAACTTAAAAAGGTTGTTAAAAAAGTTGCACCTATCGCAGCTTTCATACCTGGAGTTGGTACAGCTCTCGGTGGCGTTCTTGGTGGTATAGGCGGTTTAGCAACCAAGATTCCTGGCATCGGTGGTGCTTTAGGTAGTATTGGAAGCACTGTTGCAGGAGGTATTGCTAAATTAGGCATACCAGGCATTTCATCTATAGCTGGTGGAACAGCAGGAGGTTTTAGTGGTATTTTACCTGGACTACAAAACCCGTTGGCTGGTGGTATGTTTGGTAAGACAGGTAGCGTTTTTGCAGGTGGTCCAGAAGCAGGTAAAGGTTTAGCTAATAGATTAGGTTTTGGTAGTGGCACTCCACAGCAAGTTGCAAAAGCAGCTTTAGATTCATTGACGGAAACACAAATAGCAGAAATGGATCCCGCAGATTTAGAACAACTAAAAACCACGGCTGCGGGTGGCAACAGCATATTTAATAGAATCCTTGGTGGCAATCAACAACAAAGCACAAGCACAGGTGGAGGTTTTCTATCTGGTTTAAGCGACTTTGGAAAAACAGCTGGTATTGGAGCATTAGCTGCTGGTTTAGGTAAACTTGCGTATGAAGACGCTAAAAAACAAACAGGTGTGCCTTTAACTCCACTTACTACTATGAGTCCGACTGGCAGATACAATATCGAAGCTGAAATAGCAAGACGAACAGGACAACCAACACCTAACCCAGTTGAGTTTGGTTTATTACCAGAGGGCACCATACCAGAGCTATCTGGAGGCAAACCAAAAGGTATGATGTATGGCGGTCCTGTAGAAGATCTTACAGGTGGTATGGCTATGGGCATGCAAGAAGGTGGAGCTGTTGATATGGGTGAACAAACAACAGCACAAATGATAGAAGAGGCTATGGAAATTGTAAGATTAGCAGAACAAGAACCTCGTATTAAAGATATGCCAGAATATCAAGCAGCACTAAATTTATTAGGCGTCGGCGGCATTGGTTCAATAAACCCTATGCCTTTAGTTCCAGGTGCTAAACTTGGATTTGAACAAGGTAAGTTAGCAAATCAAAAATTAAAAATGAGAATGGGTAGAGCGGCTAAAGCAGCACAAGATAAGCAAGAGGGTATAGCATCTTTTGGACCTAATTTACCTATGGGTAAGGGTATGATGTACGGAGGTCCTGTAATGGCTTACGCTCAAGGTGGAGCTGTTGCCTTGCAAGAGGGTGGTGAGCTTGATCCAAGTCAATTCCCTAGAATGGACGGCGACATAAATGGTCCAGGAACAGAAACAAGCGATGATATACCAGCTATGCTTTCGGACGGCGAGTTTGTTATGACAGGCCGAGCAGTAAGAGGTGCTGGTTCTTACGAGATGCAAAAAGATAACAAGGGTATTATTAGTTTGATACCAAGTTTTAATGAAGACAGAGAAAGAGGTATGGACCTTATGTATAAGATGATGGACACTTTCGCTGGCGAAGCTAAACCGAGTTAGTTATGGGTTTGTTAAGTAATTTAAAAGCTAGGTTTGACAGAGCGGGCATACGTCCGAACGTTACTATAACACCAAAATTAACACCATCGCTTCCTCGTGAACCTGCGATTGAATTGCCTAAAATACCAAGGCGTCGAATAGGATTGCCACCAAGAAACATTGGTAGAATAAGAGAAGATGTTGGAGGTATTGTTGAAAGGTCTTTACCTGTTGGCGAGCCAATACCATTCGTGCCGCCAACAATACAACCAGATCCAATGCCTATTGCAAGTCCTATGCCCATGCCTATACAACAACCCATAGCGACAGAACCGCTAGAGCGAATAGATATGCCCAACAAAAGAGATTTCATGTCTATTGAAAGATTGCCAAATAATTTTGCAACGCCCATACAAATAGATGTGGGTGGTCCAGCACTTGCACCTGCTCCTCCAAGATTGGATCCCATAAAGTCAGCAGCAATGCCAATAGAAGATGTAGTTATAAATGTACCACCAGTATCAGATATGCGGGCTAGACTGCCTATTGCTAGACCAATATTACGAAAAGAAGATATTGTTCCCATAAGACCAAGAGAAGAATTAATTGATGCGGGTGTAATAGCACCTCCACAACTACCACCTAAACGTGATGATTTCATGTCAATTCAAGGTCCATTTAACACGGAAGGACAACAGATTACAGTACCACCTGTTGATAATAATCCACCTAAACAGGATGAAGTATTTTTAGCAAATCCAGCTCCAGTGACACAACCAGAGCCAGTAACACAACCAGAGTCTACAACTGTAGCGGCTAATCAACCTACAGAAACAACGGCACCTGTAAATGTATCAAATCAAGATCCTTTTGCTAGTAGCGTAAGACAAGTAGCTTCCGGGTTAGATCCACTTACAGAACAATTATTGTTTGGCATTGGTGGAAAAGGCGGATTCATTCCAGGAGCTATGCGAGCTGCTGAGAGAACTTTTTATGATGACGAGGGTAATCCTATTGTCATTGATGAGAAAGTTGCAGGGTTTAGTCCAGATCAGATGGCCGCTATGCAAATGCAAAGAGATGCTCTTGGTTTACAAGATCCTTATTTACAACAAGCAGCTGGAGCTTATGGTGCTGGCACACAAGCATTAGAAGAAGGCTTACAAAGAGGCAGAACCGCTGCTCTTGGATCTTTGGCTGCTACGACCGGTGGTGTAGGCTCATTACAAGCTGGATTAGGTGAGTCAGCAGATATTCTTAGAGGAACTATGGGTGGTTATGATCCGAGCATGACCAGTAGATTTTACGATCCTTTTGAAGACAGAGTAGTACAACAAACCATACAAGATGTTATGGAGCAAGGCGCAAAAGCTGATATTGGAGCTTTGGCTGGCGATATTGCAAGAGGCGGTCAGTCTGCATTTGGCTCTAGAGCGCGTTTAGGCGCCGCAGAGCGACAAGAAGCTTTAGGAAGGGGATTATCAGAAGCACTTAGCGGAATACGCTCAAGAGGCTTTACAGAAGCTCAGAGAACAGGTTTAGGAGAGTTTGCTCGTCAAAAAGCAGCAGAACGAGCTGTATCTGGCGGTTTAGCTGGATTAGCTGGTCAAGGATTTGGTGGATCGCAAGCGTTAGCAGGTGCTCTTAGCGGATTAGGACAAACCGAACAAAACATAGGGCAGCAAAGATTTAAAGGTCAGTTTGGTCTTGGAAGTAGTTTACAAGGCCTAGGAGCGCAGGCAGCAGGCGCATCCGCATCTGACATAGCTGCTCTTTATGGCATGGGCACACAACAACAAGGACAGGCCCAGCAAATGTTAGATGCTCAACGTAGAAACTTACAACAAAGACAAATGACTCCGTTGCTACAGTATCAAGCGTTACAACCATTTGTAAGCATGGCACCAGCTGGTCAGTTCCAAACTATCACAGATTTTACACCTAGACCGAGTGCAATGATGACAGGTATTGGTACAGGTTTACAGGCATTTGGTTCTTTGGGTAATCTGTATGGAGGAAAGTAGTGGCTATCAGCAGAGCACAAATACCAGAGCAAGTAGACATATTTGAAGAAGGCGGAGGCGTAGGTGACGTTGCTTCTTCTTTGACGCCAGAGGATATTATTGCTTTGTACGGCGCACAAACTAACGCACCAATCACAGCAGCAGATATTCAAGCACAAGCAGCAGAAATGTCTGGTTTGTTTCCAGAGCCAAAAAAACAAAATATTTATGATTTAGCATCTGCTGTAGGCGCAGGTTTGGTTGGAGCTGCCTCAGATCCGCGTGGATTAGGTGCTGGCCTTACTGCTGGCTTTCAATCATTTAATGAAAGAGCAAAGAAAATACAAGCAGAAAAAGATGCTATAAAACAACAAATGACTATGCTTGCGTATGAACAAGTGCAAGCCAAACGAAAAGAGCAAGCTGAAACCTCTAACGAAGTTTTAAAAATGCAATTTAAAGCAGCTTTAGAGGGAAACGAAGGCGTTAGCTTTGGTAATTCAGAAAGAGGCAAGGCTTTAGCTTTTATAGCAGCAGCAGAGCGAGATCCGTCCTTAAAAACGATACCAGATCCGGAAAATCCTGGACAAATGATACCAAACCCAGATTACACAATAGCTGTTGCAATCGCTAAACAAGAAAGAATTGTTAATACAGATGAGGGTGCAATAAGAGTGCCTGGCATAGATATAGATACTATTTTTCCAAATGTAAATACATTACAGCCTAGGATTGTAGATGGAGTAGAATACACGCCTGTAGCTGGCGAAACAGAAAAAGATACAGGCAAACAAATTTACATGACTCCCGATGGCAAAAAGGTGGTATTAGACTAATGCAACAAGTAAGAGAGATAGGCGAAGATCAAATACTTAGGGAGGGTGAAACACCACCAATAATTGCAGGTACAAAACCTAAAAAAAGTCCTTACACTGAAACACAGAACAAAGCAGCTACATTTGCCTTGCGTATTGAAAAAGCCGTAAAACAAATAGAAGATTTAGAAAATGCTGGTTTTAATCCAGTCAATATGCGTGATTTTATTGTAAACGAAGTTATACCTTTTACACCAAAAGCTGTTGATAACTTTTTTAGCAGTCCCGAATACAAACAATATATGAGAGCTAGAAATGATATTGCGACCGCTCAGTTAAGGTTTGAGTCTGGTGCGGTTATTGGTGAAAGTGAAGTTCAGTGGATAGATTTAACTTACTTTCCGGAATTTGGCGATGACCAACAAACTATTTTAGATAAAAGAGAAGCAAGAAGAAGCGCTTTATCTAACATGATTGGAATTGCTGGTGGCGCATACGATGAGTTAAAAGAAAAAGCAAAGACAAATGAATATGGTTTTGAACAAGAATCAGCTTTGGATGAACTAAAAAAAAGAGCTGAAAACGATCCAGAGCTAAAACAAAGATTAATTGAAAAAGGTTTGATTGATGAGTGATAGTAGAAAAAATACTTACGAAACATTAGAAGACAGCGCTTTAATTGAAATGGCGTTAGGCTCTAATGTAGTCGACAGAGAAAATGCCTATGAAGATATGCTCATTGAAAAGCTATCTTTAGAAAAAATAAAAAGCGGTATAGATAGAACCACAGGTGCTCCAAGTAATGTAAGGTTTAGTGTTGGAGCTGCTCAGAGTCCAGAAGATAAATTAGCTACACTCCAAGTATTTTATCCAGACGCTATGCGTGTAGAGGACTTAGATCCACAAAACGGAGCTATGGAGTTTGGTTATGGCAACTTTGCTTTTACCAATCCCGAAACAGGAAAGCTAACTTTATATGATGAATTTAATCCAAAGTTTTTAGGCATACCGATACCAACAGGTAGAGATTTTCTTGATGCTGGTCCAGAGGTAGCAGAAACAGCAGGAGCCATTGGCGGTTTGATTGGCGGCGGTCTTGCTGGAGCTGGAGCAGGATCTTTAGCTTTGCCTGGAGGCGGTACTATTAGTGGTGGTGTTGCTGGTGCCATAGCAGGAGAGGGTTTAGGATCTGCGACAGCAAGAGAGTTATACATAGGTATTGCAGATGTTTTTGGCGAAACAGTAGATACTAGAAATCTTGGTGAAAGAGCAGTAGATTTTACACAAACAGCTACATTCAATGCTGCTGCTGGGCCAATACTTAGCAAGACTTGGCAGGGTATTAAATATGTAGGTGGTCAACCTATAAGATATATGACAGGTGGTACCTCACCAGCAGCCAAAGAAACTTTAGAAGCGTTTGATTCAGTAGGCATAACAAACCCAACAGCAGGACAGATTACCAGTAATCCAACTTTAAATTTAATTGAAGAAGGTTTAAGTGCCATGCCTACCTCCACAAAAGTTATGCACCAAAACGCTGCTCAAACTGTTGCTGAAATTGATACCTTTGCTAAAGAGTTAGCAAAAAAATATGGAGGTATTAGGACTACAGATGAAGCTGGTTTAGCTTTAATGACAGGTGCTAGAGCAGCAAGACAAAGATATACCAACACAATAGACCAAATGTATAACAAGGTAAACATTGGATTAAACCAAGACATTTCTTCACAAGCAAAACACACACAAGAATTTGTTAAAAAATATATAGCGCAATCTAAAACTGCAACTGGTGAAGATACACTAAAGCCCGTTATGGAAATGGCAGCAAAAGTTTTAGCAGATGCCGACGCAGGTGTTTTAAATTACAACAACCTTAAAAACTTTAGAACTTATTTAAGAGAAAATTTAAGCTCTGCAACAGCAGCCGGTGCTAAATTAGATGCAACTGGAACTAAAATGAAAGAGCTCTACGGCTATATATCTTTAGATCTTGGGGATTTAGTAGAAGAGGCTGGCAATGATGTTTCTAGGCTTGCTTTTAGAGAGGCCAATGAATATGTTGCAAAAATGCAGGGTGACGTTGGTGCTATTACATATTTAGATAATGTAATTGCTAAAGGCGATGTAACTGCAAACAAAGCGTTAAAGTATGTTTTGACTGGCGCTAAAGATGGTGGCGATGACTTATTAAGACTTAAAGAGGTTCTGAAACCAGATGAATACAATGTCATGTCGGGTTATATGCTTGGTAGGATGGGCATGCCAACTCCGGGTGTATCGCAAGGTGTTGAGCTTGGAGCAGAGGGCGTTGTAAAAGAGGGTGCTGAATATATAGCCGAGCAAGGATTCTCACCAAAAAGATTTCTTACTAATTGGAACTCTTTAAGTAAAGAGGCCAAAGAAGCATTATTCAAAGGAACTGAGTACGAAGATCTTATACCAGAATTAGATAATTTGGTATTTACAGTAGATAAAATAGGCCTTGCAGCACAACAAATGGCAAATCCAAGTGGTACTGCTAGAGTTGCAGGCACAATAGCTTACTTTACTGGGGGTTTAGGTGGTGGCGCTGGTGTTAGCTACGACTTTGGGTTAGGCGCATTAGCTGCACCTTATATGAGCGCTAGACTAATGACTAACAAAAATTTTGTGCGATGGCTAACAGAAGGTTTAGAAAAAACAGCTTACGATCCAGAAAGCTATGGGCAACACATTAGAAGGCTTTATCAAATCTATGAGCTAAACCCAGAGATTAGAGAAGAGGTCAGAGCAATACTTGAAGGACAACAATTTGAAACACTAGAGCCGATTGAAGACAGAAATGCTGCTAATGTGCCACCTGTTACTACAGCTGTTCCGAATGAGCAATCTTTTAGAGAGGTTACAAATCCAGAGATTGCTGGCAAACTTTTACCAGATGTAGAGCTTGCAGAACAAGTGGTTGGGTTTGAAGCACCACAGGTTAGTAATCCAGAAGTTATTATGTCGCCAACAGTTTTACCAGATGAAGCAGACAGAGAGATTGCTATGCGTCAACAAGCCGGTGGGATTGGTTCTCTAGGGTAAGGTTATGGCCCGCAACTACGCGCAGAAATATGCAAACTATCATTCTCGACCAGAGCAAATAAAAAGAAGATCCTCACGCAACAAAGCAAGACGCCTGGCTATCAAGGCAGGCAAGGCAAAAGTCGGCGATGGCAAAGACATTCATCATAAAGACGGCAACCCTTTGAATAATAAAAATGGTAATTTAAGATCTATGAATAAAAGCAAAAATAGATCTTTTGCTCGGACTAAAACGGCTCGAAAGAAAAGAGTTTAGTTTGACGCCTCAGAAGCTCGTATAATCGCTCCTACGACCTCATAATCAAAGTCATAACCCATGTGGCTATCCTCACCTATAACTACCTCTAAGTTGCGAGATATGAGCCGCATAAGAGCTGCTTGTTGGTGTAAGGTAAGTCTGCTAAATACGTCAATAACTTCTTGGGCCTCTAATACCGGTTTATACGATTGAGGTTTTGGTTTGTCTGGTTTGGACATCTTGTTTTTAAATATGTTCATGTTCGGATAAGCTCATAAGTCTTTTGTGTTCTTTCTGTATCAATACTTTGAGCTGATCTATCTTAGATCTGTGCTCCATATCGCAAATTGATTGCAGAAGATCATAAGTAGCTGGATCAACAGCCAAACTTTTCCTTATTTCTTTTCCGTCTTTTTTATGGTCCATATTGTCTAAGTCTGTATTCATTTGGTTAATTCTATAACTTTTAGCACAATTATACAAATAAATATTCAAATTTATCTGATATACTAAAAACCATGTATCAACTAAAAAATTACTTACTGAGCATGCAGTCGCATTGGATGATTAACCATACGACATATAAGGCTGTCCAAGACACTTTGCCAGACATAGTAAAGTTTAAAGGTCAGCAGGGTATGGAGGATATGGGCAAAACTCCAATACACAAAGTTATAAAAAAGATACATCCAGAAATATATCGAGTGCCTTTGTTTCGCCGCAAATTTTGTTCTATGTTAATCAACGAAATTGAACACATGAAAAAAGAAATACCATTTGAGGCTAATACAGATGAGGACCAGCTGCGCCAAATACCAGAGATTGTATTGCGTGAACATGTCCCGGAGTTATATCGCAGCATGTGGTTTGTGGTACAAAGCGTACTCAACCCTATGTTCAATGCGATATGGCAAAGAGATTGTAAAGATCCGTCAACGATACAAATAGCTAACTATAATCTCAAAGATAAGAAACAAGGTGCTTGGCACCATGACGAAAGCGCTGATATTTCGGTGGTTGTGCCGCTCAATACTGGTAAGTATAAAGGCGGTGGCACCGCGTTTCACAACTACGGCGAAATAAGTCCGTTGCCAACGGGCCATGCGTTGATTTTCCCAAGTTTCATCAATCTGCATAAGGGCCTGCCAGTCGAAAGCGGTGATAGATACCTGTTGGTTTTTTGGCTACATGATCGTCAAAGAATCATAGAATTGTACGAAAACTACCTCTAAAAATAACTGTTATTATTGTCTGTAAATAGTTGCATATAGTTGCAACTTATGGCATTATATCTATGTGGGAATTTTAATTGAAAACAAAAAAAAGGAGGGTGTAATGGTTGATGAAAAAATATTAACAAAAACAATTAGCAATGGCACTGATTGTTGTGATTATAGGTTGGTCAAATACAAAATAAATGGCAAGTGGACAAAGCCATTGCTAGAACATAACCAAGAAAAAGGCACAAATGGTGATTGGGACGGCTGGCACATGACTGAGTTGTTTGAGCACTTTAGTCATGGTGATATAGCCTACATGAATAAAAAGTTTGGTATGCAGTTTGGTATTGGTTGTTATGACGAAGAGTTAATACAAACAGACGAACTTGTTGAGTTCAAGGAGGGTAAATAATGTTTGATGTAATTAGTTATGACGAACATGGCAACGAAGATAAAGCCATGGCAAAGAAACTCAAAGACGGATTTGCAAAAGTCTATGACAACATGTGCAAAGAATGTCTAGGCACTGGCAAAAGGAAGATCACTTTTGAGGATTGCTTTGGTAATCCAGTGCCAAAGAAGACTGTTTATTTAAAATGCAACTGCAA
>Ga0070746_10000324_pt1 | contig 28112 bp, 47 predicted proteins | sample VirMetDEL_Mar_21_FD_77016 | JGI IMG/M metagenome (GOLD analysis project Ga0070746, IMG submission 77016) | Aqueous microbial communities from the Delaware River and Bay under freshwater to marine salinity gradient to study organic matter... | ecosystem: Environmental > Aquatic > Marine >...
ACTAGGTAAAGCAGGATTGATCGCCTGCTGAGGACACGGATCCTAGTTAGGGTGATGACGGCAAGCAGAGTTCGCTACTCTGAACTGCTTCTTAAAACACATTTATAGAGCCCGCCCTGCCTCTCAACGATGCACACTGCGGCGCCTACTTAGAATAAAGTAGGGAAAATGCCCAAAGACGTGGTTTACCTTTGTGGAGTGGCCTAGAAACTGAGTTTGTAAGTCCTGTGTGTACAGCAGGCAGATAATGAGGATAAGGATCGAAAGGTCGACTCCCTCACTTTTAAATTTGTATAGGAACTTTTTTCCTACCTACCAAAAAATAAGTCTTGACATTTTTCTCAAAGTCTGATATAGTAATATATGAAGTCAAGGACAGGCTCAGGAGAAGCCTATGAGACTTTTACTATTATTATTGCTCAGTTCTCCTGCTCTAGCAAATATACCAGTGCAGGAGATTTCTGAGGTAGAAAAGAAAGATAACACTTTTGAGATCAACGGACAATGGACTCTCACCCCCGATTGTAAAATTGATGCTCAAGTAATTCATCTACTCTTTAAGAGACAAGTAGTCAAAGAAGGTTCTTACTTTCACTACAAGACAGATCAAAACAACAGAGCTACTGAATGTAGAGTACAGACTCTGGTTCGCAGCTAATTAACTGAAAACAGTTCTTGACTTCATTTCCCCAGTTTGATATAATATATATCTTCTGGGGATTTTTTTATTATACCAAAAAATTATTACAATTTGATGACAATCTATGAACAATTTTCCACTGGTCATTAAGCATGTCTTTACAGAGCACTTGTGCCAATTGATTATTGAGGCTTATGAGACTAGCCCGCACAAGACTAAGTATGATCGCCCTGGAATGCGATTCACTCAAGTGGATCTCAGCACTCCCAACGCTCGGTTTCCTCAGGTAACAGTGCATGAGCGATTCAAAGATACCATTCAGCGTCAAAAGTTTGTTTTCTTCCCCGGCAAGTATTGCTACGAAAGCTATCGTATCAAGCGATACGAGACTGACGGAATGTTTGTAGAACACACTGATGTTATGAATAAGTCGTCAAGTGACAGATTTCTAGCCGCTTTTGTGTATTTGAATAACTCTGGCGGCACACAATTCGGAGATACGTTTATCCAAGCCCAAGCGGGTACGATGGTCCTCTTTCCGCCGATGTGGATGTATCCACACAGTGCAGTTATGGGAGACACTCCTCGCTATCTGCTTTCAACGTATCTTCGCTACTGTTAGGGTCGTGTAGCACAATGGATAGTGCAACGGCCTTCTAAGCCGTAGGTTATAGGTTCGAGTCCTATCACGACCGCCAAATTGAGGGGGTAAGGAGTTAAAATGGCTGTTAAAATGATTGATCCGCCTGATGGATGGCGCTTTGGATTTCCAAAAGCAATTCCAGAGGATGTGGAAGACGTAGATATGTGGCTAATCTTCAATGGCTATCCGAACACTGAAGTAATTAAGTGGGCAAGGCAGTTTTCACACGTTCCGTGTCGTTATTTCTATATAGAGGATGAAGATGAATGATTATACATGGGAGCTTGAAGCACACTACGAGTGGACGACGAATCCGCTCGACGACCCGTTCTCGACGCTCACGCCAGCGGAGTTCATTGTCGACTTTACGCGTGCCCACCAATTCTTACGCCCAAAGTCGAATGGCGGAGAATCGTCAGTACCAAAGTCGCCAAGCGGAGACTCTTAGTACGCCAGAGAATACAAGCTATAAGAAAGAAGTAAGTAGTAATTATACGATTAGTATTCCCTACAACAAAGGTGCCTACCAAGTGATCCCACTAGACGATATTAAGAAAATTGGTCGATGAATTTACCTCAATGGATTGTAGTATGCGCATTTTGTGGAATAGCTGGGTATCATGTTGGGCTTCGATTTGGGATTCTGCGAACACTTGAATATTTGCGGAAAGAGAAGCTCATAGAATATGAAGATTAAAAATAGTTCTTGACATGAGGTCCAAATTTTGATATAATTTGAGAGTGGATTGGGGGTTCCTGGTCCACTCTTTTTTTGTAGTTAAGGGCAGAAGAGCGAACATTTTGGGCTGTACCAGCAGCAAGCGAAGCTCGAAGGAGGTGATCCAATATCTACTCCAAGAACTTAGCAGACGGTCATTCGACCACCTCTTTGTTCTTAATTTCCGGACCTGCTCCTGGACCCTAAACGAAGTTAGTTATTTACCCTCCGAGGGGGCACTCTCGCCCCCTCACTTCATTGGAGATAATATGTATCGTAATTGCACTAACTGTGGTAGAGAGTTTCGATTAGTTATTACAGTAGGAAACATACAGCATTGCTCAATGAAGTGTGCTGAAGAGGAGCTAAAGAGAAAACATGAAGAATCCCGTCGCAAAGTTCAGCCGCAAGTTCAACAAGGCAAAAGTTTACGTTGACCGTAAAAAGGCAATGAAGCGCGGCAAGCTAAAGTATAAAAATTATGAATAGAGAAGCAGTTTTTGAGCAACTCAAGGTAGACGAAGGAGTCAAGTATGAAGTATATCTCGATCACTTGGACCTCCCTACGTTCGGGGTGGGCCATCTTATCACTGACGCTGACCCAGAGTTTGAAGCACCTGTGGGCACGCCGGTTTCTGAAGAAAGAGTCTGGCAAGCCTTCGAGCACGACCTTGACACCGCAATTGGAGAATGTCATCGACTATACGGATCTGATTTTGAAGCGTTCCCAGCCGAAGTCCAAGAGGTCGTGGTTAATATGATGTTCAATATGGGACGTCCTCGCCTCTCCGGCTTTAAGAAGTTCAATGCTGCTCTAGAAGCAGGTGACTGGAAAGAAGCCGCAGTAGAAGGTAGAGACTCTCGCTGGTATCGACAAGTAACTAATCGAGCCGAGCGCTTGATGGTGAGATTGGAAGCTGTATAATGTGGCAAATTCTTGGGGGCGTTACAATCGTTTTGGGAGCTGCGTGCTATTATTTCTTTAATGAAAACCAAGCGTTGAGAGCAGAAACAGATGCTCTCCGCTTTGGAATGGCACAGCAGGAGGAGACAATTAACGCCCTTGAGGAAGCACGAGAAACACAAACCGAAGCGTTAGACGAGATGCGGCGCCGAAGCAACGAAATTCAGGCTGAAATGAGTCGTTACTTGGACATATTCGCGCGTCATAACCTAAGTAAATTAGCTGCTGCAAAGCCTGGCTTGATAGAGAAACGAGTAAACAATGGTACAAAACAAGTATTCGATAGCATCGAAAATGATTCTAGGGATGTTGATCGTCTCGATGACGGGTTGCAGCTTTCTAAGGCCGAAAACACCGGAAATAAAGATAATAACAAAGCCGGTGCAAATGAAAATCAAGCAACCGATACTTCCGAAGGAAATTGATTTAAAAGAGCCGTATTGGTATGTAGTATCGGAAGCTAATCTCGATGAGTTTCTAGATAGAGTACAAAAAGAATCAGGGCAGTTAGTGTTCACTGCAATGACTATTCCTGACTACGAATTGATGGCATATAATATGCAAGAGTTACGACGCTACATTCTAGAAATGAAGGAAGTGATCGTATACTATCGGACTGTCACAAATGTCAGCGACCCGGAAGATTCAACTAAACAACAATAGAATGCTTTATAAGCTAGATACTTTTGCGAGTGCTTTTTATAAACTACCGCACAGATTTTCTAGCTCTCCTGCTCCTGTAGTGACCTATGCTAGATTAGCAGAGTTAAAAGCCGATCCTTTGTTTAGTGGAGTTCCAGAAGAACATAATTATACAGATTTTTCTGCTGCTACTGCTGGTGCTCCTATGATGGGCTTTAGAGCTTTTCAGGGCACTACAATTAAGCATGATAAAACTGACTTTCAAACAGTAAAACACTTTTTGAAAGAAACATTTAAGGCAGGAATTCCTGGTGGAGCACACACAGCTTGGTATTTAGATACTCTTACTGTGATGCCTCCCAAAGTAGGGTTTACTGGCTGGCACAATAATAAAAATAAACCGCATCACTCTCTAAGATTTATTCATAATCGCGGAAGCGGATACACTCTTTTTAGAGAAGATGAAAGACAAATTAAGTTAGCAGACAATCCTGGCTGGACTTGTATCTTTTCTACATATACAGGTAATAACTGGATGTGTGATAGAAATACGGGACCTGCTCCCAGAATGGTTATTGATTTTGCAATTCCCCCTCGATATGGTAAAATGGCGGAGAAAGTAATTGAGTTTATTGAAAGCGAAGCAAGCTGATACGGTTCAGACCTTCTTCTGGAAAGAAGGAGACTTGCTAGAAGAAAACTTTATAGTACAGAATATTGAAATGGCGGATATTGCAATCCCCGTTGCAGAGCGGGAAGATCAGCCAGGATATGAAACAGTAGCCCATAGTCTAAAAATCTATGGGCTATTTTTTCCTATTATTCTCTTGGAAAATACAAGAGAAAACTATGATAAATCGGTAGAGTTTGTAACTCCCCGCCTTATTTTACCTTATCACAAAGCAGCCCCTTGGCTAGCCTTCACTGGAGGCCAAAGAATTACTGCGGCTAGATCATTAGGATTTTCAAGTATTTCTGCTATTATTGTACCTGATATTCATTGGGCGCACAGTGCAATGTTATCAATCAGAGGTTATTGATGGAACAAGTATTTAAAGATTTGGCAAAGGATGCCACGAGCTTTATGAATGCTGCTAGAAACTGGCGTTTTCCTCGCACTCCTACCTATCATTTTTATGAATTAATGAGTCCTCCATATAACTCTACTGCTCCTTTTTGGCGAGAAAGACGGGAGGAAATCTTCTCGATTATTAGACGCGCCACTAAAAAAGAATTTATTACCTTTCTGTGCTATTGTGAAGCTGACGAGGCATCTTTTGCATTACCTCTTGGAACGTATACTAAGAGCACATATGGATTCATTTTTCTAGATGCAAAAGATTCTTTTTTAGTGACTACTAAAGACGGTATTCATAAAGCCCTTCGTGCGCTTTCTATCCATGACCCTGTTCTTTATAAGTGGAAAGAACGAAAACTAACCTGTATTATTCCAGAAAATAAATTATATCAATTTGGAAATACCAAAACTACAGTACTTAATTTAAAGCCTGGAACTAAGTTTTTTTATTTTGAAATGGGCGAAGAAGATGTCAAAGATTAAAATTTTTATTGGCACAAGTAATGATGAAGATACTTGGATTGAAAAGATCTATCTTTATAGCCTATTTAGAAATACTAAATCTGACCTAGATATTACTTTTCTACGGCCTAAAAAGTTCCCAGATTGGGATAGATGGGGCTGGGGTACTCCTTTTACTTGTTTTAGATATGCAATTCCTGAGCTATGTGGCTTTAAAGGCAGAGCTATTTACACTGACGTAGACCAAATGAACCTTAGTGATATTAAGGAGCTTTGGGAAACTGATCTAGAAGGGAAGCCTTTTGGTATGGTATGGGATACCTTTATGGCAAATGGCTCTAAATGGAAGAACACACCCTATGAAAGAGGCTGGTGGGCAGATAGCGTAGTATTGATGGATTGCGAAAAAGCGAAAGGCCACATGGCGCCGATAAGCGAAATTGCAAAAGAAAAAGGAACTTACAAGTGGCCTTTCTTTGAAGGATTGGGCCAACCATTTAGACAAAAGTCCCTACCTTTTGTAAAGCAGCTTGACCCTGTTTGGAATTCGTTTGATGGACATAATACTTCTCACTTGCCTCCCGTTTTCGATAGGGATAAGCAGCAAATGCTTCCTCTAGAACAAATTAAACAAGTACATTTTACAGCGTTAAGTACGCAACCTTGGCACCCTATCTACAGCCCCCACGGGAGATCAACGCATCCTAGACAGGATATTATGGAAGTGCTTTGGAGGTATGCCCAGGAGGTAGCATGGATCAGCGATCCCCAAAAACTGTAAGATTACCTGATTTTCTATACGAATGGGCAGAAGAAATACTGGAAACATATCTTCCAGTTCAAGCCCTAACGGGTGATGGAAAGGGTCGAATGTCCATCACAGAGCATCGTATCTCACTCTGCCGCTATGCGAAGCTAGGCCCCAGCACGCGTATTTACTTTCAATTTCTTGAAAACTGGATGCGAGAGCTAGGGTACGGAGAAGTAGAGGCAGAAATATTTCAGGTAAGTACATATGAAGAAGGCCATTATTACAAGTGGCATCATGACGATGCTTCTCTTACTCAGAGAAAGTGGAGTATGTCTGCACTTATCTCGTCTCCCCATAAGTTCAAAGGCGGAGACCTAGAGTTTGAAAATATTGGTCCTGTTTTTCTCAAGCAACAAGATGCTATAATATTTCCTAGCGATCTTCGGCATCAAGTTACTCCTGTAACTCAGGGAGTACGACATTCATTGGTGGTATGGTTTAAATGACAAAAAGTTATGCAATTCCTTTTGAAGAGCTTCTTCCTATGCCGATGGAAGAATTCCTAGACGAGTACAAAGGCAAAAAGTATTTTATTGCCCGAAGTGAAGAACCTCGTTTTGCAAATCACTTTTCCTGGCGAGAGCTAGAAATTTATTTGAATGGCGACGGAAGAAACGGGCATAAGCGAATGCCCCAACTTCAAATTGTCAACATGGAAGGAAAAGGCGGTCGTTACTGCCATAAAAAGGCTCGTCGTAAAGTAGAGCTAAAAGCTATTCATGGAGCGTGGTGGAGAGGTTGTTCTTTTATTCTGACCCTCAGCGAGTTTCTAAATGAAACACTTTGGACTCAATGTGAAGAATTTGAGCGGTACTATGGTATAGGGCAGGCAAATTTATATTGTTCGAGTAAGGCAGATGCGGATTGTTTTCCGATTCATGCCGATGGCACAGATAATTTTTTGTTTCATGTGAGTGGAAAAGTTCGCTGGTTTATTTATAATGAATTTCAGCACGAATGCAAACCTCAAGAGGCTACCCTGAAACAAGTAATTGATCTAGACGATGGCGATCTTCTCTATCTTCCTAAAAAACTGTATCATAAAGTACAAACTCTTAGCCCTCGTATTTCTATCTCGTTTCATTTTAACGAAAGTCCTGACTGGGTAAAAGGTAGACCACAAAAAAGAATGCCCTGGCTCGATTATACCAGCGGAATCGAAGAAGAAGTTCAAAGAGTTCTCAAAAATAGTTCTTGACAAAATCTCATTGTTTTGGTACAATATATACAGTCAGAAGAAAACACTTTGGAGAAACCTCTCCGTAAGTGAACTGACTTTTTGGATGACTAACTCTATTTACTTAACCGCTAGGCGTGTGAACGCTGGTTAAGCTATTAACAGACAGCCTAACTTTCAGATGAAGAGTTTTCACCTTAAAGAAAGTATGCCCGCAGCTTGTCGTGAGACACCGTAGGGAAGGAGAGGTTTCTAACTTATTATGGATAAGTTTAATACAACAGAAGTAGACGGAATGCGCGCTTACGAGTACAAAGGCCATCGTGCTTTGCTTCCCGTTGAATGGACAGATGAACAAAGAGCCGAATGGTTTGAGACTGCGCTACAAAAAGTGCAGCTTCGTCGTCCTCTGAAACTTATTAAGAAAAACGGTTATCAGCAATTAATGAGCGCCTGGAGATTGAATAATGGCGAAAGATAATGAAATGTATGGAGTGATGGCTCCAGACATTAAGCTAGTAGATCAACTCTCAGTAATGAGAAAGGTACTAGAAAATCAAATGACAGATACTCAGCGAAAGCTGGCAATTGCTCAAGGAGAAGTCGAGAAGCATAAAGAGTACCTTGCAAAAATTGAAGGAGGTCTAGACGTTCTCGATCAACTACAGTGAAATATTTTATTGTAGACAATTTCTATCCTAATCCTCACCAAGCCCGAAAATTTGGACTCACTCTTAATTTTAAACCAGGGTTAATAGAGAATAACGGATATACAAGATGGAACTATCCAGGTCGAAGAGCCTTCAACCCCTGGCCTAGTAACCAAAACTATCTTAAAAAGCGTTTTCAAGAGATCACTGGAGAGAAGATTCTAGACTGGAAAACCAATTGGACCAATACTGCTTATCATATTGGATATGAAGAAAAGTATGGTATCAATTGGATTCACCATGATTATAGTCACTGGATGAATGAGAATCTAAACTTTTGGGCTGCTGTTATCTATCTGCATCCAAATCCTCCTCCACGAAGCGGTACTACACTGTATCGGCACAAGACTAGAGGATTTGGCGGGCATAACAATAAAGGTAGTAATCACTTTTACGGTAGGCTAGAAGACTCAGATTTGCCAGATAAAGATGATTGGATTCCCCATGTTACTATTGAAAATGTTTTTAATCGCTGTATTATTTACCCAGGAATTCAGTATCATGCTCCAACACTTTCATGGTTTGGAGATTCCAAGGAAACGGGAAGGTTGACACAAATAGGATTTTGGTCCTCTGCACCAAGGGAAGAAAATGTATAAGTACAACGAAGATAAAGCTCTAGAGTGGTTTAAAGAGTATCTAGACTCTACTTACAAAGGGCACTACTCCCAGGGGAGTATCCAGCCTACAGAATTAATCTTCTCTGCAAATCATGGCGAAGGCTTTTGTGTCGGCAACATGATTAAGTATGCAGCTCGCTGGGGTAAAAAGAAAGGTCGAAATCTAGACGATCTTTTTAAAGTAATTCACTACGCAGTTATTCTCATTGGTATCACTGAAGCCGAACGGGAGAAAACCATTGGCCAAAAGAATCAAAGCTGGAAAGACCGAAAACTTGACGGCGGCGAATATTCAGAAGGTAATCAGTCTACTGCACCCGAGTTCTTCGGAAACTAAGCCTATTACTAAAAAAGAAGCCTGCGAGATTCTAAATATCGCATATAATACTACGCGGCTTCAAAAAATTATTGATGATTTTCTAGAACGAAAAGAATATACGGAGAAGCGCAAAAGCCAGAATCGCGGTCGGGCTGCTACTTCTGATGAAATTAAAACGATCGCACAAGATTATCTAGATGGAGATCCTATCTCTGAGATCGCAAAGCGTTTATATCGCTCCCCTTCTTTTGTAAAGGCAGTGATTGAGCGACTCGGTGTTCCAGAAAAGGTTCCTTCATCTTCACGGGCACGGATTGCAGAAATGCTTCCAGAAAGCTGTGTTGCAGAGCAATTTACACCAGGCGATAAAGTCTGGTCCGCAACTCACAATGCTCCTGCTGAGATTATTCAGGAGTTAAGTACACAGTATCAAAACTCCAAGAAAGGCTTTGAAGTAGTAGACTATGAGCAGAAGTATGAAAGCAAAGTCTACCAAATTTATGTGAAAAAAGTCAGTCGAGGATCGGATGAATTTTCTCTTGTAGAAAATGGAGGTTTTTATGCGTATGCTACGGCGTATGATCTAGGAAGCCTAAAACACTTGGAACAATATGGAGTTTCCGTATAACTATATTGCTGTCGCATGGCTAGCAACCTGGCTTATGGTCATTATTAGGCTTTATTTGCCTTCTATGAAATTTCTAGGGAAAATAAAAGCTGGCCATGTTGTATATAGATATAGGCACATTAATTTAGTATTCTTTTCTTGCTTTACTTTTTTCTTTGTGCCCCTTTTGCTTTTGCCCGTACTAAGTAACAAACATCAATCATTATTTATTAGAAGCTACTTAGGAGGAATACTAAGTGAGAAATCTTAATAGTACTTTATATGCTGCGATGGAAAAGCATTATGCAGGAGAGTATGCAAAACACGCTGCTAATCTTTCTGTGTACTTTTGCAATCCAGCAGGCATTGGAGAGCACCCTGGAATTATTGAAGCTATGGATTTTGAGATCCAAAAGATGGCGGAAGCACAAGAAAAGCTACAAGTTTTGATGGAGTTCTGGGACGATTTTCTAAACGATGATGCTTAATTATGGTACTGATATGCACATTCATAAGAAAAAGCAAGTCAACACTAAACTAAATGCCTTACTAGACAAGCTGCTTTTTATTGAAAAAGTATTACAGCGCGAAGTACGAGAACCTATGGACCGTTATAGAGTTGATGATATTTATCAGCTCGTCCGAGAATTAGATAATGAACGAAAAGCCCACGACAACAAACTCTACTAATATTGTAAGAAATCCTTATGAAAGGCTTGTCTCGCTTTATTTAGAGGATTGGGTGCGAATTGGATTTGGCCCTTGGCTAGAGAAACAAAACATTACGCCACAAGCAGATCTTATTGACCAGACAAAACCAGTTCTGCATCTAGAAAATTTAAAAGCAGAGTTAGAAGCGTTTAACCTAGATCCCAGTGGGTACATGAATGCTCCTGTTCCAACAGAGCATTGGCAGCGTTGGTATGACGACGCATTGCTCGAGCAGGTTGAGCCCATTGTGAAAAAAGATCTTCTGACATTTGGCTACTATAGGTTCAAAAAATAATCCTTGACAACATCCCAGATTTTCTATATAATATATCTATCAACTGGGGAAATAAGTTTATGGGCGATAGATTTTATCAACAGCAACTAAAAGCTCTAGGAAGTTGTCCAGGTTCAACCACTAAACTAAGGAGAAAACGAGTGGCTTGGGATGATGATATGAAGGCGCGGGCAGTCGAGATGTATACGGCACAAAACCCGACTCCTGAAAACAGCATGGAGATTGTGAAAGAAATTGCGGCTGAGTTAGGCGAGAGCCCAAATGGTGTTCGCATGGTTCTGTCTCGTGCTGAGGTGTATGTGAAAAAGACTCCCGCTTCTGGTGGTAGTTCTTCTTCAAGCGCTGGCGGCGGTGGTCGTGTGTCTGTTTCGGCAGCACAAGATGCAGTTCGCGCAGCTCTCTCCGATGCAGGGATCGAGCCTGATGATGCAATTATCGGCAAGTTGACTGGTAAGGCTGCAAAGTATTTTGCAGAAGTCATTACTAAGATTAACGAAGCCGCCTAAACCCTTCTCCCGAAGGTCGGAACACCGGGGCTCTGCTCCGGTGTTTTTGTGCATTTAGAAAACACCATGCGGGTCAGTACCAAGTAGTAATGTAATTAGGATACCGCATGACAAAAGAGGAATTTGTAAGTAAAGTCACAGAGTGTGGCGATGCAATCATCACTTATAGAAGTCAAAATTCAAATCGACTCAAGTATAATGTTTGCACTCTAGACTTTAACAATGACTATATCCAGACAAAAAGAAATAGAGCAAAGCCTGAGGAAGGGCAAGTTCTTTTATTTTGCTGGGATACAGATTCGTATCGACTTCTCAATCCAGATAACGTGACTTCAATTGTACCTCTATCGGCAGTGCTTAAAAATGATAGAGTTTGAAGAAGCCCCTCTGTACGAGAAAGAGATACATTTTAACGAAAAAACTCACGAAAAAGTTTTTCTAACAGTAAATACTTTTCGAGGAGTCGAATATCTGCACCTCAGAAAATACTACCAGGACTTTGACGAGGAATGGAAGCCAACAACCGATGGCGTAGCAATACAGTTGGATTTTGATAATTCTAGAAATTTGTTTGAAGGATTAGTGGAGATTCTTTCCCTTGCTGAAACTAAAAATATTCTTGAAACACATTTCAAAGATCTGCTTGATAAGATCTACCTGGAATAAAATAGTTCTTGACAATACCTCTCTCGTATAGTATAATAACCCTATGAATATTTTTATACTACACGATACCGACATTGACAAGTGTGCCGAGTGGCATATTGATGCTCATATCATCAAGATGCCGCTAGAGGCTGCACAAATGCTATGTACTGTCCACTGGATTGATAAATTCGTGGGCTATGTACCGAGGAAACTTACGTCTGATGAATGGGGAACAATCTCACAGCGAAAGTCGGATGCTCCTAGGCATTATCCTTACCTTCCTACTATGTACAATCACCCTTGTACTATTTGGGCACGCACTTCTCAACAAAATTACGAGTGGCTTTTCTGTTACGCTCTGGCTCTCAATGATGAGTACGGCTATCGTTACGGGGGCAAGTCTCACAAATCTGTTGCAGAAGTGATTCTTAAACTTCCTGATATTTCTTTACCAAACATCGGACTTACTCCTTTTGCTCAGGCAATGCCAGACGAGTTGAAAAGTAAGGATGCTGTAAAGTCTTATCAAATGTTTTATATGAAGGACAAGGCAGCCATTAAGAAAGGCTGCACTTGGAAACATCGTGAGAAGCCCGAGTGGTGGGACGAAGAAATTGCAGACTATACTTCTAGGATCAGCGGGCAATGAAGATTAGAAAGATCGGATGGGTTACAGAAATCTATGATGTAGATCTGAACACCATTTCTAAAGAAGAAATGCACCAGATTATTATGACTACCGCTACAGATTTGGTAGTCGTAATTAAGAATCAGGAGCTTTCTCACCAGAGAGAAGTCGAGTTGTGTAAGTGGTGTGGTGATTGTCACTACATTCTAGCTCCCTTTTCCAAGCACGTTGCTATCAACGAGTACGTTGTACGAGTAACGGGAGAGAAGAACAAAGATGGGAAAGAAGGACTGTTCGGGCACAAATCAGACCTCGATTGGCATTGTAATCAAGCATCAAATGCCAATCGTCATAGTATGGTATGGCTATACGCTGTAAAAGGCTCAAAGGGCAGTACGACTAGCTGGATCAATATGCAGCTAGCGTATGAAGATTTACTTCCTCAAGTTAAAAAACTACTAGAACCACAGAAGTTTACTTGCGGGTACAAAGTAGGAATGTATACTGAGGAGAGAGAACTATTTCCGGAGCATCATTCCCCAAATGAATGGCACCTTGTACATACTAACGAAGCAGGAGTCACAGGATTGTTCTTCCCATTTCTACAGATTATGGGCGGGTTTAAAGGCGATCTTTTCCAGAAACTAAAGAATCATGTACTTCAAGATAAGTATAGATACGACCATCACTGGGAAGATGGCGATGTGGTTATTAGTGAGCAGTGGTTGAGCGTACATAAGCGACATTATTTTGAACGTATGGACAAACGACTACTTCATCGAATTGCATTTAACTATCATAAGGCACTATTGTGACAACTCCTTGGATTAAATACGTTAAAGACCAATACTACAAAGGTATGCCCGTCATTTCAGATGAAGAATATGATGCGCTTATCAAAGATCATGAAGAAAGTATCGGGCATAATGTAAATGGTCACAGTGTAAAATTTAAGCACAAGCGAAAAATGTATTCGCTTCAGAAAGTATTTATTGGAGAAACTGAGCCGCCAAACTATGGAGTGCCTACAGTAGAAACTCCTAAACTAGATGGCGCTGCTATCTCTATTAATTATCTTTATCAATTTTTTGGGTCTGCAATCACTCGAGGAAATGGTGAAGAAGGTCTAGATATTTCTACCAAGATTCAACATCTAGTACCAAATCTTATCAAGCCGATGATAGACACACATTTCCAGATTACTGGAGAAGTAGTAGCTCCCAAGACTATTAAGAACGCTAGAAATTATGCGGCAGGTGCTCTTGGCTTAAAAAGTGTAGACGAATTTAAAGAAAAGGATCTAACTTTTATTGCCTATGACATTTGGCCTCGTCCTAGAGAAACTTTTACAGAGAGCATGAAAGTTCTTTCTGATTGGGGGTTTAAGACAGTTTTAGATGGACCGTGGGACGAGTTTCCCCAGGACGGAAAGGTAATCCGAGTAGATAATTATGATCATTTTGAATCCTTGGGATATACAGCTCATCATCCACGTGCTGCGTATGCTCTCAAAGAAAGAAAACACGGAGTAGTAACAAAACTAATTGACGTTGAGTGGAATACTGGCAAAAGCGGAGTAATCACACCGACAGCAATCCTAGAGCCCGTAGAAATTGACGGAGCAGTAGTATCTCGAGCAACATTGCACAATATCGAATATATTCGTAGTCTTGAATTAGAGATTGGGTGCAATGTTGAAGTTATTCGTAGTGGAGAAATTATTCCTAGAGTGGTCCGTAAATGTCCGTAGGCGTATATAACGAAACTTACTTTGCAAGTCGTCCTGAAGAACGAGAGCGAGAAGGAGTACTTTACGGCGTCATTCTAGTAAACAAAACTACATTTGAACGCGAATGTATTAAAGTTGGAATTGCTAGTGGAAAAGACTGGCGGCATGTTATTAAAAGGAGCAGAGGCTTTACAGGATATGATCTTCGAATTCAACGAACTTATTCTGCTACACTCTATGAAGTATTCCAAGAGGAGCAAAGACTACACAAAGAATTTGCTGCGGATAAATTCCATCCTTCTCATAAGTTTGGCGGTCATACTGAGTGTTTTAGAATTGACAGTAAAATCTTAAATAGCTTCCCTAAAAAACGATGAAAAAAGTACAAAAACCGATAGTAATTATTCCGTCCGAAACAGATCATTGTAACTTTATCGGAATAGCAAGAAATTACTGGAATAATGATTTTATAGATCATGTTTTAGATGATGTAGTTTCTTGGCGTCCCGTAAAAGTAAAATACGGAAAAAGAGAAGTTGCAAATATAGCTTCAGGAATCGCTTACAACAAAGGTGTACTTTCAGCGATAAGAGCTTTTAATAAAAAAACTTATAGAGTACCTGACCTACAAAATAACACTATAACTACAGCAATTTATAGATACAATACCCCAGGAGACGAATATACCTGGCACCAAGACATTATCTATAATCTTCAAATGTTAAAAAATTGGGAAAGAATTAGAAGATACTCTGCTGTAATAATGTTAAGTGATCCCGAAGATTATGTAGGTGGAGAGTTTTACATTGAAGGACATAAAGACCCTATAGAATTACGAAAAGGGGATCTTTTAATTTATACTGCTATTCACGCGCATAGAGTTGCCCCTCTTATTTCGGGAACTAGAATGACTTATTGTGTTTGGATGGAATCTAGACATTATGCGCATACTTTGGAAGTTCAATAATTGAAACTGATTAGTAACTATTATATTAAGCAACTAGAAACTTTGCATGATACTCGAAAAAATTTTGGTATCTTTGGAGGTAGAACTACTCTAAAAGATATTCAGCCTTGGATTGATAAGTATCAGCCCAAGACTTTTATAGATTATGGTTGTGGAAAAGGAGTGCTAGTTAAGCTTCTGCAAGAACAGTACGGACATTGTATTGGATATGATCCTGGGTATGCTGAATTTAGAGAGAAGCCTTTAGAGCCTGCGGAAATGCTAGTATGCACAGATGTTCTAGAGCATATTGAGCCAGAGTATCTAGACAATGTTTTGAAACATATTGATAGTCTGTTTACTAAAGTTGCTTACCTATATATTGCTACTTCAGCCGCTGCTAAGCTTTTACCGGACGGTAGAAATGCTCATTTAATTGTCGAAGAAGACACTTGGTGGCGACCTAAACTACTAAAACATATCAAAGCAAAAATTATAGATCAAAAATATATTTTTAGTCAATGGCTATCTCAAAAAGAACAAGTGTATAAACCTGCTAATAAATACGTTGTGGTATTGGAAAAACAGTGAAAGTATTAGGAATTAGTGAAGGGTTTCATGATGCAGCAATCGCAGTAGTAGACTCGGACACTGGTACAATAAACTTTGCTACACATACTGAACGGTATACTCGAATTAAAAATGATCCGAGTATTCCGGATAAATTACTTCGTAGCACTCCTCATGACTTTAGAGTATACTATGAAGATATTTCATTAAAGAATCAAAGGAGAATGATACATGGGCAAGGCCCCGTATATTCAGCTAATGCAGAACTTGCAGATGACTTCGTATCGCACCACGAAGCTCATGCAGCAGCCGCTTACTATACCTCTCCTTTCGATTATACTGGATGCGTTATCGCAGTAATTGATGCAATAGGCGAGTGGGCAACTGCTAGTATTTGGAAACCAAGCCCCAGCGGGTTAATATTGGTTGAGGAGAAATTTTACCCTTTCTCTTTGGGATTATTTTACAGTGCGATCACCAAACGAATCGGACTACGACCTAACGAAGATGAGTACATTACGATGGGGATGGCTGCTTTTGGGAATCCCTGCATTGACATGGGGGATTGTTTTAGCCGCAATCTTCATCGAGGTTTTTCGCTAAACGACTTTAAAGGGCATCGACCCGAGGATATTGCAGCAAGTGCTCAAGCTGCAATTGAAGAAAAAATTCTGGAATTTATTACGCCCTGGAAACCTATGGGACGAAACCTTTGTTATGGGGGCGGAGTTGCACTCAATTGTGTAGCTAACTCTAAACTTAGAGCGCATTTTGATAATGTTTGGATTATGCCAAGTCCCGGTGATGCTGGAAGCTCTCTCGGAGCTGCTCTTGGGTACCTTAAACAGAAAGTTCCTTTTCAAGACACTTATTTGGGGTATGACATTGACAGACCGATTAATCCTAGAGAAGTTGCTCAGTACCTTGCCAAAAAAGGAGTGGCCGGAGTCGCGCATGGTCAAGCTGAGTTTGGTCCTCGCGCACTTGGCAATCGCAGTTTGTTGGGCGATCCTCGTATATCAGATATTAAACGTAAGTTAAACAATGTAAAACGACGCCAAAAGTTTCGTCCTTTTGCTCCTGCTATTCTTAGTGAGTTTGCAAACGAGTATTTTGAAGGCCCTATGAATGAATATATGCAATTCGTAGCCGAAGCAAAACATAATTATGAAGGAGTTACTCATGTGGACGGAACTGCGCGAGTGCAGTTAGTACCGCAACATAGTCGCTCAGTATTTCGACAAATTCTAGAAGAATTTTATGAAATCACAGGAGTGCCCATGCTTCTGAACACCTCTTTGAATATCAAAGGGCAACCAATGGTAAACAATGAGCAAGATGCTCTAGACTTTGAAAAGAAGTATAAGGTAAAAGTGTTTTGATTTACTTTAATGGATGTAGCTTTACATATGGGTATGAGCTAGGAAGTATTTTTGCGTCTAGATTCTCTAGGTTAGTCTCAGATACTTTTGGCGAAAAAGAATGGAATAACGCAAAAGTAGGTTCTTCAAATGCTAGAATTTGGAGAACTACAATGACGGACGTTATTTTAAAGAAGCCTAAACTTGTAGTAATTATGTGGAGCGGACCAAACAGAGAAGAATTTTTTCAATATGCTCGAGGAAAATGGGGCTGGAAAAATGCTACCTGGAAAAACTATACTGTAGATAAAGATACTCTACAGGCAAATTCAAAGTGTAATTCTAGTAAAAGCGTAGATCAAAGTAAGGTACACTATGACAGTCTTAATAACTATATGAAGAATGTCAAAAACGTGCCCTGGAATCTTAGGTATACTCTACAGTACATGCTAAGTGTAAAGTATTTTCTAGAAGCAATGGGCGTTCCCTATTTGTTCTATACTTTTTCTAGAACTCAATATGTAAATTATTTGGATATTTTAGATTGGGAAACGTGGGATTGTACTAGCGCTGATAGCGTTTCGATTGAATTATCCAAAGACCAAATCTTAAAAGAGCTTCCTTTTATTCAAGAGCCAGGCTTTTACGATTACTGTAAAATGCACGATCTACCGATTGGCCTAAAAGATCATCCTTTAGAAGAAGCTCATGAGTGGATGGCTAATAAAATTGTAAAGGATATAAAGAAAAATGGGTTGGATAAAAGATTTACTGGATAGCTGTTCTAGAAAAATACGAATAAAGTATTTTGAGTGGAGGCTGCGAAAAGTTTATAAAGAAGATACCTACGTCTACGAAGAAGATCAAAATTTTGATGCAAAGAATTGAGGCAGCTTCCCGAAAAAAGTTCTTGACATAAGTTCAAAGTTTCGATATAATATATAAATAGAAATGAGGAGAAGCAAATGTTCGAGATTCAAATGCCTACGGAATGCCCTGCTTGCAGCGCTCCCGTTGTTTTTGAAGATCCGCAGCTCTTTTGTACTAACAAGGACTGTTCTGCTCAATGGCAGAAAAAACTCGAGCACTTTGCTTCAACTCTCAAGATTAAGGGACTTGGCCCTGCAACTTTGCATAAGTTGGAACTCCAAGAATACACAGACCTCTATGCGCTTTCTGTTGAGGAGATTTCAGAAACACTAGGCTCTGAAAAGCTGGCACAAAAACTAGTCCAAGAAATAGAAAAGTCTAAACAGGCCGATCTAGAAACTGTGCTACCAGCTTTTTCTATTCCGCTTATCGGTCAATCTGCTTCTAAAAAGTTATGCTCTGTAGTATCTTCCATTGAAGATATTACCGCCGAAACCTGTGAAGAAGCCGGTATTGGTCCGAAAGCCACAGCCAATCTACTGGATTGGTTAGATGAAGAGTTCTTTGCATATGACCTAGATAAACTTCTTCCTTTTGATTTTAAGACGAAAAATGTTGCCACCATTAGTGGTCCTTGTGCTGGTATTATTTGTATCAGTGGAAAACTAAGTTCGTTCAAAACCAAGGCTGAAGCACAGAGGTATTTAGAAAACTACGGTTATGTAGTAAAAACCAGTCTTACAAAAGACTGTACTCACCTTGTAAATGAGTCTGGCATTGAATCTGCCAAAACACGAACAGCTCGGGAACGGGGTGTTCAGATTGTTGAAAACTTACTGACGTTTATTGGAGAATAACTATAATGGCTCTACCTAAGTGGACTGACGAGCGTACCGCACAACTCGCATCGCTCGTTGATGGTGAAAGCCCCGTTTCCCAAGCTACGGTCGCACAAGCAGCAGAAGATCTCGAAACCTCTGTTCGTTCTGTGTCCTCCAAGCTCCGGAAAATGGGCTATGATGTTGAACTTGCTTCTGCTGGTGCAGGCAAGTCTTTTAGCGAAGATCAAGAGGCAACTCTTGCTGCCTTCGTGCAGGATAACTCTGGTACTTATACCTATGCAGAAATTGCTGAGCACTTTGCTGGCGGCGAGTTCTCTGCTAAGTCTATCCAGGGCAAAATCCTTTCTATGCAGTTGACCGCTCATGTGCGTCCCGCTCCGAAAGTGGAAGCAGTGAAAACCTACACTGACGAAGAAGAAGCCCAGTTTGTGGCTCTCGTCAATGACGGTGCTTTCATCGAAGACATTGCAGCAGCAATGGGTCGTGAAGTCAACTCGATTCGGGGTAAAGCTCTTTCGCTCCTGCGTGCAGGCACGATTGCAGCTATTCCGAAGCAGCGTGAAACCAAAGGCACGAGCAAAGCCGATCCCCTGGCTGATCTCGATATTGCCGGTATGACTGTTGAAGAAGTCGCAGAAGCTATTGGCAAGACGGTGCGTGGTGTTAAGACCATGCTGACTCGTCGCGGCCTGGCTTGCGCAGACTACGACGGTTCTGCTCGTAAAGAACGAGTCTAATAGCGCGTTGTTTGTCTAGTAGAGCAGGGGAGACTTCGGTCTCCTCTGCTTTTCTTTGGGAGAGAACATGGCAATTGAGAGCGCGCTGCTCAAGCAACTTTTATCGCATAACGATTTTGAGACTTGGAACCGGCTAAAGCAACACTATCTACCCGAGGGCGACTATCAAAAGCTCTGGAAGATAGTGGACAAGCACGTCCATAAGTTTCAAGCTCTACCTTCGTTTGAGGATCTCAAATACGAAGTGCGTTCGCGCGAGCTTCAAGAAAAGATTTATGCGATAGAGGCTGTCGAAACTGAAACACCAGCTTTCGAGCTTCTAGAATACCTCAAAGATCAATTTACTCAAGGCGAGATTCTTGCTAAAATTGAGTATTACCTTGATAATACGATTTCTGTAGCAGATGCTAAAGAGAATATTGATGCACTACAAGAAATCGTAGTCCAAGTACAGGATCGAGTAGATACTTCCATTGATAGTGAAACTATGGAAGATATTGAGCTATTTGATTCTGAAGAAGAACTATCTAAGTACTTGCCTCTCGGCTTGAATAGTGACTATGACGCAAATTATTCCTTCTCTCCCAGAGACTTGGTCGTTGTGGGTGCTCAACGTGGTCATGGAAAGTCATTTACTTGCTGTAATATTGCAGTAAACGCCAGAGAACGAGGACATTCTGTACTTTACTTTACTATCGAAATGGATGCTCGCCCAATCTTGCAGCGTATGGCTTCAATGAGTACGGGTATCCCTCTCGGTCGCCTTATGAAACGAAATCTCTTTGATAAAGAGTGGCAGCGAATTGGAGAATGGTGGGCAGATCGTTTTGAAGGAGCTAATGAGCTTTTATCTAAGTATGATCTCTCCCAAGAATTTGATAAGTTTCACTACGATCTCTCTAGAAACTATACTCTGAAGCGCGAAAATCAGATGGACGTCTTTTACGATCCTTCTCTAACTCTAGCAAAGATTATTAGTACAGTGAGGCAAAAGAAAGTACAATATCCTGATCTCGGACTAGTAGTAGTTGACTATCTAAACCAGGTTAAGCGCCACAACGCTCCAAGTAAAGGAAACGGGCAATATGATTGGACTGAGCAGATTGAAATTAGTAAGGGCCTCAAGGCTCTAGCACAAGAACAAAACTGTCTTGTAATTTCTGCTTTCCAAACTGACGTTCAGGGCAATGCTCGATTCTCAAAGGGTATTCTTGACGCAGTAGATGCTGCTTATACCCTTCAGCATTGGGGCAGAGAAGAAAACTGTATGAAGTTCCGCTGCGATAAAATGAGAAGTGGAGAAATGCAATCCTTTATCTCTGAGATTGATTGGGACTGTCTCAAGATTGGTCCTAACAGCGCAATAGACCCTGACGAGCGACAGAAGATGAAGGAAGAAATGATGGGAACTGGCGAAAGCTATGCTGACTTATGATAAATCAGGCTATGACCCTAACAGATGCGCTCTGTTTGAGGTAGATGTAGACGAAAAAATTCTAAGCATACTACCTCCTGATCAAAGTGTAGGGCGTTGGTTGAATCACAATAAAACTCGAATTGCTTGGAGACTATATTACTTCATAGATTCAGTTCTTCGAGAAGGCTTCGTTGACCCTATCTTAATTTGGGGCGATATTAGAAAGAAGAAAATAAAAATACACCCAGGGTTGAATAGAGTGCAATTGCGGTCTCTGCTTCCTGAAAGACCTTTAAAGGGATGGGTGGTTGATTTTCATTGCAAGAATAGAAATCAATATGCGGGGCTTTTTAATGGTATCAAGCCTCTAGAAAGAAATGCTAAAGGAAATAGAGATATTCCTTGGAGAATGCAACATAGAGGTAATGTTCCAAAAGAGTGGGAAGATCAGTTTGATCTTCATCTTGCACAGAGTTTATTTGTAACGCATATCCCGTTAAAAGACAAATACCTAACCGACAAATGGGATTTTCTTTCTAGAAGAACGGGATTTACGCCTTGGGTAGCAGATAAAAAGTTTTATAGTATTGGAACTGCCCATAGCAAAGAAGATCACTACGAAATACTTGATGTGCTAGGCATTTATCAACTTGCACTAATTTACTTTTTTAATTATAATCCATGTAGATGGAAAAAGTTATATTACAGGCCAAAATATGAAAGTCAAACTAATTAGTTACAGTGCTCCCTCAAAAGAGCTTTTTGACGACAACTTGCGAGATTTGCAGGGGCTGATTGCATATGCGGCTCGTGTAAGTAATCCTAGTAATCAAATGAATTCGGAGACTGCTGAAAAGCTTCTAAAATATCTTATTAAGCATAAGCATTGGTCTCCGTTTGAAATGGTCAGCGTATGTATGGAGATTGAAACTACCCGAGATATTGCGCGGCAGATATTGCGGCACCGATCGTTTAGCTTCCAAGAATTTTCCCAGCGTTACGCGGACCCAACCACAGATTTAAGTTTTGAACTTAGAGCAACAAGACTTCAAGATCCTAAAAATCGTCAAAATAGTATTGATGAAGGTATTGACTTTGAATTTGATCTTGAGTGGTCTAGGCGTCAACAAGAAGTAATTGATAAAGCAAAGGAAGCATATCAATGGGCCATCCAAAATGGTATCGCAAAAGAGCAAGCAAGAGCAGTTTTACCAGAGGGCAATACGGTGAGTCGGATGTATATGAATGGGACTCTGAGGAGTTGGATTCATTACATCGAGCTAAGAGGAGCAAACGGTACTCAAAAAGAGCACATCGACATAGCTCAAGCGATTGGTAAAGTGATCTATGAAATTTTTCCATTCAAGAATCTTATTGAGCATAACGTATGGCATACGATAGAATTAGCCGACAAACGGCAGAAAAAGTAGCAATTCCGCCTCATACATGGTACACTAGAACACCAGAAGAGCTACTACACGAACCAACTGTCTGGCAAAATATTGGAAATGTGCCGCTAAATGAGCCTCTACTAGAAAGTGTAAAAACAAGTGGTATTTTAGCTCCTATTCTAGTAATGCCAAACTGGTATCCAATTGTAGGTAGTCAACGAATTCGTGCCTGCTTTGATTTAAAACTGAGAGAGCCTCATAGTCCAGTTTTAAATCAACCAATTCGAGTAGCTCGTTTTGATCAGGAATGGTGGAATTGTTTCTACCTTTGGGGAGACAAAGACTTTCGAGATAAAGCAATTGCAATCTGGTTTCAAATGATTGAGCTTGCCTGGAAAAGTCAACACTATATCGACAAATCAGACCCCAGCGGGGTTGCAATGACCGAATTTGAACGCATCGGGGATACTCTCCCCTGGAAACATAAAGGAGTTTTAAGTGAAAATCTTTACTCATGAAGATGATCTAGATAGTTATACCGAGTATAGTTGGAATCGGCTTCCTAAGATTCTACCTAATGTGGTTTTTCAAACGCGAGTGCGTGATGAAAGTATTGAAGGCCCCAACCCTTATCGTTGGGAAGAAAAAAGCACATTCGATTTCGTAGCAGGTAAGCGAGTAATTATCTTTTCTCTCCCAGGAGCATTTACTCCTACCTGCTCGACCTATCAACTTCCTGGCTTTGATGAACTTTTTCCTAAGTTTCAAGAGAAAGGAATTGACGAGATTTACTGCGTAAGTGTAAATGACGCCTTTGTAATGAACAAGTGGTTTGAAGCACAAGGCGTAAAAAATGTTCAGCCCATTCCCGATGGAAACGCTAAGTTTACTGAAGATATGCAAATGTCTGTTCGTAAAGAAAATCTAGGCTTTGGTATTCGATCTTGGCGTTATGCTGTTGTAGTAAATAATGGCAACATTGAGTCTTGGTTTGTCGAAGGCGGCAAAGAAGATGACTGTGAAACTGATCCCTATTTCTACACGAACCCGGAGTTTATTCTGGAGCAACTATGAAATATGGTGAGCTTTTTAAGATTAAAAACTTTCGATTAATGCGCTACCGTAGTGAGAGCGGAGTCTATTTGACTCCGTGTCTCCGATTTGAAAGAGATAAAACCTGGGGCGAAACACGCCTAACTCTTTCGTTTCTAGTTTGGGACTACTCTTTGGAGCATAATACGCCTTGGGACTTTGAATGAAAATTTCTGATTTTGCTACACAAAGAATGATTGAAGAATACCAGCAAATGCACTCTCGTAAAGATCGACTTTACATGATTGGAGAGCAGACTCTTTATTGGTGCTGGAATATTCAGGATCTTACTCAGCAGTTTCCTGGTACAAATATGCTTGACTTCGGGTGTGGCAAAGCATACTCTTACAAGGGCAGACACGTTCAAAGACTCTGGGATATTAATAAAGTAATTCTTTTTGATATTGGTATTCCAGAGTATTCTAAGGCACCTGAGCCCCCTGAGTTTCAGTCTGTAATCAGTATTGATGTACTTGAACATATTCCTGAAGAAAGAATTGATGAAGTTCTCCAGTATTGGTATAGTGAAGGAACTCAGTTTGTGTTTGCAACGGTAGCCTCTTATCCTGCTAGAGCTAAGCTTAGTGATGGGACTAACGCTCACGTCACTATTAAGCCCAAAGAGTGGTGGGAAGAAAAAATTCGTAAGTATCAAACGTGCCATACTGAGATTATTTATTTAGAAGCGCGTGGACGCGGGGAAAGACTAGTTTTCAAAAAATAGTTCTTGACAACAACTTCCTAGCTTGGTATAATAGTAGTCATGATAGCAGTAGATCTTTTAGAAGAAAAAGGAATACAGTTTTCTGTAAAAGGAAGAGACGCTCTTATTCAGTGTCTAAATCCAGAGCATGACGATTCAAATCCATCGCTCAGGGTAGATAAAATCACAGGAACTATGCACTGTTTTTCTTGCGGTTTCAAAGGTAACATTTTTACTTACTTTGGAGCCCCCGCAAGTCCTTTAGAAGTACGGCTACATAGAATTAAAGATAAAATTGCAAAAACCCGTGCATCAACAGTAGGAATCAAACTGCCAGAAGATCGTATAGAGTGGAAGGGAGGCGGCTTCAGAAATATCTCTGAGGAAACCTTACGAATCTGGCAGGCATTTACATGGAATGTTCCTAAGTTTGAAGGTCGAATCATTTTTCCGATTCGTGACGTGCGAGGTAAAACTGTAGCACTCATAGGCAGACTAATTAGTGGTCTCGGTGAGAATAAGTATTATATTTATCCTCATGGAGTAAAAATGCCACTTTGTCCTGCTAAAGTAAAACCCCTTCGTAACAGAGTAATTCTGGTTGAAGGTATTTTTGATGCTCTTAACCTTTGGGATAAGGGACTAAAGAATACCGTGTGCTGTTTTGGCACTCAACAAGTAGATTGGGTTAAGTTGTCGCTGCTAAAACTACAGGGCGTCACTGGTATTGATATTATGTTCGATGCCGATGCCGCAGGTAAAAAAGCAGCACAACAAATAAAAACTCTAGCTGAAGAAATGGATTTATCAGTGCAGATTATCACCCTGCCTGAGAATACCGATCCCGGTAATCTCAATGCAGACCAGATTAACAGACTTAAAAAACGGTTATACGGCTAATGTCAATTGCGCTTATTGAATCAAAACCTTCTTCTGTAAACTTCGACAAGTATTTTCCTTTCGAGTTTCAGCGCTTTGCACTCTGCTCTGATAGCAGTGTGAAGAAAGTTATGAAGAAAGATGTTGATCTTAACATTGATATTGATACCTTTGACTGGATTATTCTAGTTGGAGCAGAGCCTTTTAAGCATTTTACTCGTAAAAGCTCGATCACCGAGTACAACGGTAAAATTATTGACCAAAAGTTCCTAGGCTTGGTAAATCCCGCTGCTATTAAGTTCAAACCTGAAGTAAAGAAGGCTTTTGAAGAAGCCGTCGAAAGCATTAGCGGTTACGTTTCAGGTGACTTGAAGCAAGAAACTCTTGGCGAAGATAAATGCTATGGCATTCGCACAAAAGAAGAGTGTGTAAAGTATCTAAAGAATGCACTTAGTGCTCCTTTTGACTTTATTGCTCTTGACTCGGAGACTTCTGCACTTGCTTGCCGCGATGGCTATATGCTAGGTGTATGCCTTGCTTACGAGCCCGATCACGGTGCGTATATTGATGTAGAAGTTATTGACGAGGAAGTTGAGGCTCTTTTTCAGGAGCTTTTCAACAAGAAGACTGTAGTGTTCCACAACGCAAAATTCGATTTGCAGTGGTTTGAGTATCACTTCAACTTCAAATTTCCTAAATTTGATGATACGATGCTTATGCACTATATGTTTGACGAAAACCCCGGTACTCACGGACTCAAAACTCTTGCTCTGAAACATACCGCTTATGGCGACTATGAAAAAGAACTAGAAGATTGGTCTGCTGAGTATCGTAGAAAGCACGGTATTCTCAAGGAAGATTTTAGTTACGATTTGATTCCTTTTGAGGTAATGTACAAGTACGCAGCAATGGATGCTGTTGTTACTTTTGCACTTTATCAAAAAATGAAGCCTGCTCTTGCTAAGAACAAGCAGCTTACTTGGGTATATGAAAATATCCTTATTCCTGGCTGTAATTTTCTCAAGCAGGTAGAATCTAACGGTGTTCCCTTTGACATTGATCGTCTAAAGCTCGGTCAGGAAAAAATGTCAAAAGACATTGAGAATGCTATTGCTAGACTGTATGAATATCCAGAAGTTAAAAACTTTGAACGGCTACAGGGTAAAAACTTTAACCCGAATAGCACTGCGCAGCTTCGTACGCTCTTGTATGATTACATTGGCTTAACCCCAACGGGTAAGAAAACGGGTACAGGCGCGGATTCCACTGACGCAGAAGTTCTTGCTCAACTTGCTGAGCAACACGAAGTTCCCAAGCTAATTTTGGATATTCGTCAAAAAATGAAGATCAAGACGACTTATCTAGATAAGATTATTCCTAATCTAGATCGAGACGGTAGACTTCGTACAGGTTTCAACTTGCACGGTACTACGTCAGGTCGTCTATCTTCCTCTGGCAAGTTAAATATGCAACAGCTTCCCCGAGACAATCCCACTGTCAAAGGGTGCATCAAAGCCCGGCCAGGCTATAAAATTGTTGCAATGGACTTGACCACTGCTGAAGTATATGTTGCTGCTGTGTTAGCAAAAGATAAGGGACTCATGGATGTGTTCCGAACCGGAGGCAACTTTCACTCTACCATTGCAAAGCAAGTTTTTAAACTGCCTTGTGATGTTGAAGAAGTTGACTCACTTTACAAAGCAAAGCGTCAACAAGCTAAAGCAGTAACCTTTGGTATTATGTATGGTGCTGGACCTTCCAAAATTAGTTGGCAGGTCTCTAAAGATTCTGGAACAGAGTTCTCAATCAATGAGGCTACGGAAGTAATCAAAGACTATTTCCAAGCGTTCCCTAATCTTCGTAGCTGGCTAGATAATTCTGCTGCTTTCATCAAAGCAAATGCGTTTATCTATAGTCAGCTTGGTCGGAAACGCAGGCTGCCGAATGCCCATAGTAAAGACCAAGGTATTGCATCACACGAAGTAAGAAGTGGAATCAACTTTTTAGTACAGTCTGTTGCTTCTGATATTAATTTGCTTGGGGCGATTGATATGCAGAAACACATTGTGCGTACTGGAATGGATGCAAAAATCTTTGCTCTAGTACATGACTCTATTCTAGCAGAGGTTCGTGAAGATTTAGTCGACGAATACTCCGAAACTCTAGTAGGATACGTCCAAAAAGACCGAGGAGTCTCGATTCCCGGGTGCCCAGTTGGATGCGACGTTGAAGTCGGAGACGACTACTCTATGGGTAAGTGGTCGGAATACTACGAGTAATGCTAAAGACGTCCGATTGCTATTACGAGTTAAAAACTCGTAGTGAGGTCATACAAGAGCTGTCTGATTGGTGTAAGGCCCAGACAGGATGGTCTCAGTGGCGTTGGACGACTTTTATGCTAAAGGAAGCCCCTCTTGAAATTATTGAACAGGATACGGTAATTCGTAAGCTGCTAGATAATGGATGGAGGGCACCTTTTATCATGAAAAACTACCCTCATTCTTTTTATAGCTTTCACGTCGACAAAGAAAACCGCCCTGCAGCTATTAACTTACTTCTTGATGACAATGTTAATAGTCATACCTATTTTTTAGGAGAATCACTATACAAAGCTCAATTCAGGGCTTTAGAACTAAAGTATAGGTATGGATATTATTATCTTCTAAATACTCACATAAAACACGGAGTATTTAATCTACAAAAAGACAGATATGTTTTTAGTATTAGTCCTCCCGCAGAGTATATTCCTGAGTGGTGGGACGAAAAAGCAGGAAAAAGTAAAGATAACATAGTTACTAGAGATTCTTTAAAAGTTTTTTCTGCTTTAAAGCTAGGATTACAAGAGTTGAACTTATGAACTATCCCAAACTTAGACGTAAAAAAGTTGCTGTTACTGGGCATACTTCTGGAATTGGAAAAGAAGTTTTTGATTGGTGCTACGCGCACGGGTACGATGTACGAGGATACAGTAGATCTACTGGTTATAATTTGGTAGAAGGTACAGGGCTAAAAACTGCTGAAGCAATTTTAAGATGGAGCCCTGATATTGTTTTTAACAATGCTTATATGCCAAATGCACAAGTAAATCTTCTAAAAACTTTGCATAAAAAGTGGAAAAACCAAGAAAAAGTTATCATTAATACTGGCTCTATGGCTGCTTATATTTCTACTTTTGAAGGTTCTCTATACGAGAAGAATAAGGCAGAACAAAAAGACTATGTAGTAAAAGCGTCACAAGAATACCCAGTAAGTAATAAGTGTCGTTTACACAATGTAAGTTTTGGCTGGACGGACTCTAATCTTGTTCCTGAAGGAGGAACTATTCCAGCGTACGAAGCAGCTATGGTATTGGTAGATTTGATTCCCCCAAAACCCTATCTAATTGCTGAAATTTTG